>Ga0315308_1000387_pt1 | contig 24415 bp, 19 predicted proteins | sample TDP3_MG_FD_203078 | JGI IMG/M metagenome (GOLD analysis project Ga0315308, IMG submission 203078) | Freshwater sediment microbial communities from Lake Towuti, South Sulawesi, Indonesia - TDP3 | ecosystem: Environmental > Aquatic > Freshwater > Lake > Sediment | place: Indonesia: South Sulawesi... | reverse complement strand
CAACCTCTTGTTGATGTTTGCCACGATGGGAACTATACTGTTTGCCAGCTACAGTCTGACCTACTCGATGGATCCACAGCTCCTTACGACCGTCTTCGGCGGACTGAATCTGACCACGCAGACTGCAATGTTCGCAGGATCGCTGTTCGGGATCATAGCGCTTCACGAGTCTGGCCACAAGCTAGCGGCGACTGCTCATCGGATGGATTCCACGCTCCCATACTTCATTCCAGGCCCCCCTCCGTTCGGAACGTTCGGCGCAGTCATTTCCCTGAAGAGCCCACCCGCAAACAGAGACGAATTGTTCGACCTCGGATTCAGCGGGCCCCTAGTTGGATTCGTCGCAACGATGGTTGTCGCAATTGTCAGCATACTCACGGCACCTCTGGTCCCGGAAGCGCAGGTGCAGAAGCTCGTGGGACAGGGCTTATTGGCCGTGCAGGAATGGCCGAGAACACCGTTGCTGATGATACTCCTCAGCTACCTCGACATTCGCCCTGTCGCTCCGGGGCAGCTCCTAGTGTTGACGCAGGTTGCCTTCGCAGCTGAGATTGGCGCTCTGGTCACTTTCCTGAACATAATCCCTGCGTGGCAACTAGATGGCGGTCACATCATGCGGGCTGCCCTCGGCCCGCAGGGACACAGAATCGGAACGGGCATCGGACTGGCAGTCCTGACTTTGGCAGGATACTGGCCTTTCGCGCTGCTAATTCTCATATTCATGTTTACACGCGGCGGATGGGCTGGCGTCGAGCCTTTGGATGATGTCTCATCGCTCTCGAACGGTAGAAAGGTTCTGTTCGCTTTCGCGCTTGCGATTCTTGCGCTTTGCTTCATGATCTTTTGACAACACTTCTTGGCAATACTCCCACCCGCCTCTCTACTTTACATTCCTTTACCATCGGTTGAGGGAAGTGCACATCACCGCAAGGTGAGTGAGAAGGCCTCATGATGAGCGTCGTCTTGTGCGCTGCACTGCTGCGCGAGACAAGGAAGAATCTGACTTGTCAAACTAGCCAAGTCGTTGCAAGTAGCAAGATATCTAGATCTCTGATGCAGGAGTCTCTGCTCAGGCTCCGAGAGCGGGGCGTCGTCGCGCTTGCAGGGGAAGAGATTCAAGTCAGCTTGGAACAGCGGCTGAGAATTGCAGAGCTTGCAATCGCAATCGGAGCCGATCCGGAAAGAATTGCCAGGGAGCTGCGATGGCAGGAATTCGAAGCTTTCGCGGATCAGGTTCTTGCCCGGGACGGTTTTGCAACACTGAATCACTTTGTCTTCAAAGACTCGGGGCGCAGATTCGAGATCGATGTCGTAGCCGCGAAGGAACCCATAGTGCTATGCGTTGACTGCAAACACTGGCATCACGGCTGGGCTCCCAGCAAGATCGCCGCTGCGGCTAGGAATCAGCTGCTGCGAGTTTTGCGTCTCTCCAAAGCCTTTCCGGTCGGTGGAAGAAAGCTTCCGACCGGCAGTTGGCGCTCTGTGCGTTTGCTGCCGGCTGTGCTGACACTTGCTGATGTATCTCCGAAGCTAATTGACGGCGTACCGATTGTTTCTGCACTTCGCTTCAGAAGCTTTCTCTCTGAAATCAACCCATGGGTCGATGAGCTACGCTTCGTCGACCTCCCAAAATGTCAGTTGATGCTCGTCTAGGTTTAGGTTTCCGGAAGCTCGACTCTACTTCTTGGACTCCAACTCTTCTCTGAGTGTTCGTCTTAGGATCTTTCCCACCAATGTCATGGGCAGTGAGGTTCTGAACTCAATTAACCTGGGTGCCTTGTAGGTGGCGATCTTCTCCTTGCAGAACTTGATGATCTCTTCCCCCGTCACCTTCCCTTCGTATCCCGGCTTGAGGATCACGTATGCCTTGACGGTCTCGCCTCTGTAGGGATCTGGCACTCCAAGTACCGCCGCTTCCTTGACAGCGGGGTGTTCGTATAGTACCTCCTCGACCTCGCGCGGCCACACCTTCAGGCCAGAGACATCGATCATGTCTTTCTTCCGATCGACGATGTAGAAGTAGCCGTCCTCATCCATCTTGGCGATGTCCCCGGTATACAGCCAGCCGTTCCTCAACGCGATCTTGGTCTCGTCTGGTTTGTTCCAGTAGCCTTGCATGACCTGCGGGCCTTTGATGACTAGCTCCCCTACCTCGCCGGTCTTCAGATCCTTTGTGCCGGTCTCGAGGTCGACGACCTTCGCTTCGGTGTCAGAGACGGGAATTCCGATGGACCCCGGCCGGCTCTTCTTGGGATCGTCGAGTGGATTCACATGGGTGACCGGGCTCGTCTCTGTGAGACCATACCCCTCGACCAAGCGGCCGCCCGTAATCTGCTCGAACTTCTTCTGCACCTCAACTGGCAACGGCGCGGCGCCGGAAATACACGCGCGAAGCGTGGTCAAGTCGTACTTGTTTATGTCAGGTCGATTGATGAGAGCGACGTACATCGTGGGGACGCTGCAAAAGGCTGTCGCCTTGTGTTTACTAATGGCATTCAGTATGCCTTTCGGATCACGCGGATCCGGAATCATCAACATTGTAGTGCCCGTCAGTACAGGCGCATTCATGGCGGTAGTCATGCCGAATATGTGGAATAGCGGCAGTGCAGTAACGCTAACATCAACTCCTCGGCGTATCGGCAGCTGAAATTCGCACTGACTTGCGTTGACGATGAGATTTCTGTGAGTAATCATCGCACTCTTCGGTACGCCGGTTGTTCCTCCCGTATACTGAAGAAGAGCCAGGTCCTCAGGCTTCACTGTGACCGGCTTCGGATTGGGACCATATTTCTTCATAAGTGAGAGGAAGTCGAGCGCCCCTGGGCATTTGTGCGATTTTACGCCTTTCAGCGGCGCCAATAGTCTTAGCAACGGCGGAAGATAGTCACGTGGACTAGTCGTGATGACGTTCCGCAGTTTGGTTCTCGCTCTAGTCTCCTGAACTATCGAATACAGCGTGTCCATGGCGACTAAGGTCTCCACGCCAGCGTCGTTGAGCTGGTGCTCGAGTTCTCTCGCCTTGTAGAGAGGACTGCACGCGACACAGACAGCTCCCGCACGGAGCGCTCCGTAGAAGGAAATCACAAACTGCGGAATGTTCGGTAAGAATATTCCGACCCGATCGCCTTTCTTCACGCCGAGATCTTGCAGCGCGGTCGCGAACTTGTCGACTAACTGGTCGAGTTCACTGTACGTCATGCGTGAGCCGAAGTAGATTATTGCTGCATTTTCGGGGTACGCTCGAGCTGATTCCTTTAGCGCTTCACCCAAACTGATGTTCGGGTACTCGATCGATTTCGGGACGCCTTCGGGCCAAAACTTGTACCAAGGTTTCTCCAAAGAATGAGCACCAACGTTGGTACAGCAATCGAATGTATAAAACGCTACCTACACCAGAATCACCTCGAGTCTGTCGTGTCTCCAACAGCAGGATGGCCGAGGTCACGCCGGCAGGGCGCTACCTTGTTGACCCAGTCCCGCCGCATGCTTCGGACATCTTCAAGCAATTGCGGTGACTGAACGTGCCCCGCTATTTTCCTGCCTCTTCCCACTTTCTCCAGGCCGCGAACTCTGAGCCGAGTAGCTGAAGGGCGATGACGATCTTCTGGGCGTTGCGGGTTCCTTCTGCTACGACGGCTTGTCTGGTCGTTCTGAATGCCTGTTGCACGTCGTAGTCGGTGGTTGTTCCCATGCCGCCGAACCATTCCACCACGTCGCTGATAGCCTTCATGCAGCTCTCAGAAGCGACGAGCTTGGCGCAGGATGCGGCCATCATGGCATCGTAGAAGGATGCCCTGCCGTCGTGGTATCGGTCGACGAGCCACGCGGCGCGGTAGCATAGCCACCGCGCGGCTAGGACATTCGCATGATCTTCAGCAAGCTCGAACTGAATTCCCTCGAAACCAGCGATCGGTCGCCCAAACGCTCGTCGTTGCTTGATATGTTCCATTCCGGCCTCTAGGCATTTCTCCGCGCCTGCGACGATCGCCATCGTGGTTGGAACTCGGGCGTGCACGAAGGATTCGTACGTCAGCTGATACCCAGTTCCTTCAAAGCCTATGAGACAGTGTTCAGGCACTTTCGTGTTCTCGTATCGCACTCCGCCAAGGTCTATGCCCATTCCTTCGAAGAGTGATGTCGTAATGCCATTCGAGGTCACAGGAATGTAGATGAGGCTCAAACCTTTCGAGCCGAGTTCAGGTTTCGTCTTAACTGAAGTGATGAAGCCACCGCCGTACTTCATGGCTTCCGGAACGCAGCTTAGTATCTGCTTCTCTCCGTTGATCACGTACTCTCCGTTGTTCTTCTTTGCGGTTGTGGTGATTGCTGTGAAGTCGGTGCCGCATCCTGGCTCAGTGTTGTGCAGCGGAGTTATCCATCCTTCCTTGACAACCTTCGGGAGAACTTCCTCTTTCAGCTCGGCGGTTCCATACGCGGCAATGATGCGTGCACACGTTGCCCCGTACCACACTGCGATTCCGGCCTGGCCTGTTGGGTCGGCTTTGGTCAGTTCCTCAACGGCGATCGTGTAGGTGACGTAGTCTGATTCGCTTCCGCCAAACTCTTTCGGGAGTAGCAGGCCAAAGAGGCCTTGACTTACCAACGTTTTGTGAACGTCAGGTGTGATCATCCGTGCTTTCATTATCTCTTTGGCCTTCGGCGTGACGTTCTTCGCGTAGTAGTCCTTGAGTGTCCGCCTGAAGAGTTCCTGCTCCTCGGTGAAGTTGAAGTCTATGGGCATCTTGTGTCACTTTCCTTTGAATTCGGGCTTCCGTTTCGACATGAAGGCCGATACGCCTTCCATCACGTCCTTGGTCGAAAGCACGATGCCGAATGCTTCGGATTCGAACTTGAGCCCCACGTCAAGCGGTACCTGGGTCGCATAGTTCAGAGCATGCTTTGCGGCTTTCAAAGCAACCGGCGGTCCGTCAACGAAGTTCTTCGCAAACGCCTTGGTCTCCTCGATGAGCTTGTCTCTCGGCACCACTCTGTTGACCAACCCGATCTTGTGCGCCTCTTCAGCTGTGATTCGTTCTCCCAGCATGACTAGTTCCTTTGCCTTCGCAAGGCCGACGACACGGGCCAGTCTCTGCGTTCCCCCCCAACCGGGCATTAGGCCGAGCTTGATTTCAGTAGACCCCACCTGTGCGCTCTCGGCCGCGATTCTGAAGTCGCAGGCCAAAGAAAGCTCAAGGCCTCCGCCTAGCGCGTAGCCATTGATACACGCAATGACGGGTTTGCCGAGCGCTTCAATACGCGCGGTGAGCTCGTGGCCTTTCATCGACGCGTCCGCTGCCATCGAAGGCGTTATGCCGGTGAACGCCGTGACGTCCGCGCCTGCGCTGAAAGCTTTCTCTCCGGCGCCTGTGATGACAATACACTTCACTTCTTTGTCCGCCTCAAAGTCACCCAGCGCCGAAATGAACTCGTTCATCATGTCGAGTGTCATCGTGTTCAGTCTGTGAGGTCGATTCAGTGTAATCCAGCCCACTCCTTCTTCCTTCTTGACAATGATGTCTTGGTAGGTTTTCCCTTCACTCAATTCTGAACCCTCTGGTGAGAGGGCAGTCACTCTACCAACTATAAGAAAGTCTCCCCAAGCTCCGCTCCGCGTCTTCTTCTTACGTCTGGTTATTGCGGCGGGTCTGTCACCTGTACTTGTGGAATCCCCGGCCCGCCTTCTTGCCCAGCCACCCGTTCTTGACGTACTCGAGAAGAAGCGGGCAAGGCTCATACATTGGCTCTGGATGCTTGGTATGCAGCTCATTTAGATTATTGACTACTGTGTCGATGCCCATCTTGTCGGCGAGCTCGCACGGCCCCGAAGGCCAGCCGGTGCCGAACTTCATTGCCGTATCTATGTCCCCCGGCGTGGCGACATCATCTTGAACTAACCACGCCGCTGCGTTGGCCGCCATCGTGTAGAGCCTATTCGGGTCAAACTTGTCGGCAAGCTCGAACGGTATTCTAGGCCGCCCGGCGCTCCAAGAGTAGAAACCCTCTCCGGTCTTCTGCCCAAGTTTTCCGGCGTTGACGAGGGGTTGGTAGATTGAGCAGGCTTTGGCTCGGGCGCCAAAGGCCTCCTCCATCTCTTTGGCGACGCTGTTGAGTATGTCTAGGCCAACGAAGTCAGCCAGCTCGAATATTCCCATTGGAAAGCCTGCTTGGTACTTCATCGCCGCATCGATCTCATCCTTCGTCGCCTCTTTTCGCTCAACAGCCCAGAACGCCTCATTGAAGACTGATGCAAGGATTCCGTTTACGATGAATCCTCTAACGTCCTTCTTGACGAGGACCGGCGTCTTCCCGAGTTTCTTGGCGAGGTCGAGTGCGAACTTTGCCGTCTCGTCGCTGGTCTGAGCTCCTTTGATGATCTCAAGAAGCGGCATCATCTGTGCAGGGTTGAAGAAGTGTAGCCCAACAACTTTGTCAGGCCTGCTGGTAACTTTTCCGAGTTCGGTGATGCTCAGCGTTGACGTATTCGACCCGAGGATGGCGTGCTTTGGCGCTATCTTGTCAATCTGCGCGAACAGTTTCTTCTTCAGCTCAAGGTTCTCAGGAGCCGCCTCAACGACGAGGTCCGCGTTCTTGAAAGCCTCGTCCATGTTCGTGCTGGTGTGGAGGCGCGCGAGCGCCGCATCCCCGTCTTCCTTTCGAATGGTTCTCTTTTCCACGAACTTTTGGATACTCCACTGGATCTTTTCACGGGCTTTCGCGAGAATATCGTCACTTATGTCAACCAAGGTCACGTCGGTTCCTGTCATCGCAAGTAGTTGTGCTATTCCGTGACCCATCGATCCTGCTCCTAGAACGGCTGCCTTATTCAGAGGTTGTGTGCTCATCACAATCTCTCCAGTTATTCCTGCTCACTTTCTTGTATTTCAGAGACTAGATAGGTACCAGCTCGTAGCTCGATCCCTCAGGTGAGGGCTTGCCGACAAGCTTCACTCTCATGCCAACCTTTGCCTGACCTAGTTTGACGCCGGTGAGCCACGCGAGTACCTTCACTTCCGTCTTCATTTTGGCTACGGCGACGGTGTATGTTTCTTGCTCAGCGAAGCTTGTTGGTCGAACGATGACGTGTGTGAAGGTCTCGATCTCGCCTTCTTCGCCCGTGAGGTCGATCCAATCCATGTCTGAGCTTAGGCATTCGGAGCAGTCGACGACGGGCGGGAAATACTTGTGCCCGCATTTCTTGCATTTTGTGCCGTAGACTTTTCCGTTCTCGAGTTCATCCCAGAACTTGGCCGTCTTGTTGGTGGGGATGTCAAAGGCGAAGGTGATGGGCCTGGACTTCAACGCTCGTGTAGGGGGACCAAACGCCATTTCAGTCCCTCCCGAAGATCGTCACATAGCAGTAGTGCCCAGTCCCACCAACGTTGTGAGCAAGCGCGTTGCCGTGTTTGACGGGTACCTGTCTCTTGCCTGCTTCTCCGCGCAGCTGGCGCGTGACCTCAGTTGCCATGGAGACTCCGGTCGCGCCAATCGGGTGTCCTTTAGCCTTTAGTCCGCCGTCAACGTTGACCGGTATCTTGCCGCCGATTTCGGTTTGGCCTTCGCGAATCATCTTTACGGATCCTCCTTTCTCACAGAACCCCAGATCCTCATACGCGAGTAGCTCCGCGATCGTAAAGCAGTCATGAACTGTCGCGACATCCAGCCGGTTCGCATCAACCTTGGCTGCGGCATAGGCGCGTTCCGCCGCTACAGTCGCGGAAAGAAGAGACGAGTAGTCTTCTCGCTTGCTTATGTTCGCCGTACCAGAGGATATCCCGAACCCCTTAATCCAGATCGGTGTATCGGAGAGGTCCTTCGCCCTATCCTCCGATGCTAAGACGACCGCGGCTGCTCCGTCGCTTACTGGGCAGCAATCGAAGATCTTCAAAGGCCACGCGATCACTCTCGAGGACAGCACATCCTCGACTTTTATCGGCCGCTGAAAGTGCGCATAGGAATTCATGGCGCCGTACTTGTGGTTCTTGACAGCAACCTTGGCGAGATCTTCCTCGGTCGTTCCATACTTTTTCATGTGAGCAGTGGCGTGAAGAGCATAGTACGCTGGGAAAGTCATGCCGAAGTTGTGGAACTCCCAGAGGTAGTAGCCAGCCCTCCCGATCAGCTCGATCGAGGTCAGGATGTCTACCTCTGTCATCTTCTCGATTCCTATGGCCATTGTAATATCAGTTTGGCCGCTTGCGATTGCCTGGTAGGCCGTTGTGACAGCGGAGCTTCCCGACGCACAGGCTGCTTCGCACCTAATGAGCCCCGCGCCGGAGAGACCCGCGTATTCGGCGATGACAACCGCCGGAAGGAATTCTTCGTACCATCCGCCCGCCGTTCCCACGGTTACGAAGCCAACGTCTTTCTGCGCGATTCCGGCGTCCTCCATTGCCGGCTTTATCGCCTCGAAGGCCAGCTCCGGAAGATTCGCGTCACGGCGGTCGCCGAAGACGGAATGCCCTATTCCGACAACTGCAACTCTCCGAGACAAGAAACTTCACTTCCAATGCAAATTCGAAATGTGTGCCCGAAGCTAGCCTGTGGCCAGCTTAAAGCTCTTGTCACAGACAACGAATCGACTTGGGAAAACTGAAAGCAGATCTCTTACAGGAGTGCACGAGCGTTCAACGAGGCGGTGCGGTGATGGCAGATCTTTTCTATGGCATGGGACGGACTACTCCGACTCACGGTCATACCCTAGAAGGTGATCTTGATCGCCTGAACGATCCTTGGAAGGATCTCCCCCGCTGGCCCGTTCACCTTGTAGTCACAGAGATCGTCCCAAGGGGTTCTTTCGCTGTCAATCGAGATGATCTTAGCCCCGCTCTTCTTTGCTATCTCCGGAAGTGACGCCGCCGGATATACCTCAAGCGAAGTCCCAACGGTAAGCAGCAACTCCGCTGATCTCACTTTCTTAACGGCCTGATCGAACGCTCTCTTTGGGAGCGGCTCTCCGAACAGGATGACATCAGGCTTCAATGAACCGCCGCACCTGTCGCATGTCGGCACATCTTGCTGTGCTATGCGATCAACAATCTTCTCAGTCGCATACCCCACCGAGCACCGCGTGCAAATGATTCGGCCGGCATTGCCGTGAATCTCAATGACGCATCTGCTGCCAGCGCGCTGATGGAGACCATCGATGTTCTGTGTGATCACACAATCAAGGCGCCGCATCCTTTCTAGCTCCGCGAGTGCGATGTGGGCGGCATTCGGCTTGGCGTTGAGGAACGTCCACCCGATTTCTCGCGCGAACTCCCAGAACTTTCGCGGATCCCGCATGAATGACTCGATGGAAGCCACTACGGCTGGATCGTATCTGCTCCAAAGTCCGGCCTTGCCTCGGAAAGTGCCTAGACCGCTTTCCACAGAGATTCCAGCGCCAGTTAGCGCTACTGTTCTCTTTGCGTGCTTGATCTCGTGGGCGGTTGACATAATGGCCGAGTAGGCTTCCAAACCTCGCTCGCTTCCAGCTCCAACCGCCGCACTATATTTGCTTGACCCGGATACGCTGCAAGGGCTGAGAACAGTTTATCACTGTTGACCATTCATGTTGGGAGGACTAGGCTTGAGGGATGACGTAATACAGAGACAGCTCTCCGATGCGATCGTTAGAGGAGATGCCGAAACAGCTGAGGCCAAAGCTAGAATAATAGCACAGTATGCGAAGGATCCGACTGAGGCGCTCGACGATCTGTATGATGCCTTTAGGGCCGCTGAAAGCCTCCGCGCGCTTGGAGAATACGACGAGGAACGGTTTGCCGCCTCAGCGAGCGCGGCGCGAAGCTCGCTGAATGTCCTCAAGTCATCCTTAATCCCAAAACAGACCCGTTTCACAGCGAGGATATGCGTTGGCCCGGTCTCAGGCGGGGACGACGCGATGAGCGCAATCATGGCGGCCATGCTTGCCGCAGCTGGGCATGAGGTCACCGATCTCTCTAGAGCGACAACGCCAAAGGAACTGCTTAGGAATGCCGAGCAAAGTCGCGCCGAGCTCCTAGTTGTCAGCTTCAACGAGCAAACGGCGGCCTTAGCGAGGGAATTCGTCAACGAATTCGAGTCCGGAGGGTTCAGAAACAGATTCGACGCCATAGCCTTCGTCAGAGGGCCGCAATCGATAGCAGTCGAATCAGGCTCGTTTACGCTCGTGGCGCATGAGCCTCTGGAACTACTAAGCAAGACCACTGAATTTCTGATCAGAAGCCGAGGATCTGCTCGAGAAGAACCGACTGATTAGTCGGTGTGGCGACGTAGGTTCCGGATTGGTGGAATTGGTCGGTCCACCTGCCTGCCCATCCGTCACCAACTTGACAAGCCTACCATAATAGCCACAACGCAAGCTAATCACAACGAAGGCGAGGCGAGCGACCAGCCGGCCAATCCCTCGCGGAAAAAATCTCGAGAAAATTGCAGAGATCATTTCGCTCTGTGGAATCAGGCCTTATGACTACTGCTGTAATTACGCACGTCCATGGCGTCAGCAGGATTATCAGGAAGGTTGTGCTGCATGTTGGCTCTGGTGGTTTGGATGAGTTTCAGCAAGGTCAACGTCGAAATGAAAGAAGATGCGGCGGTCAAAGAAGAGGGAGCAAAAGGCGTCAAGATCAAGTGGCTGCTTGATAAGTCAGTTGGCGCACCGACCTTTGCCATGAGGCATTTCACTGTTCAGCCAGGAGGATACACGCCACTGCACAAGCACGACTGGGAACACGAGGTCTACGTCCTCGAAGGCGAGGGCTCCGTGAGGCATGAGGATCGAGAAGACCCGATTCGACCTGGAGACGCAATCTTGGTGCCTCAAAATCAACTGCATCAGTTTCGAAGCACCGAATCCGGCTACCTACGGTTCCTCTGCATCGTACCCGTGTGATGCTTCGTTTGCCCGACGGGCTGCCTGCTTGACTAGCGCTGAGTTAGGCGCTGTTCAGATGGGCAGCATCACGGAGAATGCAGCAACTCGGTTGTGTAGGATTCTTAAGGAACTGGAAGGTAGCCTTGGCGACGTGGTGGGTTCTGTGAAGGCGAGTTTGGGGCTCTCTGGTTTTGCCATTTTTGGGCACGGGCTGATGTCAGTAATGGCTTGCGACTTTAGCTTGAAACCGCAAGGTCGATCATGGTACTTCAACAAGTAGCGGCGGCGATCCGTCAGATGAACTCCCACAAGGCACTGTTGGTAGTCTGTGACGGGATGGGCGACCGTGTTCAGCACGACTTCGGAGACGAAACACCGCTCGGGATGGCAAAGACTCCTACTTTTGACCAGCTCGCTTCAACTGGCTCTATCGGCCTCATGGACCCCGTGAGCCCCGGCATAAGGCCGGGAAGCGACTACGCAACGACGGCGCTACTTGGCTATGACCCGCGGGTCTGCTACACAGGCAGAGGCGGACTGGAAGCGGCTGGTGCCGGAATAGACCTCAAGCCAGGCGAGGTCGCATTCCGCTGCAATTTCTCAACAGTGAACGATGAATTGACCGTAATCGATCGGCGCGCAGGGAGGATCGAGCATGGAACGACCGAGATCGCTGAGACGCTGCGAAAGATCAGGCCGAAAGGGCTCAAGGGATTGAGGATCGATTTCCGAGCAACAGTCGCGCACCGAGGCGTCCTAATCTTCAAAGGCAGAGGGCTCTCGAGGATGGTCTCCGACGTGGACCCGCACGAGACGGGCGTAAAGATTCTGAAATGTGAGGCGTTAGATGATTCGACGACGGCCAAGAGAACGGCCGTAGCCCTAAACGACTTTGTCATGCAATCCTTCAAGATCCTGAAGAATCACCCAGTCAACGTTGAGAGGATCCAAGAAGGAAAGCGGCCTGCGAACATCGTGCTGCCAAGAGGAGCGGGAACGTTACCTCCGTTCAAGTCATTGCACGACTTGTACGGAATGAAGGTGGCGTGCGTCGCGGCCGTTGCGCTCGTCAGAGGAGTGTGCAGAATCGCGGGAGCAGAGCTGGTCACAGCCGAGGGAGCAACCGGCGGCCTTGACACGAATTATGATGGGAAGGCGTATGCGGCGTTGAAGGCGCTGGACAATCATGATCTCGTCATTCTTCACGTGAAGGCACCTGATGTAGCGAGCCATGACGGGGATTTCAAGAAGAAGGCGAGTGTGATCGAGAAGATCGACGGAGCGGTCGGTAAGATTATCCCTTCATTGAATGCAGATTCCACATACGTGATCGTGACAGCCGATCATTCGACCCCGGTAAGCGTGAGAGACCACTCGGGCAATCCGGTCCCGTTGCTAATCAATGGGCCGGGCGTTCCTAGAAGCAACGCGTCAAAGTTCAGCGAGAATGAGGCATCACGAGGCAACTTAGGCAGGCTTCATGGCCTTGACTTGATGCCGATTATCGCCGACTACTTGGGCAAAGCGAAGAAGCTAGGGTTCTAATTATGAGCGCCCCGCATCGAAGAATGCGGATCGTTGCGAGCCTGCTCATTATCGTCACAGTCGCGAGCCTCTTGCCTTGCGTGGCAGCGCAGGGTGAGAAGCTGGGGTTACTGAGGATCAAAGCGGAGTATCCGGTTCAGGTTCCGCGTGCTTACTCGTTCTCAATCAAACTCAAGATCGAGTACGCTTTTCGTGACTACTTCGAGATCCAGGCCGCGGTATTCGAGGGAGCAAGAGGCGCCCTTAACCGTCCGTTATGGGAGGGCATGACGGAGCGTCTGATAGAAGTAGGCGAGAAGACCTACGACGTACAGCTGAAATCACCGTCGACTGAAGAAAATTGGGTGCTGACAGGCTACGTGTTCTTCCGCAACGCCTCGGGGTCCTTCTACTTCACCGATCAGGAACGCGGGCCTGGATTCGTTGACTTGGTCATCAAAATCGCCGACAACGCTGCACTCACATTGCGAGCGCCACACGGCAACATTCCCGTTCTGCTAGACGGCTCGTCGTACTCGACGGACGCGAACGGAATCCTCGTACACGAACTCAGAGTCCTAGCTGAGCACACGATCGAGGCGCCGAAGAATGTCGCGGTAGCGAAGGGATGGCGGATAGTCTTCCAAAGCTGGAATCGGACTGACTCGATGAACCTGAAACGCTTTGTGATCACGAAGGATCTCTTGCTGACGATTGATTTTCGAGACGAGTTCTACCTCGAGGTTGTTTCCGAGGTTCCTGAGGTGAAAGGAGCCGGCTGGTATGCGTCAGGTGCCATCGCGAACTTCTCAGCGCCTCTGCTCGTCCCGTCGAAGAGCTGGGAAGGCATGTTCGGCGTTCAGCTGAGTTTCGTCGGCTGGAGCGGTGACGTAGAAAGCTCTGCTCCCAGCGAGTCCATCGTGATGGATCGGCCGCATAGAGTCGCTGCAAACTGGGCCGCCGACTATGAACGGCTCCTCTATCCCATCATCCTCGCGGCCGTATTGGTGGCGGTTGGCTTGGCAGTCTTCTTCATACGAAGAGCGGCCAAGGGCCGTGCGGTTGAGGTTGCTGCGTCTCCGGTGAGAGCTTACTGCATGTTCTGTGGATCTAGTATCGATCCTGACGCAAGATTCTGTTCGAAGTGTGGAAGAAGCCAGATCAGCTCGGGGTAGTCTGGCCACCCCGTCTTGGAACGACCGATTCCATCACTCTGACTGCATAGTCGCCAATCTCAGGAATGAACAGGTCAAGCACGAGCACGAGGAACGCCACTGAGAAAACGCCTAGGATCAAGCCAGTCGGGTAGTGTGCCAGATACCACGGCAGGATCCCTTTGTAGAGTAGGAAGACCTCTAACGCAATCCTCCCGATGTTGGCGAAGTACACGAGGATGAGGACGCTGCCGATCGCAATGGCTTTTCTTTTCCAGGATATGTTTGGAAACGGAACGAGGATGCCTGCGAAGACCGCGGTGACCTGTATGCCGGTGCACATTCGTTCGATCTCAAATTCGTTCACAAAGGCACGGCTGTCCCTTACCCACGACGCTGCAGGGATTCCGATCCAGTTGAGCAGTGCTGCCGAGTGATCGGCAGTCATCTTCTCGAGGATGAAGTAGTCGGGCAAGTAGTAGAGCGCAGATGACAGCACGGCTGCGATGGCTACGTACCGAATAGCACTCTGGAATCGTATCGGCCTGTTCATTGCGTCGTCTTGCTATGCTGGATTTGTCGGTCTATTTCTTGAAGATTGCTCCTGAAGTGAACTTACTGGGACGGTGAAGCATGGTTCTGGACATGAATGAAGCAACATCAGGCGTCATCTGTTACAAGACATCCTACACAAGCTATTAGCAGACTTTCGCAAAGTCTTGGTTGCTCAAAGGCTGTGGCGCGGCTAAATCGTCGCCCGCTTTCAAGCCGATTCGCGTTGGTCTCCTGAAAGTTCTCGGATCTTGTTTTCTGCCGGAATCGAGTTCTTCCAGAGGAGCTCGAACAGATCTTTGAGATGCCGTATCCCGTCTCGCTCCCTCATGTGTATCAATATGTCTGTGGGAGACTTGATATCTGGTGTGTCCGTCTGTACGTAGTGGAGGACTGCTTCGGATTCATCAAGCACCGTGAAGCCGACGCCAAACGATGAGCCTATGTGATGGACTTCAGCAAATCTGCACATTTCTCTCACTGCAGCAAGGTTCGTGGGAGTCATGTTGCGGATCGAACGCATCCTGATGCCTCGATTTCGAGCATTCAGTAGATCCTCTCCGAACTGATGTAGAACGCAGATCGGTCCATTTTCGGTAGGCATGTGGTCTTTGCAGCTGTGCTTCGAGTGCTATCTGGACGGCCGTCGACAGGCCTGACTTCACAACGGCAAGGTATGCTTTGGATTCGCTGGCCGTTAAGCCAAGCTCTTGCAGTTGGACGATCAGATCGTCCGGTCGCTTAGACGGACGCGTCTACCAATACACTCACAACGATCTGACGGCCAAGGAATCGTGAAGTTTCCGTGTGCGACGCTGTGCGTGGACGGGTTCCTAACGAGAGGCAGCGCGAAGCACCTCCGCGCGGACAAAGTTGTCGCCACCTTGCCCGTCGGTGAACTGCTTCAGGGCAATAAATGAGAACACGATCCGAGCCGTCATGGACTACCTCAACGGTAAAGGACCCAGATACGAAGAAATCGAGAAATTCGAGAAATGGGTTGAAGCGATCGAGAATCATCATGTAACGAGGACATACATCACGGGCTAGATTCGCGCCTCGGGACGGCGAATCCTCCGTCAAGGGCGATGTACATTATTGTACGTTGGATGTTGTGTCAGCGTGCGATACGTATGCTTATAGCTTTGTATGGGCACAATTGCTTGAATGGAGCAAAGGCTTGCCTCCTCTAGAAGAGAACTGCGAACAAATAGGTAACAGAACACGAGTAGACATACTGGCAACTATGCTGAAGGTGGCGTCGAACGGCGCGCTCAAGACTCATATCATGTACAAAGCAAACCTGAGTCACAGGCAACTGGAAAAGTACCTTGCTTTTCTAGAAGAGAAACATCTACTTACCCGGCACGTAGACAAGTATGCAAGCACTCGCGTATACCGAGTTACCGAGAAAGGATTGGACTTCTTGCGAGAGTACTCGCACGTTTCAGGCTTCTTCGGAAAGATCTCTTGAATGCGCTCCTGTGCTACGATTCTTGGGAGGGCCCGAGAATTGTCTTCTAGAAAAGGCTTCCACAACCGCCTTTTGAGCACGGCCGCAAGGTTGCGGAGCGATCTCTCGGCCATCTGGGGACATTCATGAAAGGCAACAAGCGACAGTATCGCAGTCGAATTCAGATAGCGGCAGACATTCTTGAGATCGCCAGGAACGGCGCTCGCAAGACACGTATCATGTATATGGGCAACCTCAGCTTTGACCTTCTTCAGAAGTATCTAGACATGCTTGTGAAGTTTGGCTTGGTAGAGGTTCATGGAGGCGCCGAAAAGAGCTACCTCGCAACCGATAAGGGACGGCGGTTCTTGGACGACTTCTATGAACTTCGAAAACATTTAGAGATGGTCAAGACCAAGACACGCGCTCTGGAAGAGAGTCTAACGGCCAGAGCCTAAGTTGTCGGTCTCCGGGCGCCCGCAGGGAAACGGAAAGAGGTAGCCCAGGCGATACATTGTGCACTGGGTGGCAAGTAGTACACTATGCAACAAAGATGCAGTACATGCTTGTCCCGTCCGGAATGGATCAGTTTTCTAGAACGTGAATCCGCAAGGGATTATTTGAAATAGGAAGACACAGTCCTCATCGGATTTTCATGGACGATGTAACGGCGAACCGGTCTGTCTGTGAGGTTTGCGCAAAAGCCTTGGCAAGGAGAGGGGATCTTCTCTGCACTGACTGCTCCCGCGCGTTCACTATCATGCTTGAGTTGATCCACGGCCATCCGGAGGTCGACGTAGAAGATCTTGACCGCATCAAAGAAGTTTTTGAATGGCGGATGAGAAAGAAAGGCCTCACGCGATCCAGACCGGAGGTTCAGGAGGAGGAGAGAGTGCTGTCAGCGGCCCTCTCGGTTGTTCGGCGCAAGCACGCTAGCGCCGCCCAAGAACCAGAACCCGCAACTGCTCTCGCCGAGTGAGGGCCAGACCGGGCGAGTGCAGGCTCTGTAGGTGTCACCGTCCACGGGCGGCGTAGCTAGGACGATTTGAAGCGCTTGGATGTCTTTGAAACGTTGGCGACTCGCGTTGTCTCATCGACCTCCACATCTTCGAGTAACATCTGAAGAACCCTCAGCGCGTCGCCGGGGCCAACGGTGTTCGCAAGCTTCCTGAAGATCATCTCGCGTCTTGTCACGCGCTCCGCAAACCCGTACTTTGCCAAGAACTCCAGGACTCGAGTGACCGCGTCAGTCGTGTGCCCCAGCCTGTTCGCCAGATCGCTTGGGCTGTAGAATTCGTCGTCCCCCATTGCGGACCAAACCACGTCGACCACGTCGAAGGTCATAGCGATCACGGGCAACGCCATTTTCCTGTTCGGCCGCATGAGTAAGTCTCGTGTGACCTTGATCGACAAAGAACGGCGACAGAGATGAAGGGCGCATCTTCTAGAAGTCCAATCCACCGTTGGGATGTATTCTTGTCTGTACAAACCTGTTACCGAGATGTCGACTTTCGTTGATCTTCAGTCCTTGAACCAGCATTTTGGTAAAGACCCAAGTAATGCGTAGTAGGTTCCCCGGGGGGTAATGTCGCCGGGTGATGCGAACGGTGCGGACAGTGACGGTAAACGTCGACGATGAGCTCAGGAAGAGGATGGCTTCGGTCAACATTAACTGGTCACGATACATTCGCGAAGCGATGGCGGAGAGAATCGAGTGAGAGGAACGAAAGAGAGCTGCGGATGAGCTGATCGAAAGCCTCAAGGCTCGAAAACACGTCGTGCCGAAAGGTTTCATTAAGCAGACGATACGCAAGACGAGGAAGACTCGTTGAGAGTCTACGTTGTAGACGCGTCAGCGGCGGCAGGATTCCTGCTGGTCGAGTAACTATCCGACAAGGCGGAATTGCTTCTCTCCCTTATCTGGTAGAAAAGCGCCCAAGAAGAGCTTGGAAAAGGTCTCGCGTTACGGTGACGTGGACCGTGGGTATCGACGTTTCATCTTTGCCTGGGATCCAACAGAATCCGAATTCTCACCAATGCGAATGAGAATAACAATGGAGCTGAGACTAGGCTAGTCAGCACCAATGCGGAGGTGGCTACGGCAAGTAACCCGAATGATCCCGTCAGCTCGCCCAGCACGACTGAGGCTACCGCCGCCAGGCATGATACCGAGCAGGCCTTCAGGAGAGTCGTACTGCCAATTTTCTCTCTGGCTCGAAGCGGAATCAAGAAGAAGAGTATTGGCGTTAGATAGATCAATCCAATTAGAGCGCTCGCAAGGATGCCTGCGGCTATGACTGCAAACTCTGGAGAGAATGCCAGGGCCGAGTAGGTCGCAGATGAAAGTTCGAGGACGCCGATGAGCGGATAAAGCCCGATTCTCACCGGGGATCTCATGCTGTCATGGCTTGCGATGAAGTTAGCAACGTGGGGGCTGAACGAGTAGTACCACATGTTGAACACGCTCATGAATGCTGAACCAGCACGGGTTGAAAGGACAAGATGGTCTCTGAAGTTCCGCAGGAACTGCACTTCCGGAGTCACCTCAGATCCGAAGGTGACCGTCGCGATTATACACGGAAACGCCGAGAGTTCCCTGTAGACAGCGGCAAACGTCTCCGGTTTCAGAACATATCTTGGGGACTTGACAGGATCCCCCGTGCCGTTTCTCCACTCGACGAATACATATCGGCGGAAGCCCTCGGTGACAGTTGCGTTTGCGGAGAAAGAAACCGAGGAGCCAGCGTCATGCCATAACGTAATTGTCTGGGGCGCCTTGACTTTGTAGGGCTTGCTGTCTACTATGATGGTAGTGGTTGTTCCGTTGCGAATTCCTTGGGTCGCAACAGCAACTTGGTACTGTGTCTTCCAGTTGGCGCGTATCACTTTCGCAGCGTCCATCGTGACGGTTCCCTGCGGGTCCGCGCCAGTAGCATCCCCGGACCATTTCGTGAAAACGCGTCGGGTACCGTTTGCGCTCTCGATGACCGAAGTATCAACGACGAATGTGGCCTGAACATCCGAAGCGTACCATCCCGCGCCGGCCGTATGACCGTACTCTGATTCTATCCTCAGCTCGTACTGCGTGTTCCAAATCGCTGAGACGAATCGCGGGCCTGACATGACGATCACCTGGCTTGGGTCCGCTCCCGACAGGTCTCCCGACCACTGTATGAAGAGGTGTCTCGTCCCGTTGCCCGTTGTCATTGTGGGGCTCAACGAAATGGCCGCTTCGGCGTTCGCATCGTACCATCCTTCCCCGGAGGCGGCGTAGGGAGAGTTGATGTTGAGATAGTACTGAGTCTTCCAGTTTGCAGTCACATTGTGCGGGCGACTCATCGTGATCTCTATCGTTGTCGAGTTTGATTCGACATCTCCCGACCAGTTCAGGAAGACGAGTCGCGACTGCTTCTCCACAACATTTGTGGGGGAAGTCGCTGAGATTGTGACGGACGTTTCTGGGTTGTACCATCCACTTGAGCTGGTGACTCCTCCGTTTGGTTCAAGCGACAGCAGATACTGAGGGCTGAAATCGGCGGAGAGACTCATGTCAGAAGAGACATCAATGACTCTAGGATTGGAAACCACTCCGTCGCCCCATTGTCGGAAGATGTACCGCGAGCTTGGGTTCAGATGGATGATCGGCTGAATCTGCAAAGTGTTGGAGCCGGGGACTACAGCGATTTGGAACTCTCCTATGCCTACGTACGTGTCATTGACTCCGTTTACGGCCAGCCACCATTCGAGATCCCCGCCCGCGTCTGGGGGTCGTACTACAAGTGTGAGCGTGTAGCCAACGACGACCCTGAAGGTCTTGATGTTGTTCTCTCTGTTGTTCTCGGAGAGTACTTTCTCTGCGTCTAGGACGACTTTGAAGAAGTAGGCTCCAGCGGCGCCAGGCGTCCACGACAATTGTATCAGCTGACCTTCGCCGGCGTTGAGGGAGATCCTCCTAGAGGCAAACAGGGTTTCGTTCAGGTATATATCGACACCAAACGTTTTCGCCTTGAGCGTTCCCTCGTTCGCGACTCGGACATTCAGAGACACGGTACTGTTCGGATGAACAGTCGGAGGGTCCAACGACAGACTCTCGACGGCGACATCCGGGCTCGGTGCCAGCGTATCAACAATCACCGAAAAAGATGATTCATCTGTAGTAACGACTGAAATTACAATGCTGTTGCCGCTGTCTATGTACTTCTGTCCTACTTGAAACGGGGCGTCGTCAAGGGTTGAAGTTGTTTGGGCTGCATCGATCACCTTAACGGGGTTTGATTTGGTTTCATCGATGTATGTGATTAAGACGCCGGTCGAGGGAAGGGCGGCATCGAACCCGATGCTCTGCCGAACCTCGACGAGATAGTAGTGCTTTGAATCTTGAGATGAAGCCTGGACTCTGACCGCTTGGACCCCCAGTGAGGGCAGCTCAATTGGATCCACGGTCGCGTTGACTCTTGTCTGCCTTGTTACGTTCAAAACGTGCTCGGGGGATATCCAGCCAAGGAATATCCTGTCCCACGCAATCATTTCTGCGGGACTTGACCCGGCGGGCTTTCCGTTCCAAGCTCCTCTGGCCATCAGGTCCCAAGGCCCCACCTGCTCCATGCTGCTACTGTAAAGGTCCGGCAGCCCCAGTAGATGACCGAACTCGTGCGTGTAGACCCCAAGCGTCTCGAGCCCACGAGCCTCGAACTCTGGAACGATCGCGAACTGGTCGAAACTTCGTTGTGGCGTGTCCACAGTCCAGCGCATGTATGTCACCGACCAAATGTCACTCGCCTTTCGGCTGGACTCCTGCCCGTACCCCGCGTGAAGGACGAAAAACTGCTGGTATGCCGTCAAGTCAACTTCATTCGCAATCATCGGAACCGCATCCTTCAACAGTTGCCAACTGTCCGGATATCCGTCACCGTCTTGGTCGTCAATGAACGGGCCGTTGTCTGTGCCGTACTGGGACATCTTGTGCGGTACTCTTACCCAGCCTACCACTTTGCCCACAACAGAGACAGCGCCGTATGATACCTGGCGGTAGTATGCGTCCAACTGCCCGATCGTGTGACTCGCGGCTTCTTCGATCGAAAGAGTATGGTTCAAATCCGGAAATTCGACCGCGATCACGAGAACGCTTATCTCCCCAAAAAGCGGGCTGGGCTTGGGGACCGGGAACGGTATCGTGAAGTTCAGTTCAGTAGCTTCACTAGAAAACTGCGGCATAGGCGGAACAAAATCGTGTTCCCGACCATACGTGACTATTGCGGGGACGTTTGTCGCAAGACCGAGCGCTGCCGAATTCAGAAAGATCGTGATGAGCAGGAGTATCTCCAATCTTCTGAATGCCAAGTCTCTGCGCCAACGAGCTGGGAAGTGATAGAGCAAACACGATTGGCGACAACTCCGTTCAGATTTGATAAAGCCATTAGCCGCACGAATACGTTCACCGCCATGAACGTCTCTGGCTTGGCGTTGACATCAATGCCGCAAACTAGCGAAAGGACGAGTTGTTGCAAGCGGATCCGGAACAGCCTCTGCCTCGCGGTGCCTATGAGTCGTCTTGCCTTGCGTTTCTTCGTCTCTTTGGCAGAAAAATCAAGAGAGCGGTGATCAGGATCACTGTCGCAAGAGTGGCACTCGTGAACTCTGGAGTGGCCACGCCTGCGCTAGTGAGGGTGACATCACAGAACGTGTGAACTCCGGGTCCCGAGATTATAATTTCGAAGTAGAATGGTTGCCAGAGTTGTTCTTCAGCGATTGTTGTGACATAGAATTCGTGGGATCCCTCTGAGAGCCAGAGTCTGTAGCTTCCGGTAGCTGATGAAGCCCAGACGCCGTCTGCAGAACGCTCGATGATCTGAGCCCAGGCAAGTGTTCTAAGGTCGGCGTACATGTCCAACCAAGATACTACGCCCAGAAGGCTGGGCTGTTCTTCGAGCGTAACGTGAACAGTCGCGGTGCCTCCCCAAGGCGCCTCAAGTCCCGTAATCTCACTCATCTGCGCGTACGCCCTGAAGTCGCTCAGGCTGCCGTCACCCGGGTCGGCCGAGGTGTAGTCATCATCCGTTCCGAAGACTCCGTCGGGACCGTCCGAGTCGAATACACCGTCTGGCCCATAGGGGTCGAACGCCCAGACGCGCACCGTGAAGTTGCCCCATCCCTCGAGGCCGAGGGCGTCTCTACTGCCGCGAATTCCAGAGTCAGCATGCACGGCTCCGTTTGTCGTGTCCCAACCATTCGCCCAGAGTTTCTCGATTCTGCTGTCAGAGTCTCCGTAGTATGAATGAAATCCGAACACATCGAAGGCTACGCTGGCATCCGGAGGCGTCGACAGCCTGTTCGCGTCGTTTGGCGTCATCGCAGGCCAGTCTGCCCACGTCGTCGGAGGGATGCCGTAGTAAAGTTGAGAGAAGAACGCGCGTTGTGGCTCAGTTTCTGTCCCAGCTCCCTCAGCTGCACCTGGCACAAGTTTCCAATCTTTCGACGCGTCGAAAGGCAAGTAGTAGGGGAGGTTTGGATTGGGATCTGCTCCCAAGTATATTGAAGCACCGACGAGCGTGCCTTCTTGGTTGTAGACTTCGACGCGAACGAACCCGTTGAAGCTGGTCGCCTCGTTCTCATGTCTGAACTCTGCTTCGACCCGGATCTGTGCGCCTTGGACAAGATCCACCTGCAAATCATTGTGGATACCGGCAAAAACATAAACTGAGATATCGTCTCGCTGAACGTACCCGAACGTAGCCGCGTTTACGAAGTATCTTCCTTCTTCGATGCGTGTGGGGTAGACGCCGCTCAGCGCTAGGATCGGCCCGGGATCGATGCCGGTGAATGGGACTCTGAGAAGCCCGTGCCAGCCTATGTCGGTAGTGTCAATGTCGTAGGGATCGCCAACGATAGTTCCGTCGTCTTGGACGAGCCCGTAGAAGAAAGGATCGAGACTTGCTGTCACGTTTCCCAGCTCATCTATCAGGAGCAACCGGATTCCTGCCCCAGGGAATGTCCACGGCGCCGGTTGCGTCGGCTGTTGGACCCGTATCGATCGTAAGACAAATTCGATGGAACAGGCGTCCAGATGAAACCCCAGTTCAAACCCGCCAGCTCCAAAGTTCAGGCGGAGTTGGACGATGTCTTCCTTCACCAAGTACCAGCCGATACCTGCGGTGCCAGTGTACGGCGTTGCCATATCTGCCATGTAGATCTCAAGTGTATACTCGACCGGGCTGAGGCCATAGTCCTGGTAATCCGTGCTCGCTCTGTGGAAATTGAATATCCCATTGAATCCTTCCAAGACCATTGTGAACTCCGTGCCTCCAGCCGGAAACGTTCCAGCCGCAAGCCCCTTCTCAAAGTTGTCAGTGCTCTTCGCGAGGATGACCAGAGTTGAATTAGACACAGGCGCGGATAGCGAATTCGGGATCATTGCAGAGGCCATGATCCAGCTGCTCCTCCTAAGGTCAGCCTGCAACGTGTAGTTTCTCGAATTCGATGCTACGGTGAGGATCCTCTGCCAATCATCGGCTTCTCTCATCACGTACCCTGTTACTTGCATCTCCAGTTTGTAGAATCCTGCTCCGATTCCTTCAACCAAGTCTGCGGCGTCAGCGGGGACGTGACCGTCCAATCTGACCGACGGCAGTCCTCTACTATCTGTAAGAGCGACAGTGTACGAGTTGCTGGACGGAACCGTTGACGGCTTCAACAGGAGTGGTGAGTAGTTGCGTTTTCCATCGATTGTTAGGTCCGTCCAAGGCGGCCCATATGGTGGGTCGATATCGTCGGAGGCCCAGAAGCCCACAGACTCCTCGTACTGATCTAGTAGCCTGACGAGTATGTCGCGGTGATAGCTCTCGTCGTCGATCGGCAGGTAAGGGTCATTTGTGCCGTATGGCAGTTGCCAAAGGTTGCCCCACGGAATCGGGCCGTTCTCATTCTTAGACCAGATTGTCACATGGATCTCTACCCCTCTGTCAAGCTCAAGATCCAACGTGAGCGACTGGCCCGGATCCACTGTAACACGTGATGAGGCTTTCAGAAACCCGGACGCCGAAGCGGTCACGTCAAACGTTCCCCCAGGCAAGCCAAACAGCCAGTACCGGTAGTAGCTAGCGAGCGCGTCGGCGTGGTCGAAGTCATTTGGGCCGAAGTAGCCGACGGCTTCAGCGTACTTGCCAAGACTTGTCGTGCCCGCCGCTGTGACCCTCCCGGAAACCAGGGTAGAAGACGCAAGTTCCCGAAGCGACACCAGCCCTGTGACGTAAGCTGGCTGCAGGCTGGATTTCACGATAATAATTGGAAAGTTTCCTTCGTCGATGCTGATGCCGTCAACGTAGATCTTGAAGTGGTAGAGGCCCGCCGTGAAAGGTGCTCGCATCTGGAAGAGCCGGACATGGTAGAGACCCGGAGAGATCGTGAAAGATGGAATCGGCGACGTGAGTGTCGGTATGCGTCCGATCTCGATTCTATCCCAACCAGGCGCGATGGGATCGTTCATCTCGAGCGTGCGAACTGAGACATATGAGTAGTCGTTAGTGATGTCAGTCCAAATCGAGTAGACCTTGTCTGAGCTTGTGGCTTCGCCGTATCCGCTTGAAGTATAGGCGAACGTGAAATTTGAGGGGACGTAGATTCTAATGTCCGATATGGGAGCGAGGACGGAAAGGTCAAACTGAAAGTCCCCAACGCTGTCGGACATGCTGGCAAGGATCGCGTAGTCCTGATAGTGGCGGATGATCTCATCTCGTTGAGGCTCTCCACCCTGGGTTCCTCGAAGGGTGTCGAGTGTGTGGCTCCAGCCAGGCTTGTACGGATCCTCAACTCCTGGGCGCAGGAAGACGCGGACTGGTGACTCTTCTTCCGGCGCGGTCGCCGATTCAGCCGAGCGCATTACGC
>Ga0315308_1000386_pt1 | contig 24467 bp, 22 predicted proteins | sample TDP3_MG_FD_203078 | JGI IMG/M metagenome (GOLD analysis project Ga0315308, IMG submission 203078) | Freshwater sediment microbial communities from Lake Towuti, South Sulawesi, Indonesia - TDP3 | ecosystem: Environmental > Aquatic > Freshwater > Lake > Sediment | place: Indonesia: South Sulawesi... | reverse complement strand
GGTACGGTTGAACAGTGCATTGACCGAATTGCCAAGTTTAGAGATGCAGGCTGCCGCCACATGATATTCGAACCATATTGGATAGAAAAAGACAGAATAAACGAGGCTCTTGAAATAGCAGGGAAGAAAATCAAGCCTGGAATCCAAAGCGCTTAGACAATTAAGACTATCTGACTAGGATTAACTTCTTGTCTTGTTTTCAAGCGTTTCGAGAAAGGCAGGTAACCCCTCAATGTCTTTCAGGTCGCGTCCAACTAACCCATAAAGTTCATTCCAGAATGTTAGATTAGGCTTGATTCTTGTCTTCTCCAAATGCTGCTTCAGACGATGTGTCCACTCGACTCCACGCCTATCAAAATCCAGCAGCAAAATGACTTCTCTAACTTTCAGGTTCTCGATCTCAGTTAGTATGTCTAGGAAGGACTTGCCCGACGTCTTCGAAGAGACAATCTTGCCCTCAACCTTCAGCTGCCTTAACGCGCCAACATCTTTCTGTCCTTCCACAACGATGGGCACGCCTTTAGTTGACTCTGCTCCAAGTTTCACTAAAAGCTCTGAAATCCGTTCAGCTTTTCTCTGCAAAGCCGCAGACAAGTTCTTCTACCTTGAGACTTCTATCTGCTTCATCTTCTCAAGATTGTCGGGATGCCTGCGGAAGTATTCTCTTACTGGGCTAAGAATTTCTGTCAGCGCATCAGCCACTCCTTTCTTGAGGTCAAGTGGATGTAACGTTCCTTTAACGTAAGCCTTCTCCAATTCCTCGTAGCTGTTGAAGGTTTCTGGACCGCCATACTTCCCCGGTCGAGCAACAGTCAAGCTTCTTTTTCCAGCGAATATTGTGAGTTTGGCGATTTCCATAACTGGATTGCCTTCTGCTTGCTTAGGAGGACAAAACGCAGCCTTCAGTTTCGATTCGATGTCTTCAGGTGAATCGTGTACGAATATGCAGTCTTCAGGCACGCTTTTGGACATCTTCGAGCCGATTCGAATGTTTATTTCAGCGTTTTCATCAAACTGCTTATCCGTTTTCTGCAACCCTTGCAAGCTTACCAGAAGAGGCGTATGAACACAAACCGGCTTCCTCCAACCGAGTTTCTCTGCTGCGTCACGTGCCAGCATGTGAGCTTTGCGTTGATCGATGCTTGCGCAGGCAATATGGAGTTTCATGTGGAAGATGTCAGCTGCCTGCAAGCAAGGATAAAAGACCCAAGCGGTCTCCATGTCGGTTAGGCTGGTTTCCCGACCCATGATTGGCAACGCACGCCAAGTTCTTTGCAGGGATGCAGTCTTGGCTATTCTTACAACCTTCTCCCAGTATTCAATGTCTTTGGCTAGGTCTGAAGTCCACAAGTATCGCACACTTTCTGGTTTGATGCCTAGAGCTGTGAAGCATTCCTTGAAGTATTCGCCGCAGAGGCGAATGTTCTCCATAACGCCGCCTAATTTGTTGTTTATCCACGAATGCCAATCAGCCAAGAAGACCGTGAAATCTAAGCCTGCATCAACCATGTCCTTCATTTTGTAGCCGGTGATTAAGCCTATACCTATGTGCATTAAACCACTTGCTTCGTAGCCCCAATAAGCCCTCGGTCTGGCTTCAGACTTCAGCAGTTCACGCAACTCTTCACGAGTCACGATTTCCTGTGTGTTTCCAGTTACAAGGTCTATTCGCTTCTCCAAGTCCAAGGTGAAACGCCTGCCTTCCTACAGTTGCACGAGGGCTATCTATAAAAGTTCTCTTTATTTCGCGGGCGTTGTTTCCCATGTAACTAACACTCAACTTCATTGTTGGAGCCAAGCGCTCCTCTCTGCCGAGCTCTCTCTGACACGGGTAAGTACACGCCCGCGCCCACCGTGTCTCATGTCTGGGTAAGCCCTTCTTCACGAGCGGAAGATAGCCTATTAGGACTATCCGGCTTCGGTTGGGTCCGTTTGCATGAGCCTCGCAATGGAGGTATTCGGTGGGATGGCTCGCAAAGGGTCATCGCTGAGAGACAAGAATGAAGGCGCAAGAAATAAGATTTTTGAAGTCTAAGTGCATATCGTCTTTCGTGTTACTTGCCTAATGGTTGACATTTCGGGCAGATGAAACTACTTGTTGAACCTGTTTTCACTTTTTGTACTGTTGTGTGGCAGATTGGGCAGGGCTTGCCAGGCTTGTAGGCGATTTTGAATTGATCGGCACCATACCGACCTTTGTTGCCATAGAAGTCTCTTTCATAGGCTAAACCGCCCAGCCGGATGCTATCGTTGAGTCCAGATTTCATTGAATTGTACAAAGCCTCTATCTCCGTGCTAGTCAGTGATGAAATCTTTCGCTGCGGATGCAGCCTTGCCTTGAAAAGCATGTCCTGAACGTAGACGTTGCCGATGCCTGCGATGTTCTTCTGGTCAAGAAGGAAGGTCTTAATGTTGCCGCCTTTCTTCGTTAACAGCTGCTCGAAACGGTCCAATGTGAAATCCTTGTCCAGAGGGTTTACGCCCAGCTTCCCCACTAATTTATGCTCGCCGAGCTTGTCAGTCTTCATAAGATGTAGATAACAGAACCACCATACTCGGATAGTGAAACCAGTCTCGTCGTCTAAGGTGAATTTTATCTGATATTTCTCGGGCAGCTTGTCGCTTGGCTTGAAGTAGATAACGTCTGCTCCCATTCCAGGGTTGAACAAGAGGACATAGCCTGAGTCGAGTTTGATGAAAAGCCATTTACCCCTGCCTTCAACCGATTTGACAGTCCCGCCGACAATGGTTTTATGGAATTGATTCAACGGCATGTTCAGGCATTTGGGATTAGCCACATCAAACTTCGAAATCCTCTTTCCAACAATTTCGTTATCCATCTGCCTGCTTAGAACAGTCAATTCAGGGAGTTCCATGTTGCAACTTCCATTCTGTCATGAAGAAAGCGCTATTGATGGCTTTCGAGTTATTAATGATTCCTCTAGCCGGAGAAAAACCCCTAACTCGAAGGGGAAATTTTTTGACCAAGGCTGTTGAACGCCTGAAATTAGGCGAGAGGACACTCATTGACCAGCTCAAGCAAGACTTTACAAAGCTCAATACTTGGCTTCAAAACTGGAAATGATCATAAGCTCTGTGTGCTCTCGCCAAGGGTTTTCTCAAAATCAACCAGCTCAAAGACTGGATAGAATCCGGCTTTCCTGTACAACGCAATTGCAGACTTGTTTGTTTTCAACGTGCCCACAAGAGAGTACTTGCATCCAAGCCTATGGAAGGACTTGAACGTCTCTGAAATCAATGCAGCGGCGACTCCTCTTCTTCTGTGCTCTGGGAATACGCCTAACTCACCTATCACGCCGTGCGTAGGTCGATATTCAGATCTTTTCGGCATGAAACTGATGATGAAGCCTGCAATGTTGTTGTTAAGCTTTGCGACAAGCCAGAATTCCGGCGGAGAGAATCCCATTTTGCCCTCGCGTATGGCTTGAAGGGTGCTCAAGCAAGTCTTAGGATCTGATATGAAAGGGTCGTTCATGTGAACTGCCCTGTCTTCGGGCGTTGACATGTATGCTCTCTGAGTGAAATCGGCAAACTCTTTTGAAGAAAAGTCGTTGCCATCGGTGATTTGAAGATTTGCAGCCTCGGAGGGCTTTCTTGCCACTTTGGATAAATCAGCCAGCAACATGATGCTGCTTGGGCTTTTCTCTGCGAAACCGCATTTCTTGTAAAGCTTGTTATGCCAACGGGCAGCTTGGGGCTGACTGATCGGAAACTTTAGCATACACTTGGCTTCCGGCACGCCTCGTTGCTGCAACCGTGAGAAAGCCTCTGTCAGAAGCATTTCCGCTATTTCACTACGTTTATGCTTTGACGTGACGACTGGTTCCCATCTTCCCAACATACCAAGACTGTTTGTAACAGTGACTCCTAGAACGCCGACTGCCTTCTGTTTCCCCTGTTGCTTGGCGATGAGAAAGAAGTTATTAGGTTTCTGAAACGCCTGCATAATGTCTTCCATGAGTTCTTCTGGGCGGTAATCGAAGAGCCTCCGCTCTCTGAACCGTGGCACGGTCTTCATGGCTTTTTTCCAAGCTTGGAGATATTCCCTAAGCGATCCTGCCTCTGTAACTGAAAAGCTCATCTTGGGCACTCTGCAATCTATAATGCTTCTTCGATGTCTATTTCAAATGCGCTCGTTGGATTCTCAAGTTCGAAGTTGTTTAGCACTTCGGGATGTATCTCTCCGAGCACGCCCATCTCTCTACTCCTCACTTGAACAGCCGCGACTCTGCCCTCTAAGAAACTCAGATGCCGAACTGGTTTGACCTTCCAACCTTTAATTCCCATGTTGCATAGCAAGGCTTCAACAGCTGACTTGATTTCGGTGAAGTTCGAGGATGAATGCGATGAAACCCCGGCAACATGCAAGTGTCTTTCAACTCTAGTCTCGACGCGTTGATTTATTCGTCCCACATCTGAAACCTCGAACAGTCTCTGAGGGAAGCTCTCGTGTTTGTTGTCCATCAGGTTCTTCATCAAGTTGGGCAGCAAAGTTTGGCGCAGAATTGTATATTCAGTTGACACCGGGTTAGCGAGTTTGATCACGTTGCTGGCTTTGAGGCGCATTTTCTCATAATGAACAGTCTCATTTGTCAAAGTAAAATTCATGGCTTCAGTGAAACCTAAGCCTATCATGATTTGTCTCGCAAGGTTTGCTGTTCTATGAATTGGATGCTGCTCGCCGATAGTCAACGTTTCCGGAATTGTTGCCTTCATTCTATAGTATCCGTAGCCGATAGCAACTTCCTCAACCAAATCCACTTCATGCAAGACGTCGATTCGATATGCTGGAATCGCTGCTTCGACAAGTCCTTTGCCCAGTGCTTTAGCGTCTAGCCTGCACTTTCTTAGACTTTCAATCACGTTAGCCTCAGATAGCTTGAGTCCTAACAACTCGTTTGCGTAACTGATTCTAAGCTTCATCTTCTGACGGGTTAGGTTAGGTGAAACGACTGCGCGCTCAGGATACTTTACATGGACTTTCTCTATGGTGCCGCCCATATCAGATAGGGCTGTGGCTAGCACGTTCAGGCTTCGTTCAACAGCCATGCTGTCGGTGCCAGTTACGTCTAGGAATAAGTTGGCTGTTTTGCTCGTGACTCGTGTTAATTCGCCGTTGATGATGGGCGGCATTGAAAGAACCTTTCCGTCTCTGTCGATTAGCAGAGGATACCGCGGCGCCCAATCTACCAAGTGCTTATAGGCCATGCCTTTCTCGTGCCGCTCCGTTATTTCCCTTAAACTCATCTCTTCAGCGCAGTCCAGTGGTACAAACTTCGCCTTGTCAGGGTTCACAGCAGTGTACGTGAAAGGCGTGTTAACGACGTCCAGGTTGTGCACGCCGATTGAGGCTTTCTTTCGGTCTCTGCCTATGCCCCAGTGTAGGTCTTCTTGCATTTCCATCAGGTCTACAACTGCTTCATCTTCAAGCCTTATGTTGCGAACAACTGCAGCCAACATGAAAGGTCTGATTTTGCCCACAGCTTTGGTAATAGTCAGCCTAGTTTTTCCATCTTGAACCCTGTATTGTGGTAACCCCGTTTCCCAGCCCATCAAACCTCGAAAGGCTCGTGCCACTCCAGCGTAACTGCACAAATCGACTCTGTTAGGGTTGAACTCAACCTTCACGTAGTCTGAGCCCACATCCTCCAAGTCGAAGCCAAGCCAAGGCAGCCAATCAGCCATTTCAGCCACTGTAAGCTCCCTGCCAACGAATCTGCTGAACCGCTCTCGTTGCAACGTGATCACTGGCATAACGGTGTCCTCCTAATCCAGCCTAAACGGTTACCATAGAGCAAACGTATGTCATCCACGCCTAATTCGAGCATTGCGACTCGTTCTAAGCCGCCTCCCCACGCCAGAACGGGATACTTGATGCCCATGGGCGCCAACACTTCAGGTCGGAACATGCCCATGCCGCACAGCTCGATCCAATGCTTCAGCTTGGGCACATAGACCGTTGCTTCAGCCGAAGGCTCTGTGTATGGGAAATAACATGGCCAAAATCTCACTTTTTTCAATCCAAACCTTGCGTAGAAAGTTTTCAAAGTGCCCATAAGATCTCGTAAGGTCACGCCTTTGTCGACGACTATGCCTTCTATCTGGTAGAACTCAGCCGTGTTCTTGTATGTCAATTGCTCGTTGCGGTAGACTCTGTCTACTGAGAACACTTTGATGGGCGGTTTCTTGTGTTTGGACAGATATTTGATGGTTTCAGCCGTGGTGTGTGTCCGCATAACTAGTCGTTTAGCTTCTTCAGGACTCCACTTGTATCTCCAACCTTTCGAGCCTGTGACCCAACCGTTTTCGTGAGTTTTCGCAACTGGGTCAACCACAGTTTTCTTTGGCAAAGCGCCAGAGTTGGGATTCGCTAGATAGAATGTGTCCATCATTTCGCGCGCTGGGTGATCCTGTGGCTGGAACAAGGCGTCGAAGTTCCAGAAGGCTGTTTCAACAAGTGGTCCTCTTATTTCGCTGAAGCCCATTTCTAGAAAAATCTCGCGTGCTCGCTGAATCACTTGCTGTAACGGGTGAAGCTTGGCTGGATAGAATTCTGGTCCCGCCGCAGTTACGTCGAACTTCCTCAGTTTGGCTTCTCGCCACTTGCCGCCTATTATGAGTTCAGGCGTGAGTTGGCTTACCTCTGAAGCGATTTCCAGTCCCTTTCTTGCTAATTGCCAGCCAGCGTTAGTGAGTTGGAGTTCACGGACAGTTTTGTCAGCAACTTCTAAGAGCTTACGTCCTTTCAAAATCGCAACGGCATCATGCAGATCTTTGCTCAGTTCTTGAACAGCTACTGTGCCTCTGCTGCCCAGAAGGGACAGAAGCTTTTCGTCAGCTCCAAGGGGAATCGTCTTCTTCTCTGTCTTCAAGACATTTTTCGCTTCAAGAGATGCCCATCCTTTGCGGTGCAGCCACCCCAGGGCTATGGGCACAAACTTCTGGTCTAATTGTGCTTTCTCAACTACCGCTTCAATTGGCATACTTTCTCCGAGTTGGATCAATGCATTGATGATGCGGCGTTCTGGCAATCCCAGTTGCGCATGCTGTTTTCCTTCCGCGTTGAGTTCAACGACTTTTAGCTTCTGTTCGTGCACTTTGACAAGTTTCTTTTCGCTAAGAGTTAATGCTGCCCGCATGATTGCTGCATGGGCTATGCCGCTGGCTTCCGTTAACTCCTCAACGTTTGCCCTTCCATTCAGTTTCTGCAGTGTAATCAGTGTTTTCTGTTCGTTTTCTCTCAATTCAACCATTGCTCGTTTGGCTCCATAATCTTGGTTTAGATACTGTGAATGAAGGATTGTGATAATGCAGTATAGTGATGCAGCTACATCGTATAGAAGTTTCTACAGCTTTACGATGCCCCACATTAACTAACAACGGTTTCAGAAGCTTCATACGGGAAATTGGCAGGGCATCACTATCACAGCCAAACCGATACGCCGCAAGCTTATTTATGCTTATCGCATCGTCTTTGCGCACTTAATGTCAGAAACAGCACGCATTATTTTCATGTTCCGGGCATATAACTCCGAAATGATTAGCTGTGCGCGAATCATCTGAAGCTCACGGAAGTTGGAAATGCCACAAGCAATAAGAACGTAGAATCCAATAATATTCCATTGATAGGTTGATGCAGAGAGGTCTTCTTGGCATCTCTTGAGCGCGGTCGAGTTCCGAGTCCTCGCCCTATTGCTGCAAGAGAGATTCCGCTCGTAGACAGAGTTGAAGAAATGAACGTGTTGAAGGAAGCGGTTTACAAGGCAGTTCACGGTGAGGGCAGTCTTATTTTCATTCATGGCGAAGCAGGCATTGGAAAGACAAGACTGGTCAGAGAGCTCGGTGCTTATGTACGATCACGTGGCGTGCAGGTTCTATATGGCAGATGCCCGGCACTGTTCAGGATGGACGGTGTTCCTCCTTACGTTCTCTGGAAGGAAGTTATCAAAGACTATCTTGAAACATGCACTTCTGAGCAACTGTACAGAGTTGTCGGCTACTACCCTGCTGAAGTCGCGAAACTAGTTCCAGAACTCAGTCAAAAGCTTAGAGTAATTCCTCAGTCTGTTCCAATAAGTCCTGAGCAAGAGCAAAACCGGCTCTTTGAGGCAGTCTCACAGTTCATCACAAACATCTCTCAAGAGACTCCTTTGCTAGTGGTTCTTGACGATCTGCAATGGACAGACTCTTCTTCGCTTCTGCTTCTGCATTATCTTGCTCGTGGCGTGCAGAAAACGCCACTGCTTCTCGTGGGGGCTTACCGTAGCACTGACATTGATTCTAAGCATCCCTTGACTCCAGTCTTAGCTGAATTGAAGAGAGAACGCCTGCCTCAATCTGTTTCCCTGAAGAGAATGTCTCTAGACGATATTTCGGAGATGATTAGGCAGATATTGGAGCAAGACGACATCCCTCCTGAATTTTGCAGGATGGTTTACGAGAAAACGAAGGGTAACCCGTTCTTTGCAGAGGAAGTCATAGAATCTCTGAAAGAAGAGGAGATAATCTATCGAGAGGAGAATAAGTGGAAGATTAAAGAAGTTTCAAAGATTGAGTTTCCTGAGACCGTTAAGAATGTTGTAGAAGCCAGAATCAGCAGGTTAGACGATGAATGCAGAAATGTTTTGACAATGGCTTCCTTCATTGGAAACGACTTTAGCTTTGAGGCTTTGCGAGAGATTAGTGGCGTCGAAGAAGGCAAGTTGCTGGAACTAGTTGATAAGATGTTTAAGACTGGACTAATAAAGGAAAGAGTGATCCGTGGAGAAGGCGTCTGTTCGTTTGCTGATATATTGGTCAGAGATGTCGTTTATGAAGAAGTCAGTCCATTGAGGCGCACGAAGCTTCATAACGTTGTAGGGTGTGCCCTGGAGAAGGTTTACGCTAAGAAGCTTGATGAGCATTTTGGCGAGTTAGCCTTGCACTTTCTTGAGGGCGGAGATAAAGATAAGGCGCTTGACTATTTCTTGAAGGCTGGAGACAGGGCTGCGAGCATTTACGCTAATGACGAGGCTACTTCTTACTTCCAGTCTGCCCTTGATCTTCTTGAGGGTAGGGACGACAAACTTCGGGAGAAGGGGCACGTTCTAGAGAGTCTTGGAGACATTAAGGAGATTGTTGCCGAGTATAAGGACTCTAAAAGGTTCTTTAATGAAGCCTTGCTTTTGTGGCAACGACTGGGTGAAAAACGAAAGGTTGCTGATATGCACCGCAGGATTGCTACCCTGTTCTGGAGTGTAGATGGCGATGTTGAAAGAGCTAAGGATCATTATGACGAGGCTTTGAAAATTCTAGAGGCAGAGCCGGAAAGCGTTGAGTTGGGACGCCTTTACTTGAACATAGGGGGTATGTATTTTCAAACTGGATACATGACTGAAGCCCTTTCTTGGGGTGAGAAAGCCCTAGAGCTTGCCAAGAAGCTTGAGGATTTTAGGATAATGGCCTGGTCATATGCTCGTTTGGCAGCAGTTTTTATGGGGAAGGGAGACACTAGGAAAGCCTGTGAATGCGCGGAGAAAGCGTTGAAGATATCACTTGATAACAATTATGCTGAAAATGCGATCATTGCCTACACCAACCTCGGTGCCTCTCTTCCTGTAGAAGAGCATGAAAGGCGTGTGGAATCTTATACAAAGGCTTACGAACTGGCACAAAAAGTAGGAATGATTGGTTCAATATCTTGGAATGGCAGCATTCTGGCATGGGCTCATGCCCTAAATGGAGACGCTGAGAAAGCTCTTCGTTTTGCTGAAGAATCAGTGGCGCTGGATAGAAAAGCTAACGATTTGTTCAACCTTACGTGGTCAATGGAAGCTCTTGGCGTTGCCTCCCACGTAATAGGTGAATGGGACAAAAGCGAACACTGTTACAAAGAAGCTCTAGCCAATGCTGAGAAAGCTTGGTACCAAGCAGCCGCATATGGTAACGGAGCGCTTGGAGTTCTCTATTTTGACAAAAGAGAATACGTCAAGGCGAGAGAATGCTTTGAGAAAATGCATCAAGTCCTGGAAAAAGCTGGAGCCAAACTACCACCTATCCTTAATGCGTATTTTACCTTTTACGACGCTTCGACATACATAGAACTTGGAGAAATTGAGAAGGCTAAGACTTTAATCGACGAAATGCGAGAATCCGCAGTACAAGCTAAGGATAAAGGGCTTCTTGCTAGCGCTGAACTATCTAGAGCAATTCAGTTCCGCGCAGAAAGAAAGTGGGCAGAATCATTGAATCTTTTCGAAAAAGGTCTGCAGGGATTCGAGACTAAAACTGCCAGAAGATGGAGTCTCTGGTGGTGGTTCGCTAGGGTGCTCTGTGAATACGCTCAAGTATACTTAGAAAGAGACGAGGAAGGTGACCGAGAAAAAGCCCACAACCTCCTCAACCAAGCACTTGAAATGTTCCAGAAAATGGGCGCCAAGAAGGACATTGAAAAGGTAGAAGCCAGAATAGCTTTCATAGAAACAGGCAAAGAAGTCTTGAAGCCCAAGCTCACAGACTATGTCTCTACGGGATACGCCGATCTTGACAAGTCACTGTATGGCGGGATACCTCCAAACTGTGCTGTGGTACTGACCTCACCATCATGTAACGAGAGGGATTGGCTGATCAAGAGCTTTCTTGAAACTGGGGCGAAGAAAGGTGAAGTTGCTTTCTACGTCACCATAAACCCAGGTGCAGCGAAGACTCTTGCAGACGAGTTTAAGTCAAACTTCTGCCTCTTCGTCTGTAACCCTCAGGCAGATTCAATCGTAAAGAGCGCACCCAACGTGATCAAGTTGAAGGGAGTTGAAAACCTCACCGAGCTCGGCATCGCTTTGACTTCAGCAATTCATAGGCTAGACCCCTCTTTGAAGGGCCCGAGAAGAATCTGCATAGACCTAATCTCAGATGTTCTGCTACAACATCACGCGGTTCAAACAAGAAGATGGCTAAACGCTCTCATTCCAGAGCTGAAATCAGCAAGATTTACCACTCTAGCGGCAATAGATCCCCAAATGCACCCATCAGAGGAACTTCACGCAGCTCTAGGACTATTCGAAGGAGAAATCAACATATACGAGAAAGAAACTGAAAAGGGCTTGGGAAAATATCTGAAGATCAAGAAGATGAGCAACCAGAAATATCTAGATAACGAGCTACTTTTAAGAAGAGAAGACCTGCAGAAGTGAAGGCAGCAACCCACTCTAAGGAAGGAAACATAGAACTTCTACGCTGTAATTCTCGTGAACAAACTAAGTTGACTATTCAAGATTGAGGATCTCTTTCGCTTTGTCAATGTATTGCCGTCTCTTACGCTGGTGTTCGTTAACGAAGTCAGCTACTATGTTGATGAGGCGTTGCTTGTCCTCGCCGCACAGGATTTTGCCGCCTTTGCACTCCTGACAGTAGAGTTTGGCTACATCTTCGTCGCGTTCGAAGTAGTGAAACAGGTACAGGTCATAGATAGGGCAGATGTCGGGATTAGCACCTAAACGTCGCTGTTCCTCAGCGGTAGGTCGCCCGCCTGTGAAGCTGTTTGCAATCTTTTTGGAGATGACTTTGGGCTTCTCTTCAAGTGTAAAATAGGTCATAGGACTACTCTTGCTCATCTTCGGAGAGCCATCCAAACTCTTTATGAGTTTGTGATAAGTCGAAGAAGGCAAAACAAAGTTGTATTTTCGCCGGAACTTGAAAGCCAAATCGCGTATGAGTCGTAGATGCGGGTCTTGGTCTACTCCGACCGGAATCACTGTGGGTTTAGGTCCTCCAAACTCTTTGAGCTGAGGCAGAAGAATGTCTCCAGCTTGTATAAGCGCTGACAGGTAGAGTCCGATGTGGCGTTCTCCATAAATAGCTTTCATAGTCGCTAGGGTAACGTCTCTGCTGAACACCATGCCCAAGTCCTGCACCCTGCGTTCCTTTGACTGACGATAAATGTAGCCTCTCTTCGGGTCGAATCCTAAGGCTAACAAGTCTGCGACGTTGCCAACCGCTATTTTCTCGCTTCGTTCGAAAGATATACGATTGACTTCGTAGGCTTCAACATCAGCTATGCAGTAGAAAGCTGCGGCGCCCTGCTTCTGGAAATATATGACTTCTTGGGCAGTCATCAGCGTGCCTAAATGAAACTCTCCAGAAGGCTTTATCCCGCTCATCACCGCGAATCCTTCACGGTTCTTCATGGCGTTTAAAACTCTTTCAAAGTCTCGATGTCCAAAGATTACGCCTCTTCTCATTGCCGCGTTTGGATTAGGCATTTCCTTCAGCAATGGCTTGAACGGTTGGATGCCGAATTCTTGGTATAGTCGCTCGTAGTCCTCAATTATGGTTGTGCCAAAGGGGTCGATTACAGTCTTAGCTGACGGGGATTTTGACATTTATTCTCAATTTGCCTCCAGATGAGTTGATGTTGATATATGGGTTTGGTTGAAAAAACTATCCACATTGAACGAAAGAGTATTTATGGCGACTGCTCCAAAAACGCTGCAAATCATTGCCTTAACTAGTTCCAGTCCAGGGCAGTCACCAAACGTAATCATTGCCAGATGCCTATACTTAAGTCTTGTTCACGGAGAATACAAGTGCAAGTTTTTTAACTTCGGCTAAACCTAACAACACGTCGTAGTGAAACAATGAGTCTCCCAGCCGATGTCAAAGAGAAATATTACCGAGCAGGAAAAATCGCGGCTGAAGTCCGAGAACTCATGAAACGCTCCGTTTCGGAAGGCATGCCCATAATCGACATCTGCGAAAAAACAGAAACCTTAATTCGCCAGAGAGGCGGCAAACCAGCGTTTCCCTGCAACGTATCCATAAACGACATCGCAGCACATGACACTTCTCCACCAAACGACAGGCGGACCGTACCGCCCGGTTCATTAGTCAAAGTCGACATCGGCGTTCACGTAGACGGATACATCGCAGATACCGCAGTCACAGTGTCCTTCAATCCTAATTATGAAGATTTGGTGGCTGCAGCCGAAGCCGCGTTAGACACCGGTGTCAAGACTATCCGAGGCGGATTGTTCGTCTCACAGTTCGGCGGTGCGATCCAGAGAACCGTAGAGGCTCATGGACTTAAACCCGTATCAAACCTTGTCGGACATCAAGTAGCAAGATATGAAGTGCACGTATCTGGGAGATCCCTCCCGAACGTTTCTGTTGTTTCAATGAGCCGCATTGTGCCTAACGAAGTCTACGCCATCGAACCTTTCGTCACTTTGAAGAATGCTGCTGGAAGAGTGGGAAGCGGCAGAGAGGCACACATATTTCGTTATGTAAAGCAAAAACCGCTTAGAAGTGAACATGCCATGAAACTGTGCAGCTTCATCATAGAGAATTTTCACACTTTGCCTTTTACCGAGCGCTGGCTGCAAGACGTAGTGACTCCTGACAAGCACAAAGCAGCTTTCTCTGAGCTCTTGTCCTCTAAAACGTTGATGGCTTATCCCATCTTTGTTGAAGTCAGCGGAAAACCTGTTGCGCAAGCAGAACACACAGTTTTGGTTACGAAGGATGGATGCGAGGTTCTGACTTAGTAGCCTAGTTCTTTGGCTTTTTCTTTCTCTTTAACCTCGCGGTAAATCGCTGAAATCACCATTTTCTGGTTGTCTTTTGGGCATGGCTCGTCAGTTTCTTTGAAGACAAAGTCGCCGCGCTTGAATTCTCGTATGTTCTTGAACCCGCACTTTTGACACTGAACTGTAGAGGATAAGGGCTGCATCTCCATGCTGATGAACCGAATCATACGCTTTCGAGTTTGATACAACATGTAAGCGCTAAGCGCCAACGTCACCATCCCCAGACTCATGTAGAAACTCGCTGTGCTAGGATCTCCGAGCAGGTATTCAGTCATTCCAAAGTAAATCGAGAATAGAGCCAGCAGCAACGCGATCATTATTACCGCGATCAGAAGCGGCGGAGACCTTCTTGACGGAGCAGTTTGATTCATGATTGACTCATCCTTATTGACCTATTCCGATGGTGTTGCCGATTCCCGCAATCACGACCGAATCACCAGGCTTGGTTCGTTCAAGGAGGAGGCGTTTTACACGGTCAATCGCGCTGTCAATAGCGTCAAAGATTTCTTTTCTCATAGGTGACACCGAGTCGCCAACATCTTCCTTTATCAATATAGCATTGACAGGAACTTTATGCTTGAGCGCGGATTCCTCAACTTTGTACTTGTCCACTTCAGGACCGCCAATAGCCACTCCGATTCCCTCGGCAACTTCGCCTGTCTTTTCACCTTCGAGTTTCAGTCCTGCGTCTACAAGAATGGCTAAGCTGATTTTGCCCTCGTTCTGCTCTATTACCTGTTTAATGGCTTCGCCAGGCTTGCCCACGTTTCCACCGGGTCCTTCAGCCTTCAGCACGTATGCGTTTCGGCCTTCAATCGGCACATGCGCCAAAACCATGTCTTTTTCAACTTTGGTCTTTTCGTACCCTTGCATAAGTTTAGCTGCGACTAAAGCGCCTGCACCGTCCCCTATTGGCTGCCCAAGTGTGAAGGCTTTTTGAGCCGCGGCGTAGGCTTCGGCTTCGCGCATTATGAGCGGTAATATCATCTGCAACTGCATTATGACGTAGAGGCTGAGTGTTTTTCTGCCCAGGAGGTAATAGTGGCGGATTACTCGATAGATAAGGTTCAATGCAAGAGCGGCTTCAAGCATCAGCTCCAGATTATTTATCTCTGTTTCGTCTGCCTTAGGAGCCATCAGCTTTACATCATCCTTGAAGCGAATGTCTCTCACATCTAGCAGGTGCTCTAGGCGCCAAATCACTCCAGAGGGGTCTGTGTCTACAGGTGCGATGGCAAAGTATTCGAGAAATCTGTCAACTTGCGCTGTCGGGTCTGTTTCAGATTTTCCTGTTTCTTTGATGTTGTTTATGGCGGCTTTTCGAGCCTCATCTCGCATCAGTTTAAGCTTGAAGAGTGAGCCTTCAACCTCGCGCACCATAATCATCATTTGTATGCGCTGTCCATAGAACATGAACACTACGAATATGCCTAGGAAAATGACTTGAAAAATCCAGCCTAGAACATTGTCTCCAGATGGAAAAATGCCCTGCAATATCGTCGAGTCTAATGGTAGCATCGTCATCTTTATGTCAACTGCTTATGCTTGGTTATAAATCTTGAGGATTTTGCCTCAATTTTCTATGTCGGATGCTGAAAAGACGGTGAAGAGCAATTAAAATGTTTCGTGATTCCCAGAAACCCCCGCCTATTAAGTGGGGCAGCCAGCTTTCCCGGCTTCGCATGGCCGAAGACCACACTACAACCGGAAACGGAGCGCGGTTTAACTGCCGAGTTCGGAACGGGATCGGGTGGGTCCCGCGCCCTATGGCCGGCAACCCCAGGTATGCACGCATAGAATGAGCAAATATAGTTTTCGCTACAGGCTGAAAGTGGACAGAGAATTTCAAAACCCAAAACACAATCATTTTCACTCTGCCACACCTCAAAAATTCCCAAGCCTTCATGCTAATAGTAGATCGGTAGAGAATAATGGTTATATTTTGAGCGTGCTTTGTCTTGAAGGTGGCTAGCCTATGGTGGGGTCGTAGTCTAGCCAGGGATGACGACGGGCTCCAGAAGCAAGCCACAAAAAGACGGGTTTGCGGACTCACCGACCGTGAGAATGAAGAAGTTCTGGAGCGGTCGAATTCGAGGAGAAACCCGTAGGTCGCAGGTTCAACTCCTGCCGGCCCCACCAAAACGCTATTTTTTTCCGAAGCGATGATATTTGTGGAAAGGATGCGCATGAAGTCGAGAAGCGATTTAGATTACGTCCAAATCAACAAGAAACATTGGAACAGCGAGCATGCACGCTATAATCCGGAACGGGCAAAGTATCTGAACCTTATAAAAGCCGGGTATCCTTATTTGGAGAAGGCTGAACCCAAGATTGGGCCTTACCTCCGAAAAATTAAGGGAAAGAAGATTATTGTGCCTCAATTCGGCGACGGCCTACTTTTATTGGCTTGTGCAAAGAAGGGTGCCTTGGTCACTGGAGTTGATGTTTCAAGCGAGCAGATTCGGCTTGCGAAGGAAGGAGCTAGGCGTTGCGGAGTCGACGTAGTTCTTATAGAAGCGGATTGGCAGAGGCTGCCGAAAACTGTCCCTGACAATAGCTTTGACATAGCCGTCACCGAGTGTGGAATATTCATTTGGATAAAAAGTCTTGATGCTTGGACGAAAAACGCTTACCGAGTGTTAAGAAAAGGCGGTCGACTGATTGTTTCTGATTTCCATCCACTTTCCATGTGCACGAAAGATCAGCGGAACGGAGAATCTGTTATCTTCACTCGAAGTTACTTTGATCAGCAACCTCAAATTCGTCACGAGAAAGGCGTGCCTCCCTCAATCGAATTCACATGGAAACTGAGCGACATCATCAATGCAGTAATTGACGCGGGATTCCACATTGACCAGGTAGAGGAATATTATGTCAAAGAAAAAGCGGGCAGGATTCCCATGGTACCCACTGATTTTCTAATTGCTGCAACCAAAAAGTAGCGAACTGCTGGTTCAAACCTTACGCATGAAGTTTTTTCACAAGCCATGCTACGTTACGAGCAAAGTTCTTGATTGTTTTGACTCCTTCCTCGTCCTTTTCAACCTCTCCCTTGCCGCGACCAAAAGCCACATTCCAGTAGGTTGATCCTGGAACAATCATCTCGTGAATCATGAAGAAGAACATGAGTTGAGCGAAGGTAAAGTTTTTTCCAGCTCGGCGTGCCACAACGATTGGTCCGCCTACTTTGTTCTTCAAGGGTTTTCCCCTTGTGCTATAGAACCTACTGATGAAACTTGTCATCTGAGGTGTGGCTGCACCATAATAGACCGGTGTGGCAAGTATTATTCCATTGGCTTTCCTGATCTTTGCATATATAGATTGAAAATCATCTTTGAAGTGGCATCTGCCCGTTTTCAAGCAACTTCGACAACCGTCGCAGGGCTGAATATTCTTTCCAGCCAATGTAATGAGTTCGGTTTTGAGCCCTTCCTTTTCTATCTCTTTCAATGCGATTCGGGTTATCGTCTCCGTGTTTCCTCCAATCCTTGGACTGCCAACAACGCCCACGACTTTCATCGTCAAACCACGTCTCTTTTCTCACTATTATGCAACGATAATAGCTTTGCGCACCGTCAGTTGGCAAGTCTTTGGGGAAACCCTTTAAGTTAGTGATCGATTTTCTACGACTCAAAGGAAAGACAAGCCTATGTCATATGCAGTTGAAGTAACTGGTTTGACGAAACGGTTCGGCGCAATCCTCGCTCTGGATAACCTGTCCTTCGGAATTGAAGAAGGCAGAATATACGGGTTGATTGGACCCAACGGCGCTGGGAAAACGACGACGCTTCGGATTATTTCCACCTTGATCTTGCCAACGCAGGGGTCAGCTCGAGTCTTTGGTCGCGACGTTGTTCATGAAGCTTCTGAAGTTCGAAAACTCATTACTTATCTGCCTGAAGAAGCTGGCGCTTACAAGAATCTTTCGGGTTACGAGTATCTCCAGTTTATGGGCAGATTCAACAGTCAAAATGGTGCAGATTTGAAGCAGATGGTTGAGGACGCAGCTAAGATTTCTGGGCTTGGCAACAGACTGAAGGACAGGGTGAAAGGCTACAGCAAAGGTATGAAGCGGCGTCTACTGGTGGCGCGTGCGTTAATGAACAAGCCTAAACTCGCCATACTGGATGAGCCGACCAGCGGGTTAGACGTGTTGCATGCCTACCATGTCAGAGAGATCATCAAACAATACGCTAAGGGACACAAAGTTACAGTTCTGCTTTCCAGCCACAACATGCTTGAAGTGGAACAACTCTGCGATCAAGTTGCACTGATTAACAGGGGCAAGATCATTGTTGAAGGCGCACCGAGCGAGCTCAAGTCTAAGTACAAAGCGGCGAATCTCGAGGAAGTGTTCGTGGAGGTAGCTGGTCTTGCCTAAAGCATTAGTCAACATTGTCACAAAAGAAGTCAAAGAAATGGTTCGTGACCCACGGATACTCTTAAGCATGGTTGTAGCTCCGTTGCTGATCTTTCCTCTAATGGGCTTCATGCTGCGCACCTCAACCCAAGCCGTGCAAGAAAGCTTGAGGATTGTGCCAATCGCAGTTGTGGACTTTGACGGAGGGCCTGTAGCTCAAAACCTGACAAACTTTCTGAAGTCTATGCCAAACGTAAAAGTGCAGATCATGGAGACGCAAAACATCGGCGAAATCGCGGCTTCTGCTCAAGCGTCGAATACGACTTCGGTCATAATAATACCAGACGGTTTCAGCAAGAATATCACCGAGGGGAAGAAGGGAGAGTTAGAGATTTATGCAGTATTCAGAGGAAGCGGCATAGCAGAGTCGGCTACCTTCTCTGTGACAGAAAGCGTGCTGGCAACATTCAGGCAGCAACTGATAAACGAAACGGTCCAAACAGAATTTCCTGATCCTAGATTTGTCCTAGACCCTATCATTTTTTCTGAAAGCGCTATCATCAAGGGAAAACCCGCAGCTGTAACTCCTTCAGCTTTGTTCTTGTTCGCTCAAGCGCAGTCTATCAGTTTACCTATAGCCCTTTTCATGATGATCATCCTGGCGATGCAGCTTGCCTCCACCTCCGTAGCAACTGAAAAGGAAGAGAAAACATTGGAAACATTGATGAGTCTACCATTAAGTCGATTCACGCTGTTGGTTGGAAAATTGGCTGGATCAACAATAGTAGCCGCAATAGGCGCCATTGCCACGATTCTAGGTGTAATCTACTACATGGGTTCCATCACGTTCGGGGCACCAGCGCAACCATCTGTCGACCCTGCAGCCATTGGTTTAGCTCCCAGTCTTCTGAGCTATGCCATTCTTGGAACTTCGGTTTTCGTTGCTTTGCTTTCAGCTTTGGCATTGGCAGTTGTGATTTCAGTTTTCGCTGAGGATGTGCGTGGAGCGCAGTCTATACTTGGCTTTGTTTATACACCTTTGCTTCTCCCGATGTTTGCGCTCATGTTCGCTGACATCAACACTTTACCTCTAGGCGTTAGGATTCTCTTGTTAGCCTTGCCCTTTACGCATCCCATGTTAGCCGCTCAAGCCACGTTAACTGGTGACTATACTACCGCTGTCTTAGGCATTGTATACGTCACTGTTTTCACACTCGTGATACTATACATAGCCGCAAGACTATTCGCCACCGAAAAAATCCTGACAGCGAAAATACGACTAGGCAGAAAGAAAGTCAAAGAAGAATAGCTTGCCAGGTGAGCCACAGGGGCTTGACCAAGTCATCTCTTGAAGAATATCTAGAAAAGACTGACTTACGGAAACTTCTACATGAACTGGGCGCTAAGAACATTGACCTTCTTGTCGAGGAAGTCGGGCACTTCACGAGCAAAGAGGCTGAAAAAAGAGACAAAATAGTCCTAAGCTACTTCAGCGATGACAATATCAAGCAAATAGTAAACTCAATCATAACACGCCTAAATTCGCATCCCAAACTGAAGCCAACCGCAAAAATCCTAGACATGGGCGCTGGCTCAGGATTTTTCACAGCAAAAGTTGCTCCGAAGCTGAAGAAATTGGTGCCAAATGCCTCGTTTTACGCTATGGACGCCACACCTGCTATGCTCTTGGCATTAGCGAAAAAGAAAGAAGGAATCACACCATTCCTTGGCATAGCGGAAAACATCGCGGATAGCATCGAAAACGCAAAAGAATACGCTTCAGTTCCTAAGAAGTTTGATGCGGTGTTCTCCACTCTCATGTTACATCACTGTCCAGACATAGACAAGGTTTTCAAAAGTGTTCGACAAGTCTTGAAACCCAGAGGGAAAGCGGTGATAGTCGACCTCTGCGCTCATACCTTTACAGAGTTTAAGGATGAGATGGGCGATGTGCATCTGGGATTTGATCCTAACCTGATTCTCAAAGCTGCAAAAGAAGTGTTTTCAGAAGTCATAATTGAGAAACTGCTTGGAATCTGCTGTTCGAGTTCGGGTCGTAGTGCTGAGTTGTTTGTAGCCATGCTGAAACCGTGATGTCAGACTTATATACCACCTAATAGGAAAAACCAAGATGTTGATTAGTTGAGGGAGCCTCGTGGCAGATTCTGAGTTGTTACTGGTTGCTCTGGCAGCGGCTGGAGCAATCGCAACCGCTCTCATCGTTCTCTACGCCACGAGGTTGGGAAAAGCAAAGAGAAAAGTTGTGCCCGAAAAACCTGCTGTTACTCCATCAGAGGCGTGGACCAAAAGGTTCTCGTTAGCAGGGCAGCATACAGTCACAGTTGAAGAAGCCAAGGAAGCTAAGGAAAGGCTTAGAACACTTGACCTTGAACGAGAAATCCTAAGCTTTGCCATTCGCCGCTTGTATGAGGCGCAGGCTGAGGGCAAGATAACCGAGGAAGAACGGGAGCAGATTGCTCAGCATTACAAAGGTCGCATGCTGACTATTAGAGACAGTATATCAAGGAATGAATTGGTTGTGGCATTGCATGAACTTGAATCCATGCAAGAAGATCTAATTCAATTATTCAGCGAACGCTTCGATGAATTGGGCAAAAAAGTTGAGGAACTCAGAACGACACTGGAGATAAAAGCAGCTGAAGAAGAGGCAGTAACCTCAAAGATTGCTGTCTCTGTGCCAGAATTGGAGGAAATTGAGGAACCAGGGAAGGAAAAAGAAAGGGAGAAGAGAAAGCCTCGGAAGAAACCTGCAGCCGCGCCCGCACCTAGAACTGACGCCGAAAAAAGGATTGAAGAGATTAGAGCTGAAGTAGAGAAGGTTCTTGAAAGACTGGGACAGATGGAGGTTGAAGGCGAAACATAGCCGCGCCGACTGGATTGAAGACGCCAAGAAGCGCGCCGCCATAGAAGCAGTCAAACACGTCAAAAACGATCAGATCATCGGGCTTGGAAGCGGAAGCACCGCAGCATACGCCGTACAGGAAATAGGCAAGCTGATTCGTCAGAAGAGATGGCGCATTCTTGGAGTTCCAACCTCGTATCAAGCGTTCTTATTAGCTGTAGACTGCGGCATACAAATAACAACGTTAGATGAGTATCCCAGGCTTGATCTGACAATAGACGGTGCCGATCAGATTGACCCAAACTTGAACATGATTAAAGGCATGGGTGGCGCATTAGCCCGAGAAAAGATCGTGGCATTGGCTTCCAAGCAGAATGTAATAGTTGCTGACGAAACCAAAATTGTCAAAAAACTCGGAGATAATCATCCAATTCCAGTTGAAGTCTTACCTTTCGCTGCGACTGCAACCATATCGAAGATTCGAGAAGCCGGAGGTAAGCCTGTCATTCGCATGGGAACAGGTAAGGTTGGACCCGTGGTCACTGACAATGGGAATTTCATTTTGGATGTGTGGATGAGAAGAATAAATGATCCACGGGAGCTTGACGCCAAGCTAAAGTCGATTTCTGGTGTCGTTGAGACCGGATTGTTCGTAGACATTGCTGACTTGGTGTACGTGGGCACCCGTGACACAGTAAGGCGACTTCAAAAACCCTAATTCTCAAACCACGTAGAAGTCTAATACTTTCTTCATATGTTTAGGCGGAAGCCATCCCGTCTTACGGAGTTCTTTAATGACACCTACCATTTGAGGCTCTATGCGTGTTGTTCTTGCAATGTCTGTGAGCGTTATCAAACCGATCATTTTGCCGTCTTCGACAATAGGTAGTTTCTTGATTTTCTTTTGCAGCATCAGTCTAACCGCGTCAGCGATTTCCATGTGAGGCGTCCCTACGACGAGGCGTTTAGACATTATCTGGTAGACCTTAGTTTTCGTCGCGTTCATACCCTGTTCAACAATTCTCCTCAGCAGATCTCTTTCAGTGATTATGCCTACGGCTTTTCCCTGCTTGATTGCTATTAGGCATCCAATCTCATACTTGTTCATGAGTTTAGCGGCGGCATTCACAGTGGTGTTCGGATCCACTGTTCTTACTTTATTTACCATTATGTCTTCTACTTCCATAACGAATTCACCATCCTGAAGCGCCTTTCATCTTGGTCGCTGATAATAAGCGTGCGTGAATGAACGCAAGCTACACGCAGCCCAAAACCAAAATATAGCCTGGATGACACTAGAAACCCTCAAACCAATACATACAGACCACAGGATATAGCCGGGGTAGCCTAGCCTGGTTTGGGCGCCAGACTCATAATCTGGAGAACAAAACGGGGCAAACGCCCAACTGTCCAGAGGTCGCGGGCTCGAATCCCGCCCCCGGCACCAGAGCAACTTTCTTAAGTGATTATAGTCGTTTTGTATAACTATGAACATCTTGGGAATATGTGCTTCTCATAGGAAAAGTGGAGGCACGTATTGTTTGCTTGAAGAGGCAATGAAAGGAGTCAAGGAAGAAGATCAGACTGTTGATACAAAGATTATCGAGTTAGCTGGATTGAAGATTAGTCCATGTATAGCCACTTGCTGCTATGATAAAGCAGTTGGTTGCGCCAAGCACTCTTTTGAGTGCAACGTAACAGATGATCTTCAGCTCGTTTTTAAGGGGATGAAACAAGCTGATGGCACCTTGCTTGCTTCTCCTCGCTATTTTATTGTTCCCTCAAAACTGCAAGCATTAATTGAAAGGCTTTACTGTGCGAACTACTGGACTCGATTGAAAAATCCTTCAATGCCTTCTCCCCTAATGAACAAGCCTTTCGGCATTCTTACGACCTCATCTTCAGACGCCTACAGCGCCATACCTTTGCAGGAGCATTTGGAGAAATTCCTTCTGTGGCTGCAAATGATTCCTGTAACCGTACAGAGATGGCCTTTCAGAGGTGTACACGGGCAGTTCCCAGTTTCAGAAGATACACGTGCTCTTGAGCTTGCAAGGCAGCTTGGTCGAGACATCGTAAAGGCGGCTACAAAGCGGACGTGAAGTCGCGGGCTCGAATCCCGCCCCAAGCACCACTGTTTGTAAAAAAAGGAAGCATACCCAAGAGAGATGAGAGACGCGCCAAGGCATACATATAAACATTAATTTCGACTATTAGCAATCATGAAACGAGAGAAGTTGAAACAATGGTTTGACAAGATGAAACGGGAGCTTGAGAGTGCTTATCTCATGCACGACGAGCCATGGAAGCAGTCCGGTTTTGCGGGACCTGAAGAGAGATGGATCAAATGCCGGAAACCGGTTGCCGAGTGCGTTGACAAGTCAGGTTCGTTTTTAGACATCGGCTGTGCGAATGGCTATTTGTTGGACTGCTCAATGAGATGGGTGAAGGAACAGGGCATTACTATAGTTCCGTACGGTATTGATATGTCTGAGAGGCTTATTCATTTGGCAAAACAAAGGTTGCCGCAATATGCCTCAAACCTCTTTGTAGGCAACGCTTGGTATTGGAACCCGCCTCTGGAATTTGACTTTGTTAGAACTGAAATGAATGCTGTCCCTGAAGAATTGCAGAAGGAATACGTGATGCGACTATTGGATAAGTTTGTTCTGCCGTCAGGCAAATTACTCATCACGGAGTATAGGTCGAGCCAGGATGATTTCTCAAAAAAGTGGGTCGATGAACGTCTCGATGAATGGGGATTAAAAGTGGCGTATAGTAAATCGGGATTTGATGCCGGTAAAGAATTAACCAGAGTAGTGGTTGTTCATCAGCCGCTACAGAAGAGGAGAAAGACATAGTAGAAATGAACAACTTGTGGTTTCAGTCCGCCACCTGTACTCCTCATTGACTTCTCGAAACTGCACGTGCAAGTTTATGAACCAGTTATGATTAGCTTTAATTGGGGCCTGTCATGGAAAGGGCTGAGTTAGCAAGGCAATTGAAAGCTACTTCAATTCTGCTTGGTCAATATAGGCTGAGGTCAGGGGAAAACACTCAGTTCTATGTCGACAAGTACCGTTTTGAAAGCGACCCAACACTGCTAAATGCCATAACTGATGAGGTAGAAAAGCTCTTGCCCGAGTCTTTTGACAAACTCGCTGGTTTAGAGTTAGGCGGAATACCGTTGGCTACTGCCCTCTCCCTTAGAACAGGGAAGAAATGCCTGTATGTGCGGAAAATTCCTAAAACCTATGGCACCTGCAATCTGGTTGAGGGAGGATTTAGTCCCGGGGAAATTGTGACTGTGGTAGAGGATGTCATTACTACTGCTGGACAAGTATGTACTTCAATTGAACAGATGCGGCAATTAGGTTTAGTCGTCCCTTGTGTAGTCTGTGTCATCGACAGGCGGCAAGGAGGAAGACAGAATCTGGAAAAGATTGGTTGTTCACTTTCCTCTGTTTTCAGCTTGGGCGAACTCATGATTCCTTGATTAAAGGTGCGCCTAATGTCCACAAGTTGCTGGCGCGAATCCCGCCGGCGTCGTGATCTTAAGTTTCTTGTTCCGTTAAGAACTTCGATTGGTGCAGTATTATGTGTCTTGATGATTACCGACAGTTGGCTAAAGCCTTAAAGACACCGCCGATGTTTACCGATGTCC
>Ga0315308_1000385_pt1 | contig 24469 bp, 24 predicted proteins | sample TDP3_MG_FD_203078 | JGI IMG/M metagenome (GOLD analysis project Ga0315308, IMG submission 203078) | Freshwater sediment microbial communities from Lake Towuti, South Sulawesi, Indonesia - TDP3 | ecosystem: Environmental > Aquatic > Freshwater > Lake > Sediment | place: Indonesia: South Sulawesi... | reverse complement strand
CAGGAGTTGGCAGGTTTCTCCGCCGTACCTGAATGGGCACACAGTTGTCAAAGTTCGGGACTAGCCGGTGTCCTTCCCTTTGCTATCCATCCCCCGCACTACACGGTTTCGAGTAAACGGGTCGCACAACGCGGTGTTAGCCCGCACCTGTCTTGGGCAGATTGGCTGGCACTGCTAATTCTTCTGCACGAGAAAATGGTGGTAGCCATCGCCTATCGTCTCTTCCATCAGGCGAAATTGGGCGAGGCGCGCCCACTCTCTGACTTGCTCTATCTTAGGGTAGTAATGGTAACCACCTTCATGCGCCCATTCGCCGTACACGAGGGGTAGCCCCAATTGCTGGCCCGTGGCAAAGGCAGTCTCAATGTCCTTTTCCTCGGCCAGTTCAACTGTAAAATAGAAACAGCCGTTCGGCTTTATGGCGCGATAGAGATTATTCAGCACGAGGGGCCAATCTTCGGGAAACACATACTCCAGCGCATCCATACAGATCGCGTCATCAAAGACTTCTTGATAGTGCAGTTCTTGCAGTCCCACTTTCTCGGTTGGAATATCAGGAAACTTTTCCTTGGCGCGAGCCAGCATCGCTTGGGATTGGTCTGTGCCGAAGACGGTTCGGCCACTGGCCAGAATCATGGGCCAATACTTGCCGGTGCCACAGGCGGCGTCCAGAATGATGCTTTGTGGAGGACACAGGCTCAGGAATTTACTCACAAATCGTTGATGAGTCGGGTCAATGGAGGCACCCCACTGCTGGTCATAGATGGGGGCGAAGAGCGTATCCATTCGCTCTTCCGCCAAACGTCGCTTTTCTTTTAACCAATCGTTTCTGTTCATTTACTGTCGGCCTGTGAACCTTCGGGTCGCAACTAGCGGGCTAACTATTGATTATACGGAATCCATCTTTCTACCCATCCTGGTATCTTAGATGGAATCCACCTAATCCGCTCCAAGAGTTGCATTTACGGAAACTTTATAATAACTCCATCCGCGCTCTTTCACGGAATGAAGTTGCCTCGTTGATAGATTATAGAGAAGAATAGATCAGAAGGTAGCCGCCTCAACCCAGAACCCCTCTGCCACTGAGCGAAGCCGAAGTGAGGCACTCAGCGCCCTGTTGTTCCTGTACCGCGAGGTGCTCAAGAAAGACCTGAATAACTCCATTGATGCCATGCGCGCTCAGAAACCCAAACGGTTGCCCACAGTCCTGACCAAAGCGGTGCCCTGAGCGGCTCGACTGAGCTCGCCGAAGTCCTGTCGAAGGGAAGAGGTGCTCAAGGCCATTGGATTTTTATCGGGTACGCGCTTGATGGCCAGATTACTTTAGGGCACGGATTGAGGCTAATGGAAATGATTCGGCAATCAGCCCGCCAATCTCACCCTACGTGCGACCACAAGCACGACAGCCAGGGCCAGTCCGGCCAGGATGGCCCCAATCCCGCCAAATCCGGCACTGGGGGTCTCCCCTTCAGCGGGTGTCGGCGTGGCAGTTCGTACAGGGGTAGGTGCGGGGGGCGTCTCGGGCGTGCCTGTTGTGGGAGGCACCACCGGCGTATTGGTGGCTGCTACAGTCGGTGTGCCAGTGGGCATAGAAGTGAAGGTAGGAACGGGGGTTTCAGTAGGTGCCTCGGCCGTGGCTTGAGCCGCGGCTGTGGCCGCCGCTACAGTCTGAGCCGCAGCGACCTGCTCAGCGCCCCTCCTGGCCCTACTGAAGATTACATAGCCACCGATCCCCAGCAATCCCAGCACCAATAGGCCCGCCAGGCCAATGGCGATGATGATGAAGAGCCGGTTTTGCGCTTCTCCACCAAAGGGTGTCTCGGTCATGTTGTTTCTCCTCTCTTGAGATCGTTTAACGCCACCTCGTTTGATGGCAATGGGAAAATCGCTCACCACTGTTGCGGTACAGGCGGTACAGGCTATCCAATCAACTCCAGGTTAGCGTAAGGGACAAATACGCGCCCTTTCCCCTCCAATTCGACCTCGGCTCCCCTGAGTCTGGCCCCGGAATCAACAGCTCTGGGCTGGGAGGGCAGGCTTACCACCTGGCCTACAGAACCAAGGTAAGGCTGGCGGATAACACGTACCTGGGCGCCTACCTCAAGGGCACCTCCCAATTGCTGCGGAGGAGGTGTAGCCCCTCTGCCCTGCAAAGGAATAATGATCTCAGGGCGAACTATCCCCCAGCGAAGCTGGGTCACCCCGCTGATAGATGCCTCGCGACCTGCGTTGGAGCGAAGCAATTCAAAGATCACCGAAGCCATGGGCACTTGCCCCATCCCCTCAGTGGCGATGACAGGGAAAGGAAGGTCTGAGGCCCGTTCTCCCCAATCAGCCTCAATGCTCCCTACGACTATGCCGCGTACCTGCATCTGCTCAGCTCGCTCCAGAGCCTCTTCGTCTACCGAAGAGCCACCCACTATGATTGAGCCGTGGCAACCAACGTCAATAGCCTCAGCTACAAGTTTCTCTTTTGGGTCCTCGGCCAACATCTTAAGGACACCCTGGGCCTCACCTCCTGCCCCCCAGACACCTTGCACAAGGGCTCCCACCGTCTTTATGACCACCCCAAGGCTGGGCATCACACTAATCACAGTGCCTCTGAAATGAGCATGTAGCTCAAAAGTCTCAGCCCTTGATTCTAGAACGACCCGCCCACTGCCTATGGCAACTATCCTGCCAACGACAGGCGAGCGACAAACCCGCCGCAAGGGTATCAGACCCCCTCCTTTAGCAGCAATGGCTTCCCCCTCTTCGACCGTATCGCCCATCGCTTTGAGAAGATACTTATCCAGATCCCCGCTCTTGACCGATAGGGTTTTGCCTATGTCCACAACGTGCAGCTCCCCCCCCAACGAGGCACGAGCCACGACGTCAATGGGCTCGACTCGGGCGCCCATGCCGACCAGCACCTCGCCTCGCACTGGCAGGAGCCGTTCTCGCTTTATGATAGTGAATGGGGTCGCCTGAGTCACCGAAGGGTAATACATCTCTCAAATCTCAAATCCCAAATCTCAATCTACGAGCCCACGCCCCAAAGCCATTCTTGAATCTTGGCTTGTTGCTCTTCTCTGGTAGCAGGGAGAGACAGGGGTCGGCCACGGGCATCAATGATGACACCCATCGCGCCACCTTCCAGTTCAGCGGTTGCCCCTTTGCCCTTAGCACCCAGACCGATGTCAAACCGGCGCGTGGGCCTTAGCTCAAGGGTCGCTTTGTGGCCGGTGGCCAGAGGTAGCACCTCCAAAGAGCCGTAGGGCACCTCCATTTCAAGGGCTCTCCCATCGTCATAAGTTATCTTGAGCTTGAGAGCTATCTCACCCTCGCGGGCTGTGCCCACGGGGGCCACCACAGTGCCCAGGGAGAGAAACCCATCCCGCTCCATTACCTGAGCAGCCGCCAAAGGCTCAATGGTGGCTGTCACCCCCAGGGGAGCAGCCATAGAGGTCACATCGAGAGCCAGGTTACTCACACCAATGGGTTGTAGGACATCGAGGAGGATCAAAGCCGCCTGTCCATAATGCGGGGCATGAGCCAGTACCCCGCCACCACCGACGATAAGGTCCAGGAAAGGTGAAAGCCCAGGGTAAGGGGCTGAGGGCCTCCCCAGCCATCTCTGCTGGGCCTCCGCCAGGGTAAGGCGCAGGGCCTCACGAGCTATCGCCTGCTCCAAAAGCAATTCCCGATGGGTCTGAGGTACGGTCGTGGGTCTGAGTTGCTTGTTAGCAATGATATTACGCGCTTCTGTCACTTCCATGTCGAAAGGCAACCAGCACAAGATGTTCTCGAGGCCTGCCTCAGTTGAGACGCGGGCGACATTGTGGCTCAGGCCCAAATCGCTCCGGGAAACGGAAGTGAAATGACCATCAATTACACCGGCAACAGTCACCGTCGCCCCGCCGATATCCACCCCCACCACGTTCAGGCCATATTGGCGAGCCAGGTATTGGATGAGGTAGCCGAAGGCCCTGGTAGTGGGCAAAACAGCCACCGAGCTCCAGGCGCTTAAGCCGCCAAACCCTGGTATACGAGCCATCTTGCGTTCCCGATAGAGGGTATCCATTTCCTCTTGAGCCGCCGCGACGCTCTCAACATCAAGGGCTGGCCGCACGTTGTCTACGGCGCGCAGTTCCCCTTTACCCCCCAGAATCTCCGCCACCAACGGACGGGCCTCTTTGTTGCCGGCGAAGACAATCTGAGGCCTGGTCGCGCCGTCCATGATGGAACAAGCCAGGGCCACCACCTCAGCTATACCAGCCACAGGTGCTGTGGCCCCACCATCGGTTCCCCCAACGATGAAAATTGCGTCTGGCTGATGGCGCTGCAAGATGCGGATTCTGGCCTCAGCACTGCGCTTTTCCCTCTGAGCTCCATCGTCCAAAGAGATGGTATCTCCGACCAAGGTGTAGGTTGATGAAATCGCGCGGCGTGCGCTTTCGATGCTCACATCGCGTGTCAAGCCGGCCAATATCAAACGCAGCGGAGCTGCAGCACTGGTGGTGGCCACGAAGACATCAACGCCATTGCCACTGGCCTGCTCCGGTGTAATGAGTTGGCCTTGTTCATCCAGCAACAGACGACCGGTGGCCTCCTCAATCTGCCCGATGGCGTGGCGCACACCCAGGAGCACATCGGCCTGGGGAGGTTCGATAGTACTGAGGGCTTCCCCTTCGGCCACGAAACGGTACTGGCCATCAATTACATCGATCAGGATAACCTTGGTCATCGTGCTGCCGCAATCAGCAGCCAAGATTGACTCTATCTCAAGGCCCTTGGCCATCTCGTGAACTCCGGAAGAGACGAGCGAAGACTATAGACCGAAAACGTCAAGTAAGAATTGCACACGCCCGATGAGAAGTGAAATCCGAGCCATAACCATGTTGGCGAAAATGGCTCCGAAAGCGATCATGATGAACCAGCGGCCAAACCTGGCCCAGGCCCGGATGAAGCCAGCTCCAATTCCAGACAAGCCGCCCTTAGTACCGGCGGCGAAGTGAAAGTACAACAAGGTGCTAAGGGTGCCGATAACGATGATCAGGCCATTCCCCAGACCGGAGAGATCTATGGCATTGATAGTGGCCCGTACTTGGGGCAAAATGGAGCCGAACAGAGCTCCACCGATAGCCAGGGCTGCTCCCACACCGAAGAGGAAAGCCACACTAAAGTTGCCCAGCCAGGCCCAGGAGGTCTTGAGCTTGGCCCACAAGAGGAGGCCTAACACAAGGGGTACCACTGCCAATAATCTCTCCCCCGTTTTACCGCTGGTGAGAGGCTTAAACAACAGAGGCCCCAGGATCCCATGAATAACAACTACAACTGCGTAGGCTACGCTGGAACCGATGAAGACGTGCTCGGCTAAGCGATAGAGGGGATTATCCCCCAGGAGGTAGCTGTAGACCATAATGGTCAGCAGGGCTGCCATCCAGACCCAGATAAAATCTGATCCCAGCAGTTCACCCATCACTTCCTCCTCGCGCTGACCAGGGAGGCCAGACTACCCAAAACGATGAGGGCCACAATGGCCAAGTGGGCCACTGATTGCGCGTCCACACTGGCGATGGCTAGAGACGGCCGCTTGTTGGTCTTCATTTCATATTGAGCCGCGCTTGGTAAACCGCCGATGAGGCCCACCAGTTGGCCTGAGTTGTAATAGGGCGTGGCCATTGGCTCAACGGCTGCGCTGACTGCGGCCATTATCTCGACCTGGTACTGGCTGCCCACCTGCTCGATCCACCACTGTAGAGTCCTCTGCTGAGCTGCAAATTCGATAATCAGACTTACATCCTGGATTCCATTGACATCCTGCGTCGCGGGCAACTCGCCAAGGGATTTCCCTTGCCGGTAATCTTGTGGCACAAGAGCCTGCAAATCCGAGGCTAACTCGCTGGGAGCTGCCGCCTGGCCAGGGATGTAGCCCAGGTTCACGTAATTTTGCCCATATTGGTATCCACCATCATGCTCCCCGGCGACTCTGTCCAGCAGGTTTTCAGCTACCGCAGGACCTGTGGGAAGCAAACTGACGGCCATGAGCCTGACTTTGCAATCCATCAAATGCCAGAGGACCGGCTCAGCCAGGCGATCCATTTCTGCAGCCGTAAAGGGATCGTAGTCAAAGACAAGCAGGACAACTGAATCCGGTTCCAGGCTCTGAACAACGTTGTAAAAGTCCGTCACTGCACCCGTTGGAAGTTCGGCCTGGCCGAACCAGGTGCCTCCCCCAAACAGGGGGATGATGACAGCCAGTGCAATCAGAAGATAGATAAACCAGCGCAGTACCCCTCCCCAGATACGGGCACGCCTTGGAGCAACTACCTCTTTCACGGGAGCTGGCTCTTGGGCAATGATCTCTCTGAACAAGTTGGCTTGCTCAGGACTAATGGTCACGACCGCGGTTGGTGCTGGCAGAGCTTTATGGGGCCCACTTACTATTGGTTCGGCGGGAAGCACACCCTGGATACCAGCCAACAGTCCTGTGGTCTCAACAGCCTCTATCACACCCGGTACTTCAGCAACGCCTTCCTCCACCTTGCGAGGCCGGAGTTTCTGAAGCCAGGCGGGGATTTCAGCTTGCACCAATCCTTCAACTTCCAAAGTTTCTTCGGCGGCAACCGGAGGGCTAAATTCTTCCATCACTGGAGGGGGAGGAGGCAACGGCGCTTCCTCTTCAACAGCAGGCTTTTCAGCCGTCACAGGCGGACCGAGTTCCTTGAGCCAGTCGGGTACTTCCTCGATTGGCACTTCAACACCCAAGACCGCGGGGGGTGCTTCAGCCGCTTCCTCGGCTGCCAACTCGGGTGAACCAAGTTCGCGCAGCCATTCTGGCGCCTCTTCGCCGGGAGGTACTCCCTCGGCCTCTTTGAAAACGGGCGCCTCACCCTCAGGCGCAGGTCCGAGTTCTTTCATCCAGTCGGGAACTTCTTCAACCGGAGGAGGCATTTCCTCCGCTATCTCCTCCTCGAGTCCTTCGACGCCCTCCTCCTCTTCTCTGAAGACGAGGGTTTCTCCCTCAGGCTCAGGTATTGGGCCGAGTCCCTTCAACCAATCAGGGACCTCTTCCTCCAGTTCAGCCTCCACCGCCAACGGTGGGGCTTCCACTTCCGCAGGCGTGGGCGGCGCCTCAGGCTCCGGCCTCAACTCCCGCAGCCAGTCAGGGATCTCTTCTATTCCCTCTGCCAAGGGTGGGACTTCTACTTCCACGGGCGCGGACGGTGGCTCCTCAGGTTCCGGCCTCAGCCTTTGCAACCAATCGGGAATCTCCTCTGCCGGTTCTGCCTCCACCGGGAATGGCGGTGCCGCGGCTTCTTCAAAAACGGGAGGGGCGGCTTCAGCCACCTCAGCAGGCGGAGCTTCCTCCGGTAGGATCTGCCGTAGCCTCACCAGCCAGTCGGGACCCAACTCTTCCTCCTGGGGAGGGGCCGGGACCTCTCTGACTGGTGGAACCTCCATTGGTCTGGGCAGCGTGGCTGGCTCTTCGGCTGGGGCAGGCCCCCCCGTTGACGCAGCACGCAGTCTTTTCAGCCAATCGGGTTCTTCTTCCCCGGATGGGTAGGGAGCAACCGCTACAGATGGGGTTTCGCGCCCCATTTCGGCCTCATCTTCCCAGGTCATCGGCGGCACCCTTGGCTTTGTTTCCTCAGAAGGCCGTATCCCTTTCAACCAGTCGGGGATTTCTTCTGCTGGCTCCGCAGGCCTACTCTCAGGCATAGCTGGCCTCTCACCGGTAGGGACTTCCTCTGCCGAGCTGGCTCGCAACTGCTGCAACCAATCGGGGATCTCAGCTTCCTGCTCTGCGGAAGGTCCCACAGCAGGGAATGGCGGCCCTTCGACGGGCTCAGGACGCGGCCCTTCGACGGGCTCAGGACGCGGCCCTTCGACGGGCTCAGGACGCGGCGCTTCAGCCTCAGTCAGCGGTGCAGTCTGGGGCACCAAACGCGCACCGCACTGGCTGCAGACCGTGCTTTCTATCGGGTTCATAGCGCTGCACATGGGGCAACGCCGCTCTGAAACGGCGCTCAAATCCGCCCCGCAGTCGTTACAAAATCTGCTGCCGTCTCTATTGGCCGTCCCACAGTTCGGACAGTAAATCATCGTCGAACACTCCTACACAAACAACGCAGCTTTACACGACATTACTCGCTGTAGGGCCGATCAATGCCTAAGAGGACACGCAGTCCTGTGGCCACAGTCCCCAAAGCCACCCCCAAGAGGATACCCCTGGCGCCCGCCATACTGGGCACTCCCAAAATCCATTCTTTGAAGGTCGTCAGTGCCCCCCACAGTGGAACCTGCCCCAGTAAGACGATGACGCCGGTGATGACGAGCAGAGCCGACTCCCAGCTTCGCAGGCGAAAGGCCCGGTAGGCAGCCGAGGCGACGAAGAAGGCCAGCAAAGAGAAAATGGTCGCTTGAAGGGGAAACAGAACGTATTGGAAAATCTGGCTGGTAAGCGAACCCTGCGGCCCTTCGATCAGGCCCAGGAGCAGAACGATCATCATGGTCAGGAACAGGAAGATGCTGTAGAACCATCCCTGCTTGAACCGCAGGACCTTGTTGAGGTGGACGATCAGAACGTTGAAAAAGCCGAGGACCATGGCGAAAGCAGCAACTATGATCGCCCATCTGACAAAGACGAACTTGAGAGTCCCAATGAAGGCATTCCGTACAAAGAAATCCAAAAGGACGAAAAGACCGACGCTGATGGCGATGGCGGTGGCTACACTTCGCTTTACAAGCATAGGAAGTCCCCTCGGCTTAGGCCAACCCGATCAGTTTGACAAGGACCAGGAGCACGATTACCACAACGCCCAGGAGCCTCATGACATCCTGAGCTACTAAGCTGCCGATGTGGGCTGGCAGAGAGGCTAGATAGGCCCCACCGGCAAATATTTCCTCACCGATCAGAACTTGATCGGCTGAAGCAAAGACGAAGGGCAAAGTCTGAGGATTGGTTGCCCCACCGATCTGGCTGATACCCTTCTTAGCTCCCACTTCTCCCATCAGGAGGTACTCATCACCAAAGTTGCCTATCATAATATTAGCTGCCAGCGGTTCGTGTTCTAGCACATCCATGACGCCTGCCGCATAGGCTGTCGGCTCGGGCGAGATTAGCCGCACCTGTTTAGGTTCATAATTTTCTATGTCGCCTTGCCTGGCATAGGCGTGCCGTAGAACATCCTGTGCTACAGGCAAGAGGGTGGGGTCAGCCACAGTCACAATGGGAGGGGCATCGAAAGCGGCTCCCTGCTCAGCCAGGTAATCCAACACTGTCAAACCGGCCAATGTCGCCGCTGTCTCCTCGCCGCTTATGCTACTTACCCCCACAGAGACGTGCAACGTCTGACCGCTCTCGGCTGCTCGCGCGCTCAACCCTCGCAAAGCCTCGAACCCAGCCAGGGGGCGCAAATTCACCGCATGTCCAGCTCTGACCCGAGAGGTGGCAAGGAGCATCACGGGCAAGAAGAATAGGAGCCAGGCCAACATACAGGCATGCCACTCACTCCTCATGCCGGACCTGGTCAAGATGTCAACGATCACCTCCACGGTCTATCTCCTTCAATGCCGTTCCAACAAGTGGAGCAGCCGTTCGACGTTGGCTTGATCTTCAAACAGTTGAGCGTATCCGCCAATGACCTCATCACCGAGCAGGAAGCCCAACAGAGGTTGAAAGAAGAGCAGGACCTGGCTACCGATGAAGCTGAAGGGTTTATTGGCTTCCAAAAAGAGGATGGCCGGTGCAGTCAGTCCACAACTAGAGATCTTTTGCGCCAACCTCTCAATTAAGAGGTCCCGTTGGTTTACACTCAACTCCACGATTTCCCCCACACCTTTACATATAATAGTATACCACAACTACCGTTTATTTTCTAGTCCATCTTCGGCCCAATCTGGCCCGGTGGCGACGCTTTATGTGGTCAATGGAACGCTGGGCTGCCTCCCGGATCAGCTTATGAAACGTCCCACTTTCATCCTTCAAAAGTTTCTCTAGGAAGGGCAAGTCTTGTTCATTGCCCACCTGACCCAGAGCCCAGGCGGCGTGCCAACGCACCTGGGCATCTCCATCGCCCAGGGCCTGGCGAAGGGCGGGGATGGCGCTGGACTCACCGGCCAGCCCCAGGGCCCTGGCCGCGCTACGGCGCACCAGCGCACTCTCATCGTTCAGCCTCCGGGCCAAAGGGGAGATCGCCTGGGGATCGCCAATCTTGCCCAGGGCCTCGGCTGCACCTCGCCGCACCCAGGCCCCCTCGTCCCCCAAAGCCTGGATAAGATGAGGCACCGCCCGCCGATCACCGACTTTGCCCAGAGCCTCGGCCACACTCCAACGCACCCATTTGCTCTCGCTGGCCAGCGCCTGGCAGAGGGGATCCACCGCCCGTTTGTCGCCCAACTGGCCCAGGGCGTCCGCCGCGCTGGCCTGGCATAGTGGGTCATCGCTCTCCAGCGCTTCCAAGAGGACATCCAGCGCCCTTGTTGCCCCCAGGTTGAGCAGAGCCTCCCCTGCCTTCCAACGGACGAAGGGATGCTCGTCGCCCAAAGCTTTCACCAGAGCCAGGCCCGCTTTCGCACCAGCGACTCTACCCAGGGCCTCAGCCGCCTCCCAGCGGGTCCTGGCCTCACTGTCTTCCAAAGATCGAGCAAGCCTTTCGATCTCCTCAGCCTTTTTCCGCTTCCCTTTCCCCCAAATGGGCATTAACTCCACTTTCCACCACTATTGCGGTACAGGCCCCATCAGCGTCGTGTGTCACTGCGATGCAGAGTTCAGGACCTGCGAGCGATTATAGTGACCTAACATAATCTAGTATACCACGTTCTTTGTTTCCTGGCAAGTGGCTATGGGTTATGCTATACTAACGTCTCCCTGAACCAATTGACTACCGGCGGCAACGAGCGGTCCAGATAGGGCGGGGCAAAGACGAGATGGTCGGCTCCGGGGATCAACTCGAACCTCTTGGGGCAGGTCAGGCGGTCATAGATGGCCCGGCAGTAATCCGAGGGGAAAATGCGGTCCCCCTCGGCGTGCAAGACCATGATAGGCGCCTCTATCTCCTCTATGGGTCTGGCTGGTGCGGCCAGGCTTTGGCTGACGATGGAGCGCAGGGGCAGAGCCTGCAAAGTCAGGGGGTCGTCTACGAAGGTCTCCAGTAACCGTGGATCGTCGGTGATAGTCTGGGGATCCAGATACAGCCAAATGGTGAGCCGCAGTTCTGGCAGCAGCCGCGCTGCTAGATGGCTCAGAGGCAGTATCGTCCGCAGCAAATTGGGAGCGCGGGTGATCCGCAGGTAGCCCGGCTCAGAAAGGACAGCCACGTTGTGGCAGGCGGCGCTCTTCAGGCGGGGGTCGTTGGCCAGGGCGTAGAAGGCCAGGATGCCCCCCAGACTGCTGCCACTGATGCCCACGTTCTCACCATAACACTCGACAGCCCAGGTGGTCACGTCGTAGATGTTCTCCGCCAACTCCTCTATGGTGAAACTGCCCCGCACCCCCTCGCTCAGGCCGTGCCCTTGCAGGTCAATGCCCACCACCCGAAAGCCCTGCCCGTGCAATTGGAACAGGAACTCGGCGTAGCAGCGGGCGTGGGCTCCCGTGCCGGGGACGAAAAGGATGGTGGGGACGTCATCCTCTCGCTGGTATACATCCAGATGCAGACGCAGCCCCCTGGAGCCGACATGTTTTTCCCTGATGGCCTTCGCCACCAGGGCCGGGTCTGTGACCAGATAGCGATGCCAGTAAGGGCTTCCAGCACCTTTGCCCATGATTTTCCCCTCAAATAGCTTTGACGTAGATCTCATCGGTGATCTCTTTGTCCAGCGCCAGGTGCGTCTCCCCGATCCGGACCACGTAGGCCGGGCGTTTCTGATGCAACCTGAGCACATTGCAGTTTCCTCAGCTATGCTACGTCAGCACTTTTTCTGAAGTTGACCGTGTAGAGCCAAAAGTTGCCAAAACGCTGCTCCAGGCTAAAACCCGCCGCCTCGACGCGCCGGATGGTCTCGGAGGCGAACGGATAGTCAGGGTCGGGGAACTCCTCAGTGATGGAGAGCAGCCCGCCCGGCTTCCCTTCGGCAGGCTCAGGACTTCGGAGCACCCGGCGCAGTTCGGCCAGCGCGCGGTCCTGGTCGGGGATCTCAGGCAGCACTGTGACCAGGAAGGCCCGGTCCACGCTTTCGTCGTCCAACGGCAGGTGGCAGGCATCGGCAACGTGGGTCTCGACGTTGGTCAGCCCGGCCTCTCGGACCCGCTCCTCGACCTGGGCGATCATCTTGGGCTGGATGTCCACGGCGATGAGCTGTCCTTCCGGTCCCACCTTCTGCGCTGCGTCCACGGTGAAGACGCCGGTGCCAGGGCCAAGTTCCAGCACCCGCTCGCCAGGCCGGATACTCACCCAGTCGAGGACGGGGCGCATATAGCGGCGGCGGATAGGGTTGTTCACCAGCCAGGCCAACGACGCCGGGCAAGGCGCCGATTTGCCGAACTGGGCCGCCAGCCTGGACAACAACTTGAGTGGGAATAGCCAGAAGAACAGCAAGCCAGCGATAACGGCCAGTGCAATCCACAGCGCTGACAAAGCGGTGTCTACCCTCATTGTACGACTATCTCCTTTCCAACCCGAACGTCGTGATACCCCCCTTCGAACACCTGCCGGAAGGCCTCGATGCTCCAGGCGCAACTATCGTGAGGCGAGAGTGCAACCAGTTGTAGGTGACGACGTTGCAGGCAGGCGACGCCAGTCTCCACGTCCTCCCTGTTGATCGGATCCCAGGGCCATTTGCCCGTGCCCAGGATACGCTGCAGCGGCAGCCTGAATCCCGCCCCCTGTGGAGTAGTCACCGGATAGTGCAGCCCACCGACGATGCCGTAGATGGGCTCGTCGAAGAGCATCTCTGCCCGCTCGACGATACGCTGGACGGTGGAGTGCCCGCAGCCGGTGATGAGCACGATGCCCTTTCCCTTCACATTGACCGCCAGCGACTGCTCCGGCGTCCAGCCAAAGAAGAACAGTTGGCGGGGAATGGGGCCTATGCTGGCGACGCCGGGCGCGATGCTCCACGGCCCCTCCACCACCTCCACCCTGGCCGTGGGGTGGGTCATCGGCTCTGGGACAAAGGCCGTCACTCTGTCCAGGTTCAGCGGCTCCTTTGAAAGAGCGAAGGTGCGCTTCCGCTGGTACTCCATCCCGCCCACGTGGTCCAGGTGCAGGTGGGAGATGACGATGAAGTCAATACTCTTCAGGTCCACCCCCAGGACTTGCATATTGCGCAGCAGCGGCGAAGGGTGTTCCTGCCGCTGGTTCAAGCCCACGTCGAAGAGGATAGTGGTATCATCAGCGCGGATGAGGTACGAGACACCCGGCTCGCCCACCAAGGCCTGCCCTGAGCTGCTTGGTGAGCCTGTCCTGAGTGGAGTCGAAGGGCCTGTCGAACCGCTTGTCGAAGAGTCATCGCGGGCAGTGTACCGGTCAATGAGGGGCAGGATGGTGAGGTGTTTCACCGCGCCCACATCCTTGAGTTTGGGGTAGTGGGCAGCGGCCCACATCCGGTCGGCGCGGCGGCGGCCCAGATGGAAGCGGATCACCAAACCTCCAGCGGCGGCTAACGCCAGGCCGCCCAGCCCGATGGCAATCGTTTGTTGGATGTTCATCACGCCATCTCCTTCACCTGAATTGTTTTTTGATCAAACGGACAAGGTCTTCAAACGGTCCACTGTGTCCGACGTAGACGATACGCGGCGAGAAGGTGAGAAACCGGCGAACACTTTCCCAGTTCCGTTCCAGGTCCCAGGCAACGATGGGCAGCCCCGGCCTGCGGAGCAGGCGCAGAAAGTCGCCCATCACCGGGTCGCCCACGATGGCCTCGCCGCTCATTTTGCATCTGCTTCCCAATCTCGTACGCCCCTCTCCGCTTTAGCCGATTCCGTCGATCCTTCATCAGGAGACTCCTACTCCGCCGTGATCCCGTTGTATTCGTCCTCGCGACATTCGCACGCAGTGCGCATGACATCGCCTTTGATCAGGGTTCCTTCGTAAGCGTCAATGGCGTGGGCTCGCCAGCCGGAGAGGATCATGGGCAAGGAGCCATCGGCCGGAATCCATTCTCCGTTGTATTTGCGGGCAAGGTGCACATGGGTGGCGGTGGAAAGGCCAGCCTCACAAGAGGGATGTCCCACCCGTTGCCCCTGCTCCAACATGGTGCCGACGGGCACCCGCCCCTCAGTCGCCACGTGCATGTACAACAAATTCCACCCTGTCTCCTCGTGGCCGTCCCCGTCCAAGTCCTGCATCACCACACCTTTTTCGCTACGTACCACCAGCCCCGAGGCAGCAGCCACCACCCATTCCTCAGCCGTCCAACAACCTATCTTACCTGGCGGCGCGAAATCGAGGGCAGCCCAGGCGCTTCCGTTGTTCCATCCGCCATGGGGACCGGATGTCAAATACCACGTTTGCTCGCTCTCCCAGGGCAAGCGTAGCTCAGGCATCTCTAGGTCCGGCGGCACCACGGGCTCCAGCAACCGCGCCCACGGATCACCGAACAGACGCCGGTAGGTAGCTATGAAAGAGTCAGGGCCATCGCCGCAGATGATCTGCCACTGATCCCAGGTGGCGTCATGGGCCAGGAAGTACTGCACCGCAGCCGTGGCCGCGTTCAGCCCAGGGTCGTACTGGGCGCGGCTCCAGTCGGCCAGGCGTATCACGCGCCTGCCGCGCCCTTTCCAGTCATAGTAGCCCCAATTGAGCTGATCGGCGGCCCAGGCCAGTTGATACAACAACCCGCTTTGCCATTCTTCCGTTCGCCCCAGCGGATATTCCAGGGCCATGCCCACGGGCGCAGGATCGTCCACCCATCCACTCTTGAACTCTAGCATGGCCAACAGCAGCCGGGGACCAACGCTGTAATGTCGTGCTATCATCTCCACAATCTCTGGGCCGCTGAGCACCTGCCCATCTACGATTTCCTGATAGCTCTTGAGGTAGCCAGGATGCGAAGCACAGAACGCGCCCACGTCGAAATCGAGGTAGGCCGGACCGTAAACGAACTCGCTATCGGGCAGGAGGAGCTTGTTGGGACCCGTTCGCAACGTCAGCGATGGAATTACCAGGCGCTGACCGACCTCGATACTGTTGGGATCATCGAGATCATTGGCCTGGATGATGTCTTCGACGGTGCAGCCCACGCTGTAAGCGATGTAGCCCAGATTCTCGCCAGCTTTGACGATGTGCACGTAAGGAGCAGGCGTCGGCGTGGGTGGGGGCGGCACAGTGGGCGAAGGTGGGGACTCTGGAAACGGCATTGTTGTCGGAGAGGTCAGACTCTTTGGCGTCGCTATCGCTTCAGTGGCTGGTGGAGGGGCCGGTTGTGATGGTGAACAGGCCCCAATCACGCCAAGCATGACCACAAGCACTGTCAAACGAGGCAAAAGTCCGTGGTGGAGAAAACAGTGAGGGTGAATCATCAGCCGCCTCGCCAGTCCCGTCCAGCCGCGAGCCTGGCCTTTTACTATCGTCCTGATGAATTCTTGCAATATCTGTGTCTCCTTCTGGAGCGTCGAAGCCCTTCTGCGGCTCACTGTCTATCGAGCTTCTCAAACACTGGTATTATACCCTATATACCCTGGCTTCTGCAAAGTAAGCCCTCTGGCTGTATACGTGGACAAAGAAAAATCATCCGTGGCACCCACAGATGTGCTCTCCTGATCAGACTTTGGAGCGGTCGCTCAGGGGCTTTGGGTGCCCAAGACGACTTGCCCTGGTGCTGGAGTTATGCAAAAGGCTGACAGTGACCTGCCCCTAACGAAACCCTTAAGTTGCTTGTGCCCAATTGCCTGGGCATCTGATGTTGCAATCGTCAAGTCCAGGTGGTATAATACCACAGTTCATCGCTTGCACGGACGCACACCGGCCTGAACGGATGAGTGGGAGCATTCCGTGCGTTTGGGTTCCAATTCCAGCAAGGGCAGAAGAAGAGGTAAACCATGGATTCTGAGATTGCGTCACGCCAAAAATTAAAGCTTTTTGTCTTACTGGAGAGTAGCTATGTTCGAGTTTCGATTGCACTGTTCCTGATTTTGGTAGGCTATCTGCTGCTTTTTACGTATTTTGTCAATAGCTATACCAATCAGATGTATGAGTTCCGTAGGCAGGAGTTGAGGCGACTGGTTGAAATCGGTCTGAATGCGATCCAGCCCGTTCGCGAACAGCAGCGGCGAGGGAAAATTTCGGCCGAGCAGGCCCGTGCCATGGGTGTTGACCTGATACGCCGGATGACGTACACCACTGGATTGGGGAACAACTATCTCTTTATGAGCAGTTATACCGGTGAGATGCTGGTTCAGCCCTTTGAACCGGAGAAGGAAGGAACTGACCAGTGGAACCTGGTTGATGTGCGTGGGAAGTACATTATCAGAGAGCTGATCGCAGTGGCGACCAGCGATGCAGGTGAGGGGTATGTGGAGTATTATTATCCACCGCCGGGCAGCAACCAGCCGCAACGAAAGGTCTCGTATGTGGTGGGCATTCCTGAGTGGAACTGCTATATCGGCACCGGAATGTATCTGGGAGACATCGGGGCTGAGAATGAAACCTATATCAGAAACTCTTTGCTCCTGACCGGTGGCCTTTCTTTGCTCATCTTTGTTGTTATCTTTATTGCCCTACGGCCCACGGTCAGCAGCCATCGCACCCTTTTAAAGTTATTCGATCAAGTCGTGCGCCATCCCGATGCGGTGCCCGACGTGCCGGTCGGGCGGTTTAGGGCCGGTTCAGAGGGATGGCAACTGCTGAGCGGCTTTCAGGAGATGATGCGGCGAATCGAGCAGAGCAAGCGAGAATTAAAAGAGAGTGAGGAGCGCTTTGGACTGGTCATGCGCGGCACCAACGATGGGATATGGGACTGGAACTTGAAAACCGACGAAGTCTATTTCTCGCCACGCTGGAAGACGATGCTCGGCTACGAAGAGCACGAAATCACCCCTCATTTCGATTCGTGGCACAGGCTGGTACACCCGGACGACATTGAAAGGGCAATGGCTGAGATACAGGTCCACTTGGATGGCTTGACGCCTTTCTATACCCTTGAACACCGCCTGCTGCACAAGGATGGAACCTATCGTTGGATCCTGGCGCGTGGGGTCTCGCTCCGTGACGCCAACGGCCAGCCTTATCGTATGGCTGGTTCGCATACCGATATTACCGAACACAAGCAGGTCGAGCGCGCTTTGCAGGAACGCCTGGCCTTCGAAAAGCTCATCACCAGTATCTCTACGGAGTTTATCAACTTCGGTCCCGATGAGATTGATAGTGGCATCCAGCACGCGTTGGAAGCCATCGGCCGATTCGCGGACGTTGACCGCAGCTATGTCTTCCTGTTTTCCGGCGACGGAACCACGATGGACAATACCCACGAATGGTGCGCCGATGGGATAGAGTCACACATCGCCAGACTTCAAGGGATACCTACTAGTTCCTTCCCCTACTTCACGGAAAGAATGGAGAGGCTCGAAGTCCTTTACGTTCCCTGTGTTGCCGACCTTCCACCAGAAGCAAACGCCGAAAAGGAGGAATTTCAAAGAGAAGGAATCCAATCAATCATCTGTGTGCCTATGGTTTATGGCGGTGTGACGGTTGGTTTTGTGGGTTTTGATTCAGTTCGACGGGAAAGGATCTGGATCGAGGACACCGTCGCGCTGCTCAGAATGGTGAGCGAAATCATTGCCAACGCGCTGGAACACAAGCGGTCCCAAGCGATCGAGGCCGGTCAGCGCCAGTTCCTGGAGCTGCTGGCGACCGGGGGTGGCTTCTCGGAGACGCTCCATGCCCTGGTACGTCTTATCGAAGAACAGTGGCCCGGGATGTTGGGGCTTATCCTGCTCTTGGATGAGGATAGGAAGCACCTGCACATTGGTGCCGCCGTGAGCCTGCCCGAGGAATACACCCAGTCCATCGAAGGCTTGGAAATCGGCCCCATGGTGGGTTCTTGTGGCACGGCTTGTTACCGGGGTGAGCGCGTGATCGTGGAGGACATTGCCATCGATCCACGGTGGGACGGTCTGCGTGACCTGGGGCTCAAGTACGGACTGCGCGCCTGCTGGTCCGAGCCGGTTTTCTCTTCCAATGGGCAGGTCGTGGGCACGTTCGCCATGTATTATCGCCAGCCGCGAGCGCCGACCGAGGCTGAACTACGCACCATTGAGATGGCCGCGCACCTGGTCGGAGTAGCCATTGAGCACAAGCGGGCGCAGGGAGCGCTGCAGGCGGCTTATCAGACCCTAGAACGACGCGTCGAGGAGCGCACCCATGAGCTGGCAGCGCTCAACGCCATCGCCGCGGTAGTGAGTCGCTCTCTGGATCTGAGGGAGATCATGAGCGACGCCCTGGACAAGACCTTAGAGGTGATGGGCATGGACCTGGGTGTGGCCTACTGTCTGGAGGGAAGTGAGGATCCGTCGGAACGCCCGCTTTTGAGCGTCATGGCTCACCGTGGCATATCAACAGAGCTTGTACGCCAGGTGGATCCTCTACCTCTGCGGGGGAGCATGATCGAAATAGCGGCTGCTGTGGAACAGCCTGTGGTCTGGCAGGTTGCAGACTATCCGAATGTTGCACTCAAGCAGGCCATGGAAGAAGAAGGAGTGCGGCTGGGCGTCAGTGTGCCGCTCTTGGTGAAGGAAAGGTTGGTCGGCGCCTTGGTCCTGGCTGCGCGCCACGTGCGCCCCTTCGTTCCTGAAGAACTGTCCCTGCTGGCTGCCATCGGTCAGCAGATCGGTATCGCCGTGGAAAACGCGCGGTTGTACAAGCAGGCCGAACAGGCTGCAGTCATCACCGAGCGCAATCGCCTGGCGCGCGAGTTGCACGATTCTGTGACTCAGGGCCTCTACAGTGTAACCCTCTTCGCTGAAGCTGCCGCTATCTTGCTGGCGGATGGAAAGAATCTGGAAGCTGCGGAGCACCTGCGCGAATTGCGGGATACGGCCCAAGAGGCGCTGCGCGAGATGCGGCTGCTCATCTTTGAGCTGCGTCCTTTGGCGCTGGAAAAGACCGGGCTGGTTGCTACTCTGCAAACCCGCCTGGAAGCGGTGGAAATGCGGGGAGGCATAAAGGCCGAACTGCAAGTGGAAGGCGCGCCAAACGTGGAACGGCTGCCTTTTGCCGTCCAGGAAGAGCTTTATCACATCGCCCAAGAAGCGCTCAACAATGCGCTCAAGCATGCCCATGCCCAGCGCGTGCGGGTTCACCTGCAATTTCTTGACACCGCCACCTCTCTGGAGGTTTGGGATGATGGCGTGGGATTTGAACCGGAAGGAGCTCGAGAGGGGGCCGGGTTGGGTTTACCTGGGATGAAAGAACGAGCGCAGAGAATCGGCGGGAAATTGCAGATTGAGGGCGCGCCAGGCAAGGGGACGAGGGTGACCATAGAAGTTCCTATGAGTTCCGAGTTCCCAAGCAAAACCCAGGAATTCGGAGGAACTCAGGGGGACTCAGGGGATTCGGAGGGTTGAGATGCCCAAAGCATATCAGGGAGCGAATACACAAACGTATCGTAAGCTTTACGGGTACAAGAATCTGATTGCCTGGCAAAAGGCCGATGACTTCGGCAATGGTGCACGAGATCACAGCCCATTGGGGGCCCGGGTACTATCGCTTAGCGGATCAGATGCGCAGCGCGGCGGTGTCTGCCAAGTCAAACATTGCCGAAGGATACTGCCGTGTGTCGCTTGGGGATTACATTCGCTTCTGCGAAATCGCCAGAGGTTCGCTAGGGGAACTGGGAAGCCAGATTCAAGACTGCGAGCGATGGGGCCTGGTTTCGGGTGATCAACTCGCCAGTCTTTTAGAGCAATACGGCGACACCACTTTTTTCCTGGAGCGCCTGATTACGGGCCTGAAAAAGAAGCAAAAAACCGGAGATTGGGACAAGAGCTTTGGAGTGAAGGAGGCCAGAGCAGACTATATCGTGGAAGATGCTGACTACCCATTCGAATTGCCAGAAGAAAGAGGAAGCTCAGAGTAACTCTGAAGGACTCAGAGGGGTTCAGAGTTCCCTTGAGTTCCTCTGAATTCCTTAAGTTCCCCCGTTTTTTCAAGGAGGCACTATGAGTACATCACCCATTCGTGTTCTAATTGCCGACGACCATGCCATCGTCCGCAAAGGGATCCGCGCCTTACTGTCTGTGAAACCTGACATTGAAGTGGTTGGTGAGGCGAGCGATGGAGCGGAGACGGTGGCCCAAGCTCAAGCTTTGCGCCCCGACGTGATTCTGATGGACCTGGTCATGCCAGGGATGGACGGTATCGAAGCCACCCGGCAGATCGTGGAGCAGCAGCCGGGGGTGCGCATCCTGGTACTGACCAGCTTTGCCGCCGATGACAAGGTCTTTCCGGCCATCAAGGCCGGCGCGCTGGGCTATCTCCTGAAAGATTCCGGCCCTGACGACTTGGTGCAGGCCATTCACCAGGTCTATCGGGGTGAACCCGCCTTGGAGCCTTCGATTGCCCGCAAAGTGCTCCTTGAGTTATCACAACCTCCGAAAGAGCCATTGACCCCTGAGCCCCTCACAGAGCGGGAGCTAGAGGTGCTGGGCCTGATTGCCCAGGGGCGGAGCAACCGGGAAATCGCCGAGCAACTGGTGATCGCCGAAATGACGGTGCGCACCCACGTGAGCAACGTCCTGAGCAAGCTCCATCTGGCCAGCCGCACCCAGGCTGCGCTGTATGCCCTACGAGAGGGGCTGGCCTCCCTGGAGGACATCCCAACCGAAGAGAAGTAGCGCCCAGCTACCACATTTGTTGTAGGCCCCATACCGAGAATGTAGGACAGGACCGCAAGCCAAGCGGTCCTTTTTTGTTAGGCCAAAATCCATCATTTGTCCGATGACGGCAACAGAATATTGTGTTATATTGGTGTCAGAGCTGAGAAAAAAGCAAGGAGGACACGATGTCTGATCAACAGGTGACCGTCCACATGGTGCCACGTTTCAGAATATCTGGGGTGGACGACATTGCACCCACCTCCTGCGTATGCTGCACTCAATCCAAACTAAAAGGAGGCAAACTTGTAGTGAAGAAAAAGACATTAGGACGAAAGAAAATGTTCATCTCATATGTAGAATTACCCATTGTTCAATACCCATAACAAAGACATCAGAAGTGGAGCATACTATGAAAACCATCTTTGGAATTCTAATCACACTCGTCGTTTTGGTCGTCATCGGGTGGTGGGGATTGAAGGTCAAACCCAAACCCTTTGACTCGTACCCCGTCCAGACCCCCGAACTGGAAACCATCCCCTTGCCGGATGATTTACCTGCCCCCGTGGAGCGGTTCTACCGGGCCGTCTACGGCGACCGCGTCCCGGTCATCGAGTCGGCAATCATCTCCGGGAGGGCGCAAATGCGCCTGTTCGGAATCACCTTCCCGGGGCGCTTCCGTTTCACCCATATCGCCGGGCAGGACTATCGTCACTACATCGAGGTGACCGTCTTTGGGCTGCCGATTATGAAGGTCAACGAATACTACTTGGACGGCAAAAGCCGCTTGGAATTACCCTTTGGAGTGACTGAGGGGGAACCCAAGGTTGACCAGGCCGCCAATCTGGGCTTGTGGGGCGAATCAGTCTACCTGCCCTCGATCTTTATCACCGACCCGCGCGTCCGCTGGAAACCCATTGATGACCATACCGCTCTATTGCTGGTCCCCTTTGGTGAGGTCGAGGAAACCTTCGTGGTGCGCTTCGACCCGCGGACGGGGATGTTGCGCTTCCTCGAAGTCATGCGCTACAAAGAGGCTGCCGATGAAGCCAAAACCCTCTGGGTCAACGAAGCCCGTGAGTGGCGAGACATCAACGGGGACACTATCTTGGCTGTCCTCGCGACCACTTGGTTCGACGAGGGCACTCCCTGGGCGGTGTGGACCGTCGAGGAAGTGGTCTACAATGCCGACGTGAGTGAGTATATCCGGGCCGCCGGGCCGTAAACAAAGGAGCCCATTAGCCTTGGACTGTTCGCGGGAAAAGTCGATTACAGCAAACTAGGATTCATCTGGAGAACGTTGGCGTCGCGAGATGAATCTGGCTTTATGGAAGAAGGAGATTTTCGGAACTGGGAGCACATTCAGGCATGGGCTCGTGAAAAAGCTCCTGCGCTGTTACATTGATAGGCTGCTCTTTTCTGTGTTTAGGCATGGATGTTGGTAATCTCAAAATCTTTGACAATCTGTACGCTTCGGCAATCCGTGGAGCTTTAGAGCGCAAAGAGTTTAATTTCAATGCGGCGGTATCAGAAGCTCACCGGTGAGGGAGTCATCTTGAATCGAAGAGGGGGCAATTGAAGAGTTCCTCAGTCGCCGCGGATTTCATGGCATAAAGAACACTGACAGCGAGTTTTTGACAAAGACGCACTTCACTGGGGTGAACCAGAGGAGAGCAGTCGCTCCTGCATACGCGATAGTTCATGCCACCGTCGTGGCTGCTGAGCCTCCCGCAGGTTCAACCAGTCAGCGGGCATGATTGCACTCACAGAAAAATGGAGGTTTACCGATGCCTGACAACATCTTCAAGATTCTTTTCGTGATCGGCTTGATTCTTGGAGTGGTGGTCCGGCTACTGTATGCGAGTCGAACCCAACCGCTGACAAGCAGTAAAGAGAAGAGCGGCGCGGATGGACGAACGATGGGGCTGGAGAAACTGCTGCTATTCCTTTCGTTCTTGGGGATGTTGGTCATACCGCTCATCTACGTGTTGACACCCTGGTTAGCCCTGGCGGACTATCACTTGCCAACTTGGGCTGGCTGAGTGGGCGCAGTGACCTTTGCTGTCGCGCTGTGGCTGCTTTGGCGATCCCACGCCGACCTGGGGCGCAGTTGGATGGGGACGCTGGCCATCAAGGAAAAACATGCGCTGGTCACCCAGGGTGTCTATCGCCACATCCGTCACCCGATGTATGCCGCGCACTGGCTGTGGGGGATCGCTTAAGCGCTACTGCTCCAAAACTGGATTGGCGGCCTGAGCATGTTAGCGGCTTTTATCCCTCTGTACCTGTATCGGGTTCCGCGTGAGGAACAGATGATGTTGGAACACTTTGGAGACGAGTATCGCTCGTACATGGACCGAACTGGCCGGGTCGTCCCGCGTCTTGGGAGATAAACGGAACGCTCGTCTACAACAAATGTTGTAGGCACCATACCCAAAATGTAGAACGAGGTCGCGATGGAAGCGGTCCTTTTTTGTTAGGCCAGAATCCAACATTTCTCCGATGACAGCAGGGGGAGATTGTGCTATCATGGTAGTGAGACATCCAAATCACCTCGTAACCCATTTGCGACAGACTACTATATAAGGAGACCCAAAAGCGGTATCCACCCGGTAGTCCGATAAGGAATGATCTCCTGATGTGGGTCGCGCTGTGGGCAACCAGGCGTTACAGAGAAAAATACGGAGGTTGGGAGGGTAAGCTCATGAAGAGAGTTACCGCATTCGTTGGAAGTGCCCACAAGAAGAACACGCACAATGCCGTCGTGCAGTTCCTGAACAATCTACAGGCTCTTGGTGACGTGGAGTACGAAATCATCACCCTGAGCGACTACAGGCTCGGGACTTGCCGAGGCTGCCGCCTGTGCTTCGAGAAGGGCGAGGAGTTCTGTCCGTTGAAGGACGACCGGGATGTGCTGATGGACAAGATCATGGCGTCTGACGGAGTCGTCTTCGCAACCCCGAACTACTCCTTCCAGGTGTCCGGGATCATGAAGACGTTCCTCGACAGATTCGGTTTCGTCTTTCACCGACCGCGCTACTTCGGTAAGGCCTTCACCAGCATCGTCACCCAGGGCATCGGTGGCGGCGACAAGATAGTCGAGTACCTCGATTTCGTGGGCAGTAACCTGGGATTCAACACGGTGAAGGGTACTAGCGTCACGGCCCTTGATCCGAGGACGGAGAAGGATCAACAGAAGATAGACCGGGCTCTTGCAGAGCAGAGCAAGCGGTTCTACGCCAGACTGGCAAAGCCGGCCTATCCCGTGCCAACGTTGTTCAAGCTCATGCTTTTCAGGATGGGCCGAACCACGATAAGCCAGATGCTCGATGACAGCAGTCGTGACTACAGGTACTATGCGGAAAAGGGCTGGTTCGAGTCTGACTACTACTATCCCACTCGCCTGGGCGTGCTGAAGAAGGTAGCCGGTCATCTCTTCGACGCAATGGCACCCACTGTGCGAAAAATGCTCGCATAAGGAGGGCTGCTATGCCGGAATACTACGAGATCAAAATCAGGGGCCATCTGGATCAATGCTGGTCGGACAGGTTTGCAGGCTTACAGTTGACGCACCTGGAAGGGGATGGGACGCTGCTTTCCGGCCTGCTGCCCGATCAGGCCGCACTCCACGGGCTGCTCGAGCGCATCCGCGATCTCAATCTGACATTGATTTCGGTTACCTGCGGCGGTCCGTCCACCGCGCCCTCATCGGCCGCATTCCACGACCAAAAC
>Ga0315308_1000384_pt1 | contig 24519 bp, 22 predicted proteins | sample TDP3_MG_FD_203078 | JGI IMG/M metagenome (GOLD analysis project Ga0315308, IMG submission 203078) | Freshwater sediment microbial communities from Lake Towuti, South Sulawesi, Indonesia - TDP3 | ecosystem: Environmental > Aquatic > Freshwater > Lake > Sediment | place: Indonesia: South Sulawesi... | reverse complement strand
AGATCCTTAGGCTTATAGAATCTAGTTACCAGCCATATCAACAAGAAAAAAGCAGCTGTGAAAACTATCTGCATCAAGAACTGCAGTATTTCCTGAGCCATATGACTAACATGGCTCCGACAAGAAATAAGAGTTGCTCAATAAGAAAGAGACTACTGGAGACTTGGCAGATGCATGTTCGAGAGTTTCAGAGTATGATGCATCGAATCTATTTCCATCGCGACTCGCAACGCGGCAAACTCGGCACATATGACTGGTTGAAAGAAGAGGTTGAAGAACTGGGTGAAGCATTGGAGGAGAACGACAAGAAGACTTTGGAAAACGAGTTTGCAGACGTTCTAGCTTGGGTCGCCTCACTCGCCAATGTTGTCAAAATAGACTTGGAGAAAGCAGCGATATCAAAATATGACAATAGGTGTCCAAGGTGCCGAAAAACCACTTGTGAATGCCCTCTTTCAAAATGACTTCAACCCGTGCCCTATGTTGCCAGTTTAGAGTCGCATCCGCGTCAATCGACCAACCGTTGTTGACCCGCACCCGTTAACTGCCACACATAGGGCTTCTTGCCGCTCTTTTTGACAATTACTCGTTCATCCAGAAGCAGATGCAAATGGTGAACAACAACGCCGTAGCTAAGCCCGCTTGAATTCACCAAACCTTTGACATCAGACTCTTTCCTCTCCAAAATCGTTAGTATCCGAGTCCTAGCGATCAGGCCCAAACGTACGTTGCGTTTGAGTGACAAGAAAGCCCGCGGATGAAAAACCCGTTTCAACCGTCACCACATCCTCTTATGCCACAAAATCTTTCAAGCTGATCTGTTTTGGCTTCTTACCCTCGAATATAGAATCGATTTCTTCTCGCACCATGACCAAGCGCTGCGAGTAGTAGGGAGGCAGATTATACTTCTTAATCAAATGCTCAGCCGCATCCAAATACTTCTCAATGCCACCACGATAAACAGTCAAAGTCAAATCCCCCCCGCACTCAGGACACCTGCCCCTCAACGGCATACGCCTGAACTTTTTGTTACAGCCCTTGCAACGGAAACCCTGCGTCGAGAAAGCACGCAAGTTGCCCGCAATGTCACGCATGAAATGGGTAGTGAGGACTTTCCACGCAACTCGCCTTGCATCAACCGCATCGATCTTCTCAGCTAAGCTTAGCTGAGCGTTCAGCTTGTCTATCATTCTACCTAGTTTCTTGTACATGCTTTCTGCGTTGCCCATGTTAATGTCTGAGACGTGCGTTGTGTATCCGTAGCCTTCAAACTGGCTTTCCAAACCTAAACGATGCTCAATTAAGTCAATCAATCCACGCATGGTGTGAGGTGAAACACGCTGCAACGTCTTCTCATAAAACTCTAAAGGATAAACAGAAGCTACGTCAACTTCATGAGCTTGGCGCTGAACTTCAAGAGGATTCACAGCTGGAATGATGAACAGAGGAGCATCCATTATTCCCCCAATCTGAGCTGGCAAGTAAACCTTTGAGAAGTTCAAAATCGTGTCTAGTGCCAACATCAAAGTGTCCTCGTCACCGTCGCAGTCACGTCGTTTCGCTGAATGCCAAAGCGGATGAGCATAGCAGAGGCTCAAATCTGTGAAGCCTATTATTCTGCCGAGAATACCGACCGATGTGTGAGGCGCCAAACCTATGACTAGATGCCCGACTAAGTCGTCAACGTCTTTAACACCATAATACTCCTGGAGACCATACACTTTCTCTAGCAGTTCATCCACGAAATAGGCTACCTGAACAAAGTAGTCGGCGCACCTTCTCGGTATAATGATGTCTTGCACTTTCAACTCGCAAATTTGATAACGCTGAGTCAAGGACTCACCACGATGATCATAGAGATAGCCCAGCTCTCGAAGCTTTTCGACCGCCACGCCGACCTCTACAGGTTTGAAATGAGTTAACGGTGCATTGGTGGCGTCGAATCTTATGGTGCCATCCTTGAATACTGAGAGGTCGTTCTTCGCCCTCAAAATCCCTTTCTCTAGTATTTCAGGAGTTTTGGTTGCGTTCGTTAACCCTTTGACGCCTTTCACCAAATTTGGCTGCGAAACATTCAGTTTATCACAAGCTTCGTTCACTAGCTGTCGCAAATCCACTACCTGTTTCTCAAAGCTTCTTGCAGAGCCTCCGCAAGCCGGACACACATTTTCTTTCACGACTCGCTTGCACTGCGGACAAAACCTTTCAAGCACAGTTTCAACATTGCACTTTGGGCATAACAGCCTGAAAGTCAACTCACGGCAGATTGGGCACCGTCGCCTAATCAGATCCACGGAAACATTGCCCTTCGTCGCTGCATCGATCAGATTGCGATGTGTGCCACCAGACAATCCAACTGGAAACAGCGCATGAACTAAAGGCCGCATCTCCCGCCGCTTCGCCTTCTCAGGACGCCCCATCCTTGCGCCAAGGAAGACTGGCGCCTTATCCTTAACGAATATGCCCGAAAGCTCCTGAATCATTCGATTAATGTCTGTGGATTCCAGATGTTTCACACTGGAAGCATTCCACCCTAAGCACGTCGCAAGGACCTCAGCGTGATCACCGGAGATTAGTATCCTATCATTTTTCACATCGTGCGGAACACAAAGCCTTTCCAAGAGCTTCTTCACGGGCTCTTCTCTGCTACCAGATATCTCATAGGCTACCTCATTTTCAACTTTGACCTGCGAATCCAGAAGCCAAATCCGCAGATGGTTCAACTCTTCTGACGAGAGGCTTTTCCAGAAATATGTGTAGCTTGGGTGGAGTGAGATGTGAAGGCTTGAGGACAAGGTCAAAGCTTCATGACCACTTATGGACGCGGCTAAACTCTCATTCATGAGACTGTCAAGTCGAGGAGGAGAAAGATGCAGTCTCGAGGCGGCTTCTTCAAGATTGTTGTCGAACTGCTGCTGAATGGCAACTCTGAGCTCTTGAGTCCACCACTCTTCAGTTATGCCTGCAGGACAAAGGGTCGTGTTGTTGTATAAGAAGTCGCCAAAGCTAACCAAAATGTCGCCCACAAACAAGACACGCTCAATCTGATCCTTAACGCTCTCAAAATTCTCCAATGTTACGCGAACAACAGAGCCATCTTTAAGGCGCACAATAGGCGTTTCAATACTATCTACTGGAAGAACCACACCAGCTTTTCCTGGAGCCTCGATTCGAAGCTGGGTACCAGCTGCCATGAAGCGTTGCAGAACCAACATTGTCACAGGATGCACACCCATGGCCGCAAGTCCTGTGTTTCTGGCTCTTCCGTAACGAAGCCTGAAGCCGCCCGACCGTGATGGAAATGAAAACACAGGTCTTCCAGCGATGACATCTTCCATGAAGCCAGCGCTCTTCTTCTCTTGAATCTGACGGACTCGTTTGAGCCAATCCCATCCTTCAATGCCAAGCTTATCTATGACTGTCCAAGTCTTGGTGGATCGCCCGATAATTCCGTCGTTGACGACTCTGAGAGCGCCTCCTCGAACACGATTTGTCTCAATGCGAGGTAAATTGCGGAAGGAGGAAACCTCAATCTGATCAGATTCAATGCCTGTGACTTCAACCGGAAGCAGTTCCAAAGCATTTCTCAATTCTTGATCTGAAACCCTGTACTGAAACCTGCCAATAGAACGCTCAAAGAGCCGCAGCTCCTCAATGAAACGCGCAATTTCATCAGGTAAAGGCTTGTATCGCTCTAATCCAAGCAATCGGCGAACAAAATCCGCAACTACCAGAGTCAATGCTTGATCGGTTCCACCAGCCGAGCGTATGGGACCTGCAAAATACACAGCCAAATACTTGCTCTTATCGAGGTTCTCTTTTATGGCAACGCGAGCCACCCCCTGCAAAGGCGCAGCTGTTATTCCTTCAGTTAATATGGCTAAAGCTGTTCTTACAGCTTGTTCAGCTGCCACTTGTGCTTGTAAGTGGTTGAACTTTCCGTACACAATTTCCTCTGCAATCTTGAAGGCTAATTCCTCTCTGGGCAAGGTCTTGCTCAGTTGCCGTATGCTTTCTGCTACTCCAGGTGGGCCTACCAGGCCTTCGACGAGTCCTGCAAGGTCTCTGGCGATTTCTATTTCCGGATGTGCTGCTGGGTCAAGGTGTTTTTCACGTGTTTTTCTGGCGATTTCGTAGAGTTGCTGCAGTCTGCTTTCTAGAGACGTAGTGTACTCTCGGTGTGCTTTGCTCGCTGTAATGCTCAAGAGGATCCTCCAGCACGAAGCTTGTGACTATTTACTTCTGACGCAGCTTACAAGTTCCTTCAGTTTGGTTTTTGTGCCTCCTTCAGTCACGTTTCCAGTGACCACTAGGTCAGCTCCAGCCTCTACAATTTCCTTCACCTGATCTCTGGTTCTTATTCCTCCTCCGACAATCAGGGGAACTCCAATAGCCTTCTTCACCATCCTAATCATGCTAGGGGGTATAGACCTCTTCACTCCGGAGCCGCCTTCTAGATACACGAAGCGCATTCCCAAGTACTCAGCTGCCAATGCATGGGCAACCGCAAGCTCTGGCTGGTCAAAAGGAACGGGAAAGGCACGTCCGATAAGACTTGCTGCGCCGCCTTCGCCGGCGATAATATAGCCTAAGGGAATGGGTTCTAAGCCAAACTTCTTGACTAAGGGTGCGCCTAGAACATGGGCGCCTATTATGAAGTAAGGATCTGAGGAGTTGAGAAGCGACATGAACCATATTGCATCAGCATGTCGACAGATGCCAGTGATGTTGTTCGGAAAAAGAATCACAGGGATCTTCACTGTTTTCTTTATGGCTTTCACTGTTTCCTCAAGTTGCTTGGTTGATGTGACTGTGGAGCCTCCTACCATTATTCCTGCTGTTCCATCGTTCTCAGCTTCGTAGGCGGTTTTCGCGGCGGCCTCCGGTGATGTTTTTTCTGGATCTATAAGCGTGAGGTGAATTGCGCCGTCCTGCTTAATCTTAGCTAGAAGGTATTTTTCCACTTGCCCAATCATGTTTGTCCCGGCTTGGATTCAGCGGGAGGCACAGTTGTTATTGTTGCCTTTCCAGAGTACCACTGATCCATAAACTGGCTGTATACATCAATCTCGCCGTATGCTGGTTTTGTGGGCATTTCACTCTTTAGTTGGCAACTTCCACAGCGCAGGATGGCTTTTTGCTCGCTTCTTATGAGTTCGACCCTTATGGCTTCTCTGCCACATCTTGGGCACGTGAAAACCCTGGGCAGTCTTTTCTTCGGAATACGAATAACTTTTCTCCGTCGTCTCCCCACTCTCGCACTCTCCTAAACTAAGTCTGTGATAGGTTACCCTGAACCAAACCTTCAGTGTACATCACAACTTAAATATTTGCGCACTAACCCAAACATAAATCGTCCTTACAGAAAGGCGCCATCCAAGGAACGTGCAGCAAAAAATGCTTCTGACAAAGGAAGCCTTGAAACTCGACTTGCCATTAACAACAACTCGCCTTAAACGTTTCATAAGAGACTACGTCAAAAAAACCAAAGCCGAAGGAGCTGTGCTGAATCTATCGGGAGGAATAGACAGCTCAACGGCAGTTGCTCTAACAACACTAGCACTGGGCAAGAACAAGGTGTTAGCGCTGTCACTTCCAGAAAAAGAAACGCACAGCCCAATAGATATAAAACACACAAAAATGCTCAGTCGAAAATTCGGGTTCAACCTAGAAACCATAGACATCACAAACATACTTCAAGCCTATTACAAGGCGATTCCTGCATTCGACCCAAACGACAGATTATGCAAAGGAAACGTCAAAGCAAGAGCACGCATGATATGTCTATACTACTATGCCAACCGACAAAACAAAATAGTAGTGGGCGGCTCTGACAAATCTGAAACTATGATGGGATACTTCACAAAATGGGGCGATGTAGCAGCTGACATCTCGCCACTCATGGACTTGTACAAAACACAGGTCAAACAACTCGCCGCATACATAGGCGTTCCAGCTGAAATCATCGCAAAGCCTTCAACACCTCAGCTTTGGCCTAAGCAACTCGCCGAAGACGAGCTGGGTATCAAGTACGAAATCCTGGACCTAATCCTTTTAGGACTCGAAAACTTCATGGGAACAAACGAGATTGCAAAGCAGCTGAGCCTCCCATCGAAACTCGTGGAACGCGTGAAAGCACGATGGCTGTCTCGTGAGCACAAGAGACGAATGCCTTTAACCATGAAAATGGGATACAGAACCATAGGAGCAGACTTTAGGCTGCCATACACGCCATCATAAACACTCGCGAAGAGGTCGAGGAGAAGAAAAAGTGTCTGACAAAATCACAGTTGCTTTAGGGCAAATGTCTTGCCGAGTTGCTGACAAGAAGTACAACATACAAACCATGAAGAAGAAGATAGCCCAAGCCAAGAGAATCAAGGCAGACATAATCGCCTTCCCAGAGCTCAGCCTTACAGGATACGTTACACGAGACAGAGCATACGAGTTGGCCGAGACTGTGCCCAACGGACCCTCAGTGCACGAAATCGAGAAGATCGCAAAAGATGAAGGCATCCACGCAATTTTCGGAATGATAGAACGAAATGCAAAGGCAAGCACCATTCTACATAACACTGCAGTTCTTGCGGGCCCGAAAGGGTACGTTGGTAAATATCGGAAGATGCATCTGCCAACCCACAGTGTTTTCGAAGAGAAGCAGTATTTCCGTCCTGGATACCAAACGCCAGTCTTCGAGACAGAAGTTGGAAAAATTGGGATGATGATCTGTTATGACGTGTACTTCCCGGAAATCACAAGGCTGTTGACCCTCAGAGGGGCCAAGCTCATCGTCTGCATCTCTGCATCACCATCTATTCGTCGAAGATTCTTCGAAACGTTAACTGCTGCCAGAGCCATAGAAAATACTATCTTCCTAGCTTTTGTGAACCTTGCCGGCGTAGAGGACGGATTGCAGTTCTGGGGCGGAAGCCGAATAATAGCGCCCAGCGGAAGCGTGATCTCAGAAGCTAAATATGATGTTGACGACTTCACGTCCGCGACAATAGACTACGCTGACATCAGCCGTGTCCAAGTGTGGGCTCCAGTCCTCCGTGATCTACGACCCGAAATTTTCACCTCACTACGAGAGGAAGCAGAGAACCTCTGAATGGAAACGTGAGCCGCAACATCACACGAAATCACAGATCATACGTGACATCACTACATCACACTGCTGTCACTAAACGCGTTCACAACATTCTTGGAAGATCAAAGTCACACCGCACCACAGAAATGCGCGTCGCCAGGAGCTGGACGCGAATAATCCCAGCGCACTGCATCACATTCTCGTTTAAGGCGAATATTTCGCCGAAGTTGATGCTGGTTCTCCAACAAAATAACCAATGATGGCTATATATCGATAGGCGCCTATCCCCCATGGAAGGTAGCGACGACCCACATCACGACCGTGCGATCCCCTATCGACCACATCACACATGAATCACAATCCCTAGTGACATCGGTAAAGCTACCACGCCACAACGCCGCCTTAACTGTGATGTGTGATATCACATTTTCTCAATCCTCGCCAAAACATCTCTGATAGACGCGAGCTTCGCTACGCTTCTGTTGAAGAAAGTTCGCAAACTCGTCAACTGAAGCGTCTGGCACACAGCAGAATGGACGGGTGGAAACACGCCTCTATGGATGCCGCTGCTGCCTAAAGCCGGCCAATCTCAGAGAGTCGCAGGGAGCATGTTACTCCATGGGAAACCTTTACATTTGTAATATAACAACCGCAATATTTTTCCATTGATCGTATACAAAACTGTATCCAAATGCACGGCAATGCTGGTGATGAGATTGTCACCTAAAGAGACCGTCCAGAAATGGTTGATGGGCTCGACAAACGACCCTATGATTAAAATCCTAGTAAGTAATAGCCATCTCACAAGAATACAGCTGGAAACGCTCTTAATTGACTTTTTAGCTCCAAATCTAGCTGGAAAATCATTGACGAACGAAGAAAAGGCCTTATTTCGTCTAACGAAGACGGGAATAAGCCGTGGAGCGTTCAATCACACATTAAAGCAGGCCCGAAGAAACATCATTCAATCCATATACACTATTCTCCTACTTGGGTATCTCGGAGTGTTTGAGGACACACGCCTAGACCCATACGTAGAGGCTGCCAACAAACTCAATGAATACATCAGCGCCTACAAAGGCGTATTGGCGGACAATGATCTTGCGGCTGAGCACCTTCGAATTGCAACAATGCTTCGCGAAGAACTCGAGAACACGCTGCAGAAGCTGTCAAGTTCGCGGGCGCTATCAAAAACGTGATATCACAAATCACAGCCAGATCTGCCTCTGAAGAAGATCGATGGAGCCTGAATGTTCCTTGAACGTTGATTTAGCACAAGTTTTAACTTGCAATGTGATGTAATCTAGTCGTGTGATTTGTGATGTCACAATCCCTGAACGTGATAACGAGAGATGTTGTGATACTACAATCCTGTTGCGAATCACAGTTAAATCACATACTCGTTAGCGAACACGTTTTTCTTGAAACCCCATTGGTTGTGGAGTCTCTTTTCATAGTGTCCATGTTGTTCTTATTGCTCACAATGGCTACGATTCTGGTATACTATAAGCGTATAAGACAGGCGTCGAAGGCTTACGAGGAAGCCAAGAACGCTGTAGGAGACGTAGTCATTAGTTTCGACAAGCAACTCAGCAGGCAAGGAGAACAGCTTGGATCAACGATGCAAAGGATCGAAGCACAAGCAGCAAAGAGTGACAAACTTGCCAGACGGCTTGATGAACAAGAAAGTCGAGTTTCTGCAAGTTTGGTAAACTTAGACTCAAAGATCACAAAACTTCCGGATGTCGAGTCAGTAAGGAACACTCTAGAGGATTTGAGCACCAAGGTTGAAGGCTTAGCCAAGGCTCAAGAAGAATGGAAGAAACGCGCGATAGCTGTAGCAGACTCCCAGATCGAAGCTGTAATTCCTTTGAAACGGGAGCAGGCCCTGGCTCCTTTGACAGAGACTGAACTTCGCGTGTTAGAGTTCATTGGGGCCTCTTCTTCAGGTGAAAGAACCGCGCCTGAGGTTAAGGAAATGATAAAATTGACCAGAGAGCACACCGCTAGGCTGATGAAAAAGCTCTATGAAGGCGGCTACTTGGAGCGCCGCGCAGAGAAGACGCCCTACGCCTACAGCGTTAAAGAAGAAATGTTGAAGCTGCTGAGGAAGAGTGAGGCTAAGGCTTAGCTAGGCCCTCTTGCGTCACGTCTCCTCCTGCTTCTTTCAGCCGCCTAAGCTTTTCATCTATTTCCGCGTGTAACTTGGATGGTTGCAGCCCATAGTCTGGAGTTCCTTTTTTCTCGAGGTATTCCGGGTAGTGTGTGACTTTTATGGGTACAGCAAACCTTATTTTGGGCTCAGATATCAGTAAGGCTTCACCCACATCAAGCATCTTGATTTCAGTGTCACTGTACTCCAAGTAAGGCGTGTTTCCGGTTAGCCATTCTCTGTCCCTGCGCAGTTCGGTTTTCATAATAACCTTAGTCCACAATTCGGCGAACACGTCGAAGTTTATTCTAGATGGTCTAGGCGTCACAGCGTTGAGTCCTACTCGATACTTGCGGTAGGTGAGGGCAATATCAGAGAATATGCCTCTAGGTTTGTTTGGATCAAGAAACTCATGCGCCTCTTCAAGTGTGATAAGTAACGTGGGTAGCTTTTGCCATTCTTCATAGTTTTCTTCCCATGTGCGTTTGTAGTGTTCAGCTACAGCTGAAGCCACCAAACAGACTATTCTGTTCTGATCTTCAGAGCGAAGCCCAGAAATGTCGACCAAGCAAGTTATTCCTTTGCATATGTTTCTTGTAATGCTCTCAACAAAAGTGTAATCAGAGGCGGGAAAGAGGTCATGCGGTAAGGATAGCAGTTTTTGCATAAGAGCTTCAACAACAACCTTTTGTGCACGCACGCCAACGTGGCCCTCAGTCCTATAGGTTTCTCGCACCTTCTCTATCCAGTCTTTGCCCAGCTGCTTATACAACGTCCAAGCGAGTCTCTTCTGCGGAGGGTGAACCTCTGGAAAAAGAGTGTCAAGTTTTTCAGGAGTTATCGTGTACAGCCCTATTGCCATTTTTCGGTCCTTGGCGGAGTAGTACTGAACTTTACTGTGAAACAAGGGGTGATCCTTCAACCCTCTTTGCGGCTTGATTTCCTTTCCCTCAAGAAGCTGGCCAGCGAAGTCAAAGATGAGGGCTACCGTTTTAGGGCTATGGTCAATAATCTGGGCATTTATGACCAATTCCGTGTTTGTCTTTCCCGAACCAGTCATTCCGAACATGCCCATCATACGAGGTATGGTATCAGTGTTAATTCCAGCCAGCCCCAACAATTGCTCGCCTGAGCGCAGACGCCCGACTTCAAGTTCTCCAGAAAGCCTGAGGATGGAGCAGTCTCCCTCGCTGGCAGTGTAGACTTTATCCCTATAATCCGGGTTAAAGGTGGGAGAACGCACCCTGTCGGCTCCCTTCTCTAGAAAAAGAATGGCTTCAACACTTCTATAAGCAGAATACGGCCCGAAAGCTTCTTTGCCCTCTGCCTCACGCAGTTGCTCGAGGGTTTCAAGTGTAGAGCTACTCGCCGCATTAACGACCCTAGCGTAGAAGCTTCTCTCGCTAGAGTCTATTCGTACAATCTGTCCAAAAGAGAGATTGACTCCTTTGTTAAGGAAGAAAGTAACAGCGTCACCCTTAGTTCCACACACAAACCCTATAGGCTCAGAACTGACCATCCCACCACTCCCATTCGAAAGCACGCTTTATTCCATGAAGCTCATCAGCAAAGCTACAGCAAAGCTCCTCCCTGCGCAGAGTTTCAAGAAGCCCAGCGTTTTTCAATGCTTCCTCAATTTGGTCGTGGTAAGAGAGCAGCATGGAGTCGGAGGGAGCGGAAAACTCGTGTGCCAGCCATAGAGCGATGGGGTACCCTACGCACCTTGGATCTTCAGATATGCAGGTCAAAGGCGCAAGTAGGTCGCTAATATTGGAGTTGGTCAGGTATTCCATAATATCGCAGCGAAAGACCCGAAAGCTCTCGCCGCAAAGCTTTACCACTGCAATATCTCCGTAGAGACTTTTGTCTTTGTCAGCTTTTTTCACTGGATGGTACACCCAGGTGTCAAACGGAGCCATATTGTACGTAGTAGCTATGAAGTCTCTTCCTTTCTCGTCGTGCAGTGAGGGCGAGTTCTTGCTGATGGCCAAAAGCTTGACACCGTCCTTTTCGCATTTGTCGTAGAGGGACACGCGAAATTTTCTGTCTCCGCCAAAATAGCCGCCACCATCGAGAAGAAGATACATACTACGTACATCACCATGTACGTAGTAGGGCATGGAAGTCTTGCCCCAGAGCAGGTCTAAGGCAATTTGACTTTCCATCTCTATTCTGAAGTCTTGCAGAAAACTCCTACGTACATGTGCATCTCCAACAACAGTGCAAACTCTTTCGTTGTAGTTCCAATCAACATCACGGTCTTTTACTGCAGCGTATGCTGCCCTCATCAAGTAGACGCCCCAGTTATTGGCTCTTTTGAGCGTCCTTGTAGAACAGTCAACAGCCAGGAAACCTCCGTCAAACCTGCCTACCTTCTTTATTGGCTTTATCAAAGATTCATCTGGCTTGGTTGCGATGACTGGTTCCTCTCTGACCTCGACTCCGCCCGTAATTCTCCCTTTGTCGATGTAGACTTTGAGCCGCCTTTCCATTTCTGCAAAGTCTTTCTGAATTGCCTCATTTACAGAAGCCGCTTCTTCCAACTAACTCCCACAACTGAATGCATTCTTCGCTAGGACTGAAGCGAAATCACTTATTATCTTTTGTGAAACTAAGCTGGCTCTCGGCCTTGGGAGCAACCTGCCTATAACGCTTATTGTTGGACAACTCAGTCTTCGTTAACAAGCCTCTGTTTGCCATTCGCGATAAATAGGTGGAGACCATGCTCAATGCCACAGGCTCCTTCATCTCTTGCTCATATACGTTTCGGACATCCTTGGCGGAGAACCAGACTATTGGAAAATGCTTCTCAACGATCAAACGTATTCTTTCCAGTTTCGGCTGATCGGCGAGCGGGATGCTCTCTGGAGGAGACACGCCTGGCATGCCGCCCAGCAACTCGATGATGTCAAGCAGACGGAGTGCCTTCTCTCTGGTAACTTGACCGTCGAATGTCACCGTGTATTTGTTTCCGCCTCCATCGAAAACTTCCACGCGCATTTTTCTTGCGGGCATGCAAACCACACAGGGCTTAACCACAATAACAGGTCACAAGTTATAGGACTTGCGGTGACCCCGCTGCCTACAAAGCCTCAATTAGCGCCTAAAATTCACCATAATGCCAGTATTCAGCTGTGCTTGATTCACAATTTTCACTTGACCATCATCTTTGAGCGTACTAAAGCTTGAGGAAGCGTCTCTTGCGTCCAGTGGAAATCAAGGGGTCAATCGAATTTGGAAAATAGGGGTAAATGGGGCTTCTCGAGTCACCTCAGGTTCTATTTGTGGCCCTCTTCCTTATCTTCTTGCAGGGGCTAACTCACTTGTGGGAGTTTCGTTGCGTACCGTCTAAGGGTGTCATCATACGTCGTTGACTGCCACCCCTTGGTTTCCATTGCAGCTCCTCGATAGCTGGGAAAAGCCTGCACCGAGCGTCAGTCTCCCAAAAACGATATGCCTGAAAGCAGCGGTTCTTCACTACGGCAGATCATCCGACGTGACTGATTTACGAGTCGGAGACTTCCAAGAGAAATGCAGGGGCCTCCCACTGTGCGTAGGGTTGACGGTAGCTCCCTTGGAACAACGACGAAATAGCGGGATTTCAGTTTCAAGTTCACTTTTTTGTACTGGAGGGCTTATGCACTCTTTGCAACGTTCAGACTGCTGCTCGATTAGCCCAGAGAGAAGGAAGGAGACCCCGAGTGGACAACACCAATGTACTTAGTTGCGTATTCGATAACTTTCTCAATGGGAAGCACGTTTTTAAGAACAGAGAAGTACTGCGGCATGACTATATACCAGAGACACTTCCTCATCGCGACGCACAGGTGCGATTCCTAGGTGAGAGTGTTGCCCCAGTATTGAGAGGCGAGCGGTGCTCTAACATCTTTGTTTACGGCAAAACCGGTACCGGCAAAACAGCAGTCATGAAGTTTGTCCTGAGCAAGTTGGCTCAGAAAGCCGTCCAACTTAACTCGCCTGTACAAGTCTGCTACGTGAACTGCAGGGTGACTGGCACGGAATACCGCGTGTTCTCGGTCCTCTGCGACGCAGTTGGCGTACGCGTTCCTTTCACAGGCTTGGCTTTGGGCGAGGTCTTTGATCGCTTAAGAAGAGGGCTGGATGCTCAACGACAGATGTTCATTGCTGTGTTAGACGAGGTTGATTCGCTGGTAAAACAGAGAGGTGACCTCCTCCTTTACGAGCTCACGCGCATCAATGAGACTCTGCGACATGCAAAAGCAACATTAGTCGGCATTTCAAACGACCTTAGATTCAAGGAATTCTTGGATCCTCGGGTCCTGAGTTCGCTGAGCGAGGAAGAAATCGTTTTTAAACCATACAACGCTGGTGAACTGCAAGACATCTTGGTTGACAGAGCCAACCTCGCGTTTAAGGAGCACGTTCTGTCCGAAGGCGCCATAAGTCTATGCGCAGCTTTGGCGGCTGCCGAGCACGGCGACGCAAGACGGGCTTTGGATCTTCTGCGCGTGGCCGGAGAGTTGGCGGAGCGTGAAGGAGCCCCGATAGTGCATGAAGAACACATAAGGCAGGCCGAAAAACGAATCGAACATGATCGCATGGCCGAGGCTTTGAGAAACCTGCCCCTTCATTCGAAACTTGTCTTGTGCAGCGTTTATTTACTCTTTAAGGCTCAGGCATCGGAGGGAAGCGTCACCGGCAACATATATGGAGTGTACAGTGAACTTTGTGAACAGTCCGGCATATCTCCGTTGACGCAGAGGCGAGTTAGTGGCTTGATTAACGAACTTGATGTTATAGGTTTGCTGAACACCCAAGTTGTCAACATGGGTCGTTATGGGCGAACCAAGAAGATCCGCTTGTGCACAACCCCCGGGCTCTTAAGGAACATATTTTCGGATGACGAAAGGCTGAGTCAACTTCTTGCCTACTCCCCTAAACTGATGACTCTTACTTCAAGAGGCAAACGTTGAGAATCTTCGCGGTTTGGTTCAAGCCGCGTTAAAGTCGAGCGTTGCTACCTGGAGGGTCTGAAGATCGACCACGGGAATAATTCCCGGAGTTGGTTCCAGACCCAGCTTCTTCATGTACTCGGTTTGCTTTTGCCAGGCGCCCGAGTTCACTACTAGCACTCCGCGATATCTGTCATGACCCTGAACATGAACGTGACCGGCGTGAAAAATGTCGGGAACGCGGTCCACAACCATAAAGTCACGTTTCCCCGGGGCGATCGGTGTGCGTTGACCATATATGGGCGCCAAGTGCCTCCCCCTGAGAAGAAGTTTCATAGCCTCTTCGGGTGAGTCAAAACTTGCGTTTGGCACGTTGGCAACAACGTCATCCAGACTTCTTCCATGATATACTAGGAGTTCGACTCCGTGGAGGCTTATTGTGCATGGGTTTCCCAAGGAGTGCATCTTTCTAGCTTCGTATAATGGTTCAGCGTATTCGTTTGACAAGGCTGGTTGCGGCAATGCCTTTCTAGAAGCGTCGTGATTTCCGGGTTCGATTATAAGTTCGACGTAGTCTGGGATTTGCTCGAGAAACTTGGATACAGTCGTGTACTGGCGATGGATGTCTCGGATTGCCAGCTCTTTTGTCTGTTTTGGGTATATTCCGATGCCATCTACGAGATCGCCGGCGATAACCACGTATTTCACGTGTCCTGCCATTTCTCTCCAGTGTGTGTCTCCTATCTTGCCGTTCAACCACATGAGGAATCTGTTGAATTCAGCGCTCATGAACAGCTTGCTGCCAACGTGCAGATCAGATATTAATGCTGCATAGACTGGTTCTGATGCCTTGTTGGGTGTCTTCTGCGGTATCTCCGGGAAAAGTATATCGTCCAGGACCAGTAAGTCGTTTCGTGCTTTAACGGCGATTATGCAAACGACCTGATCCAGAAGCAATGCTCGAGTCCGCTCTCGAACTGAGCTTTCGAGGTTTGGATAGACGATCACAGTGACAGCAGCTTCGGTGTCTTCAAGGCGTAAGAAAGTTCTCTGCTTCGATTCACGTTTCTCAGTCACCATTCCTATGACTTTGACTTTAGCGTTAACTGGGGCCTTCAAAGCTTCAGAGAGTGAAGTGGCGTCTCTTGCGTCCATCCTTTGTCTAAGGCATCTTTGCAGACGTGTGAAGCGATCTAAAAAATACTCTTGGTATTCCTCAATTGATCCAACAGTGTTCATGTTGACCGTAGGATCTTCCAGAATTTTGATGTCAGCATCGATTTCCAGTGCAAGGGGCTTAAAGGCTTCTTTGCGCGACTCAAAAGGAGGTGGTGTTATCGAGGTTCGAGGCGTGGCTGTTTTTCCTGGACTCTCTGAGGCTGCAACGAATTCCTCAATAAGATTTCGAGTGATGAAAAGAGGTTTCTGCTCCGCTTCTTCGATTTTTTTGGTGATCTTTTCCATTAGGGCAACGGGGTCTTCGGTTTTCGATAAGGTTTCCAGAAAGGCGAAGGCTTCGCTGTCCAGTTGGTAGCCTACTTGTATTGCGTAGGAGATAGCTTTCTGGAGTTGCTCGCTCAAGGTTTCAGTGTTCTCCAATCTCTCGGCTTTGGGACTGCGATTGTGCTTCTTTTGGGTCTCCTAACAATTCTGCTTTTCGCTTTATATGAAGGTAGCCGACTGGGTAGCAGTTGCGGCATCTATCTCATGTGCCCGCAATCTTGTTTTGCCTTTTCCTTAGGTGTTGGGATTTCAGTTTCAGGCTTGTAAGATTTGTAACTGCAAACGATTTATCTATATCAATACATATGTGAGTCTGGGAATCTGCATGGATCTCCGCAAGGTTCAGCGAACTGGGGGCGGTACCTTTTTTGTGTGTTTGCCGAAAGAGTGGGCTACGCGCACTGGACTGAATAAGAGTTCAGTTGTGGCTTTGTCTGAGACTGCTGATGGGCGTCTCATTTTGGACGCTAAGTACAATGTTGAGCGTGTGTCTCAGGTTGCGGTCATCCGTCCTTCACCTTTGCTCGATCGTGAGATTATGGGCAAGTATCTGCTTGGCTATGATATTGTTCGTGTGGAGGCTAAGGATAGGATAAGCTCAGAGGATCGTGAGCTCATCAAACAGGCTTCGAGTCGTTTGATTGGCTTAGAGATTGTTGAAGAGGATTACTCGAAAATTGTGATGCAGTGTCTGTTGGAGCCAGCGGCTTTTCCGCCTGATAAGGCGCTTCAGAGAGAACATTCTATAGCGTCGAGTATGCATCGAGATGCAGTCACAGCCTTAATTGACGGCGATGATCATCTGGCCAAGAACGTAATAGCTCGTGACATTGAGGTCAATCGTCTATACTTCCTTTTAGTTCGAATTCTTAGGACAGTCATTCAGAATCCTGGGTTGAGTGAGAAGCTTGGAATCTTGCCGATTGATTGTTTGGACTATCGTCTGACAGCTAGTTTAGTTGAAGCTATTGGTGATCAGTCGGTGAGGCTGGCTGAGTCAGCTATGGAAATGAAAGGCGCTACTGTTGCCAAGGATTTGTCGCAGTTGCTGTTGCGGTTGCATAAAGTAGCGTTTGACACTCATGAGAATGCGTTGAAGGCTATGTTCACACGTGAGATTGGCTTAGCTGAGGGCCTTAGGAATAACAGGAAGACCGTAGAAGACCTGATGAACAACATAGAGGCTTTAGTTCATAAGAATTATTCGAGTATTGCGCCTCCGATGTTAGCGGCTGCTACGGCGATGAGGCAGATTTACGGTCATGGTGTAGACATTGCCGATCTAGTGATGCCGAAAACGCCCTAGAATCAGTGCACGCTTGTCAGCGTTGAGCCTAGCCTAAAAACACTAATTTACGAAACTCAGAAGCAATGAAGAGTCAAGTCAAGGACAAGATTCAACTGTATTCTCTGAACGTGTGGCTGCATTTAGTGCATCTGAAGAATTGGGTTGAGGACTCGTCGCTTCCCCTTGTCTGGACTTGCCAGACGTAGGCGAGGTTGTTTCCGCATTTTGGGCATTCAATGCGTACTGTGGGCAAGACGCGTAGTTTCTGTTCTTCTTTGCTTATGACCGCTATTGTCTCTTGCGGGCTGTGTTCAATAACCTTTGGCACAGGCTTCAGTTCTTTTGCGGGCTGTCGCTTCTTGTAGCTGCATTTTGGACATGACATCACAATGTTGGCTTTCTTCCCTTCTTTGCCCTTCTTTGGGACAAGCCTTGTTCCACATTTGGGACAAAATTCCATCAGACTGCTGCCCTCACATTTTGGTAATCGGTGCGTTGTAGCTTTATGTCGAGTCTTTTAAACCTTTTCTCCTTTCCATGAATCATTAATGCCCACGGAATAAATCTCAACTGCTATAATCCCGATGCCACTATGTGCGCCACTCGCAACGCTTCCGGAATGTTACTCCGAGTAGCTGTACTCTTCAATATGCGTTTTGAGGTCTCTTCCGAGATTCCAACCACATGTACGTAGATAGGCTCTTCACCCTCACGCGTGCGCACCTTGCTAATCTTGCCGGCTCTTTCTATAGCTTTCCATCTCTTCCCAGCTTCGGGAAGATGCTGCAAGGCTTTTCGCACATCATCGAAGTTGGGTTTGTCTCGCGTCACCGCGATTACCGGCAACTTCACTTTTTGATGTAGCTCAGCGATGTCAACGACGTTGAATCCAGCTAAGGTGACGCCATTTAACATGATTACACGCAGCTGCCTGTAATGAGGGGACTCGGTTATCATTTGCGCTAGTTTGTCGGTTGCGTCCATGCCGTCGACTTGAACTTTTGTGTGCATGAAGCCATCGAGCCAGTAGCCTCCTCTGAAAACAACGCCAACAACGTCAGCCAGCTTCTTCGAGTGTGGAGTAAAAACACCGTCGTCGATCCCTAACACTCGGATTTCAGGTTTAACCTCTCGAATCGTTGCAGTCTTCCTAAGTTTCTTCCTACTTGAGCTCACAGAGCACACCTAGTCTGTTGAGAGCTTTGCGTAAGAGGCTGCCAAAAGCATCCGTTGGATCTTCTTCTTCGCTCAGCACCTTAATGCATTCCTCCATCTCAAGCAAGTCTTGAAGCCAAGCGAAAACCAACAGAGCTTCAGCCGCATTTCCTCGCGCATGTCTATCAATTCTGTGAGGCAGGAGTCTGCGCAGTCCTGAGGCTACAACGGCCTTTGCTAGGACTTTGTTGTTGACCTTAGCTCCTTTGGGTCGTCCTTGTCTCTGAGACACGGCCAACGAGTAAACAAAGTTTACGTACGAGTCGCCTAAGCTTGCGAGGTTTTTGTCGAGCAGTAATTCTGTTAGGCTGTCATATTTCTTTAATGTGCGCGTGGGCTGGGTCATTTTTTCTGCCATTGCTCGAGCGCTTTCTCAAAACTGACACGAAATTCTTTGCTGAGGTGTCGCACTTTCTCTGCAGCTTCCTTTAATGCTGTTTCGGGTCTTTTCTCAGGCTTTCTTTTCTCCTTCATTCTAACATGCACTATGGGGTTTGATACCAAAGGATGCTGTAAGCTATAGCCTCCAACTTCAACCGTCGGATCCTCAAGTAAGGCTTTTTCAAGCAGGTTGCAGAATGTGTGCCCTTCGCCAACCATCTCAACGCGCATCTCGTCAGGCGTTTTCTTTAAAATTCTGATTTCCAGCTATATTTCACCTTTCCCGTAATCAGCTGCTATTTTTCTTCTTTCGGAATTGCCACATTCTGGGCACCTCATGATGAACCTCTTCGGCGTCAATGAGTGCCCACAGCGGGAGCAGAAGGCGTAGACCACACCCAAGTCCTTTTCATCGGTCGTTAGGTGGAAAACTCTGTTCTTTTCGCTTATGACCTTAGCTCTAATAATGTCCCCTGCCCTGCAGACTTCATACATGCTTTCGACATAACGCGGGCTAACGTCTCCAATGTGTAGCGGACCGCTGAAGAAGCCACTCAATACGTGATCGCCAACCATAAAGATCCGTATGTTCGCCTGCTTGCTCTGGATGTCCGACACCTGACCCAACACGACACTGCCAACGTGGGGAACGTTGGTTACGTGAGTTTTGGGATAAACAGAGACCCGCTTGTTGAGCAAGTCCATGAGCGCGCGACCAGTTGCAGCCGAAAAAATGGTTCCTTCAGACTCGTAGGTTCCAGGTCCTGGTGTAAACTCTTCTATTACGCCCAAGCGGTCGCCTGGTACGACGATCTGCCCGCTTTTGCGCTTCGATTGTGTAGCCATTACTGCTTCCCTTCAACTCGCTCAATTCGATACAGGTCCACGCTGACCTCATGTCTACGTTTGGTGTGAAACTTGAACATCCTCGGAACAGCAAGTCTCATTTGAAATACGCTCGTAACCTTTCCTTTGTTCGCCTCAATAAACCTTTTGATGAATAACTGATTGCCTTCTCCTCCCTTGTGAAGCGAGTAGACTACGGGCGCTAGCTCCAACGCCTTCAGGAGAAACCCTCGATCCGCAGCTCTTCTCTGCACGCCAAAGGGAGGATTCTGCAGAACCGTGTCGAACTTGCCGTGCAGAACACCGATGTCGCCGGCGACCCAACTCGGTTTACTCATCAAGTCAAAGCTCTCGGCGTTTTCCTTCGCCTTTCTAACGGCTAATCTATCAATGTCTATGCCAACAGCTTCTCTTGCGCCTAGAAAAGTGGCGCCTATGGCTAATCTGCCTGTGCCACAGCCCAAATCAACGACGGCTTTACCTATGATGTCATCATTTGTGTACGCCGCTTTGAACAACATCTCAGACGCAACCTCAGCTGGCACAGTGTACTGTTCAAGGAAAGCTTTGGGCGAAGGATGAGGCTCAACCTTTAGAAGAATGCGTTCGAGGTCTAGTCTGCGAACCAGCCTTTTCTGAGCAACTGCTCCCATGTAATTTCCCCAGCCACAACAAGGACTTCATTCACGGTCAAAACGGGCTTCTGGAACTTGGATGCGTCGTCTAGGCTTATGCGCGGACACGCTGTATTTACGTACGCGTCGATTGTAGGATACTGCATTAGGCTTTCAGGTGTCACCTCTCGAATCGCCAGAAGGGTAGGCTTCTTCCCAACACGATGTAGCTTCCTCTTGATTTGAAGTGCTTTTTCGAATCGGTTCTGTCTGCTCTTTAAACCGACTAGAATACCGAAGCGCTCAGCTTTCGCGGCTTCTTGCAGGCTTGTCCACCTCTGCTTCTTAATTCGCTCAGCATCACGATCCACCCAATACGCTCTCACTTCGTAGGGATCAGCCACAACCGTAGGTTTGGATGTAGCCAAAGCCACACCGATTGCGTGGAATCGGCCTCCTCCTACAAATAAGAAGGCATCTACAGCTTTTGCAACTGCACAAGCATTGCTGTAGTCACAGCCAGTCACTTGACCCGCATAGTTGAGTCTGCCAGCATCGCCAACAGCCACGCTTTTGCCTGCTGCTCGAAGTGTTTCTCTCACTTCATCCAAGTAGTCTGCATGCTGAACGGTTGTGACCAAGCCTATGCGTCTCTGAGCTTTAAGAAGTGATAGAGCTTTCAGCACGGCGGGTTTCAGTGGCAGATTCGACTTAGCTTCAATGTATATCGTAGGCACGTCTTCAGATTTGCTAGCAGCGGGGCTGTGTCCAAAGTGAACCACCACATCGGCTTTCAGGTTCTGAGCTTCTTGAACTGCCAAGTCACATGCGCCATAACACGGGTCGGCTGAAACAATCGTCAAGGCACCTGTATTTTCCACTACTTCGGCTACTTCTGGAGCATGAGGTTTCAGACCCTCAGGCAGTTGGATTAGAACTCGCTTGGCGCCGCGTCTCTTCAGCTCTTTCTTTAACCTTTCTTCTTCGAAGTCGAAAGTGGATGATTTCAACGGACCCTACCAATCTTATCTTGTGAGAAAGTGGTTTTCAGTTTATTCTTCCCATTCGGGCGTCCATGCAGATTCTGGCTTTTTCATGTTTTTTCGCGTTCGTCTCAAGCTTCTTTCCTTCATTTCGCTGAGTCGTTCCAACAATATCTTTTGTTCAAGGCTGGCAACCCATTGACGAGTCCGGACAACAACGTCATTGTTTACTGAAATGCTGTCGATGCCGTTGCGCACGAGAAACTCGGCAAAGTCGGGCAGGTTGGATGGTCCCTCGCCGCATATGGAGACCGTTACTCCTTTCTGATGTGCAACTCTGATCAAATGTGCGATCATGCGCAGTATCGCGGGGTCGCGTTCGTCGAAGTATCCCATCAAGCCTAACCTTTCAGAGTCCCTGTCAATCATCAAGACGCCTTGGGTTAAGTCGTTTGAGCCTATGCTGAAGCCGTCACAGAGCTTGGAAAATTCATCTGCCATTACGCAGATGGACGGCGTTTCTGCCATAAACCACACTTGGAAATCTTTGCCGCGTTCCAAGCCTTCATCCCTCATGATTTTTAGGCATTTTTCTGCTTCCCAGAGTGTTCGAATAACTGGCAGCATGATCCATACGTTTTTGAGTCCCCATTCCTCTCGGCATTTGCGTATGGCTTTGCATTCCAATCGGAAGGCTTTTTCGTACCACTGGCTTATGTAGCGGCTGGCTCCACGCCATCCCAACATTGGATTAGCTTCCGTGATCTCGTATTTGTCGCCACCTTTCAATTCGCGGTACTCGTTGGTTTTGAAGTCGCTGAACCGCACAACCACGGGTCTAGGCTGAATTGCTCGGGCAACAGTTGCCACGCCCTCAGCAAGTTTGTTAACAAACTCGTCTGCTCGTCCTGTCTCAAGAAGGTAAAGTGGATGATCGCCAATGTAGCTGGCTAGTATAAATTCGATGCGCATAAGTCCTATGCCGTCGAACGGCAAGTGCTTGTATTCCTCTATCTTATCGGGCACGCCTAGGTTCATGTAGATCTTGGTGGCTGTCACTGGTGCAGGTTCGAGCTGTATGCCCGGTGCAGCTGTTGTAGTTGAAGCTGATGGACCGCTTGACGCTTCGAACATGCTAAGTCTGCCCTCATAAACAACGCCGCTCTTGGCGTCAATAGTATATTCGCGTCCTGTCACCATGATTTCTGTGGCTTTTTCGGTTCCAACTATGCAGGGTATGCCTAGTTCTCGGCTGACTATGGCTGCGTGGGCTGTTACGCCGCCTTTGTCTGTGACTATTGCTCCTGCTATCTTCATGAAGGGCACATAATCTGGATTAGTCATAGTTGTGACGAGTATGTCGCCCTTCTGCATAATTTTTGATGCTTCTTCAGCAGATAACGCCACTTTAGCTGGTCCAATGCCTATGTCCCGTTTGCCCGCCGCTATTCCTCTAACCACAACTTTGGCTTCAGCTGGCGGTGTGGGTGGTTTAGGAGCTTCTACTGCCTCAAGTTTCTTGGCGCTCCACACGGTTTCGGGTCTCGACTGCACGATGAATATGTTCTGTGGGAATGGCAAGTCGCGGTCAATTGCGAATTCGATGTCTTGAGCCTTTCCATAATGTGTTTCAATGCTCCGCGAGATTTCCGCTAAACGAGCAACTTCCTCGTCTGTTAGGCATGGTTGCTCCTGCCTCTCAGGCGGCACTTCACCGTGAATTGTTCTGCCTGTCTCGGGGTCTCGGATGTACTCTACAGGTTTCTTTACAATTCTTCTCTCAATAACCTTCAAGGTGTTCTTGTCTACATAGAAATCGTCTGGCGTAACCGAGCCAGATACAACAGCTTCTCCTAGCCCCCAATTGCCTTCAATGACAATTTGATTGGGGTCGCCTGTTACAGGATTAATAGTGAAGATTACTCCTGCCGCTTTGGCGTTGACCATTTTTTGAACGCCGACGCTTATGAACACCTGCTCGTGTTTGAATCCCTTCTGATTGCGGTAGAATATGGCGCGAGGTGTGAATAGACTTGACCAGCATTTTATGGTTTTGTCGATAAGTTCGTCTGCGCCTTTGACGTTAAGGTATGTTTCTTGCTGACCTGCAAAAGACGCATCAGGCAAATCTTCAGCTGTAGCGCTTGAACGAACAGCCACGAATACATCCGCCATGCCCACCTGCTGGTTAAGTCCTTCGTAAGCTGTTTTAATCGCCTTCTCTATTGGGGCAAGCATACGCGTTGATTCGATTATTTTTCGGATTCTCTTCGAAGCTTCCTCGTAATGTTTGGGATTGTTTGGGTCAGTGACTGTTTCGTCGATCGCCCTGTAGATCTTTTCAGCTATGCCCGTTTTCGTGATGAACTCGCGATATGCTTGGGCTGTTATAGCAAAACCAGGCGGAACTGGGATTCTGGCTCGCAGCATTTCGCCTAAGTTGGCGTTCTTGCCACCAACAAGGGGTATGTCGCCTTTGTCCAGCTCTTCAAACCAGAGTATGCGCTTTTCTTCGCGCGAAGGCGTCACGGTACTTACCTCTTATCGACTCTCAATTAGTTGGGTGTTTTTTCAATGACTATGCGACATGGGATTGGCAGCTTGTCTTGTCCTCTCTTCAAGGCTTCTTTCGCCACTTCAACCGCGTTTTCGTTGACGCCGATTTCGATTATGGGCTGCCCGATTCTAACTCTGGCCGCGATTCCAATGGGTTTGCCGAAGGCTCTTCGCATGCCATCTTGAAGTCGATCGGCATGCGCGCCAAAAATCATCTTGTTTTCACGTAGTATTGCATGGGGGTAGGGCACGACTCGCATGAAGTAGGAGTTGCCCAACTTGTTCATCAGCACGCGATTAGACGCCACCCGTGCAGCCTCAAGTGCGTTGTGGCGAATCTGCACTTCCTCGGTTGCTACTAGGCAGGCTTGAATCGGAAAGCTTGCCTTCGTATCACCCATCGTAAACTTGGTAATCTTCGATGGAGGCGATGCTCTAATGTACTCTTTACGCGTGTACGGCGCGCCCTTAGCCTCTCTGAAATTTTTTGCTTTCATAAAGCCATCCCATCTTCACGCATACGAAAGCATTCTATTTAAACCATTTGTAAAAAGGCTTCAACTTAAAAGAAATATGAATTGAAGCTACTTTTAACATGCGCTACGTGTCTTCAGGAGCAGTCTTCTTATGGAAAATCGCCCTTCAGCCACACTTTGGCTAGTTGGCTAAAGTTTGGGAAGACTTTTCGTAATATGGGAATGTACATCATTATTTCATCATGAGCCATGTCTTGAAATTGGTACTCACCCATGTACGGCGAAGGCTCACCCTCACGCGTTATGAATTCAATGTGCATGAACGGGTCGCCGCGTTTGATGTTTATGGGTTTTCGATCATTGCTCAGGTTGACCAGTTCTAAGGTTATTCGTCCCACCCATCCGCTGTGAATCTTCGCTGCGTTGAGGAATGACAGTCCCATGCGTCCATACCTGCTTTTGGCTGTAAGATGCGCCACGTATT
>Ga0315308_1000383_pt1 | contig 24525 bp, 27 predicted proteins | sample TDP3_MG_FD_203078 | JGI IMG/M metagenome (GOLD analysis project Ga0315308, IMG submission 203078) | Freshwater sediment microbial communities from Lake Towuti, South Sulawesi, Indonesia - TDP3 | ecosystem: Environmental > Aquatic > Freshwater > Lake > Sediment | place: Indonesia: South Sulawesi... | reverse complement strand
AACGCTTATTTGAGATGGATAAATTCGACGACAAAGGTCTTAGAAGTCTTGGAAAATGTTTCCTAGATTTTAGATGCCAATTTTGAGGCTCGCCGTCTAACTTTAAACTGATATCGTCTATGGTTTCCACGTAGAGTAATTATGCCGACGGGAGTGTCTGACGAGGTTTAAATCCAGTACATAGGTTACCATTGTGAAGAGTGAATTGTTGGAGAATTTTCGATCGTCAAAAAGATGGGCCGGTTCAATTTTTGGCATGCCAAAAATGTTTGAGGCTACATAGGCTATTCTATGAGGTTTTAAACCATATATCTTGCTCAGTCATGAGATTTTCACTACAGTTGATGTTTGAGAAAATGCTTAATTAATGGATGTGCTTATTGCTGTGCAGAATGGAAGGGTAAAAGGTGAGTGAAGAAATCTCGAAGCTTCCACCCCAAGTTCAAGAACGCCTTCTCAGGCTTCAGCAGCTTCAACAGACACTCCAGACGGTCCTGGCCCAGAAGCAGCAGGTAGAAATTGAACTGACAGAAATTGAGCAAGCCTTAAGCGAGTTGCAGAAGATGACTGACGATGCGGTCATATACAAAGCTATTGGCTCACTTCTGGTAAAGTCAGAAAGAGCCAAAATAACGACGGATCTAAATGAACGAAAGGAACTTCTCAACACACGAGCAACCATCTTAGGGAAACAAGAGGAACGCCTGCGTAGTCAACTCAAGGACTTGCAGTCTAAACTTCAACAGGACCTAGGTCCAGTTTCTCCATCCTAGCCGCAGCCGATCTTAGGTGAAAATTGTGGAAGAGCTACGCCTACGAGAGTTAACCAGCGAGCAAATGGGAAAATTGTGCTCGATTGCCGAGCAAGCCGTCAGAGAATATATTCTATCTAAAGTTCCTTCAAAAAGGATAGAAACACTAAACATAAGCGTGGAGGCCGAAGGTGCAAAACCTGTGACACTGAGAGTCGACATGGACATCGTGGTGTCGCCACTTATGAAAGACTTTGATGTGCAAAAGCTCGTTGATGAAGCTGTGGAGGGGGCCTTCGACTCGGCTGAAAAGTACTTGAGGGGACTAACGTGTCATTTACAGAAATAGCCAGACTTCTAGATGAATCAAACGCTAAACTCGTTGTTCTACTGTGCCATCATAACGCAGACCCCGATGCAATCTGTTCAGCTTACTCCTTCTCGAGCTTGTTAAAACATCTAAGACCGAAAATTGAAGTCGAAATCGGAGCAGCTCAGGGAATAAGTCGACTTTCAAAACATCTACTTAAATATTTGCCAATAGATGCGAAAACACAGCCTAGCGTTGAAAAAGCAGACGCCATAGTGCTTCTGGACACTAACACAGTTCAGCAATTGGATAATCTGGCTGAAAAAGTGAAAGCTTCAAAGGCACCAGTGATAGTGATTGACCATCACGCTGTCCACCCGGAAACAGGGCAGGTAGCAAAAATCTGTGTAACCGACGAAGAAACGTCATCAACGTGTGAAATTGTCTACAGTTTCTTTAAACAAATGGGCGTCAAACCAAGCGAAAACGAGGCCAAAGCGTTATTTTTGGGCATAGCCTTTGACACCCGCCATTTTGTCATCGCCAACTCGTCGACATTAAAAACCGTTGCAGAACTCATTGATGTTGGTGTAAACGCTCAAGAAGTGTTGTCTATGCTCTCACTTCCTATGGACCTTTCAGAGCGCGTCGCGAGGTTGAAAGCTTGCAGAAGAGCCAAACTTTTTAAGATTGGGGACTGGATAATCGCCCTTTCCCATGTTAGCGCTTACCAAGCTTCAGCGGCAAGAGCCATAATCGATTTGGGTGCCCACGTTGCCGTTGTAGCGGGACAAAAAAATGAAAACATAGAGATTAGCTTGCGCTGCACCCGTGAATTTCACGAAAAGACTGGCATACACTTGGGCAGAGACATTGCTAAACCTTTGGGCGAATACCTTCACGGCATGGGTGGCGGACATGCTATAGCTGCTGGAGTGAATGGTTTAGGAGATATTGAAACCGGTCTTAAACGGTGTTTGCGGCTTTTGAAAGAAGGGTCGGTTAATCATAATTAAGTAGCTACTCTTAAATGAGCCAATAAGTCGCTTAGAACTGGGTTGGCATTACAGGCATGGCAGTAATTGAGACAAAAAACATTACGTACACCTATCCGGGTGGGACGAAACCGTCTATTGCAGATGTTTCCATAAAAATAGAGGAAGGTGAATTCATGCTGATCACTGGCCCAAGTGGGTGTGGAAAGACAACCCTTTGCCGATGCCTTAACGGATTAATACCACATTTCTATCAGGGTGAACTGAAGGGTAAAATAACTGTCGAAGGACTTAGCGTTCCTGAGCATCCCATTTATGAACTTGCAAAACATGTAGGGCTTGTTTTTCAAAACCCTGAAAACCAGCTTTTTGCTCTATCCGTCGAGAAAGACGTGGCCTTCGGACTTGAAAACCTCGGAGTTCAAAGAGAAGAGATGCGCAAAAGAGTCGATTGGGCACTCAACCTTGCGGGTATACATGATTTGAGAGAGAGGGCTCCACATGAACTTTCGGGAGGGCAACAACAACGTGTTGCAATAGCGTCCGTCCTGGCCATGCAACCGAAAGTGATAGTCTTAGATGAGCCAACCTCATTTCTCGACCCGTTAGGCGCAAGGAAAATATTCGAGGTCATTCGTGATCTAAACAGAAAACTTGGAATAACCGTTGTGCTTGTTGAGCACAGACTGGATTTGACAGCTAGATACGCAGACCACATCGTTGTAATGGACGAGGGGAAGGTTGTCATAGATGGTGAACCACACGAAATCTTAAGCTCTGAGGAAGCTCGTCTGATTGGAGTTGGAATTCCAAAAGCGACTCGCCTTTATCAAATGCTCAAGAAAGATGGAATAGAATTAGGAAAAAGAATTCCTCTATCTTCGGATGAGATGGCACCATTGTTGAGGGAGGCTTTTAAGTCCGATGATTGAAGCTGAAAATGTCTATTTTACTTATACGAACGGGGTAGAGGCGTTAAAAGGTGCATCCTTAAGCATCCAAAACGGCGAGTTCGTCGCAATAATGGGGGAAAATGGTGCTGGAAAAACAACATTAGTTAAGCATTTCAACGGACTGCTTAAGCCAACCAAAGGACGAGTGTTTGTTGATGGAGTTGAAACAACAAAAATCAGCGTGGCAGCTCTAGCTAGAAACGTAGGCTTTGTTTTTCAAAACCCAGACCACCAGCTTTTCAGCGAAACCGTGGAGGACGAAATAGCCTTTGCCCTGAGAAATTTCGGGTTTAAAGAAAATGTTATAAAACGGCGAGTCACTTGGGCTCTTAACCTTTTGGGCTTAACCCAGTACAGGAAAACCTCCCCATTTATGCTCAGCGGCGGAGAAAGAAAACGAGCAGCCTTGGCTTCAGTTCTAGCGTGGAACCCCAAGAAATTGATCTTGGACGAGCCAACGATAGGACAGGATTACCAACAAAAAGAGAAACTTAGACAATTCATTCTACAGATGAAAACCCAGAGAAAAACAACAATCATCGTCACACATGACGTGGAGTTTGTGGCTGAATGCAACCCGCGAGTTGTGTTAATGAGAAACGGAAAAATCATTGCAGATGGAGAGGCGAAACAAGTTCTCACCGACCCAGAGATCTTAATTCAAGCATCCATTGTTCCGCCTCAAATAGCCCAAATTTTCATGCAACTATCTGATTTGAAGCCCCTGAAGAACGTTATTGACATCTACGAAGCGCGAGAAATACTACTCAACATTTTGGAGAAAGATGGAGAATGAGCGTTTTTGATGGGCTCAGATTTCGAAAAGTCTACTCACCTATTCATAGTTTAGACCCAAGAATAAAATTTGTCTATGTTTGTGCAATTTTTGCGATTACAATAATTTTTTGGGAATTGTTACCTTTAATAATACTCTTCGTAATGCAGATACCATTTGTTGTATTAGCCAGTGTTAAACGCGAATGGGTTCGTTCAATGCGAGGTGCAGCCTTCCTAGCCACAATAATTTTCTTAACTAACTTCGTTTTTGCGTTCATAGGGGCTGGCTACGTAGTTACAGCAAAAAACCTAGAATCCGCGGCGGCCATGACCTTGCGTTTCATAGTGCTAGTTGAATCTTTCTCCATCTTCTTCTTAACAACTTCGCCAGACCATTTAGGATTAGCTCTAGAGCAGACGCACGTACCCTACGAGTTTGTTTTTGCCTTTACAACGGCCGTGCGTTTTGTTCCAGTCTTAGCCGAAGAAGCTCAGACAATCATGGATGCCCAAAAAGCCAGAGGCTTAGAACTCGAGCGTGGGAGCTTTCTGAAGAGGATTAGAAACTACATTCCTATTCTCATACCCTTAATCGTTAGTGCAATCCGTCGAAGTCTCGAACTAGCGGAAGCAATGGAGTCTCGTGCGTGGGGGGCAACCAAAAACCGTACAAACCTCTACGTGCTCAAAATGCACAAAGGCGACTTCGTTTTGGTAGCCATAACCTTTAGCGTACTTGCGGCAGCAATTTACATTCGTCTATTCATCAGGATTCCATCATTGAATGAGCTTTTTGGAAGCTTGTTTTAAACCGCAAGACTTTTAATATGGGCGCTTGTGTAATGGGTTTTCGGAGCTCGAAAAAGTTGAAATGGCTGAAGGCTGCAGCTGATGAAATCGTCGCAGGCATTAAGAGTTCTATTGAAGAGCTTAACATGAAAGAAGTTGAACGATTAATCGAACTTTTGCTTGGAGCCAAAGACAAAAAGATTTTCATCGTAGGCATGGGAAGAAGCGGATTCGTCGCTAGAGCCTTTGCTTTACGCTTAATGAACCTAGGCTTTGATGTCTATTTCCTAGGCGAAACAATTACGCCAGCGGCAGAAAAAGGCGATCTACTGATTGCTATTTCGGGCACTGGTGCAACAAAAATGGTTTTGACTGCAAGCGCAGCCGCCAAAGAGATTGGCGCGACGGTCATTGCCGTCACATCCTTCCCAGAATCCCCACTGGGGCGAATGACTGATCATATCATAACAATAAAGGGAAGGACAAAGACAGGTTGGCCTAGGGAAGAAGATTATCTAGCTAGGCAAATCATTGGTGAGCGCGAACCCTTAACTCCACTTGGAAGCGTTTTTGAGAACAATTGCATGGTGTTTTTGGATAGTCTGGTTGTAGAGTTGATGCATCGGTTAGGACGTACTGAAGAGGATTTAAAGCGTAGGCATGCCACAATAGAGTAGGAAAGGTTCGGAGTGTGTAAGACATACGCGCTAAATGGAAAAAAAAGCGCATGCGACGACAAAAGAAGAAACGACAGAAAAGACGGTCAAGATACAAGTGAACCTAGTTTTTAACGATTTTTCTTGCATTTTTCCGCTCTAAGTTTCCGGGCTAGTTCTTCATCTTTGAGGATTGATTTTTCTCTATATCCACAATTTCTGCCTTCCGAGGTGGACCATGACCATGCTAGACAAAGAGCCCAAAAAGTGTTACCCTAACCGCATCTTGGACAAAACTTCGCACATCGTGTTATCTCTTTGCGTCTGGGTTTAGCTTCTTTTGCTTTGTCTTGGTATGGACGAGAATTTTTGATTTACCTTTTCTCGGTCTCTTGAGCGACTTTTTTAGGAAGTTTATGTTTTTGAACTAGTTCAGCGTCCTTTGTCTTCATCTCTGCATTTGAGCCGAACCCTAAGTGAGGGGTTGGGCGTTTTGCTTCAGTTGGGGTTGATTGGTATTAAGCATAGTAAAGATTATGCGTGCATATAACTTATTAAGACTCGCGACACACTATATCATGAACACTCACTATACACGCTAAATGAAGGAGGACGATTCCAACGGTTGGGAAGAAGACACCAAAGACTTCCAAAGCGCCATTGGAAACAGAACTAAGCATAATAATGCAAGAAGAAGTCAAAAAGACAGCAGTCTTCCGAGAAGTCTATCCAATACAGGAGCCCTATGTCTATGCAGCAATAATCAAAGACCCAGAAACTCAAAAGACTCTTTATGAAGTCATAGAGCCCACACTTCAGAAAGAAGAGGAGGAGCAACTTCAAGAAATAAGAACCTTCTTAATGGAAGAAGTAGATGTAAACTTAAAAGAAATAGAGACCAAAGAGAAAGCAGAAAGTTATCTAAAAGAGAAAACAAAGGAAATAGTCAAAAGATATCGCATAAAAATCCCGCCTGAAGCAGTCGACAAACTCACATACTACATAATAAGGGACTTTGTAGGCTACGGAAAAATAGACTCTCTTATGAAGGATCATTCAATCGAGGATATATCCGCAGACGGAGTGAACATACCAATCTACGTTTGGCACAGGCTGCACGAATCACTACCCACAAACATAATATTCCATGATGAAGCAGAACTAGATTCCTTCATAATTCGCCTTGCATATTTAGCTGGAAAAAACATTTCTATAGCATCTCCAATCTTAGATTCATCGCTTCCTGATGGTAGCCGAATACAGTTAACTTATGGAAATGAGGTTACGAAAAGAGGTTCAACGTTCACTATTAGACGCTTTAGAGTCGATCCACTCACGATCTCAGACTTAATTGCGTTTAACACGATTTCCTCAGAAATCGCTGCATACCTGTGGTATATCATAGAGAACAGAGCCTCAGTAATAGTGGCTGGCGGTGTGGCTGCTGGAAAAACAACCATGTTGAACTGCCTATCAATGTTCATAAAGCCTGAAATGAAAATAGTAAGTGTAGAAGACACACAGGAGCTTAATCTTCCGCATGAAAACTGGATACCATCAGTTGTGAGATTAGGTTTTGGTCATGAAGACAAAAGGAGCGGCACAATAACTCTTTTTGACTTGTTGAAGGCGGCTGTTAGACAGAGACCGGACTACATTATTGTGGGCGAGGTGCGTGGAGAAGAAGCCTACACACTGTTTCAAGCGATGGCAACAGGCCACTTGGGAATGAGCACAATACATGCAGAATCAGTTGAGGCCGTTACAAACCGTCTGGAATCCGAACCAATGAACATTCCGAAACCGCTCATAGCAATGACAGACGTCATAATGGTTATGGCGAGAACAGAAATCGAAGGAAAACCGGCAAGAAGAACGAACACAACAACAGAAGTTGTAGAACTCGATCAAAAGACAAAGAACGTATTAACTGAAGAGATTTTTCGCTGGAACCCGAAAGGAGACAAGTTTGTCTTTTCCGGGCACAGCACCATTCTGGAAAGGCATGCAAAGAAGTTAGGTGGTACTGAAGAAGATATCAAACGCGAATTACAACGTAGGAAGATTGTTTTGGAATGGATGGTGCATAAAGGCATTAGACGTTATACTGATGTAGCAAACGTGATTCGGGAGTATTATGCTAATCCGAACCGTGTTCTCCAGAAAGCCAGAGTGGGACTGAAATGAAAAACGGCAGATCATATGAAAAAATCAAAAAATTATATAATCGTTTTAAATCAGAAATACGATATAAGAAGCTTAAACTTGCGCTTAAAAAACCTCATTCCATAGCTTACCAGCTTATTGGAGAAAAAACAGGACGTGTTTTGCCAATTTTCAAGGATTTGGGTTCAAGCTTACGAAGGTCAGGGTTGAAGGTAAACTTTAAAGCTTATGTTAGCTTCACAGTCTTGGGCACAATTTTAGTCTCGTTTGTTGCATTGGTTTTTGTCCCATCACTGCTGATATTTGCTTTTAACTTGCCGCTTCTACCCGCAATTTTGTTTGGCGTTGGCGGAAGCTTGTTCACTTTTGCATTCTCTATGATTGGATTTTATGTTTACCCTGTTTACCGCGCGGACGAGCTTAGAAGAGCGTTGGACGATGAGTTGCCTTTCACCACAGGGTACATGACGATTCTCACCAGTGCTGGTGTTTCTCCAGAAAAGATTTTTAGCTCGCTCTCGAACCTTAGCGTACCATTAGCTGTCTCTCTAGAAGCTAAAAATGTTATTACGGATGTGAATCTCTTTGGATTGGACATAATTTCCGCCTTGGAGGAAGCATCGAAACGAACTCCTTCTGAGAAATTCCGTGAAATGCTGGAAGGGTTTATTTCGACAATACACTCAGGCAGCGATTTGACTTCTTACCTCCGCGAAAAATCTAGACAATACATGAAGCTAAAGAGAATAAGTCTACGAAAGTTTTCAGATACATTGTCAATCTTATCGGAGTTCTACGTGGCTTTGCTTGTTACAGGTCCTCTACTTCTCATCATAATGCTTGCGGTCATGGCAATGCTTGGTGGAGGCAGTTTAGGCGTGTTGAGCCCAAACCTTTTGTTGAACATGCTTACTTACCTTGGAATTCCATTGGGCTCAATCATTTTCCTGATAATTCTAGATGCCGTCTCACCTAAGTGGTAATGGAAATGCCGAAAATACAAACGAGTGCGAAAAGAATCGCTTTGTTTGCTTCCGCTTCGTTAGGCGTCTCCATAATTTTGTTTGCCTGCATTATGTTTTGGGGAACCAGAACGTTTGACGAACTTGTTTTTTTCGCCGTGGTATTCGCTACGTTTCCTCCGGCGGTCTTGAACTACATGGATTATAAGTGGAGAAAAGCTATTGACGGACACTTACCCGACCTTTTCAGGAGCATAGTTCAGGCCCAAGAGACAGGCATGACCCTTCCTCAAGCTTTGGAGGAAGCATCCGAGAGAAATTATGGTCCGCTTACAGCCGAATTGAGAAAAATGACAGCGCGAATCTCATGGGGGATGACTTTTGAAGATGCACTCTTAGGTCTCGGAAGGCATGTTAACACAGTCCTTATGCAGAGGACAGTGCCGCTGATAATCGAGGCTAGCCGCTCTGGGGGGCGTGTTGAAAAGGTTTTTGACCCCATGGGCAGATTCATACAGACAACACTCTTGCTAGATAAGGAACGCCGAACCCAGACAAGGCCATACATTGCAATAATCTATGTGGCCTTTTCAGTTTTCTTATTCACTATTATACTGCTTTTCAAATCTTTTTTCGTAAGCATAGAAGGTCTGTCAACGCTTGGAACGGCAGCCATGTCGCCTGAAGAGATACAACGGATATTCTTCCACATGACAACGATACAAGCGTTTTTTGGAGGACTTGTCGCAGGAAAAATGGGAGAAGGAACAATAAATGCTGGGCTGAAGCACAGTCTAATCCTGATGCTTTGCGGCTATATCGCCCTAAAACTTTTTTTATGAGGTGAAAATGCGTGGCGAAGACGCCTATGAGAGTTTTTCGTGATAAACGGGGTATAACTCCAGTTTTAAGCAACCTTTTGCTTACAGTTGTAGCCGTAGCTGCCATGGCAATTGCAACAACTGCAACATACGTCATAACAACCAATCTGCGGGAAAACATGAGCGAACGCATTGTAATAGAGGATTTATGGTTTATTGACTCAAACAACGACATAAACGTCTACCTCCACAACATAGGAAAGGTTGCCCTTCGCATTTCTGCAGTCTACATCAACGGCACTAGGCACCCATTTGCTCCAATTCCATTCGTGTTGGAAATAGGTGAGCATGGCGGGCTTAACGTTTCATGCCCTTACGTCTCTGGAAACATATACCATGTGGACATCGTTACAACGAGGGGGACTCATGTTGCGGACTATTACAAAGCATTTTAGGCGTCTTAGGCACGAAAAGCGAGGGGTTAGTAATGTGATAGTTGTCATGCTTAGCTTAGTCCTAATTGTAGTCGTAGTTTCAAACGTGGTACTCTGGAGCTATCAGATGAACCAGTTTGACTGGGAAAAAATGCAAGAGAAAATTGAGATCTCCAATGTTGAAAGTGTAAAGCGTTCATGGTGGTTTACTAACGAAAAGGAGTATATTGTTAACGTTGGCAGTTATCTTAACGGAACGTACACGGATACGTGGGTTGCTGACAATATTTATGAAACGTTTAGGGAAGAATCGTCGCCACTGTTCTATAATCCTTCTGGATACACTCTAGGTGAATCCACAAAGTATGTTTCCGGCACCGCTCGAGATCTGGTGACAGATAATGGAGCATACATGGTTTTTAGAAGCTACTCCTCCGTATTCTCTGCCCAAACTGTATATGCTCATCGTGAAAGCACCATAATCGCTGGCACATCATACTATCAGGTGAAACTCAATAATGCAGACGCCTTTGGGATCAATCTTGAGGCGCTTGCCTCAACAACCGGGCGTAAGCTATTGGGGAGATTTATATATCCATTAACCGGAATAACCGAAATTCCGGCAAATACATGGACGTTATATTATCGTGCATACAAGACTGGTCCCTTGACAGTTGCCCATTGCGATGTTGATATTGTTATAAGAAAATCGGATGGAAACATTAGAACTTCAATTGCAACTGATGTAGCAAATTCTGTTAGTCTTGACACTTCATGGAGCACGGTTTCATCAACATACTCATGGAGCCACTACGTAATTGCGGATGAAACCGATTTCCTTGAAGTAGACTACTATGCACATGTAACAAACGGTCAGGCCAACAAGCATGTGTATCTACGAACAGATGATTCCAGTTTGCCAGTGGACGATCAGACAAGGCTTGTTGGCATTATGCTCCCAAGCACGTACGCTGTTGAAGTTGAACTAGCGGGTTCTAGCAGTATACAAGATTGGCAAAGTCTAACGTGGACATTCGATAGTGCTTTCACGATAGGCAATGTGAATGTGACGTTGCAGCTTTACAATTACAACGCAAGTCAATATCCCACGATGGGAGATGGTTACATCTCATACATTTCGAGTTCAACATCAAACACCGATGAAGCGAAGAGCCAAACAATAAGTCTAAATCCAACCAATTTTAGAAGTCTCGCTGGCGAATGGAGAATCAAGATTTTAGCAGTTAAGGAAACAATTTCGCAGTTTGATCTTGAAGTAGACTGGGTTGAATTCAAAGTTACGTCGCAAAATAGCTATACGCTTGATATCAGGGGAGAATTCATTTTAGATTTGTCCATTTTTCCGTTAGCATATATACACTCAATTGAAATTCAAATCCTTTATAGAGCCAATGATTCCCTTGAAAATTGGAGTTTAAAAGCATACAATTGGACAGAAGAAGAATACAGTTATGCAGGATTTAATTCGACAGAACACTACCCATCAACGGAATTCACGTATTACGAGGCTAACCTGACAAGCGCGTGGCAAAGTTATGTTCAAAGCAATGGTATGATAAGGGCTAAGTTTTGTGACAAAGAGCCAGATTCTAATCAGACGACAATTGACATTGATTTTTGGGGAGTGAGAATAATCATTGATGGAGCCAAATTCCAAATCAAAAACAAAGGTTCTACGACATCTCGAATAGTGGCCATATGGGTAATAAACGCAACAACACATCAAAGATATGGTGCAAACTTTTTCTTGAATTCGGGGGAAAAAGCCGATTACATTAGGGCAGACATATTCCTGCCCATGGACAATTTCACGGTTAAAGTGGTGACTGAACGGGGAAACATAGGGGTGTTCGGGAGCGAACAGACATAAGTTCGTTGAGATTTTATTGCTTGTCATTTCTTAAGCATTTTTTCTTTCAATGCTCTTATTGCTTCTTTTTCGTTTTTAGCTTCGATTACTTGGATATTGTACAGTTCCGCCATTTTTTTTCCATTTGCGTTGATTCTTGGTATGGCGATCAAATAGGCATGGTCTGGGGAGACGTCAAAGATTTTGGCGAAAAGCGCAATTACTGGTTGCTCTGAGACGGTGTCTTCGGTGGTTGTTGCTAAATCAATTACCGTTACTTGTCTTTTGGCTTCTCCCTTGTACGTGCCAATGTCAAACATATGATTCGCTCCAGATTTCCCTTTCAGAAAAACTGGACTCTCAACTTCAAATCCGTTTTCCGTGAGAAATTCTCTTATCGGGGTTATTATAACCCAGCCTACGGCAATCTCTTCTTTTGCTTCCTTTTTTAGGGTGTAAGCATAAACCTCCTTAATCACGGCGTCTTCGAAAGTGAAGTTCTCTCGGCAGTCTCTGCAGTAATGCGTGGCGACTGGAATGTCAAAGCTCTTGTCGCAATCTTTGCAGGTGCACCATGTTCCAGCCTTTCTATAATCAATGTCGAGTTTTCTCAATTCTTTGTGGCATTTAGGACAGACAAGCTGGTCTCCTTTCTCGAAGTGCTCTTCAACGTCCATGTATCCACATTTGACGTGCTCGATTAGAGCGCTTCTTTGAATGTCAAACGATTTGCAGTATGAGCAACAATAATGTATAGAGATGTTTGCGGAGCCACATGTTGGGCAATGGATGATTTTATCATAAAGTTTTCTTTCCAGTATTCCGGCCTCGTAAAGATTGCCCAAAAACAATTCAGCACTTGGAGAGTCGCCAGCAATTGCTTCAACTATTGGATATCGATACCCCAGCTTGGGGTCATAAACGGGTTCAAGCTCGCTTATTTCACCGCTTAAGAATTTACTTAGAAAAACTTGCGTATTACGGTCCTTGTAAAGTTCTCCGCGCTCTGTTCTACTTGTCTTCAACATTCCATTCCCAAACTAATTCTTACTCACGAACGAGTTCTATATGCTTCCGAATTGTGATATTTAATTGTTTTGAGTAAAGTTAGAACTTCCACATTAAATCCATTCAGCGCTTCTAGAAAGGTTTTTAAAATTTCGCTGAACGTTTGATTTAGGGAAAGCGATCTAGAATGGACATGCAATCGAAACATATAGTGAAATGCCCAAAATGTGGTTTCTCGTTCGATATAACGTACGGCAGAGCATTCGGTTGTTCGGGCTGTCCATCTTCTGTGCAATGTGACATGGCCAAATGCCCGAAATGCGGACATGAGTTTCCTTTGTCGTAGCGTTGAGAGTGAGTGCATTCTAAACCACCTATATCCTTGATTTCACCTCAAATTCGCATTCTTCATCTCCGGCGGACAAACATTTCGATTCCACAGCCTCTACGGGTCTGCTAAGAACTTCGCCTAAAAACCCGGCAATGAAGCCGCGCGTCCAATGGCAGCTCTTGTCTTTCCTAGTGCCTCTCAAAAGAGCCTCAAAGCACCTTCGCACCTTGACCTCGCCCAAGAGTCTTTCCCTATCTATATCAATGTTCTCTACTTGCCCCCAACCTATTGCTTTGGTTGCTTGAACTAGCGCGGATATAAGAGATTCATCTTTCAATCCATATCGTTTAGCGAGAAGTTCAGCTATGAAAGCTCCACTTTTCTTCCCAGCGTTATAGAAGACAGCGGCAAAACCAGAGGGAGTTAATATTTTCTCAGTTTCATCAAATAAGCTCCCAAAGAGTTCAAGAGGCATAACCATCGCTACTGATTCACCGTGTACTATCGGAAAATGTATGACATCGTATGTTAACGGCTCGGGCTTCACAATCTTGACGTCTTGGACGACGTCGAGTCTGCGGAGTTCTTCTTCTATCTGCTTAGTGTTCTTGACGGCTTTTGACAGATCTATGAAGGAGGTCCAATAACCTATGTTGCTTTTTTCAACAGCATCGAAAAGTATTGATGTTCTAAGATTAACGTGTGCTTCTGAGAGAACTTGTGCTGTTTTCAATACTGCGCCATGAACATCCTTTAGGGTTATACAGATTTCGAAAATCTGCTCACTAGGCTTCTTATTAAGGAACGTGAAAACTCTTTTGGGAACGAAATTTTCCATAACATTGCACAGCCATAACCGAATTCAGACATTGTACTTATCGTTTAAAAATAAAGAGTTTGAGGCTTAATAATCCAGAGTTAGAATCAATATGCAACGTCTACAGTCACCTTTTTTAGTGAGAGCTGTCATAATCTAAGTACAACATAGGCAAAAATGCATAACATCGACGGTGAATCGATTGTCGATCCAAAAGGCTCCGAAGCGTCTTATGATCCGCTGGGCAACGTTGAAGGGACTAGTGGCGATAATCCTATTCTTGATTGTAGCTGTGTTGATTGAGTGGTTCATTGTTCTCTATGCCGTGAATTTAGGCGTTAAAGATGAGGCGTCGCTAATATGGAGTTTTGGGTTTCCAGCAACTGATTGGATCGTGAGAATAGTGATTAGCCCATTATTTCATTTGGTTCCGGTTGCGGTCATAATAACTCTCGTAGCCAGCTGGACATATCTGACAAGATACGCAGCTGTAAAGTTTCGTGAAGCAGCGAAAGTAAGAGTCGAACCGTCTACTAAACGGGGCAGTGAGCAAAGGTTAAAGGGTCTAGGGAAAAAGCCAAGAATACGCATTGCAGTGAAGAAATTCTTTGTTAGTATGAAGTCTGGGTTACTGAGAGTTAAGGGTATTGCATATATCTGGCAAAAAATACACTTTGCAAGAGCTACAATAAAAAGCGCATTAACTGTGTTCCTCGTTTTCTCCTCATTAATTCTTATAGTCTCCTTAGTGGCGTATCCTCAACTAGTTTACCGAACCATATCAAATGTTTACAAAGGCAATCCTTCAGTGCATGGTTTTATAGAATCTGCAAACAGTTTCGCGAAGGGCATTGCAGAAACGCTGGCCCCTATCGGCTGGATTTGCTCGGCTATCCATAATGTTCTGCTATCTGCCGCGCCTGGCTTTAGAGACTTTGTTCTAGGTCTTGGAGCTATAATCAAGCCTATGACTGATTTGGATAATGTTGGAAAATATCTAGTTTTTCAAAACGTTGCTGCTTGGATTTCTGCCTTATCAGCCCTAATTTATGGAGAATTCATACGAAAAGGTTATCGGTACAAGAAGAGCAGATGAAGTTAAGGGATTTTGATGGCAGACCACCCTAGATTTGGTCCTGCTGGTGTCCCTCCCGGATTTAGAGAAAGGAAAGCGGCTTTGGCAGATGTTCCTCAACTTCTGCGTGAGGAAGGACTTGACGCTTTTGAGTATCAAGCCGTACGTTGGGGCGCAAAGCCGCAAATGAAAAAGGAAGAAGCTGAAAAACTAAGATTGAAAGCTAAAGAACATGATGTCTGGCTCAGTCTCCATGGTTCCTACTTCATAAATTTCTGCGGTGGAAAAGATGTCATCGAGGCAAGTAAACAACGCCTCATTGCCTGTGCAAAGGCTGCGGAATGGATGAACGCATATGTCGTAATTTTTCATCCGGGATTCTATGGTAAAAGACCACAAGGAGAAGTCTTCACAAGTTGCTTAGAAGCCTTAAAAGATGTTGTTAAGACTGTGAAAGCGTTAGGGATCAGAAATGTTAAAATTGGGCCTGAAACAATGGGCAGACCTTCCCAGCTTGGAAGCCTAGATGAGATTTTACGCTTATGTGAAGGGATTGAACAAGCACAACCGGTAATCGATTGGGCACACTTATACGCAAGGGATTGTGGGCTTTTAAAAAAGCTTAGCGATTTCCGCGAAGTTGTTGAGGAAATTGAAAAGCGCCTTGGAACGGAAGCCGCTAGAGACATGCATTGCCACTTTACAAGGGTTGAATTCACGGACAAGGGTGAAAAACGTCATCATACCATAGATGAAGCAGACTATGGACCAGATTTTGAGATGTTTGCAAAAATTATCGCTGATTTCGAGCTAAAACCGGTGATAATAAGCGAGAGCCCAATTCTAGATTTAGACGCAATAAAAATGCGCAACATCCTCCAAAAAGAACTGAAGAGTTAGTTTGTTGGTAACGCTGATCAGTCTTGCATCAATCTTAGAGTTTGAGTTTTGTTACTGTTTCTTCATTTGGTCTTAAATATTCGATTTCATCGAGTCTTAATTCTAGCAGAGTGTAGTTCGGGTCGTCAAGATTTTTCCAGTGTTCAGTAAAAAAGTCGCAATGTTTCGCGACTTTAACTTTTGTTTCTCTGTCCTTAATGATTTTGGCAAGTCCAGCTGCTCTTATGTAGCCTTGGTGTCCCTCTTCCTCAAATAATAGGCAAAATTCTATCTTCGGATTTTTCTGTATTTGCCTGACCTTGGCGTTGTTCGTTCCGGTAAGAACCCAGAATCTTTGATCAAAATTGACAAGCGTTACGGGTCTAGCTCTGGGCTGACTGCTTTCCACAGTCGCCAAAAGTACATTTTGATAGTCTTTAAAGTGTCTCCAAACTTCGGCCTTAAGGTCTTTAAGCTCGTCGGGCACAAAACTCTCTCCTGGTACAATTTGGCAATGATTAGTATCTAATTGTTTAATAAGGCTTTGGACGACTTTGATCGATACATTTTTGTATGAAGTTTATAGTGCTGTTTATGGGTAGGCGTTTTTGGTCCGTCTAAGAGGATTCCAGAAACTAACACCAGTAGAAGAGGCGTTACAACTGTTTTTTGGCAGATTGAGAATAGAACGGTTGAAAACGGTTATTGTTCCTTTGAATGATGCATTAGATCGTGTTTTGGCCTTGGACATCGTTGCCGAGGAGGATTTACCTAGGTTTGACAGGTCGGCAGTAGACGGATATGCTGCTAGAGCCCATGACACTTCTAACGCTTCGCAATTTAAACCGAAAATCCTTCAAGTCACAGACCAAGATGAGGTACGCAAGGAACAGACAAGACATGTGTGGACGGGGAACCCTATCCCTAAAGGTGCGAATGCAGTTGTCATGCTTGAGAACACGAGGCGAATTAATGATAAGATCGAAGTCTGGGTTTCAGTAACGCCTGGGGAGAACGTTTCGAAGAAGGGTGAAGATATCAAAAAGGGAGAAGTTGCCGTAAAAGCGGGAACCCGATTGAAGCCTCAGCATTTGGGCTTGATAGCCGCGTTGGGAGTGAGTAAAGTCAAGGTTATTGAAAAACCTAAAATTGCGATTTTGGCCACGGGAAACGAACTTGTAAAAGTTGGTGACAAACCTCGAAAAAACCAGATTTTTGAGGTTAATAGTCACATTGTTTCAGCTCTGTGCCGGGAACTAGGTGCTGAACCGCTGGTTTTGGGTATTGCAGAGGATGACGTAGACGATATTGTTGGGAAACTGGAATCTGGAGTTGAAAAAGCGGATGTAATAATCACCACTGGCGGGACGAGTGTTGGAGTTTCAGATCTTGTTCCGGAAGCTGTCAACAAAATTGGAAAACCAGGAGTTCTTGTTCACGGTCTAGCCATGCGTCCCGCTATGCCAACGGCTCTTGCCATGGTGGATCGAAAGCCAGTTATTATTTTGTCGGGCAATCCAGTGGCAGCAATAGTGGGGTTTGAGGTTTTTGCCAGACCGTTAATTTGCAGGATGCTTGGGTTAAAGCAGGAGGAGTTGAGGCCCATGGTTAAAGCCAAAACAACGAGACGAGTCACTACGGCTCTTGGAAGAAAAACTTTTGTTCGTGTTCGGGTGTTGCGGCAGGATGGAGAATTTTTGGCTGAACCAGTAAGTGCGAGGGGTTCTGGCTTGATTTCGACTATGACGAAAGCTAATGGTTATGTTGTTGTTCCAGAGAACAGAGAGGGTTTAGAAGAGGGTGAGTCCGTGTTGGTTTATTTGTTTGACGATGTGGAAGTAGTTGGTGAAAATGTTTAGGAAACTCGTCACTATTGATGAGGCAAGGAAGATTATTCAAGAATATTCTCGGCCTAAGCCCTTGGGTGTTGACGAAATTCAGCTTTTGGAAGCGTACAATCGTGTTCTTGCAGAAGATGTAACGTCAACTTTGGATATTCCTCCATTTAATCGATCGACGGTTGATGGATACGCCGTGAGGGCTAAAGACACGTTCGGTGCGAACGAAAATAACCCGGTGAGGCTGAAGATTTGTGGAACTGTGAACGTGGGAGAGACACCAAGAGTGTCTGTGGCCTGTGGCAAGGCGGCTGAAATTGTTACTGGCGCACCGATGCCGGAAGGTGCAGACGCCGTTGTTATGTTTGAGTACACAGAGCGAAAGATTGGTGAGCTTTATGTATATGCTGCTGTAGCCAAGAATGAAAACGTTATGAAGGCTGGGGCAGACATAAGAAAGGGAGAAACTGTTCTGAAAATTGGTCACTTGCTTGGTTCACGGGAAATAGGTGTTTTGGCCGCGTTGGGCAAGGCGAAGGTTAAAGTGTATAGGGTTCCAAATGTGGCAGTTTTGTCGACAGGGGCGGAGGTTACCGAGCCTGGCGGGAAATTGTCTCCTGGGAAGATTTATGATACGAATGCTTATAGTTTGAGCACTGCTGTGTTGGAGAGTGGTGGAAAGCCTGTTTATTTGGGTGTTTTCTCGGATGATAGAGCTGCGTTGGAGAAGGTGTTAAAACCGGCGTTAGCTTCAGCGGACATGGTTATAACTTCAGGCGGAGTTTCGGTGGGTCCGAAAGATGTCATACCTCAGACGCTGGATTCAATGGGAGAACCAGGGGTGATTGTTTGTGGTATTGCGACCAAGCCTGGGAAACCAACTACAGTTGCTTTGATAGGCAATAAGTTGGTTTTTTCGCTTCCTGGGCATCCGACTTCTGCTCTGCTAGTTTTTCATTTGCTTGTGCGCCCGGTAATTTTGGTTCTTGCTGGAAGAAGAGTGGAGAAGACTTTAGAGGTGAAAGCTCTTGCGTCTACGAGGATGTTTTCTGCGAAGGGGAGGCGAACGTTTGTCATGGTTAAGTTGAGACGAGATGATAGAAATCGATTGGTTGCTGAGCCTGTTCAAGTAGGGCTTTCTGGGGCTATAACAACACTCGCGAAGGCTGATGGTTTTGTTGAGATTGCTCAAAACCAGCAATTTATTGATGCTTATGAGAAAGTTAGTGTGCAGCTCTTTAAGCGCTGAGTAACCTCGGAATAGAGAGCAAGGGTTCCTTGGCGAATTTAGATAAGGCTGTTGATTACGTTCGAGCGAAAGGCGACGTTATAGAACAGGCTCGATTAGCCAGTATTCTTTGGCGAAAACAGCCTGAAGAGGCAGTTTTGCAGAAATTGACTGAAATGCAGAATATGGATGGAGGTTTTTCGTATTGGGTGAAAGGTTTCAGTACAGTTTGTGACACGGTGTACGTTCTGATATGGTTTGATGATCTCTCATTGCGGAGGCTGCCTCAAGTGGAGCGTGCGATCGATTTTCTGCTTATGCATCAGAAGGAGGATGGCGGCTGGGACGAGCTTGAGAGGGTGAAGGAGGCCAATGTGCCTTCTTTTCTCGTTCCTGGAAAGATTACCACGCGCGTTTGGCTTACTGCTTACTGTGCCCATTGGTTCGTGCGTCTTGGTTATGCCGAACATCCGAAGGCTAAAGGGTGTCAAGGAGAGTTCTTGTTGGCTCATCGGGAACCTTCAGGTAGATTGATTGGCACTGTTAAAGATATGAGGGCTATGTGGGATTGGTTGGTTTTTCTTTCTTATTTTCCAGGTTCGGACTCAGAGATTTTTAAGCAAACATTGACGGTTATAGAGCAGGAGTTTTACCCGGAAAAATGGGAGGGTTCGTACTTGGCTTGGCTTACGTGTTGTCTTCGAGATGCGGGATTGCCAGCTCATCATCATTTTGTGAGACGCTGTCTTGATGAACTTGTGAAGAAGCAGCGACTGGATGGGAGTTGGGATTCTGAGGATGGGGAGGCGTTTGCTGCGAATGCAACCATAGAGGCATTGCGTGTGATTAAGCATTATGGTGTAATATGATACACTTAAGTCAGTGTGCTTTTAACTTTCTAACGTTTTTCTCTTCCCTGCCGTGTAGGCTGTGAAAACCCACGTTAAGATAAGGTATATCAATGCGCTTGTGCCAAGAATGATGTCGCTTCCTAGAACATGGTAGAGCGTGACTGCTGAAAATGTCGTGGCCATGAAGAACAATACGACGACGAGCCAGATCGTCCAAACCCGTTTCTTAAAGAGTCCGTAGGCGGTTATTAAGCTTAGTATGCCGATTATGCCGATGTGAGGTGGGAAATCGGTCATTGGGAGAACAGCAAAGCATAGTATTCCAACTATTGTGTAGAATAAGGAAGCTGCGAACATTCCTGTGTCTTCAATTTTGAGTTTGGATTTAAGCGACATCCATGAACCGCCTTTTAACTTTAATGCATTGGCAGCAACGTTAATAAATTTAATGTTCCTGGGTGGTCATAAGAATTCTAATATTAGAAGTGCATTCATGTAAGATAATGGACGGTGAGCGGTTATGCCTTTCACTCCTTTCCATCTTGGTCCGGCGCTCTTTCTTGGTTTAGCATTGTCCGTAGCTTTCGATTTGCCAGCTCTTTTGGTGGCAAGCGTCATTCCAGATGTGGAGCCTTTTTGTGTAATGTATTTTCGCGTTTCTGGGTATGGGCTTCATGGGTTTTTGCATTCTTATTTGGGTTCATCGGTCTTGGCTGTTTCGGGAGGTTTTGTTGTTTATTTGTTTGGGGATTTGTTGAATAGAGTTATGGCTGCCTTTCGAATTTCAAGGAATTCTTCTTTCAAAAAGATTCTGTTTACGTCTTTTGCAGGCGTTTATTCTCATGTGTTTTTAGACTCTTTTCTTTACGGGGAGATGGATCCGTTTTATCCATTGCAGGGTAATCCGTTCCCTGATGTATTGTCTGCTTATGGTAGCTATAGTGTTGTTTACGGATTTTGCAGTATAGCTTTCATTTTAGGCTTCATTTTATACTTATATGGAATCAAACAAAGCAAACCTCAATCTTGAGCCTACATGTTGGAAATTGTGATCATGCAACCGCAAGCGAAAGAGTTTAGAGCTTACTTGTAGAATAAAGCAGACCAAAAGACTGGAGGAGTAACGAACGGGTTATCATGAGCTTTTTGCGTCTCAATCAAATGTTTTCAGTGGTTTTCAGAAATCGTTTAGAGAGGCGGATTACGTTGTGGTCGGTGTTCCGTTTGATGTTACGAGTACTTATCGGACTGGTGCTAGGTTTGGTCCGAACGCGATTCGGCAGGCGTCGCTTAACATAGAAACCTATAGTTTTCGTGCGGGTGTGGATGTGGAAGATCTGAGGTTGCATGATTTAGGTGATTTACATGTATCCACGGACGCGAGGGAAACGTTGGAGAGAATCGAGCTTGTTGTAAAGGATATTTTGGAGGCTGGAAAGACACCGGTAGCGATTGGCGGGGAGCATACAATCACCTTAGGTGTTGTGAAGGGTTTAGGTGTTGAGGCCTCTAAAACGGCGATAGTTAGTTTTGATGCGCACCTTGACCTGCGTGATGAGTTTATGGGGCTTAAGCTTTCGCATACGACTTTTATGCGTAGAATAAATGAGGGTTTTAAGCCAGTGAGAATTGTTGAGGTTGGCACTAGAGCCGTTTGCAAGGAAGAGTTAGCCTATGCAAAAAAGGCTGGTATAGAGTTTTTCACAGCGAAGCAGATCAGGAGTGAAGGAAGTGCGCAGATCGTGAAGCGGTTGAAGGAAAAATTGGCAGAGTACGAAAAGGTTTATTTATCCGTAGATATGGATGTTCTTGATCCAGCTTGTGTGCCAGCGGTGCAGAATCCGGAGCCGGAGGGGCTTGAGCTACATATGTTGCTTGACATTTTATGCAGTATGTGTGATAACCGCGTAATGGGCTTTGATGTTGTTGAGATTGCGCCGAATTATGATCAGGGGGTTTCGGCGATTCAGGCTGCAAAGACTATTTTTGAAGTTCTTTGTCATTTAGAGAAGTTTCGGGAGGGTGGGGCAGGATCGAAGAGGTAAAGTCGTATTATGATGAGAAGGCGGAGAGTTATGATGAGGTATTTGGGACTTTATATTTTAGGGTTTATGATGTGGTGACTTGGAAGTTTCTTGAGCCTTATGTTCCGGTAGAGCCTGATGCTTTGATTCTTGATGCTGGAGGGGGAACTGGTCGTTGGTCAATTCGGATGGCGAGAAAGGGTTGCAGGGTGGTTTTGTTAGATGCTTCTGAGGGCATGTTGAGGGTTGCTGCCAGAAGAGTTGAAGATGAGGGTCTTCAGCGTAGAGTTATTGTGAAGAAGGGTGATATTGCGGAAGGTGGTTTTGGGGATGAAACGTTTGATATGGTTCTTTGTGAGCATGCTCTTTTTCTGTTTGAAGAGCCAGATGTCGTTCTAAGGGAGTTGAGGCGAGTCCTAAAGAAGAAGTGTCGGTTGATAATTTCGGCGCAGAATCGTTATGTTCAGTCTTTGTCTTCTTTGTCGGACACGCCGAGTGCAGACAATGTGGATAGGGCGTTTAGGATTTTGGCCGGTCGGGAGCATCAGTGCATGACTACGGACGGTGAGGTCAAGATTTATGCTTGGAGTCCTGATGAGTTCAGAGCGATGTTGGAGCGGAATGGGTTTTTTGTGGAGAAGGTTGTTGGTAAGGTTGTGACTATGCCTTTGCGTATAAAGAAGGAGGTTTATCTTGGAAGGGAGTTTTCTGAGGATTTGTTTGATAAGATACTCCAGTTTGAGCTTGCCTTGTGCGAGAGACAAGATGCGCTGGCTTTGGCGGGGCATTTTCAGGTGATAGCCTACAAGCCATGAGGTAATCGATAAAGTAGTTGGGGCTTTGTTGGTTGAAGTTGAAGAGCTTGGTAGGTCTGTATGTATGGTTATTGAGGCCCGTAGTATAGTGTGGACAGTCGCTGCAAGTTTAGTGTGCACTACACTGTCGGTGTGTTGACGGCTATGCTTTTAGAGGCAGTTGACGATACCTGACTGATTTGTTGCAATAAAGCAGGAGACAATTGTTGCAACATTTGGTGCGTGCTGAGGCCAGAGTAAGTCTTCGGGCTCAGCAACCCAAATATAACCTTTAAGTTTATTTAGTAATTCCCGATCTGTAGGAACAAGAACTGCGTTAAGTCCTTTACAAAGGGACGGTTTTGCACTAAGAGAAAAGACAATCTGTGGGGTTCTCCTATTATTTCTTCTCCAAAGCAATCACTACTTCGTAGAAATGCGGTGTAGGGGACCCATCTAGTAATGGTTCTACTTTTGCCCATGCTTTTTGTCGCTCATCGCTCAAGTGCATTGCCATGAAGGTCTTTTCACTTTCATGCTCCACGATAGCAGCATATCTTTTCTTTCCCTTTGTAGGCTTCAGTAAACATCTTGATATGAAACCGTCAAGCTTTTCATAAACGGTGTTTGTCCATTCAAACCATTTTCTGAATTCTTCATCCTTTCCCTTCTTAATAGGTGGAAACTCGATAATGTTTACAAACACGATTTCACCTCCTTCTTTCCACTTAATCGTTTGTGGGGTCAACGTGAATTACGCAGTATTGGCAATTGGTCACGCGACTGACTTTTTCTTTAACTTCATGAGCTATCTTGTCTGCGTTCTCTATTGAAGTTCCCTTTTCTATTTCTATGTGCAAACTTGCTTGGATGATGTTTGGTCCTACATATTCAGCCTTTAGATCATGAACACCTAGAACTCCTTCGACAGACTTTGCTGTTGACTCTACTTTTTCAAAGAATTGCTGGCTTGGTGCTCTGCCTACAAGATAGTGGACATTGTCTTTAAGTAGATATATTCCGCCGAGGGCAATAATCAAGGCTACGAATAAAGATGCAATCGTGTCTGACACGTAATATCCTTGTGCGACAAGTGCCACAGCTATTAATGCGGCAACGTAGGAAACTTCATCTTTGAGAAGAGCGACCATCTGTGCCTTTTGTGATGCTCCTTTTGTCTTTGTTCTCAAAATGTCTATGCTGGGAATGGCGATTATTAACATTCCTACGAATATTGCTATTAGAGCAAGATATGTATTCTGAAACGCGCTTGTTTCCGAAATTTGGAAGAGTTTTGGGATAGCTTCTCGGAAGGCTTCAAGGCTCATAAAAAAGATGAGGATTGTGGCTGAAACAATTGCAGCAACGTTTTGTGCTCTTCCATGCCCAAACATGTGGAACTCGTCTGCTGGTTTCCTTGACCAATAAAGGGACAATAGATGAAAAAAGGACACCATGACATCGCTTAGCATTTCCAATGCTTGTGCATATAATACGAGAATGTTCGTGAAAAGAAATGCTGCCAGTTGCAGAGCTGGGAGTATCAAGTAGGCTAATAGAGCAAGTTTTGTTCCACGTGTTTCGGAAGCTTTAGTGTTCGTGCCCCTTCATTCCTTCTTCGCCGTGTTCAACGCTCCCCATCATGAAGGAATACAAGTGGTGCGAATACAAGATAAATCCAAGTTCAGCCTGGACATACTCTCTTGCGGCATCTACATTGTTTATTTCAAATTTCTTCTTAGCCATAGCCCGCTTGAATCTTTCTTCAAGCTCCTCTTGAACGATGTGTGTAATGAAATCTATCACTTCTTTGGGATTTTCTTTCTCAATCGCTTTCTCGGCTCTTGACACCACGGGTCCCCAATCAAGCCCCGCTGGCTTCAATCCAGTGTACGGTGCCCCCTCTCCTTCTCTGTGCAAACGCACAGCAGTTTCAAAGAACCAGTAGTCTGCTAGTTCCTTCGCTTCTTTGCCTTGTTTTCTCGCTTGAAGAGTCTTTTCGAAGGCTTTTCTTAGTTCTGTCTCAGCTTTCTTAGGCACCCAGGGTAGGATGTAGTTAACGTTGGCCTTTTCAAGTGCGATTTTTGCAGCTTTAACGACTGGACCGTCTAATGTATCACAATGAGGTGGCATCTTATCACCCCCAGTTCACAATTGTAATATTTTTCCAGCGCGTTGCTATAAATCTTGTTAAG
>Ga0315308_1000381_pt1 | contig 24555 bp, 18 predicted proteins | sample TDP3_MG_FD_203078 | JGI IMG/M metagenome (GOLD analysis project Ga0315308, IMG submission 203078) | Freshwater sediment microbial communities from Lake Towuti, South Sulawesi, Indonesia - TDP3 | ecosystem: Environmental > Aquatic > Freshwater > Lake > Sediment | place: Indonesia: South Sulawesi... | reverse complement strand
CCTTGATCCTCATTTTATGTGTTTATCATATCCCTAAATTGAGAAGGTAGGGAAGCCCATCCGAGGTGCAAGGGCCAGTTCAGTTTCAGGAGGGTTTGCGTTCTTCTATATGGTGGCGGATATCCTTGCCAACGATCATGTAGATCACATCCTCTGCAATATTCGTAGCATGGTCAGATATCCTTTCTAAGTTTCTCGCAACAAGGATCAGTGCAAGGGCCCTCTGAATGCTGGCAGGGTCTGAAATCATGTATGTGAGAAGCTCCCTGAATATTTGATCCTTGAGATTATCAACCTCGTCGTCTTTCAGAATCACCCCTCTCGCCAGATCAACATCGCCCTTCACAAATGCATCTATTGCCCCCTTTACCATGGTCTTTGTTATATCTGCCATCCTCGGTATGTCTATCAGCGGCTTTAGCTGCGGCAGCTTAAGAAGCTCAATCGTATTTTGTGCAATATTTACGGTTTGATCGCCTATTCTCTCGAGATCGCTGCAGATTTTGATTGCCGAAATGATGAACCTTAAGTCTTGTGCAACGGGCTGATGAAGGGCTATCAGTTTGAGGCACCGGTCATCTACTTCTATATGCATCATGTTTATCTTATCTTCATCTTCAAAGACCTTCTTTGTCAGATCCTCCTTTCTTTCAACCAATGCATTAATGCTCTGATGGATCATCCCCTCAGCCACGCTGGCCATATAGAGCAGCCTCTCCCTCAGTTCTTTAAGTTCTTCAGTGAAATGTCTCTCCATGCAATCCTCCTTTTGATTCTAACCAAACCTGCCTGTGATATATTCCTCGGTGCGCTTGTCCTTTGGGGCAGTAAATATCCTCTGCGTCTCATCGAATTCCAAAAGCTCACCAAGGAGCATGAATCCCGTATCATCGGACACCCTGGCTGCCTGCTGCATATTATGAGTTATAATCACTATTGTATATCTGCTTTTCAGCTCCACAAGAAGTTCTTCTATCTTCAATGTTGCCATTGGATCCAGCGCAGAGCACGGCTCATCCATCAAAAGAACCTCTGGCTTCACGGCAACAAGCCTTGCGATGCACAGCCTCTGCCTCTGCTCCAGAGATAGATTGAGCGCAGATGTGCGGAGATTATCTTTCAATTCGTCCCATAGATTGACTGCCCTGAGACTCGATTCAACAATGTCATCCATATCTTGACCCATGGCCATCTTGTGGATCCTTGGCCCGAAGGCAACATTCTCATAGATTGACAGAGGAAATGGATTCGGCCTCTGGAAGACCATACCGATCCTCTTGCGGATGGTGTCTATATTGTTCCCTTGTTGATATATATCCATGCCATCCACAATGATCCTCCCTGATATTTTTACGCCCTTGATGAAATCGTTCATCCTGTTGAATGTCCTGATGAGAGTTGACTTGCCACAGCCAGATGGACCAATGATTGCAGTAATCCTTTTATCTGCAATTTCCATTTGTATATCCTTCAGGGCATGAAATGAGCCGTAATAGAGATTCAAGTTTTTTACCGATATTCTTGGCATATTATAGTCAACCAAACCTTCCGGAAATGTAGTCCTCTGTCCTTTTATCCTTCGGAGCGAGGAATATATTTTCGGTAATGTCCATCTCGATCAATTCCCCCATAAGAAAAAATGCCACCCTGTCAGACACCCTGGATGCCTGTTTGACATTATTTGTGACGAGGACAATGGAATATTTCTTTTTGAGCTCTATCATCGCCTCCTCAACCTTTGCCGTTGAGATGGGGTCAAGGCCTGAGCAGGGTTCATCAAAAAGCACCACTTCAGGCCCTACCGCAATAACCCTCGCAATACAAAGCCTCTGCTGCTGCCCTCCTGATAGATTCAAGGCGCTGTCACCAAGGCGATCCTTCACCTCGTCCCAGAGATAAGCCTGTTTCAGGCTCCTTTCCACTATATTAGAAAGCCTCTTTGTATCTCTGATGCCGCTCATTCGAGGCCCGTAAGCAATATTGTCGAATACCGTCATCGGAAGCGGGATCGGCAACGCAAAGACCATACCTACCTTTCTCCTCAGGGATTCAGGATCCATCTTCCTGTAGATGTCTACTCCATCCAATTGGATGGTTCCTGAGATTTTTAAATTTGCCTCAAGATCGTTCAGTCTATTGAGCGCCCTCAGGAAAGATGTCTTCCCGCTATTTGCAGGACCAATTATTCCCAGTATTTCATTCTCCTTTATGGAAATATTTACATTCTTGAGCGCTTGAATGCGTCCGAAAAAAACGTTGAGGGAACTCGCGACGATTTTTTCTACCACTTCTTCCTCCTCCTAAAATATGTGCGGGCTACGATGGCAAATAAATTCATAGATAAGACCAGCATGATGAGCACAAGGGCTGTGCCATATGTAAGCCCCTTCGGCATATTGGGTATCTGTGTTGAAATTATATACAGGTGATACGGCAGGGCCATGGCCTGATCGAAAATGGAGCGTGGGAGATCGGGCAGATAAAATGCAGCCACTGTGAAGAGGATCGGGGCTGTCTCCCCTGCCACCCTTGCAACGCTCAATATCGTGCCAGTCATAATTCCCGGAACGGCATAAGGAAGAACCACATGCCTTATGGTCTGCCACTTGCTTGCGCCGAGGGACAGGCTCACTTCGCGAAAAGAACGTGGCACTCCCATGAGCGCTTCCCTTGAAGATGTAATGATGACCGGGAGCTCCATGATGGCAAGGGTGAGGGCCCCTGAGAGAATAGATGCGCCGAAATTTAAAAATATGACAAAGAGGCCAAGACCGAAGAGGCCATAGACTACAGATGGAACGCCGGCCAGGTTGACTATGGCGAGCTTAATGATCCTTGTGAGGACAGTATCCTTCGCATACTCGGTGAGATAGACCGCTGCAAGAACACCCGTTGGCAGGGAAACCGCCACTGCCCCTGTCACCAGATAGATAGTCCCCAATAGCGCTGGGAATATGCCCCCTTCCCTCATGCCGTTCCTCGGCATGCTCGTTAAAAATTCAATTGATATCGCTTGATACCCCTCCTTTATGACAATAAAGACTATGAGGCTGACAGGGACGATAATTAATATGGTTACCAGGGCAAGAAGGGCGAAGGCAATCCTCTGTGTGCTCCTTGGCCGCAGCATTTTTATCTCTTTACCCTGTGCAGAAATACATCTGCAATGAAATTGATGAAAAAGGTGATGATGAATAGCACAAGACCTATGGCAAAAAGGGCATGGTAATGGTCGCTTCCATGAACAGCCTCTCCCATCTCTGCGGCGATTGTGGCAGTCATAGTCCGAACGGGCTGAAAGAACGTGTGGGGAAGTGAAGCGGAGTTCCCCGTGATCATCATTACGCACATGGTCTCGCCGATAACCCGTCCTATTCCAAGCATGATTGCAGCAACAATCCCTGGATAGGCAGCAGGTATGACGATCCGATACATCGTCTGCCAGCGGGTGGCCCCGAGAGCAAGTGCTCCTTCTCTGTACTGCCAAGGAACAGCGGTTATGGCATCCTCTGCGATAGACACAATCGTCGGCATTGCCATGAATGCCAGCATTATGGAGCCGGATAATGCTGTAAGCCCTGTTGGCAGATTGAAAACCGTCTTCACATAGGGGACGAGGGTCACCATTCCAACGAACCCGATCACCACGCTGGGAACTGCTGCCAGAAGCTCTATTCCAGATTTAAGGATGTCCCTCGCCCAGCCCGGCGCCACCTCCGAGATAAACAGGGCAGAGGATATACCGATGGGGATAGAAATAAGAGTGGCGCCGACAGTAACAAATAGAGAGCCCAATATTAAGGGAAGTATCCCAAACTGAGGGGGATCCGAGATGGGGTACCAATGGATTCCCAGGATGAAATCCTTCAGGGAGACGATCCTAAAAAATGATAGCCCTTCTATCAGAAGAAGGACGAAGATCAGGGATACAAATATGATCACCGTAATCCCTGATAAGAAGATGAGGCGGTTGATGACAAATTCTATGATCTTTTTTCTCATGCAAATTATTTTATTGGAACAAACTCCAACATTTTTACGAGCCGCTGTCCCTCTTCAGAAAGAACAAAATCGAGATAATCCTTCACAATGCCCTGGGGTTCCCCATTGATATATAAATAGAGCGGTCTTGAGATGGGATACTTTTTTGTTATCACACTCTCTGCCGTGGGCAGATAATAGGTGGATTTTTTATCCTGGGCTATTTTGATGGGCTTTTGTTTTTCTGATATATAGCCCATTCCATAATAGCCGATCGCACCGGGGTTCTGGGCAACCTCATCGGCGATGGCCTGGGAGGACGGCATGAGGAGTGCCTGTGGTGAAAATTCCTCGTTTCCTTTTGGGTTGCCGCGCCTCAACACATGCTCCTTGAAAAAGACATGAGTGCCGGAATTCACCTCCCTCGAAAGGATAACGATCTTAGAGTCTTTTCCCCCGAAGTCCTTCCAGTTTGTGATCTCTCCTATAAAGATGGAACGGAGCTCCTCCATTGTTAGCTTTTCAACCGGGTTCTTTGGATGAACCACCACAGCAAGTCCATCAAGTGCAACGATAACCTGACGAGGCTTAATGCCCTTTGACTCGGCAAGCTTCCGTTCTTTGTCCTCCATAACCCTCGATGACTCTGCAATGTCGCAGGTCCCGTTCAGAAGGCTGGCAATGCCTGTCCCTGAGCCGCCGCCGGTGACAGCAATATTTATACCAGGATGTCTTTTCGTGAATTCCTCAGCCCAGACCTGTCCCAGATTCACCATTGTGTCAGAGCCCTTAATCTGGATTGAAGGCCCGGTCCGATCCTTCCCGGTTTCCTTCTTCCTTTGGCAAGCATCAAGACAGAGAGCCATCGCGCTTAAACAGAAAATTATGCAGACTTTCTTAACCATTATTTTCCTCCTTTTAGAACTATGCTACCCACCAATGCCCAGAGCCCTCCATAGTAACGGGATAAAATGTAGCTGACAGTGGGATGACAGAAATACGAATGAATTAAGACCTTACAGGAAACACTTATACGACAAATAGAGAAGCTCTAACAGGGTCATATTGGGCTGGCGGAAAACTCAGGACTGGACAGGAAGCTTAAAATAAAAAGTGGAACCCTGTCCCTCTGTGCTCTCGACACCTACCGAACCCCCATGGGCTTCGATGATATGTTTAACAATAGATAGTCCAAGTCCTGTGCCGCCCAGTTCTCTCGATCTGGCCTTGTCAACGCGGTAGAATCGCTCGTATATACGGGGAAGATCCTTGCTGGGTATTCCAATGCCTGTATCCTGCACGGAGATCGTAACAGACCGACCATCGGTTGCAGCCCAAACCCTGACTGTCCCTTTCTCCTTATTGAACTTAATGGCATTGTCCAGGAGGTTCAAGAATACTTGTTTAATCTGTTCCCTATCTGCCTTCACCAGCGGAAGATGCGTAGGCGATTCAACCTCTATTTTCACATTGCTGCGGGCTGCAACTCTTGCAACAGCTTCAATAGTTTCTTTCGCGATCTCCATCAGGGAAAGCGGTTCCATTCTCGGCGGCTGCTTGCCGGATTCTATGGCTGAAAGGTTCAACAAGTCATCCACAAGGCTGGTCAGCCGGGTTGCATCCTGCTGAATAGCCTGCACGAATTCGAGCCTATGTTCAGGGTCTTCTATGGCTCCGGACAGCAATGTCTCTGCAGACGCCGCGACAGATGCCAGAGGGGTTCTCAATTCGTGAGAGACATTAGCTACAAAATCCTTGCGCATTTGCTCTAATTTCCGTATGCGGGTGATTTCGTGAAAAACTACAAGTGCCCCGGTGCATTTCCCATTCTGTATCAGGGGAGCAGCGTGGGCTTGAAAAATATGTTCGTCTGGGGCAAAAATGATTACCTCACTTGATTGCTCAACACAGTTTTTCAACACGGAGCGTATAAGATCGTCCAACTGGTTATTCCGGAAGGCCTCGAGGAACGGTTTGCCACACACATCTTCAGGGGAAGACCCGAAGAGCCGGGACAGGGAAACATTTGCAAATAAAACCCGGCACTGCGCATCCACAGCCACCACGGCCTCCACCATATTGGATAGTATCGCGGAGAGTTGGGATTTATCCCTGGCAATTTCATCAATTGTGGTCCGAACCCTTTCAACAAGCATATTAAGTGTGTTCCCGAGCTGGCCGTGTTCATCTGAGGATAGATTTCTAATCCGGGCCTCATAGTCGCCATCAGCCAATCTGTTGGCCACCTCGGACATCTCACGAACAGGAGCACTCAGGGATCGAGAAAGCCACAACGCTATGCCTACAGACAATATCATCATAGCCAATGTAATCAATGCGGTTGTCCTGCGAATATACCCGATCTTTTCGTAAACCTGGTTCAATGGTATGGCCATGCGAATGACCCCTGTTACCCTCCCCTCATTGAGGTGAGGAATGGCGGCAAATAAGAAATCATGCCCTACCGTGTGGCTGTGCCGGATTGCAAAGCCCTGCTGGCCCTGGAATACAGATTGAACCTCGGGACGATCCTTATGATTCTCCACTCCCGAAAGCTCTGCAAACGATAATTCGGAATCGCCCAAAACCCGACCTTTGTCGTCTATAAAGGTAATTCGGCACTTACTTGCCTTGCCATATTGATGGGCCAGATCGTGGAGTCTACGGCTTTCGCTTGTTGTAAATTGGAGAGCGTCCAGATCGGAGGAAATTAGACGAGCCTGGTTATATAGACTGTTGGTTACCTCGTGAATGAGCTGATCCCTAAACGCATTCGTAAGCAGAAAACCAGTGAGTGCCATTGCTAAAATAATTATTGAGCAAAAAGACAGAATGAGTTTCCTGGAAAATTTCTTCGCAAACCATCTAATCATGTGTTAATCCATTTTTAGCCGATACCCGACATTCTTAACAGTGATGATTCGGCCTGCCTCGGAACCCAACTTGTTGCGCAACCGGGCGATATGTTGGTCCACGGTATTTGTATCAATTTCCATGGATTTGTCATATCCCCAAACCTTTTCCAGAAGCTGATCGCGCGTAAGCGCCTTGCCATCGGCCTGGATAAGGAACTTTAAAAAATCGAATTCCTTGGGGCTTAAATTAATAGATCTTCCACCAATGCGGGTCTCGTATCTTTCAAGATCAACCTCCAAGTCTCCGGCGCGAATGAGAGACTTCTTGTCTTCCTTATCTGAAACTCGCCTCAGAATGGCCTTTACACGGGCCAAAAGCTCACGAACGCTGAAAGGCTTGGTAACATAATCATCAGCGCCGAGTTCCAACCCTAAGACTCTGTCCACTTCTTCCTTTCTCGCTGTAAGCATAAGGATCGGCACTTTGGATTCCCGCCTTATTTCCTTGCAGATCTCGAACCCATCCAGCCTGGGGAGCATGATGTCCAATATCACCATGTCAGGGACTTCTTTTTTGAAAGATGTCAGGGCAGATTCCCCATCATGCACGACCAACACACGATACCCAGCCTTCTCAAGGTTATACTTGAGAACCTTCACCAAATGCTTTTCATCTTCAACAATAAGGATTTTTTCAGCAGCCATATCGCGCTACTACCATGACCTTAAAACCCGTCATATAAAACAACTTTACTTTTTATGACGCCTCCCTGTCAACGGCCCACATCATATATATGGCGAAACCCAAATTCAGTCTTTTATTTCGGAATGGTATTGCTGTAGCGACCTGACAGAGCCGATTCCCTTGCGGCTTGCTGCAATCCCCTTTGTGGAGGCCAGGGCAGCAGCCAGGGTTGTTATATAGGGAACCTTGTTCTTAATCGCTGCCTTGCGGATATATGAATCGTCATAAGTGCCCCTTTTGCCAAACGGCGTATTTATAACCAGATGTATCTCCTTGTTCATTATGGCATCAACAATATTGGGTCTTTTCCCGTGTATCTTGTTGATCATTTCCGACTGGATGCCGTGCTTCTGGAAAAACTCGTTTGTGCCGGAGGTTGCCTTTATGCGAAAACCCAGTGCTGCAAATTCCTTTGCCACCTCGAGGCTCCTCTGGTTTTTTTCTGCTACGCTGATTAGCACTGTCCCCTCCAAAGGCAGGGCCGGCGCTGCTGCCTCCTCTGCCTTGTAGAATGCCAGCCCGAATGAATCCGCCAACCCAAGGACCTCTCCGGTAGAACGCATCTCCGGGCCGAGAACGGGATCCACTTCCGGATACATGTTGAACGGGAACACAGACTCCTTTACACCGAAGTGCTTTATATTCCCCCGTTTAAGATTGAGGTCGGGAAGTTTCTTGCCCAGCATCAACTGTGTTGCAATCCTCGCCATGGAAAGACCGCAGACCTTGGAGACAAGCGGCACGGTCCTTGATGCACGCGGATTGGCCTCCAGGACATAAACCTTGTCTTTCTCAATGGCATATTGCATATTCATCAGACCAACCACATTCAACTCCCTGGCTATCCTACTTGTATATTCCTCAATGGTGTCAAGGTGTTTCTTTGGAATGCTGACCGGCGGGATAACACACGCTGAATCGCCAGAGTGTATTCCTGCCAGCTCTATGTGCTCCATTACAGCTGGCACATAGGTGCTTTCTCCGTCAGAAAGGGCATCTGCTTCGCACTCCAGTGCCTCCTGGAGGAAGCGATCGATCAATATTGGCCGCTCGGGTGTAACTTCTTCGACTGCCTTGGTTACATACTCCCTGAGCATTTCCTCGTCATGAACAACCTCCATGCCTCGGCCCCCAAGGACATAAGACGGACGAACCATCAGTGGATACCCTATTCCATTTGCAATCTTTATGGCCTCATCAAGCGTGCTGGCCATGCCGGATTCCGGCATCGGGATGCCCATCTTTTCCATCATCTTGCGGAACAGATCGCGGTCCTCGGCCAATGCAATGGTCTCCGGAGTCGTTCCGAGAATGCGCACACCTGCCTCTGCCAGCTCAGCTGCAATGTTGAGAGGTGTCTGCCCACCAAATTGGACAATTACTCCCTCCGGTTTTTCCTTCTCGTAAATGCTCAGCACATCCTCCACTGTAAGCGGCTCAAAATACAGTTTGTCAGATGTATCATAGTCTGTTGAGACCGTCTCGGGATTGCAGTTGACCATGATCGTCTCTATGTCCATATCCTTCATTGCGAATGCCGCATGGACGCAGCAGTAATCAAACTCAATGCCCTGACCGATCCTATTCGGCCCGCCTCCGAGAATCATGACCTTGCGCCTGCTGCTGGCAGTGGTAGCATCCGGCGCATTGTAGGTCGAATAGTAATAAGATGCATTTTCCACGCCGCTGACAGGAACAGCATGCCAGCCTTCAACGACCCCCATAGCCTTCCGCCGTTCGCGGATCTCCTTTTCGCTCGTTCCGAGCAATGCAGCCAGATATTTATCCGCAAAGCCGTCCTTCTTTGCCCGCACAAGCAGCACGTCCGGCAGTTTTTTCCCTTTGTATTTAAGTATCTCCTCTTCAACCTCAACCAGCTCCTTCATCTGTTGAATGAACCACGGCTTTATATAGGTCAGCCGATATAATTCATCCACGCTCGCACCCTTTCGAAGCGCCTCATACATGATAAACTGTCGATCGCTGGACGGCTCATGAAGCATCTTCATCAGCTCTGGCAGCGGCTGCTTGTTGAAATCTTTTGCAAATCCAAGCCCGTATCGTCCGATTTCAAGGGAGCGTATGGACTTATGAAACGCCTCCTTGTATGTTTTACCGATGCTCATCACCTCGCCAACGGCGCGCATCTGTGTGCCAAGCTTGTCCAGGGAGCCCTTGAACTTTTCAAAAGCCCAACGGGCAAACTTTATTACGACATAGTCCCCGGACGGTGTATATTTTTCCAATGTGCCCTCCCGCCAGTAAGGAATCTCATCAAGCGTGAGGCCGCCTGCCAGCTTTGCAGATACGAATGCGATCGGGAATCCTGTTGCCTTGGATGCAAGTGCGGAAGAACGAGATGTCCTGGGGTTGATCTCTATGACGACAACACGGCCTGTCTTCGGGTCGTGCGCAAACTGGATATTCGTCCCACCGATTACCTCGATTGCTTCAACAATATCGTAGGACCATTTCTGAAGCCGTTTCTGAAGCTCCTGAGATATAGTGAGCATGGGCGCAGCGCAGAAGGAATCACCCGTGTGGATGCCCATTGCATCAATATTCTCTATGAAGCAGACCGTGATCATCTGGTTCTTAGCATCGCGGACAACTTCAAGCTCAAGCTCCTCCCAACCCAGCACGGATTCTTCAATGAGGATCTGCCCTATCATGCTGGCTGAAATTCCCCGGGAGGCAACGACTCTCAATTCCTCGACATTGTAAACAAGTCCGCCGCCGGTCCCGCCGAGAGTATATGCCGGCCGGATGACGACCGGATACCCAAGCTTTGCTGCAATTTTTTCCGCCTCCTCCACTGTATAGGCAGGTGCGCTCTGAGGCATCTCAATGCCGAGGCGGTTCATGGTCTCCTTGAAGGCAATGCGATCCTCGCCGCGCTCAATGGCATCAACATTAACGCCTATAACCTTGACACCAAACTTGCCCAGGACACCCTTTTTTGCCAGGTCAGAGGAAAGGTTGAGGCCGGTCTGGCCGCCAAGGTTCGGAAGCAGTGAATCCGGCCGCTCCTTCTCAATGATCTGGGTCATTCTGAGGATATTTAACGGCTCAACATAGGTCACATCTGCCATGCCCGGGTCCGTCATTATTGTGGCAGGGTTTGAGTTCACAAGAACGATCTTATAACCAAGAGAACGGAGCGCTTTGCAGGCTTGTGTTCCTGAATAATCAAACTCGCAGGCCTGACCAATTATTATCGGCCCGGAGCCGATTATCATTACTTTTGAGATATCACCCCGTCGCGGCATTAAGCGAAAGTATAAAATGACATTCAGGTATGGTCAACATAAAAAGCCTCACTCTTTATTCCCCGGAACTCGTCGCAGAACAGCACCTGCCTTCTGGCTCCAGGGAAGGTGCAGGACTTTCTCTCCTCACAAACGGCACAGATCCCCTCTTTTTTGTTTGGATCTTCTGCCCGATCTGCATTTTTGGCTCGGTTTCTTGTCTTCCCAGATTGTCCAGTTTTAACCTCAAACTCTTCGCATTGCAAGATAGGCAGCGATTCATTTCTCGGGAAGGTGCAGGTCTGATTATAAATACATGCCACACAAAGCCCTCTGTATTTGGATATGCTTTTCATGACATTTCCCTCCTTTCTTATGAATTCAGAATTCCCTCTGCCTCCTCCTTCGCTGCATCCATTACATATGTTAGGCCCGAGACCTTTGCAGCCTCCTCGGTCAATGCCACAACATCCTTTCGTTTGAGAGTGTCGAGCCGGAAGCTGCGCGCCCCTGCCATAAACTGGGTCAGTCCTGTCCGGAGCTTGTCAACAAAAGTGTAGATGCCAATAGCGCCAAGCGGGATATCTTTGAGTTTGCTGCCGAATTGCTCCTTGAGTATCGAGTAAGTAGTGAATATCTCCTCCGGCTTGCTGCCGTAATCGGCGACGACCTTGGGAAGCTTGTCCCAGTAGCCCTCTTTTTTGCCGTTGACGACCTTGTCAATGTTATCGCCCACGAAGCCCGGTATCATGAGCGCCCGGCCCATGCATACCGCCTTGAAATAGGGTGAGCCCATTGCCAGGACTTTAAAAATATGATCCTCTGTTGAAAACCCTCCGGCCATTGCCAGGTCCGGCACCCAGCCCCCGCGTGTGGCAATCTTTTGAGCAAAATTAAATGCCATTGACTGCAGATAGAATGTTGGGATGCCCCATTCCTCCATCATCCTCCAGGGGCTCATGCCGGTCCCCCCTCCGGAGCCGTCAATGGTCACCAGATCAACCCGCGCCTTTGAAGACCACCTAATAGCCATTGCAAGCTCGCGCGGCCCATAAGCGCCGGTTTTAAGCGTTACGCGCTTGGCTCCTACGGCGCGTCTTAGATACTCGACCCTTCGCAGGAACTCTTCCTCGTGGACGAAGCCGAGGCGCGAATGCCGCTCAAAGCCTTTCAGTCCGCCGTCCTTGAAAGCTGCCTGGACTGCCTTGTCCGAGGGATTAGGAACAACAATATATCCGCGCCGCTGTAGCTCAAGCGCCCTGTCGAGATCGTTGATCTTGATCTCTCCGCCGATGCACTTAGCTCCCTGCCCCCATTTAAGCTCGATCGTCTCAACACCCAGTTTTTCAACAGCATACTCGGCAACGCCGAGACGCGCGTCCTCAACATTCGTCTGGACGATAATGTCTCCATAGTTGCCCTGCCAGTCCTTGTAAACCTTTATCCTTCGCTCCATCTCGGGCGACTTGATGACCCTGCCGTTCTTGTTCAGTTCAAGGCCCGGATCTATACCGCAAACATTCTCTCCAACAATAACTGATATGCCGGAGATGGCCGCGCCAACCGCAAATGAATTCCAGTGCTTTCTTGCAATATCGGTTGACCCCAGGGCACCTGTAAATATCGGCATCTTCATCCTGACTGGATGGGTGTGTCCATAGACTGCCGTTGTATCCACCTCGGGGAAGATCGCCTTATCAGGGTTTGCCTCATCTATTGCCTCTGCACCCAGCGCATAGCCCATGATGTTGAGGTGCGAGTAATCAATCGGATATTCCTTATCGCCGCCTGCGGTCATTTCACCGAAAGGCCCGGGATATATGACCTCCCGGCCACGGAATGATGCCCTGAATATCTCACATTGCCCGGCACAGTCCTCCCTGCAAACCGTGCATATGCCTGAGCTGGGCGCAACATCCTTGGATCTGTTTCTTGAACTTGTTGCGTCGTTTGCGTTCGGTGTTTGAAAGCCCATGATAGACCTCCTTTTCTAATGTCAGTGGTATTATTTGCACATGGTGTGCCAATACATCATTGGCATTTCTTATATGTCAAAAAGTTCTGATAATACCGTTAATTAGGCGGAATAAACGATTTTCGCTGGTTACTCTGTTGACTGTATTAGTGGTTTAGATTGTGGCCCATTGGTCATATGGTGGGCCAGTCCGATAACCCCTGGTATTGATAATCCCTAATCTCTGGTGGAGATGCCGAGCTCCTTCATCTTTTTGCGAAGAGTCGTGCGGCTCATCCCAAGGGCCCTGGCTGCCTGGCGCTGGCTGTCAGAGGCGGCCCTTAAAGCATGGCGGATCAAGATCTCATCAACTATGCGGTGCAGGCGATTGATGGCAAGCGATGCATTATCCCACCTGGAGCAATAGCTGGAAAGCGTCCGCCTTATCTGGGTATCGGTGGGACGCTCAATGGGAAGCAATAAAGACTCTCCAAGTGTTCGGATCGCCAAAGGCAGAAGATCCTTGGTGATTTCATCGTGGGGGGCCATCACCACTGCATGCTCTATGGTGTTCTCAAGCTCCCTGACATTCCCGGGCCACGGATATGACATAATCAGGTCCAGGACCTCCTGCGACAGCTTTGTCACTTTCTTTGAGTTCTCTTTATTGAATTTTTCAAGAAAGTGCTCAAGCAGAAGGGGGATGTCCTCCTTTCGATCGCAGAGGGGCGGCATGTAGATAGGCACCACATTGAGACGGTAGTAAAGGTCCTCTCTGAAGCGCCCCTCCTGGACCTCCTCCTCCAGGTTCTTGTTGGTGGCCGCAACTACCCTTACATCCACTGTGATCGTCTTGCTGCCGCCTACCGGCTCAAATTGCCTTTCCTGAAGGAAGCGAAGCAACCTAACCTGCAGCCGCGGCGATATGTCTCCCACCTCGTCAAGGAAGATTGTCCCTCCATCGGCAAGCTCAAACCTGCCCTTTCTCTCCTCAATTGCCCCGGTGAATGCCCCGCGCACATGCCCAAAAAGCTCGCTCTCAAGGAGCGTGTCGGGCAAGGCACCGCAATTTAATACAATAAACGGCTTGTCAGAGCGCTTGGAATTATAATGGATCGATCGGGCCACGAGTTCCTTGCCTGTGCCGGTATCCCCATAGATGAGGACTGTGGCATTGGAAGGCGCCACTGTGCCAATCGTTGAAAGAACCTCGCGTATCTTCCCAGAGGCGCCTATTATGTTCCCCGCACTGTAGCGCTCGGCAAGCCCCTTCCTCAACTCAATATTCTCTGCAAGAATGTCCTCTTTCTCTCTCATCACAATTCTGTTTATCTTTATTGCCTGAGCTACAAACGATGCCACTATGGTCAGCAGCCTAAGGTCCTTGGCAAGGATCTCTTCCGAAATGAAGTCACGATCAACAGAGAGTGCTCCGAATATCTCCTCCTCTGTCCTCAAGGGCACACAGATGAACGAAATCGGCAGGTTCCCTTGAAGTGAGTAGGCTCCTGTTCTGTTCAGGAAACGAAGGTCCTTTCGGATGTCCGGGACTGCTACCGCCTCTCCTGATTGGACCACAATTCCCATTATCCCCTCGCCAATCTCGTAGGTTCCCCGCTTCTTTTCCGCTGAGGTAAGTCCGTAAGCGGCAACGATCCTCAACTTGTTTGCAGCCGCATCACGCAGAACAAGGATGCCCCGCCTGAGCCCAAGCTGCCTCGCCAGCATTTCCATGAGGCGCCCGAACATCTCGTCCAGAACCAGGGTTTTGCCGATTGTGCGAGCCAGCGCAGAGAGAACTGCAAGCTCGCGCTCCTCGCGGCCCTCGGGCACAAAGAGGGCCCGCCCATCATCGGTCTTGAAAGTGTGCGGCACTCCGATTGTAGCCAGGCGTCGGCCGGCGGCCTTGCGTGCCACGAGCGTGTTGTTGCCGTTCTCTACCTCAATCTCGAGGACGACCTGGGTCACATGGCGGAGGTTGGCGAGAAATGCATCAGAATGCGCCCTTCTCTCAAGCAGCCAATAAGCGACCGTCTCAAGGTCATAGAGCCTGGGACAAAGGTAGGAGAAGAAGTCCAACACCTTAGACTCATCATGCCAGAGCTCGAGCATGCCGGTCAGGCTGTCAAAGAGATACCGTATACCACGATTGTTTTCTTCAACTGCAAGCAGGGCTTCCTTCAGCTCATCAGGTGCAGAAGGATTTTTTATTTGCCTGGAAATCGCCGCATGGGGATCCCGCGAATAGAAGCTCGTAAAGACCGGATCGCCGCGGCCCTTCCCGGAAGTAAAGCAATCTATCAGCTTCAAGCGCTCGCGCGGGAAGGACTCCGGGACAGCCTTTAGCGTTGACTGGGGGGAGCGGTTGAAACTTACAACTACAACGGGAAGGGAGGCATCCTTGGCAATCGTAAAAAATCCGCGCAGAAAGACATCAATTGGCGCTCCAGAGTCAACCTCCAGGACGACATTATCGCCCGGCTTCAGGCCCCCCAGGATTGCATCCAACTGATCTATCCCTGTCGAGAACTCTCGTTCCATCTCCGACAATAATAATCCGGCGGAGTAATCTTGTGCAAGAGAGGAGGAGCATCAACCTTTCTATCACATTTGATTGTTTCTCCATCTACATCAATAGTGCCAGGGACATAAACGGAAAATTCATTGAGGAAGTATCCTGAGGGCTCTGAAGTAAGATATAATATTATTAGTATATGGCGGCCAAAACAGAGAAGGGGCTTGTATATAGCCTTAACCAAAAAATCCAGGAGCTGACCACCCTCCACGAGATCAGCAAGGTATTGGGCTCATCCCTGGATTTGAAGAAGAGCATCCATTCCATCCTCAGGCTCCTCTCAGAACTGCTTGGGATGAATAGGGGAACTCTGACCCTGTATCACCCGGACACAAAGGAGCTCCGCATTGAGGTCGCCTACGGCCTCACCGAGGAGCAGCAGAAGAAGGGGCGATACAGGCTCGGTGAGGGTATCACAGGCCGCGTCATGAAGGCAGGAATGCCCATGATCGTGCCAAACATCGGTGAAGAACCCCTGTTCCTCAACCGCACAGGGGCACGGAAGGAACTTGGGAAGGATAATATCTCTTTCCTCTGCGTTCCTGTGAAGTCTCAGAACAAGGTCGTCGGCGTCCTAAGTGTTGATCGCCTTTTCTCAAACGAGGTGTCCTTTGAGGAAGATATCAGGCTCCTTTCTTTAATCGCATCCCTCATCGGTCAGACCGTGAGAATCAACCAGCTCGTGGAGAAGATGAAGAAAGACCTCGTAGATGAAAATATCGCTCTAAGGCATGAGCTAAAAGGGCACTACCATTTTGAGAACATCATTGGTATAAGCAAGGCCATGGAAGAAGTCTTCAATTTAGTGGGGCGGGTTGCTGCGACAAAAGCAACTGTCCTCCTGAGGGGCGAAAGCGGGACAGGGAAAGAACTCATCGCCAGGGCTATTCATTACAACAGCCCCAGGGCAGGAAAGGCGTTTGTGAAACTTTCCTGCGCTGCACTCCCTGAGTCCCTATTGGAGAGTGAGCTCTTTGGACACGAAAAAGGCGCCTTCACAGGAGCCATAGCGGACAGGGTTGGAAGGTTTGAGTTCGCCGACGGGGGAACCCTTTTCCTGGACGAAATCGGCGAGGTCTCCCCCTCCATCCAGGTCAAGCTTCTCAGGGTCCTACAGGAAAAAAGGTTTGAGCGTGTAGGCGGATCGCGCACCATTGAAGTGGATGTGAGGCTGCTGGCTGCAACGAACAGAGACCTTGAGAAGGCTGTCGCAGACAAGCAGTTCCGGGAAGACTTGTATTACCGCCTAAATGTCATTCCCATTTTTATTCTCCCCCTAAGGGAGAGGCAGGAGGACATCCCCATACTCGTTGAGCATTTTCTCGAGAGGGCGAAGAAGGAACATAGGAAGAGACTTTCTCTCACCCCTTTGGCACTGGAGACGATGATGAGGTACCCATGGCCAGGGAATGTCCGGGAGCTTGAGAACTGCATTGAGAGGATGGTCATTATGTCCAAGGGCGAGAAGATAGATATGGATGATCTGCCTCTCTCCATTCGGATCGCCCGTCAAAAACCTCTGATCACGAAGGATGCCCCTCTTCCTGAGCTCGTTGGAGAGATGGAGAAGAGGAGGATTGAGGAAGTCCTGGAAAGGTATCACGGCGTCCAGGCCAAAGCGGCCCGGCACCTGGGCATTACGCCACGCCAGCTCGGCTACAAGATCAAGAAATACGGCCTCGAGAACCTCTCAAAATGATAAATAAACGAACATCCTTTAAGCCTTAACTATAGCCCTATGCGCCTTATAAAAAATGAATGTCTGGACGGAATGAAATCTCCAATTCGCTTTGTGATGCGGGACATTCATAAAGCCCTTGTAAACATTGCTCCAGAGCGGATGAAGGAATTTGAATCCCTTTTTTCTGACTTCACATTGGAGTACCTTGATAAGGGCGAATGGATTTGTGATGTCAATCCCGAAAAGCGTCACATAAGATTGGATAGGCAGGTTGTTGAGCTGCTCTGGGCCGCATCATTTGGGTATTTCACCTTTTACACTAAGGCCGTTCAGGGCATGAAGGTGACCACTAAACAGGTTATCGACCTGACCCAGAATAAAGAAATCGCTCAAGCGATACAGCTCCTGAAATGGGCTTATGAGAATACGGTTAAGAATGAAGATAAGCCATGGCCCTATGGTCTACCTTGTCCGGTCGAAAATCCCTTAAAGGAGACAACGGAAGATGTTGCCGATGAACTGACGCGTTGTGCTTTTGCAGCTCTTCTTCATCATGAACTCGCTCATATTTCCCTTAAACACAAAGAAAATAGTATCGAGAACAATCGAGAGGCTGATTATGCAATGGCGGACTGGATACTGCGTGGTTTAAAACAGGATGACGACCGATTTTTCAAAAGAGCATTGGGCATTGCTATGGCATTTGAGATAACAACGGCCAGAGGTATTTATACAGGAGACCATGGGGGCACAACACATCCTCGCTCATATGACAGGCTGATAAATACCCTCGCCCGATATATTGATAACCCCCATCACAAAGTCTGGGCTGTAATTGCATCAACTCTCAAGTTACATCTCGACAACCAAAAAATTCAAACTCCTGAAATTGTTTATGATACCTTCTTGGATTGTGTTAATGGATATGCCGAGGTCTTGTCAAGGATGAGCCCTTTATAAACAAGGCTCAAATATTACAAATCGGATAAAGCTTCTTGACATAAAACACTTTCTAATACTTTCACCAGACAATTCATAATGCATTAATTTATTGTTACGAACCTTTCCCTTCTCTGGGCAGAGAAAGGTACAACTATGTGCGGATGAATTAAAAAAATGGTGATAGGCAACTTTTTTCCCAACCAGATCGCCCGCCACCTGGGCCTTACACCCCGTCAGCTTGGCTACTAGATCAAGAAATACGGCATCGAAATTTTTGTGAAGTAGACTCCCTTGAATTGGAGAGGTATGTTATAAGCTCTTTAAGGCTTCTTTTTCCCAATCTGCGTAACGATCTGGCATTAAGAGAAGGATTTTTCCTGCCCTATTCAGAATGCTCTCTAAAGTGACACCCGAAGGAATTTGCAATAAGTCATTGGCTGATGGTAAAGGTTCGCCGAAGGGCATAACGCTATTAAGTAATTCAGCGATACATTGAATAGAAGCTTCAACTAAACGATCCAATAAAGAATCAGCGCAAATGAAACTAAACCTGGCATTTCTTGGAAAGGTTCTTATATAATTATTCCATATGGTTTGTGATGCAATTACAAGAGGTTCGTCTTGATGGCCTGTGTTGATCGCCTTCCTACAAGCATAAACTCGGGCGGCCAAAGGGGGATGAACATCAATTGGATTTATAATAAAAGGATCGCTAATGAGTTTAATTGCCATATCTACACTGGAATAATAAAATGCCGGGCCACAGATATATGTAGCATAGATGTCAGAAAAAAATTCATTTAATCTATCCGCATTCCAATATATCTGTGCCTCGTCAATGTCTCTTTCGCGCTCAGCTCGCTTGCTTGGGTCCATGAGACCGACTCCCTGACGGAGATTTGTAAAATGATCACTAATTACATTTGCAAGGCTTTCAACGATATCAGGAAACATTTGAAATACATTATGCCCGAGCTCATGGTAAAGTCCTGCTATATCCAACAAGGAAACCGAACGCTGAGGGGGAGCAAAAATTACAGGACATTCTGTTATTACTGAAATAATTGCCTCTTGATTATCGAGACGGACAGCGATGTCTTTGATCCAATATAATCCGCAGCGATTTGCGGTTTGGAGTAATATCTTTCTCAAGTATAAGTCCTCTTTTCTTTCTCTTTGTAAGGCAGGAAGGTAATAATAGGTTAGATGAATTAACGACAGTTCGATGTCATGGATGATTGGAAGAGCCCTGGGATAAAGTCTTTGAATTCCTATACGAGCAATAATCCTAAGCTGTTGATGAAGAAACCGCGATTCGATAATTTTCTCTTGAAGGCGATCAATAAGCCAGATATGTTCGGGCCGACTTTGACGCAGATTTCTGAGTTCTTGTTCGGCCCAAGAAAGGATTATAGTATAATCCTGCGCCTTTGCATTTAAGTAATTTAACACGGCGACGACTTCTACCGTGTATAAAGGCGCTTGATGTCTTCGGTAAATTCGCTGTCTAAGAGGGACAGGATTTCGTCGAGTGTAGGGAGAACATTGTCTTGATCTTGCAAATTATTTCCTGATTGTAAATATTTCACCAGTGCATCTAAATCGTTACACCAGTCTTCTAACGGTTTCATTCCGCTTCTGAGTCGGTGAATAAGCGGTTGGATGTCCATCGAGGATGGCTCCTTATCAAGAGCAGAGCGAAGACGGATTATGAAATCAAGAAGTATCTGCCGACTCTTTGATATTTCGTCTGCAGAAAGGCCAAAATCGGAAGATTTTCCCAGGGCTTCAGCTTCAAGGGCAATAAGCGCACTGTTAAGCTGTCTAAGCAATTGCTGCTCTCGGCCAAGTCGTACCGATATAGAGCCTAATGTGCTCATGGTTCCTCCTCTTCCTTGTCAATTATACCAGTTGTTTCGTTGATTTCAACAGTCTCGTCTTCCCATTCCGCTTCTTCCTCCTCTTGTTTGGCGGGAGAGTGGAATGTCTCCCGTAGGGCCTCGTCCGTCCATCGTATGGTCACTGGAAGACCGATTTCAATATCCGGCGCATTCCAGTTCAGGTGGGAAAGACGATACACATCTTCAGCGATATTTATAATGTCTATTTCTCCAATGGCATCAACGACTTCCACCAGCAGAGTTCCCGCAGTAATGCTCCGCCTATCCCATGCCCCTGGCCTACCCGTTGTGGTAAGAAGGACTCTTTGTCGATCCAAAATTAAATAGGTTCCAAACAGGGGATTCCGTAGAAACTCTTTCTTATCTTCTATAATCGCGGTGAAAAGCCTCACTGGCATGTGATTCTTCCGAATTTCAACAGCAGCACAGCAAACATCTGCAGGCAGAATATTTTCCGCTTTAAGACGTTTTACTGCATTATGGAATGCTGTGCTTTCGCTGGGCCACCATCTCCCATCCCTATGGATAATAAAACTCTTAACTCGATGCCCACTATTTACTATTGTTCTTATAGATTCTTCGAGGCGATGACGCAAATCCGGCTCCTTGATTGCTTCTGTCATTCTGCCTCTCTGAATGGATTCTCCAAAATCTCTTTCTATTAATCGTCCTCCTTGACCATAAAGAAAATGATATCCAATTCGGCCATACAAGGTATCTATGCCTATGTAAAAGTCATAATGTAGACTGTCGGCCAACACCCATGGTTTAACCCCCCCTTCAATTAATATGGCCAAGGCAAGATTTCGGAGCAGGCTGGTCGCACGCTGGGGGTTGGAAGGGTTACAGATATTTCTTGCGGTTCTTTCTGTAACACATTGAGAATGAATTGGTCTAACGGTTTCTTTAAAATCATTATGGACATTTGCATTAAAACGATCCCATAGAATTGTTATTGCCAGACTGCGAGGATTGTTTGAACGGATTTCGGCTGCCAAACGAAGCAAGGAGCTGCCCATCAGTTCAGATGAGTTTACAGGATAAGGCCGTTGGTGGGCAACATGAAGCTGTTGACCTGTTTGCAACCGAATCTCTTGCGTTAAGTTTTTCAAAAAAGTCTCCCTTGTCTGACGATCGATTGTCGTAGGATATAATAATATTGATTCGGGAAGGGGCTCATTATAAAAAGGTCCGGCCTTATAAAGAGTAGGAAATTTGTTAGAGCCCCAATTTACGATATCGCTGTCAGATAGTGCGCTTCCCATTGAAGACAATCCTTTCGGAAATAGAGCAAGGATTTCTCCTTTACCAAATTCCAGGCGTGGGGGAACGAAAACAGTTCTCTCTTTTGTAAGATGATTCTTTTTTATGGAAATGGGCCTGTCTCCGTATTTAACCCCAGAGAGACAATCTAAGAAAATTGCAATGGTAGTGGCTCTCTGTTCTGGTGTCATTTGCGGTCGGGTCGAGCAATGACTGACCCCTTCATATTCGGTTGTAAAAACCGGGAAGAGTCGAGAAATCGGCACTGGTATGGATCGGTCTTCCTTTGAACGATCCTGAACGAAAACAGTATTCTCCTGGGGTTCAATTGGAATTGTTTTATATTGATTTTGGTAATATTGAAAGACGGTCTCTCCTGTTTCGTCATATGTACACTGATTGACTGGCATGCCGGTATCCCCCGTATATCGGCATGGAATTTTTACCGGACCATTGTCACGAAGGAAGGAAGCACGGTCTTTGACGGGAATGGTTAAATGGTCCTGAAGAACACTCTGCTTTTCTTCTTCAGTGTACTGTGAAAGGGGTTTTCGTCCAACATACCTTGTTCGAATATCAGCAGCAAAATAGGGTCCCACACCCTCCAATAAAACAACGCCAAACTTTAAGCCTCGGTAGGCATTTACAGTATCCTGTTCAACCCCTTCATTCTCGGGCACAATCCGAAAGAAAAGCCTCCACTCCGCTTTCCAGAACCGGTCCTTGAGAAACAGGAATCTGTCAGTGAAAGGTCTTTCCAACATTCGGCAAATCAATTCTCTCTCGGGTCCACTCGCATCTTCTGCAGAAACTTCCAGTGTTTGATCTGTTACATCAATGTGATATTGCTTAGCCGGAACATCTGTAATCTCTATGATATTTCCTACCGGAGGACTATTTTCTTCTGGTATGAGAAACGCAGGCCCCCCCAAGCGACTCGTTGGGTACACTGGACATCGCAATACTTTACGCCATAACCTGTCTGACCACCGCTGTATTCGGATGGGGCGTAGATTGTCTTCAGGAATTCGCTCCCTAACCTTTAACACACGAAATCTATACACGCTTTCCTTAAGTCCCTCAATAGGGTATAAGGAGGCAGCAAGCATTCTCCGTTCTTTATTACCGTCCATCTTCGATCATCCTTTGACAAAGCCTCTTAAACGAGCACTGAAGGCAGACACCCGGGAGAAGTGCAAAATCCAGATTATTTAAGCCTAACCTCCCTTCTCCATGAGATTTACAGAAATGCTCAATACGAGTAACGCTGCGACGAAGAAGGCCCATTGCATACTCACGAAGGTTTTGGTCAATATCGTAGTTTTTTTCGTGCGGGGGATTTATTGATACATATACAAGATGTGCTGTGATGGAATCGAGAGGATGGCCAAAAGCCTTGTGAGGCCAGAGCTGATAAACATATATTTGGAATTCGCTCTGATTAATTTGCCCTGAAGGGAATGATGGCAGTTTTCCAGTCTTCCAATCAAATATATTAAACTTTTTATCTGATGATAAGAGAGCAAGGTCAACTTTTATCAGTACTTGCACATTATCAATCTTGAATCCTGGTGCTTGGGGTCCATAGGCCCGAGGTTCAATCCATACTTTTCCAGCCTCTCTTATCATATCTTGAAGATTTCTATGCTCTATCCATGCTACGAACGGAACAATCCAATTGGCAACTTCCTCTATTATTTGTTCAATATCTTGACCTGGGTTTTCATTGTATTCATGCTCAAAGAGGGCCACGGCACCATCGCCCCCAATAGATTTAGGATCTAAGCGGAATCTTTTCTCGGCAGAGTAAGCCCATTGATAAGTCATCCTTTTACGAAGCTCTTCGATTAAGCCCTCACATATCGGATGCATTCCCTGACGGATCCTCCGAAGGTAATCAGCGATGACCGAATGGAAAATCTCTCCTTTCCATAAGGGTATATTTTTAAGTTTTTTGAGAAATGCTATTTCCCGAAGTATCTCTTCCTTGCTATTAATCCTCGCATTAGTAAGGTATTGAAAATAGAAACGGCGCTCGCAGGCTTGAAGCGCTTGATCTCTGCTATTTGACCAAGTTATTGACATTCTTCATGCCGGATACATTCAGGGCTGTTGATACCTCTTACCTCTCTTTTGCTTTAGACATGATCAACTGAGCGGCTCCATGTGTTCACGATCTTCTTCGGCGACACGCTCTATGCCTTCTACTTCTAAGGCAATTTGTCTTACTCTGTTTCGCAACGCAGCGCGAGCCTCTATTGTTTCCCGTGTAGCCTCGGCGATCTTTTTATATGTAACCTTGTCCTTAGGAATTGGAATGACAACTTCGAAGATGCGCTTACCGAGGGTATCAATCACATCGCGGGTGAACTGTTTCGCACGCATCTGGCGACGAACCACGGGTGTATTGAGCAAAGCAAGAAGTAAATAGGGATCAAGAACATCGGGCTTCTTCACACGGATCTTATAAATACCGCCACAATACACAATCTTGGTATCGTCCCTGGTCAGAATACAAGATGTTCCCACCAGATAGGTTCCATCTCGCACCACCAGGATATCCCCGGCCCGAACATCAAGCTTCTCCTTGGTATCTTCGTAAAGATCCTCGCCGATACTTTGTTTTGGGTCGGCCTTAAGCTCCCAATTTGAGATGTCAGATGTTCGGATGAAAGGTACAGGGCCAGTCCCATAGACCATTTTCCCAACCTCAATCCCTGTATCGAAGGAGAGATTGCCTTTCTTCACGAGGTCACCAAGACTGATTAGACTGTGCGTCGATGAGAGTCCCCGAATTTCTTCATCCACCATGGGGTTATAGTACCTTGGAAGATAAATGTTGCTGCATATGCGCCTTTCAGGGAAAAAGAACCCTACGTTTCCTTCATCTGGGTCCTCTTGGTCGGTATCAGCGGGAATTGGCGTAGAAATGTCTTTTGTAAGCCCCTGCACCCAATATGGAACCCGCCTCAGTTTTTCCCGAAGCTGGACACGCTCCTTGACAGTTTCCTGCACTTCACTTTTGATTTGTTCACATAGCTTTCGTTTTTTGGGTATTGGGAGAACAAGCTCCTTATAGCGATTGCCAATGGTGTCAATTATGTCTGCAGTAAACTGTTTCGCTCGAATCTGGCGCCGCACGATAGGGGCATTGAGGGCAGCCAGGAACAAAGGTCCTGATATATTTGCACCCTCCTTAACTCGGAATTTCAGGATATGTGATTGGTAAAGAATTTTCCCATCATATGGTGATACAAGACAAGCAGCCCCGATTAAATAGGTGCCATCCCGAACAAATAGGATATCCCCTGGTTGAACATCCTGTTGGCCTGCATAAAGCGAGTAGATTTGTTCACTTACTCCTTGCTTTGGATCTGCCTTGATCTCCCAATTTGAGATGTCTGAGGTTC
>Ga0315308_1000380_pt1 | contig 24594 bp, 32 predicted proteins | sample TDP3_MG_FD_203078 | JGI IMG/M metagenome (GOLD analysis project Ga0315308, IMG submission 203078) | Freshwater sediment microbial communities from Lake Towuti, South Sulawesi, Indonesia - TDP3 | ecosystem: Environmental > Aquatic > Freshwater > Lake > Sediment | place: Indonesia: South Sulawesi... | reverse complement strand
ATATTGTGAGACGTTGAGACCGTCCCAGATGACCGTCTGGGATTGCCCGTTCTGATTAACATTTGTTACACCCCGAGAGTTACCCCAAGCAGCGACATTGTTGTAGGTGAGGGATTGAGCCGTTGACTTGGATTGTGTTATACGCCAGACTCCGCTTCCCTGATGGGCGGCTGAGATTCCGTTTATGGTCACGGATCCATCGATCACTGGGGCGAGGTCGCTTTCATACTTGAGTGTCACGTCGATGTTCACGTTGACCTTGACGTTCACGTGGTCGTCCACAACCGAGTAGCCCATGACCTTTATGTACTCCTCGACTACGGTTATGGTGTCTGATATCCCCGGAACATCGGAGTCTGGGTAGTCGGCGTCAGCCATGTCGAGGAAGGGGTGATAAGTGTATTGTCCCACTGTTGCTGGTGAAGTGACGCTGCAACTGAAAGCGCCGTTGACTATGGTTGTGTCTTGTCCAACATTCACGTGGGTTGAATTGTGGATGACTACTTTCGTGAACTCCGCATCTGGTGGATAGCTTGAAGAGGCGGTACTTGATCCTGGATCGTTCACGTAATATACGGTTCCAGAAAAGGTTACAGGTGAGTTGGGGTTCACGTATTCCTCTGGTATAGAGGCAAAGCCGGATATGGTTAGTGTCACAACCACATCGACATAATTACTCTGAATGATGTCGGTGTCCGATTCTGGTTCATCGTCCACAACATACAATTCTATCTCTAAATCGGATTCTTCTATAGAGTCCCACTGAGGCTTAAACTTCCATGTGACCGTAATCGTGTTTCCGCTTTCTGTTGCGGATGAGCCTGAGGTATCTAAGTCCCACTTGTCAGAACCCGATTCGCAGGTGAACGTATCTGTATCTTCATCATACCTGAAAATAGCCCGAGTTGTTGCTCCTTGCTTCAGCCTAAACTCGCAATAGTCTATGTCGGCAAAGCCGTCGAGATCAGAATGCATGGAAGAACCAGTGTACCATCTTTTCTGAGCGTACAAGTTGTTGCCGTCGTTCATGTTAGTTATCGAACCAGAATCATTGGTCGGAGGATTGTTGAATTGTTCTTCGCTTCCCCAACTTCCGTGAGCAGGTTCTGGATCAACGTATTTGCGTACCACAACATCTTTAAAGTAAACTTTTGAGGACACTGAGTAGATGAAGTTCCCAATCCATACTCCCCAAGTTCCGCTCGCATCGTTACTCGTTCCACTTGTTTCTAAGTCTTCGTGTTCACACCACACCCAATAAGATGTCCCGTAAGCGTGTCCTTTAACCTGATACCAAGTGCCAGTGCTGAGGTAGTTGGTTTCCGCTGTCGAGGAAACAGTAGATATAGATGTGCTTGGAGGTGTAGGCTCCTTTTTAATCGCAACTTGTTTAACAGCACCGTCAGTAGAACAAACTTTTTGTAACCACCAACAATAAGAAGATGAATATCTTGCCAGAACCCCGAACTGCTGGTTCCTGGTAGAGGTTATTTTTCCCTTCATCCAAACCTCGAAAGAGCCACCACTAACGCCTGAAATTTCAAGACCTACGGCATCGTTAGCTGTAAAAGTAACATCGTATTTATCGTTCACTGAGTCGTAAGAAAGGCTTGCGCTCATAGCCGGGTTATATAAGTTCCTCAAGGTGTAGGAAGAACTTTTATCAGTTGAGGCATTGTCGAAGAAAATAAAGGTATTCTCTCCGTTGCTCGTTGTTGTTGCATCACTTTTACCATAATAAACGTAGATTGTTTGATCCTCAGAACTTAAGTCATCCTTAACTTCGACCCAAAAGATAGCATATTCACTATCAACTTTTTCTTCTATCCAATAGTCGAGTTCGGTGGTTCCATCATCGTCGGTAAACCTCACGTCTCCAAAATCTGTCCTACAGTGTTCTGAAAGACTGACGGCACCTTCTTCGGTCCCCAACCAGCCTATATAAGAGGATACAGAAGTATAGTAGCTAATCGGGTAATATGTAATGGAGCCGACGGTTGCATGGGTGCCTAACTTAGGATGAAGATGAGCAATAATACCAGCCAAGTTCGAGTATAGTTGGGTTAGATTAGATCCATTAATATCCACTTGATATATGTTGTATTGCTTATCTGAGTTACGCTGTAGAAATATCACAACCTTGGAACGAGGCGAGTCCCAGTAACTTGGAACCCCAGAAATTTGGGAGGGAAAAGGAAGGTTAAGAGTGTAATCACTCCATGAACCACCCTCTGCACTGAGTACAAACATGTGGTATTTGGAGTCGGTAGCAACTGGAGCCAAAGCCGCTAGTTTTGAGCTAGCATTAATCATTATTCCTATGTGATTATAAGTTGTTGTTTGAGTAGTGTAATCTAAATCTACTGTCCAAGTAGTTAAATCCGTGCTCCTTATTATCTTCCATCTGCTGTTGGAAGTGGCTCTTAGCATAGCATACCAAGTGCTACCGAACTTGGTGATGGAAATCCATTCATAATTGCTTGTATCTTCGTAGATACGACTCCAAGTGCCAGTTTCAGTCCATGTGCTGAAAGGAATTACCCATAACCCACCGCCATTCGGCCAGTTTGAGCCCGTGGTTAGTCCACCGATTGCTCTCTCTCCCACGACAATGTGAGTTCCGTTGGTTGCTATGCCGATGAACTCGTTACAGTCGCCTGTGTTGGGGTGTCTAGTAACAGTTGCATCGTCAGAGCTGATCCTTGCTATGCATGCACGGAGTATGTCACCAGCGTCTCTTTCCTCTCCGCCTGTCCAAACGTATGAGCCCAAAGGAAAACCTTGCCAAGCTGCAAGGCGATTTCCAGTGTAAAAGGTGGTTATGCTTCCAGTACTCAAGTTCACTTTTTTAAGATGACCCAAATAACTATTCTGATAAGTAAGCCCGAAATACAATTCACCGTTTCTAACACCATAAATGCCCAGTTCTGGTTCATTCGATGCAGCTTGAACCAATAGTCCTTGAGATACGATAAAATCAGTCCTAATCCTGACCTGATAGCTTGTTCCAGCCCCAGTCGCATTTTGAATCGTGTGGTTCTTGCGGTATTGCCAGCCAGAAAGCCAATCAGGGTCGGGACTGGCGTGTGCCGCTGGTATGAGAGAGGACGAGAGAGAAGGGGATAGAAAAGAGGTGATCTGAAAATCAGAGAAGAGAACATTAAGTATTAGAAGGTTAAACAGAACGGCTAGGCAGAACTTCCTCAGCATAGTTCTACCTTTCAACTTACTCAAACCCTTCTTTGTTATTATTAATGATTCAATCCATTTTTAAGTTTGTTTATTAAAAAATGGGACCTTATGTTCAGTAGTAGGTTCTACCGGGTTTTTTCAGTTTACCTCCTTTTGATTTTAGTTTTTCCCTTAAGCACAAGCACGGCAATGCCTAGGAAAACGATAAAAAAGGGATTGTTATGAATGGCCAAAGGCTTTTTATCCAGTCTATGAACTGCTGCCAGAGTTGTGCCAGTTGACCCCAAAGGTCTGTTGGTGGAGGCGGCGCCCCTATCTGTTTTATGTCAAGCTCTATGCCTTGCTTGTCTATGACAACGGCTTGGTCTTCAATCCATACGCCGGTGGTTTTATCGAAGTGCATGGGTATCTCAACGAGGCATCCAGTTAGAACATATGTTCCTTGTGGGAGATCTTTGGGAACCGTCCACGAAGGCGAGACAGAGGTGGTTGCTCCTGCGGCTAGCGAGGATATTTCTATCACTGACCCTTTGTAAACGATGTTTCCACTTGAGTCTAGTACCATCCAGAGCTTGTAGGTGTAGGACGCGGTTCCGTCACTGTAGTCGCTGTCAGGGATCGATGTGGTCTTTTTGTTCGTTAAGGTTATGGTTTCTTGAACCACGTCTCCTCCGTAGAGGCTCAGGGGACTAATCTGCATGGGAAAGAGCTTTGAGATTATGTCCTTTACCCAATCTACGAACTGCTGCCAGACAGCGTTCAATGAAGTCCAAACATCTTTGATCGGTGGTGGTATTGACACTCCGATAAAGAGGCGTGTTACAGCGTACGTCGTCGCCGTGGAAGCGTCTCCAATGTTGTCCACGTTGTCCCAGCTTGCGAAGTAAAACTTCAGTTTTGACCCGTCACTAAGCACGTATGTTTGTCCGCCATAAGTGTAGGAGCTGGGAACAGTCCAATCAATCTCCCACACGTCGCCTCCGGCAGGTTGAAGATAGTGTGGAGTCCCTTCTTTGGTCAGTATGCCCCTATATGGTGGTCCCTCTGTCATGTCGAGTATGTTGCAGAGCACCATTTTGACCCCCGTTGTGTATCCAGATCCATCGTCGGTGACCGTTGCCTTGATTTTGATGGTGTCTCCGATCTTAAGTTCGGTTGGATTGGTTTCGTTGCCAGACGGGTACGGATTACTTAAAGTGGGAGGAACATTGTCAAGTGGTGGCGGAGGCGGATCTATGAGGAGCAGTCCCCTATCTACGTCGCAGAATATATGGTAGCCTATGATTTCGTTGACTCTAATGAGCCCGCTGGTAACTCCAACAACTTCCCAATGCCACAACCCGATGTCGATGTAAAAGACACAGTTACCGTACTGATCCGTGGTTTTCGTCGTTACAGTAGTGCTGCCGTCTGCCCAAACTTTTACCGTAGCCCCAGATACGCACCAGCCCTTGTATCCAAGGACATCGATGTCCATGGAGCCGACGCCTGACGCGTTAGGGTCCTCCCGGCTGACGCTGAACGTGAGGGCGGGTCTGGTCAAGGCTAACAGGTAAAGTTGCCATCCTACGAGGGCAACAACGACCACAAGTATCAAGAACGCACATATCGCTTTCGTTTTTTGATTCATCTTATCATCTCCAAAGCGAGTGGGTTAGTAAACAAGCAAACCAAGTTGTATGAGAGATGTCCGATGGTAGCAACCAGCTCTGAACGTCCAAAGTATGTGTAACCGATGCTGATGATTAGACCTAGGGTGCCAGCGCCGAGGCAGTATTCAACACGACCGTAGGCTAAGTGTTCGAGCCCAAACCCGGCGTTGCTTAACGCAATGGCTGGGATGTACCCAATCTTCTGTTCGAGGAACTCGGGGAAATAGACGTGGAAGACGGTGGACTCGCAGAAGGCCGCCGGAAGCATCATCACTATGCTGATGAGGAGCCGTATGTCGATGCCTAAGAAGTTTGCCAAGCTGAGGTAGAAGGCTAAGACGGCTTCACCTCCTGGTCCCACTGTTACCAAGATCTCTGAGGGGATCTTCATCTCCTTAACGATCAAGAGGATCCCATCCAAGGTGCCGAAGGCTTGAAAGGAGCCCATCAAAGGTGAGATTACAGTGCTGAGCAGAACGAGCACGGCAGCCGTGACGAAGGCGCCGGTAAGGACGAGGGAGATAATGGGAGCCCAGAACCATTCCCAACCCATGCTTCGCAGGTGAAGCATACCTGCAAAGCCCACTATACCGAGAAAGGCGTATATGTAACCAAAGTTTAACAACTGAGTTGACCCTGTGGTTTGGGCGACTAAGATGCTTGTGAACGCTATCAAGATGCAGACCAGTACCATGGACACGTTCGCGTTCTCAAGCCTCCTTTCAGCCGCCAAATTCTCGCCTCCTACTTGACCAGTCCATATAAAATGATGATTCCTCCCAAGAGTTCAAGTGGAATAGCGAATACAGCCCAGATGTACAGAGGGTTGGGGACCGGTGTTGTGAAAGCCCACCATAAAATTGGGATGGTGAAGGCGCCGATGGTTGGTACGGAGAGCAGGTAGCCGAACATCATCAGAAGGATGCCGATGAATATCGGTAGAAGCTTCACTTGCGCCACCGCCTCTTAGCAAACCATAGAGCTAAGGCAATGGCAACTATGGTGACCGCAATCCCTGTGAACATCAGTAGCCTTGAGTTCAGCCAGATCGTGTAGGTGTTTCCTCCGGTGCCGACCGTTTTCTCCTCGGTTATAGGACTGTATAGGGAGAAGATGCTTTGCTCAACGTGGATCTCAACAGTTCCCTCATAGGTTCCTAGATCAAACTCAACCATTCCATTTTGGTTGGTTTTCCCTGCCTTCTTCTGTGTCCCGTATGTAACCGTGACATTTGCATCAGAAATCAACGTTGCCTCCTCGGGTTTCTGGAAGAACATGTCTGTGCCCTTGACGGTGATGGATAAAATGGTTTTTCCTTGGGCGCCTTTGTACTCGCCAACGACCGTTTTTGTTTCTCCAACATTAATGTTTACTGTTTGAGGCCCGGGTGCCACGAAGCCTTTGACATCTCCGAAGGAAACCTTGTATTCTCCGACGGGAACCGACTCTCTGTATTGGTTTCCATAGTTTCTAGTTTTGAGGACCCCGTTCACGTATATGGTTCCAGAGTTGGGTGGGGTTTCTCCTGTCGTGTAAACGACTAATGTGGCCTCTCCAGGGACGAGAACACATTCAGCAACGTTTTCGTCGTCAACGTTTCCATAAGTATCTGTGACCTTAAACTTAATTTTAACTCCTGTCTCTGCTGCTACGCCTAGGTTCTTTACTTCAAACTTGAACGTGTGCGTTTGATCTTTGCTTAGTGTGATGGTGTCTGTTTTGGGAGTCACTGTAACTTGTGATGTTGAGGGGGAGACTTCTGTCCAAACGGTTCCGGTTGCGGTTACGTCAGCGATTTGTTTGACGGTTACGTAGAGGTTTTGTTTGTCACTTATCTTTGGCTTTATTTGTCCCGATTCCCACTTGATGTCTGTGATTCTAAATTCCCCTATGATGGGTGAGTAAACCACAGAATCCGCTAATTCGGTTGAGATCTGCATGGTGATGAGGCTTGAAACTGATGCTCTTGGAAGGTACACCTTCAGCTTGTTATCGGATGTTATCTCGTATCCTTGTTTCCATATGTCTATGTCAGTCTTTGGAATCAAGGAGAAGCCTTTGGTTAGAAGGTAGTTCATGAGGCTTTGTCCTTTAGGAGTAGAGTACAAGTCGTCGCTGAAAACATCTGGTTTTCTCGGTGAAATAAGCATGTAAGACAAGTCCCATCCAGGATAGTTGTTGCATTCCCAAGATGCGAGTGGAGGACGAGCTTCTACTTCTGTACCTACCGTGTATCTTTGTGAGCCATACCAGTAGTATGAGTATGAGTCGGAGCGTTGATCTACCTCTATTGTTCTCTTGAGGTCGTCGCTGAACCTAAAAATGTAGTCCTTGTTTGCCACTATCAGAACGTTGTCTAAGGCTATTTGATAGCCTGTTCCAAGTTTCCCCAAGTTGGTTACCAATAGTTTCTCTTTGCTGTCGTAGGGATTGACGACCTGAAATGTTTTTACTCCACCGATAGTGTTGTCAGTGTAAGTTTGTGTGAACTGGTTTTGTCCAGCGGTTTTTTTGACCGTCACCGTGAAGGGCGTGTATAAGTTCCAAGAGAGTTCAGAAAACTGCCACGTGTCAACGACCATAGGGCTTACGATTTTTTCGCCACTACGATACCAAAATTTGCCTTCAAGAAGCTCCCAATCAGCTGCTCTCGGTGTAACCTTTATCGGTGTTCTCCTTAAGGCTCTTTCATAGTATGGCTGTCCAGGTGTAAGGGTGACTTCGATGGTTGCCTTTGGAACAATGGTTTTATCACCTACTTTGTTGTCACCCGTTTTTGATTGTGCCTCGTCAAATTTGTAGAAAGAATACGTTTCCTCCGCGTTAACTAAGCCAGTGATAACCCAGAAGGTGCCGGACCATTCACCAGTGGCTGGATCTACTGAGCCTGTCTTCGGATAAATCTTCACTTCAGAAACAGACATTATGGCGAGTTTAGGCACATAGAGTTTTGTATATGTAAGAATAAGAATCACTATTACGAGTGCTACCGCTAAAACAGCTTTTCGATTAAGTTTCAACTTTTAACTCCTCCATGGTTTATACCACCTTTGAAGCATGATTACCCCTGAGGGGGGCGGAAAGACTGCCAGTTTTCTAGTGCGCCGCTAGGGGAATATCATTAGATCCTTCAGTTTTTGAGCGAAGAGACGTAGTTCGAAACTCAGCGCGGGTATCCAACTTCCTAGGACTCCGATGACGATGAGGATCAACCCTATGTAGAAGGCTTTGACTGCCAGTTTTGGTTTTAAGCCGAAGTACATGGCGGACAGCAGGACCAATAGGCCGCAGAAGATGAGGGCGGCGAAGGGGGCGAAGACGAAGAAGAGGACGAAGATCAAGATAGCGATGATGATGGCGAGCCACTTCACAAGGTCGGAGAAAGCGAAGACTTTCAGCAGTGCCTTAGCCATTATCTCCTCTTCCTCGCGTAGTAGACAGCAACCACAGCTACGATCACTACGACAATGGCAACCTGTGGCATGGTGATTGGTGGAAGCCCTGGAACTTCAATTACCCAAAGTTGTGGTGGCGGCGCCTCGGTTGGCGTTGGGGTTGGAGTTGGAGTTGGGGTTACGACTACTGCCGTGGAGAGGTCGATGCTAACGTCGATGGAAGACATGGCTTTCACTGTTACCGTGGCAAAAGAGCCACTTTGACTCCAAGAGATGAGGCTCCCCGCGTGGCAGTAGATGTCTCGCACCGTCTCGGTTCCGATGTAGGCGTTGATGGGTATGGTGGTTCCTGAAGACGCTGTTCCCTTCACCTTTATGTATTTGACTGTGTCGTCCCACTGGAAGGTGGGTGAGTTTAGGTTGTCGGCGAAGACATCGAAGCCCGTGCCTTCGAGGTTTACCTCAAGTCTGTAGCATTTGACGTCGATGGTGGTTGTGGCTCCGGCGGTGTTGCTGGTGGTCTTGCTGGTTTGGTTGACGTGCCATCCCCGATAGTAGGTGTCTATGGTGTATTGGGTTCCGTTCCCCGCTCCTGTAAGCGTTGCCCATCCGGTGGCGTTGAGGGTGATGGGGCCGTGAACGGTGGAGTTGATGGTGTTGGTGAAGTTGACGAAGGCTGTAGTGGGCATGTTGTCTCCGCTGGCGTCCATGGCGTGAGCCTTGAGGATGTTGGTGTACGTTGTGGCTGCTGAGGTCAGCGACGCAGACCAGACGAAGGCGAGGAGGATTATAAGCAGCACTAACGTTACTGAAACGGTTTTACGCATAGTTTTCACCGAACCTTAGTCTCGAAGTTCACTTGATCTTTTCAAGTAGGAGTGAGAGGAACCGTAGGAGCTTCACTGTCACGAGTCCGATGCCAACTTCTGCTATGGCGATTTGCAGCGCAACCAAGAGTTCTGCCGTCAAAGTTGCGGGGAAAAGGATAGCTTGGACAACGGTGAAGGCGAGGGTGACGAGTGTTGCCAGCACTAATTGAAGGAGGAAGGCAGGGATGGTCTTTGACTCCTTGATGAGGTCGATGGCTATTCCGACGAAGAACCCAAGCATGGCGGTGCCTCCTTGCCTCCTTAGCTCTTCAGGGTCACTCGGTTTACAGGCACGGTGTACAGGGAGTTGTCCGGCTTTATGGAGATGGCTGTGACATCGATGTAGTAACACTTGTTCGTTGTAGAGAAGGTGCAGTGTATCTTTGCGGTGAAGTATGCGAAAGCGTCGTTCATACCCTCCTTGTACTCCAACAACTTGGCGTAGGCTTCAGACTCTTCCTCTAGATCGAGGTCTATGACCCACTGCTTGTTCACGCCCTCCCAGTCGATTTTGTCCGACCCATATTTGGCGAGAACGCTGTCTAGTAGAACCAAGTCGATCTCGTCGTTATCCGTGGCGTTTGTAACAAACTTCAGCCTTAGGACCTTGGCGCCCTTGTCCACCGCCGACCAAACCATCTTCCAGTTGATGTACTTGTCCACGGGCGCGGTTCCTATGCTGGTGATGTTGCTGGGGGTGTTCCATTTCAAGGTGGAGTCGAAGGGTATACCGTAGGCGATGAGGCTGAGCTCCGGGGTGGTCCCCGCAGGTGACTTCACGTTGTCCTTCGTCAAAACCATCTTAAACATGTGCTCTAGGTAACCGTCGTCGTCAATGTCCACGTATTCAACGCCCGTGATATATTCTTTGTTGGCCTCTTTGACGAGGCTATCCTTCACGTAGTTTGCGGCGGCGTAAGGCATCAGGTAGAGGACTCCCTTGTCCCCAGTCTGGAGGGTGACCGTCATGTTTCCGCTGCCGATGCTGAACCATCCGGTTTCGGTCTTACGATACCATGAAGGCGTTAAAGCGAGCGCGTTTTCTGTCTTGAAGGCGTTTCGTGTATAGCAAACGAACTTGACTGGACCCACGTAGGCCTCTGCTAGTGTAGGCGTCGGAGTCGGCGTAGGAGTTGGGACACCGTAGGGCTGCTTCGTCACAAGCTGATACAGCTGAGGATACAAAGCAACTACAAGTAATCCGACCACGATGAATATAATGGCTACGTCTCTCCGCGAAATCGTTCTCCCTCTTAAGACCATTCAATCACCTCACTTTTCAAAGGTGGGTTTCAGGCCTTCATCCACAGGCCATCCGAAAAAGGCTTCTGGCCTTTTCCTGAAACACAGTTGAAATTAATATCTAATATTTTGAATGGGTCTAACTTAGAAAGCAAAAAACTTATAATTTAAGAAAACTGTTTTTTTAGTGTTAGAGGAGTTCTAATGGAAAAAGCAAAGGAGAAATCGACTGTTAGTAGGGGCGGTTTAACAACGATTCCTAAAAGGATCCGTGAAGTGCTTGATATAAGAGGAGGAGATCTCTTAGTCTGGGAGGCTAGGGGGTACGAAGCAATCGTCAGGAGAGTTAGATTGTGAGACATAAATTATTGAAGAAAATAGCCGTTTATAAACTGAGGTTGATGGAGTGTTCCAAGGTGGAGGAGGAGTATCCAGTCATTATAAATGGAAAACGGTATAGAGTTGACATCGTCGGTTTCAAGGACAAAGAGAAAATTGCTATCGAGTGTGGAAATTGTTCTATTGAAAAAATTTCGGAACTGAAGAAGGGGTTTGATAAAGTGTTCCACTTCTCATTTGATATGCTTGATTCAGTTTGCTTTAATCTCTTGAACGAGTACAACCAAGAGAATAAACTTTTAGGGAAAAAATTGAGGGAACTGAAGGCAAAAAAAGCGCCAAAAATAGTATATACTAAATACGCTAAAAGTCTTTCTTTAGGGCTGACTGACCGGCAGATAGAAGATATATTATCTTTGACGGGTATCTCTTTTCTATGGGTTTTCGGCGTTTGGGCTCTATCGTTTTTGTGGGTTGCGTTGAACGTACTCCCATTGGTCTTGTCAGTTTTTTCATTTTCCTGCGGCATATATTTTATCTTAAAAACAAACAGACGTTGGAGAATACCAAAGTCGATCTTAAGAAGCTAACTCCTCCTTCCAACGTAAGTATTCTCTGAAAGAGAAACCGAATGCTGCAATATCAATTATATAGGATATGAAACCATGAGTGGACATGAATGGAACTTTCATAAGGAATATCAGAGCAAACACCCCGAGGAAAAGAAGGGAATATATTAAATATCTCGAAACAAGGTATGGCCCAACTTTTAGATAAACCTTTAACACTCCTATTGAAGGAACCTTTTCAGGGTTAATTTTATAGCCATCCGTATTTTGTTCAATCAGATTCATCTGTTGTAAACGTGAAAGATGATGAAGGATGGTGGGCTTGGTTAAGCCCAATTCATCTTTCAAATCTGTTAAAGAGAGGGATTTAGGGTTCCTCTTTAGAATATGTAAATACACCCGTATCGTAGAGGGGGTAAGTGTCTCTCTAACCTTCTCGGGTTGCACTTTACAAACCTCTACCAAGCCACCACCAATGTATAATACATGTGAGAACGGTAGCTGCAAAGATGATGAAAATTAAGTAGATCCCATAGAAGGGGGTGAGAACGGGATCTAGAGCGGGGACATGGTTTACCACTAGACCTCTGACACCTTCTAAGGCTCCCGTGAGCACATACCAGATGCCCACACCTATCGGGAAGGCCCAGATCTGACCGATGTGAACCCATTCGGTGGCGAGGGTGGATGCGAAGCCTAAGCAGAGGATCAGCCAAATACCTAGCAGAACAACGACGGGAAAAACAACCCATCCGTAGGGTGGATTCGAGATGAGGCTGTCTAGAGACTTCAAGAAAAATATAACGTAGAAGCCCATCTTGCCGACGACCTCGGAGACGGCGGCGCCGTTAATGAGCATCTCGAAGCTTTCACTGAAAATTCGGAACATGGGGATGCCTCCCAAGGCACCCCAAAACAAAACGGTCTTAACTGCTTTGAGAGCCAACCACAGAGCTATAAAAAGACCAGCAACTCCCGCAACCCCAACTAAACCGACAACCCAAACTGAGGAAATCTCCAACTCAACCACGGTTTAACCTCCATTCTAAACAACCACTGGTGCTTCCTTGGCTCTGTGCACCTGAGCTTCAGAAGCATGCCTGCTGAGGATGTACAGGTAATCATCATGGTAATGCTTCATGTGCTCAAAATCATCCCCTGGCACGTCCTTGAACCATTGAGAGTTCACAAGGTCCCTTCCCAGGTAGCATATCCCTTGCACGTAAAGAGTCTGGTTCTCTCTGAAGTCCTTTTTTGCAAAGCCTGTACGGAAGTAAGGGATGCCTCCGTCAGTGACACGGCACCTAATTATCCAATCTACAACGTTTTCCAGGTATGGTATGGATTGGGTTCTGGCTGGCTTGAACATGAACTCGCGCAACCTTTCATAGTGAACACGTGCTGCTATGGGGGGGCTTACGGGCTCGCGCACAACAACGTATTTGGTCTTTACAAGCATTTGGGTTATCATGTCTTTCTTGAAAGTTCCTTTGATTGTCAGCCCCATTCTTTCAGCTTCTTCTATTGGAAGAACCCTCGATCCTTTCATCTTCTTAGATATGTATTCGGCTCCTTCACGACTAGGAGCAAGGCCAACTATTTCAAGTTTCTCAGGGACCCGGACTGGCAACGGTTTACACCACGATTTTTTCGCCCTTCTCCCTCAAGATTTTTAAGATCTCTTTGTAGGCGCGGGGGCTGGGTAAGATGATGCTGGGGGTGATCTCAACCTCTCCTTCACTACCAACTATGACCGTGAAATCTTTGTCCTCAACTCTGCACATGTACTTGGACTTTCCTGTTTCATCTTCTGAAATTTTCTCGCATTCAGCCTTACTTTTCTCGAAAATCGGCATAACGACCACTGAAAATATTATAGATTAAGAAGTATATAAAAGCCTTACCAACCGGCGGACGAGGAATAAAAAGGGGGGAAGGGTTGGTGTGACTAGGACATTTCGGCAGCTAGGTAGGTTCGGAAGAGCTCGATGGGGCAGACGTCACCGACTTCAGGATGTTCTTTGAGGCACGCGGCGTGCGCGTCTGGGGCTGGCGGATCCGCCCTTATCTCTCTGTTCCTGTCCAAGACTTTATCGCTTCTCCTGAGGACCCCTGGCTTCCTTCCGACAACTTTGCCCAAGCTGGGTTTTGGATACCATTTGACACCAAAGATACTGTTTGCATTGCCTGATGTTTGACCTTTCCTAATCGCTCCCATTTTGCATCGTATTCAAAATAGGCTTTTAAGTTTATAAATTCTCCCAAAATTTTTTTTTATAAGTTAGATTATTCCTAGACGGTTGAGGCATTCTTTTGTGGTTGGTTTAAAAGTGCATGTTAGTATGTGTTCACATGCGTGTGCGAAGACCTGTGGAGTTCCTTTTTCTTTGATGAGAACGCAGAGAGGAAATATCTTGTAGTTTCCCTTGACCAGATGGTAGCGTTTCTCTCCCTTTTTCTTAATGAAGGGAAGCTCCAAGAGTTTGTTTAGGTGATAGTTCATTGCTTGTTGAGAGAGGATACGGCTTCCCTCGCGCACCCGCCTCTGGTTTATTTCATTGTTTATATCTGTGAAAGACACAAAGTTTTTACCTCTGTCTCTTAAGCATGCAAGGGAGTAGAATATCTCATAGGCGCCAGGGGAAATAACTTTCTTTTTGGTGGAGCGCGTCACGGATCAGCAGAGCCCCCGTCGGAAACTTAGACCAAGACTTTCGTAGGCTTTTTCGGACACGAAAGCTTGACTTCATGCTCCGTTTCGATCAGCTCACATATCATCTTCTCTTTAGTACCCTCTACCTCACAGACATACAGGTTGGGGTTTTCCTCCAGTGGCTTGCAGTTTAAACCCTTGTATTTTTCACCCAACATGAGACCTCCTATTAAAAATAATTTTTATTGTACATCCTATTTATAACTATCGGAGCGTCGTGGCGACCTCTGCCGACGGTTTAATGGAACTCCCACCCGAGAACAACAGTTTCTCTAACTCCAGTTCAGAAACTCGACTGTCCACCCCTTGGATCATGCCGTAAGGTGCGTATGGACTTATGAAAGCTGGAACGTAGCGTATGTTATATCTGTGCTTTAGAGCCATCCGCACGCGCAGATTTATAACTTCAAATCTGTCTATGAATATGGAGTGTCGTATCGTTTCTTTCCCGTATAAGTCAACGAGTCTCCCTAGTCTCCGTACGTTTATGTCGGTCATGGGGTCAGGCTGTGAAAGCTTCAAGGCGAGTTCCTGCCTCAGTTTAGCTCCACGTCTCCGCTTCTCAACCCACACCAGACCCTTCTTGAATATTCGACCCTCCAAGTCGAAGCCTTGACGCTTAAGAACATTCCCGATCTTGGATTCCTTCTTAAATATCGTGTCTAAGTCCTCGTCGTTCAACTCAAATCCATGAAGAGGTGAACAATGAGTGCAGTCGGGCATCACAAAAGATTTGATGTAAAGCCACAGAAACGAGGCCATATCAACCATCTACGTTTCGTATCCTGACATGGGCGGTCGGATCACCACGGACTTACGGTGAAAGTTGCGAAAGTTGTCGTGGACATCAGCGCATCCTCCAACAAACCCGTCAACAGATCGTAATAGGGGCGATGCGCTTTTCCACTTGAATTTTAAAACGTTGGTGTATGCCTTCTTTGGGTTGTTTAAGGGTTTCGGCATGGCTTCCAAACTCTGGGTTTCGAGGATCACTATGTATCCGTGCGAAAGGGTTCTGGCTTGTCCAGTCAGCAGCCTAGTTAAGGCATCAATTATCTCTTCCCTGAAGGGCTTTTTCTCTCCGATAAAGTTGAGTATGTCGTGAATGATGATGCAGGGTTGACAGACTTCAGTTAAAACCTGAAGCTTATCCATCAAGCTTTCTAGGCTGATGAGAAAAGCCAACTGATTGTAGTAGGTTTTCTCCGGCGAAGCGATAAAAGTTAAAACGTTTACGCCGAAGGGTTCAGTCAGATGTTGAGCCATCCGATCCTGGCTAGAGAACCAGTAACGGTTTTTCCTCCACCTTTCAACGAAGTTTTTCGCAGCTGCCTGTGACGCAGCGTTTTTGATGGTGCCAGCTGCCTTCTCTAAGATCCCATCGACGCCGATGAGGTCTTTTAGGGTAACGTTTGGATCTATGCAGGCTCGATCGAAGTAGGGTTGCAGCTCCATTGAGTACAGCGACTCGCTCGGAACCTTAAGGACGGTGCCGAGATGAGCCAAATCAACGATTTGGCGCCAAGGCAACCCCCAAAAATCATCTATACCCCATTTACGTCTCAGATCCGTCAGAATCTCTCGTTTCTTGGTGGGCGCGATGTAACCAGGAGCATAAACGTTAATAAGAAACTTTGGTATGCTTAAACCTTTTCTAATGCCATGAATACCCGCTAGAAGGGTCCTATCTCTCACCCTCCTGTTAGGCTCACTCATCCCCAGATAGTTCGCCTTCCAGTCATACAGAAAACAGGGATGACGGGATGCTGGTGTGCCAAGTTTCCTCCACTCTAGGTACAAGCCTTCGATGATGTCTCTTGTAGTAATACTTTTACCTGCCATACTCGGTCCCCACAAAAGTATCGTCACAAGAGAAGAGGGATCGCTGGGCAGAAGCAGAACCGTTTTTTCTCCATGCGGCGACAACCCTAGATATATTGGGAGACGCAACTTCTCCTCTGGGACCCCGACAATTCTCCTCCTAAATCTCGGGTGAGGTTTAAGGCCAAATTTAGGATTAATTGCACCAAAACTCATCAATTATTCCTCTCAAGGAAACTCTCTACCTTTTTAAGTAGTTTTTCTTCTTGATTGAGCTCATTATTGATAATAACTAAGGTTTTGTACCCATACCCTTCGAAGTAGTTCTTCCTCCATTTTACATAATTTTCTACGTATGTCTCCATATCTTCCAAGAGACCATCTAGGTAGTCATTTATCGCTTTTTCCTCGGCTTCACGAAGCATTTTGATGTGTATGTCATACGCAAGAACAACAGTAACAACTATCAAAACAGTTAAAATGGTTACATAGACCAAAACCTTTTTTCGCCTAGTCAAGTTTCCTCTTCCTCTTCCCTTTTTTCTTCTGGTGGTTTCTTGAGTTTAGGAGGCTTTTCTCCTTCCATTACCCAACCTACCCCTTCTAAGCCCGGTGGTCCTCTGCTTAGGATCTCGTCGTGATAGTCGGCTAGGTGTTTGGCTGATTGAAGGATGATCTTAGCGTAGTGTACGAGTGTGCCAACCTGTGCGTGGAAGTCATCCAACGAGATGTAACCTCCGTCATGAGCCAGTTTTCTTGATAGGTTGTCCGCAAGTCCTCTGGCTTCCTCCAAATCAACAAGTAGCTCGGGATAGACGGCCTTAATTTCCTCGGAGTAGAGGGTCTTGGCCTCCAATAAGTAGGTAAATTCTCCTGCCAATCTGCTGGACCAGTCGATGAGACATTGAGACCATAGAAGAGGGGAGATACCAAAGCTTTTTAGGAGACGCACCTTGGCGGATGCTCTTTCATGGAGCGCCTCTGCTGCTGTGAGTTCTCCCAGATTGATCACTGCTCGAAGAGTAGGATTAACAAACTTGGGATTAGCGAGTTCTTTGAAACGGTTCAGTAGGACCCTTGCCTCCTGTTTTAGGATCTTTATGTAATCTGTGTCGAATCCCGTAGCCTTTGACAGGGTCCCGTCTTCTGCGTTTACAATGTCAAACAGGGTTTCGTATCCTCTCTCTTTCAAGGCTTCCCATTTTTGTTCGGTTATGCCGCTCAGCTGAGTCAATTTCGTGATGTCAACTGGATCGGGAAACAGGATGCTTGGGTCTGTGGCAGTGGTTATCTCTGGTTCTTTTTCTTGGTTTCCGACCTTAAAGACCTCGTATTGTTTCAGCAATTTATCGATGTTTTCCACTATTTGCCTTAACCTACTAGAGAATGGTTGCTTTTGCTCGGATTCCCCGGCCTCAGGCACTTGTAGCACCTGCTACTTTCGTCCTAATCTCCGTCACAGCTTTTTGAACTTCTTCCATAGCTTTCCTCATCTCTGCCGACTGTTTTGTTAATTCTTCCAGTTTTTTCGCTTCTTCGGGGCTTAGTCCCTCGGCGAAAACCCTGTTAAGCTCTTTTCTCTTGTTGATGATGTTTTTTGCGGCTGCGATGACTGCGTCCATACCACCTTTCTCGGCGATCTGCTGGAGACCTAGACCTGAAATCTGCTGGGCTCGATCGGCTACTATGAGACCAAAGACATACATGGGATCCGAAACGCTTTCTACGACGTATCTCATGAGGGGGATGGAGGTTGTTAGGAGGGATGACATGAGATGGTTCACTTCGATAAGGGATTCTCGGTAAGATTCGGCTATTTTTTCGAGGTCTCTCTCGTGCTCGTCGATGAGCAAGGGAAGCATCCGTACTCCTGTCATGATTTCTTTAAGCTTTTCCTCAGGCGGGTACGGTCTCACCCAAAGAACCTTGGGATCCACGAGGCGCCGTTGCCTAAGCTCAGCCCAAGCTTCGTCCCTTTCGTCCCCTTCTTCCCAATATCTTTCTAACACTTCATCTGGAGAAACCAAGTCAGCAGTTATCAACCAGTCTTTCACCGTAAGCTCAGGAAGCTGTCGTGTTAAGAAGCCGAAGAACTTCCTCTTTTCTTCCTCAGTCACAAACTTTTTCTTTAGCAGAGTCTGCGACAACTTCATGGAGTAAATGCGCTCGATCAACCCCCTATAAACACCTTTCGAATACTCATCTAGGGTGCCATGGGTTAGAAGCACCGTGTATCTACCAGCCTTAATTCCATGAAACTTTCTGTCGGCGATTCTCATGTCGAGTATGCGAGCCTTTTCTTTTCCAAGCTCGAAGTGCTCCCTTGGACTCATGGTTTCCAGAATCCATTTCTTTCTCGTCGCGCCGATCAAGAGCCAACCCAAAATTAAGCCTAAACCGGCAGCGGCAATGAGTTGTTCTAGTCCCAGATCCATTTTAACGCCCCATTAATAATAATGTGCTTCACCTATAAAAAATATTTTTATATAGAACACACTATTATAAGAATTATGCATATTAAGGGGGAGTTTGATGAGCAGCACTGAAGAGTTCATCTCCTATGGTTTGGTCATCGTCGTGTTCATGATGATTTTGTATCAAGCGAGAAAACCTAAGATGGGTGCTCTTAACCTCAAAATGTTGACAGATAGGTTCAAGGAGGCTCAAGATATCATCAGCAACGCGAAGAAACAGACGTGCCCCTACTGTGGATCGGAGATAATCATGGGACCCATGGACTTGTACAAAGAGAACGTAATAAGCCTGACGTGCAGCAAGAACGGGTGTGGAGCAATGATGGAATGGAGAAGAGAGACAACTGGCAAGCTGCAGAGAAGAACCGAATGGATTTTGAGGTCGACCTCTGTCCCTATAACTGTGGATGGTTCAGCACCTCCTAAACCGCCAACGTTAACATCGAAAAAGACAAACGTGAAACATATCGCTGATCTAGGTTGGTTGACGTTCAACCTCACAATCCTAACGTGTATCTGCGGGATAGTTTGGGTTCTTCTATGGCACCTATACAACTTGGCGCCTATACATATTGGTTTCTGGACGCTGGAATCCATGCCTGTAGATGTTTACCGAAACTACCTTTTCATAATGATCGCTGTCATATGCGTTATTCACCTCGCGCTTGTGTGGAAAATGCGGAGACAAAAAGGAGGGGTATGAAAGTGGAACAAGAAGAGAAACCTAGAAGGTTATGGGTTTATGTACTCGCCACAATTCTTTTAATCAGCGTTATGGCAACTGGACTCATTTACAGGGATTTGCAGTTGAAGCAGCAGGAGGCAGCCGCTTGGGAGCAGAGTTGGGAGAAGCTAACCAAGAAACTGGAGAAGGCATCGCTCCAGGTTGCTATAGCACCCATATCCTTGAACTTCACCGCAATCGATCCCGTTAAAAGGGTTCCGGGCACAGGCTTTACTTACCTCATGGGTTACGTCACCGTGAGCAGACTGACAAGAATAGTGGCTAGACCAATAATCCTTCATGTAGGTTTCAGCGTAAACGTCGAGGCCCCAGATTATGGAAACATCACCTACTCCTACACAGAAAGTCAGGAACTGGAGATAGCGCCCCCAGAATTCGACACCATACAGATACCTTGGGGAGCCTTCCCGATAGAGATGAAAAACTTCACCTCAGGCGACGTGATCCTCTGGAACATGGAGGTCACAGTCTCGGTTGAATGGCTTGGATACATGGTTGCGACACAAAGAACTTCGGCTCTATACACGTTGGAGGTTGTGTGATAAATGTCGGAGAAAGACTGTTGGGTTCCGTGTGCCACCGACTTGGTCACTGACTCGAAGCCTTCCGTTAAAGTTGATCCTGGTCAAGAGAAAAAACGCTTTCGAAGGGTGGATGTTAAGGAAAGACTCAACAGGAAACTACCTGTTGTCGTTTAAACTTGGTTTTGGGGGAATATTTGTGATCTGGACAACACATTTTTCACCTATCCTCCACAAGATTATACGAGCTTTTGTATGCAGCGAAAAAATTGCGAAGGCGGATCTAGAAGACCTAGTTAGATGTGCTCTACTTCACGGTGAGAAAAGGTTACTTTGGCATAAAGGCATCGCTGTCTGCACTAACGGAGTAGATCACTGGTGCTTCGCTGAGATGGGCGAGTATAAACCCATGGTAGAACTTGCCAAGCCAAGGGGAGAGATCATTGTAGTTAAGGGAACATACTCTTGTGAGTACTGTTACATACAAGTGAAGAAGCATTGCAGTGGTGGATTAGCTCATGTGTAGGAGGTACTACATTAAATGACTGACTTTGTGAGATTGGATATTGAAGCATTCCGAGAGCATGATTGTGAGTTGAAGCATTGGTTGGTGGAGCGCGAACTTGCGGTGGAGTACATCGCCAGAGTTGCTAGGCAGATTATTGAGGATGAAGACCCCAAGGATCTAATGCTAAAAATGGATGCAATTGTAGCCTATTTAATTGACGTTGAAAACAGGATCGACATGTTTGCGGAAGAGATTCTCTTTGTCAAGGACAAAAAGCCTAGAGCTACTTACATCAGGGTGGACCGTGAAGAGTTCAAGCGATGGCTTATGCAGCTCGGTCACGCGGCGTCGGCGGAGGAGCACTCCGCAGACCACATAAAGGCTTACTATAAACGCATGAAGAAGGCGAACAACAAGGAGGACAAGATCAAGTGGAGGGAGAAAATGAATATTATGATAAAGTTTGGGGACGCCACCCGTCTCTCGCGTCAGAACTACATAAACGACTTTCTCAGAGAGGAGTTGAAAACAGGAGATGACAAAGAAAAAGCGAAAGAAGGGAAAGGTTAAGGGTTGCCTCAAGGTGAAGGGGGACGTGGTGTGTGAGTGATCTACATCAAGGGAGGTGATATAGGGGTTGGGAAAGAAACTCGTGTATTATACATCTGAGGACTGTGAATACTGTGACGAAGCAAGACCTATCGTGACAGAGTTGGCAAGGGAGCTTGGCTTACAGGTAGTGGAGTTGGATCTCAAAGAGTCGGAGGAAACGCCTGTTACAACGGCTCCATCGGTCTGTCTGGTGGATGAAGAAAAAGGAGAGACAATTACCTGCGTCGTTGGATTCTCCAACAGGGTAGAGTACAGACAACGGGTAGCGGCGATGTTAAAGACGAGGGTGGTCGTTTAGGTCTATGCTAACTGAGCAGATATCTAAGCAAAAAATGGGTCCTTGCCCATATTTAATAGCTGAAAACATCGGATTTTCATTGAAATACACTCAATACAAGTGCAAGGTCGTTTCCAATCGTGAAATACTTTCGAGTGAAGTCGAGAAGTGTCAGCTCGTTTGGACAAAGTGCCCTGATTATGGTTACGGCGTGAGAATAGGAATCTTAAGTGTCAAAAATGAAAAAGTTTAGCAAGGTAGAGCGGTTACATGGGTAAAATCTACGTGAAAACGATCGTCCTCGTGTTTGTCTTTGCAGTCTTGTTAGCGGCTCGCCTCGGTTTGTTAATCGTACAACTTCCTATTCCAGCCTCAATATTGAATTTTCTACTTTTGTTGATTTCCGTTGCTGTGTTTATCAACGAAAAGCTCACAAAGGGAGAAAAATGGTTAAGGATTCACTATGTCTTGCTTGGGATTTCAATACTGTTCATTTCATACGTGTGTTTCATGCTTTGAAGGTTTGTATTTCTCGTACTCTTTTCAGTCTTTCTCAATCCAGTATTTGTATCGGTTGCCCACCCGTTTTCTTTTTATTTCCCCTTTCTTGGTTCCATGATTCAGAAACCAGCTCAGTGTGTTCTCACTATGTAGGATCGCCTGCTCCTTGAGGATACCCTTGATTTCCCCAGCGGTTAAACCACCCTTGGCGTGACAGTACGGGTGTGAGAGCAACTCCCTCACGGCTCCGACGGTGCTTTCTCGCTTTTTTATCCAGGGTGCTGAGGGCAACGGAGCAGGAACCTTTGTGGGCATCGTGTTCTCAGTAGGAACCACCATGAACCTATGCTCCATCTCGTCTAGGCGCTTGCTCATCTCGACGAGTCGCTCAGATACGTCGCGGGGCACAGGTTCCCCTGACGGAATCGAGGCGATCTCAAGTTTCAGCTTGCTTGCCACGTCCAAGGCAGCTCTCAACCTTTCGTTTTCCTTGGTCCTAAGCGTAAGTTCCTTCTTCAAGTCAGCTATCTGGTTCTTTAACTTAGTAACTAGAGAAAGCTCCTTCTCTCGTTTCCTTGTAACCTTTTTAAGCCTCTTCTGTAGGTCGGTGGCCAACGCTGTGATGTCTGGACGCTCTATAATTTTGGGTCGGGATACCTCCGGTGTGTAGGCCACATGGGTGCATTCTCTCTTAGCAACGGAGGTTAGGAATGGTGTGCGGCTTGTAAAGTCTCCGAATATAATGACCTGTCCGACATCAAGGTTTGGGATTTCCTTCACCGTCTCGGGGAGTAGGCGTGCGTGTTCCTCTATGCGCTGTATGTCGGGTGGGTACGTTTGCTTTCCTACGATCCAGTTTGTGACCTTAGCCCAAACATCCTTGGACACCCAGGTTGGTCTGTGTGTGACTACGATTGAACCAATCCCACGTTTGCCACCCTTCTTCACCACTTGAATGTAGCGATAGTAGTCGGATGCACGCTTCTTATGTCCCTTTTCTGGAATACGCTCGTCGGCCTCCTCAATCACGAGTAAGCTTGGTCTCCGCACGGTTTTCTGAATGTTTATGTACTCGTCCAGGAACTCGTTTAGGAAGCTGGCCTCCTCAACCTCGTTAAGCTCGGTGGAGCTCAGGTCCAGGATGACGGGTATGCCCTTCTCTACAGCCATCCTTGCTATTGTTCTGGCATGCTCCACATCCACGGTTAAGTGACAGTTCTGAGAGGTCTTGACGCCAACAACCATCATGGGAACCACCATCTCCTTACCAAGTTCTGTGATGGAGTAAAACTCACCCTCAGGATCTAAAACAACGAAGTGAATGCCCATCTTCACCAGTTGCTCAAGCATGACGCCGACCGTGTAGCTTTTGCCCTGACGGGGATCAGCGATCACCGCCGTGTTTTTTCCGCCTAGAACGTCTTTAACCGCAATCGAAACCGTGTTACCCTTCAAGTCAGTCCCAATAACCACACGAACCTCACTCAACCTCTACACTTCCTTTCAGTTGCTCTCGTAACAGTTATTATGATTATTATTGGAGAAGAGGTGAATTTAAGAATTTTGTCATCAGATTGCGTGCTTACACTAAACGTGGATTCTAATTCTTGCTTCTTTGTCCTCCATTTCCCTTTTCAGTTTCCTATATTTGTGTGGCATAAGAAAACCGCGCAAATAATTCCACCAATGTTTTGTGTTCCAAAACAGAATAGAGGGGTCTTTGTAAACAAACATCGGTGGAATCGCTTTGAATGGTGCTGTTAAAATCCTTCTAACCAAAGTAAAAGGCAGGGTTGTAAGTCCGGTCAACAACCTCTCGTTTGCTCCTGCCCAACTACCCTTTTCAGAATAAACAAATAAATGAACACCATTAACTTTAATGTAGTGAACTTTCAGTTTTTTGTGCAAGATGTGCAGCTCTAAAAAACCGTCCTCTCTTGCGTCTAACCACTTCGGAATTTTCACATCTTTAACAGAATCTAGCTTAATGAAAGCCGAACCACAAGCAAAACCTCTTGTTTGTAAGGTTGGAACATGTTTCCACCAAAACCTTATGTATTTGGCTCTCGGACTTGGATAATCAGCGTGACTCACTTTAGCGACCACTGAGGCAAGTTGTTCATTTTCTAACAGTTTGTTGATTGCTTCTTTTACCCAACCAAAGGGACTATAATAAATCACGTCACTGTCATGAAAGTAAAATATTGGTGTCTCTATTTTGCTGATGGCTAACTGTCGGGCATATCCTAAACCAACATCTTCTTGATAAATTTGTGCGTTGTGTCTTTCAGCTATTTCAACAGTTCCATCTTTGCTGTGGTGGTCTACAACTATCAACCTGTTTATTGGTATCGCCTTTTCAAGACTGACCAAGGATTCCTCTAAGTGTTTCGCAGAATTATAGGTCATAACGGCGACATCGATTTTCATTTCCAACCTTACTGCCAGTTTCAATTTTTGTTACGTCTCAGGAACCATGTTCACTAGGGTGAGAATCCTTCTACCAAAAGTTTCTCCCCTTCTGAGCGTTTGATTCGTTTCATTTCGCGGTATTCATCTGGTTTTAACCAGCCTTGGAGGTATGAAAACCAGTGTTTGGTGTTCCAGAAGATTATTTTTGGATCATTATAAGCAATCGCAGGCGGTATTGCTTTTAGAGGTGCAGTTAGGATCCTACGCATCAGAAGGTAAGGCAAGGGCTTCAACCCAGTGAGAATCCGCTCATTTGCCCCGCCCCATGATGCCTTCTTTTCTTCACCAAAATCAAAGTAGTGAATGCCGTTCGTGAGAAGCATCTCATATTTCCAACCCTTTTTAAGCATGTGTAATTCTATCCACCTATCCTCTCTAGCGGTTAGAACATTGGGAATGCGGATTCCTTCTATTGCCTTCTTCATTATGAGAGTTGAACCCGTTGTGAAACCAAACCTCCTTATCATCGGAACCTTTCTCCACCACCATTTCGCGTACTTGCCTCTAGATGAAGGGTAGGTTGTGGGCAAGGCCATAATAACGGCACCAATCTTCTTTTCTTCACTAAGCATAGACAAAGCAACAGGAAACCAGTCCGTTGTGTAGAACACGACATCGCTATCCACAAACATAAAAACTGGTGTTTTTATTGTATCGATGGCGAGTTGCCTTGCAAACCCAAGGGAAACGTT
>Ga0315308_1000379_pt1 | contig 24596 bp, 23 predicted proteins | sample TDP3_MG_FD_203078 | JGI IMG/M metagenome (GOLD analysis project Ga0315308, IMG submission 203078) | Freshwater sediment microbial communities from Lake Towuti, South Sulawesi, Indonesia - TDP3 | ecosystem: Environmental > Aquatic > Freshwater > Lake > Sediment | place: Indonesia: South Sulawesi... | reverse complement strand
GGGATTCGATTCTTGAAATGTTCAGCGGACTTATTGTTCCGTCATAGTCCAAAAGCAAACACTTTACAGTCATCTTACGAGGTTCAGTCTTAGCGCAATCATTTTCCCCTCGCATGAAAATTCACTTATGCAATCCTGAAGAGACAGAGGAAAATGGATCTTACTCTTTTCCAGACCTAAAGAGACTTGGGATTCTATCAATTTATACTTTCTTAATGATTTGTTCAACACATCTATAAGAAACAGGAATTGCCTAAGACGAATGCACGCAACGTAGCTGCCTGACAAAAGAAAGAGGTGTGTGTCAGAAGTCTGGTGTCAGTACGACTCTCTTCATCATTTTGGTTTTGTGCGCTTCTTCGAACACTTCTTTGATCTTGCTCATCGGTCTAGTCTCAGTGAAAGGTTTGATCTTGATTGTTTCATTTAGCACCATTTCCAGCACTTTAGGATAGTATTTCGGTAGACAGCCCCAAGTTCCGATTATGTCGGCGTCGAAGGCCATCAGCCTCGAAATGCTGTACTCGTTTTTCTGCATACCAAAACCGATGACAACCAACTTCCCAATGAAAGACAGCAGATTAAGCGCAATAGCCTGTCCAGTAGGTGTTCCAGTGACCTCGAAGACTATCCAGCCGTAGTTACTGGGCAACCCATGAGCCTTACACAGTTCTCGAAACTCGTTGCGAACATCGTTTTCGTTCTTGCCTGTGGAGTTGATGACATAGTCGGCGCCGTATTTGAGCGCTCGCTCAAGTTTTTCAGGGTCTCGCGCAATGCCTACAACCGTTTTTGCTCCGAAGGCTTTGGCCATTTGAGCCACATAGCTGCCGACGCCGCCGGTGACGCCTACGACGACAGCGTTGTCGCCTGGTTTGAGCGCGGTCCTCACGCAGGCTTGATAAGGCGTCGTCACGGCGTCAGCAATGACAGCTAATTCTGCAAGCTCGAATCCTCGACGGTTTCCAACCACACACAGGTCTTCAGACGGTACAGGTATGTGGCTCGAAAAGCCGCCGTAAATGCCCAAGCTGTTTCCCGGCATCTTCTGAGCTAAACAACGGTTTCCTCTGCCTGAAACGCATATGTCACATTTGTTGCAGGGCATCACAGCCGGCACAATGACTTCTTTGCCAACGAAACGGCCGTCACCTGCTACTACTGTGCCACTTATTTCGTGACCAAGCGTCAGCGGAGGCTTCGTAACAGTTAGGACACCGTCGTAGAAGTAGCTTAGGTCTGTGTGGCAGACACCGCAACCCGCTATTTCCACGAGCGCCTCGTTTGCTTGAAGCGGAGGAACTGGGAGCTCAGCTCTTTCAAGTTTTCCTTCGGTGACTTGACCTGTTTTTGGGTCTTTGCTCCACGGCTGCACCATCTGCCACGTTTGGATCTTGTCAGGCACTTTGCTCATCTCTTCTCACCTTTCTTATGCCTTGAACCCTACTGTTTTGATGTTTGTTCCTTACGTTTGGGCAATACCGCCTCGTACATCTCGTCCTCTGAAAGCTTGCCTTGAGCGATCAACTGCCTAAACTTGATGAAGTCAATCGTGTCTCGACCTGTGATTTTTCTAGTGTTGAAAGCTTGGAACCCTAAGAAGGCCTCGTAGTTCATGTTGGCTGCGAGCCAGTGTCTGTTGTAGTTTTTGGCGTGGTCCCAGAAGAACTTCTTCTTCGCCCGTACGCTGTCAATCGCCTTGATTAGGCAGCCTGGAAACAGGTTGGCAAACAACCAAGTGACCTTGTTTATTTCCTTGTCTAGGAGTTCAAGGCTGATCTTGTTCTGCTCCCTCATGGCTCGAATGTAACTGTTGGCTTTGTCAAGCTCCTCTCCAGTCTTGAAGTCGCCGTAGACGATCTCGCCGTCTTCAACGTATCGGTCAGTTATCACCGAAGGATTGCGAACCCATTTGTCGCCGTCTTTAATGACTGGCACCGCCTTGTTGATCAAACCGAGCCTTTTCATTTTGTAGGCACTCCACAACTCGCATGAGACACAGTTCCACAGCGCGTCCTCTATGCTTAGCATCCATGGCAGAAAGTCGGAGGAGCCTCCATCTGGTGATGAGCCATGTCGTGGCCCAGCCTGCCCGAAAACGGCTAGGTCCGAGGCCATTGAAACGTCGCATGCCATGCCGATTTCTTGTCCTCCTGCCACTCGCATGCCATTCACTCTGTTGATGACAGGTTTTTTGCACATTAGAATGGAGTCTACCATATGGTTGAACAGTTCCATGTACTCGCCGTATTCGTTGGGTCTCTTGCTATAGTATTCAGCGTATTCCTTGGTGTTGCCTCCGGTGCAGAAGGCGTTGTTTCCCTCACCTGTGAACACAACTGCAACCACACCACGGTCAAGTGAAGCGTTTTCAAAACCAGCTATGACGCCTTTAACCATTTCAGTCGTGTACGAATTGTACTGCTGAGGATTGTTCAATACTATCCAGGATACGAACAGGTCTTCAATCGTCTTGCCCTGTGGATCTGTTAAGGGTCGCTTCTCGTATACTACGCCCGGAGCCTGCTTGCTCCAGTGTATGTCGCTGTGCAACGCATGATTCTTTGTTTCGTTATCGCGTGGCAACCATTCCAATCCCATAATTCATCTGTCTCCTTTTCACATCATGACTGCTTTTTGAGGATTAAGGCATATAGCATTTAGTTCTTTTATATGGATTTCCGCATTGCGGTCAACAAACATTGATTTATCAAGAATGCTCCTGTTCAATGTGGGCTTTACAGGGCTTCAAGAAAGACGGTCCGATAGTCTCAATTCCAGTTGTCTGAAAACGAAGTGTTAATCTGTGTCTTAGTTTATCTTCCCTATTCTGGTCTGCGAGCAAGGCAAACCTCATGTCTCTTAACGACAGCATCATCCAAAGTCTCAAACAAATTGCAGGCGACTCAAACGTTCTAACAGATCGTGAAGACCTGCACGTCTATGGATTTGAACAATTCTTCAAACAGAAGCAACATCCGCGACTTGACGTGGTTGTGAGAGTTAACTCAAACCAGATGGCTGATGAGATTCTTCAGTTGGCTCGAAAAAGTGGCATTCAAGTTTTCAGGAGAAGTGAAGGCAAAAGCAGTTTGCCGCAAGCCATGTCACAAGCCGTGGTTTTGATTGATGACGCCGCTCCACCTCAGCCAGAGACACTTTTGAAAGCCGACGAAAAGCACCCTAAAACTGCAGAGCTGGATCAAGAGATACATAAAGCTGGACCTGGCGCCTTCCGCAACTACGCTTTAGCGTTAAGCTCTTTTCTCTCTAGAATGCCAGCTCAGAAATGCTTAGGCTGCCATGTTTGTAGCGGTTACTGCACCGTATCCCCGTTTCACAACAACATCGAAACTTGGTCGTCTAAGGGAAGAACGATTCTGACGCGAGCTTTGTCCAGCGGCGAACTGCAGCCTTCGTCAAAGCTGGTTGACGTTCTCTATTCGTGCAATCTCTGCGGGTTCTGCTTCGCCGAGTGCTTTGAAAACAGCACGCAAGTTAGAAAAGCCATAATGGATGCTCGACACCGCGTTGTTCAGCTGGACAAAACGCCAGCGCTCTTTCAGGCCACGGCCAAGACAATCTTTGAAACAGGGGACCCAGCTGGCACACCTTTGAGCAAACGTGTGTCGTGGGCTAAACAGCTTCCTCAGAGAGGTGTCTTCCCAAACAGGGCCTCCATTCTCTACTGGGCAGGCTGCGTGGCTTCAGTTCGGACGCCAAACACCGCGAAGGCTGTTGGCAACGTGTTAAATCGGGCGCAGATCGATTTCACTTATCTCGGTGAGAAAGAGGGGTGCTGCGGTTATGTTCTGCTTGCCGCTGGACTCTGGGATGAGGCAAGGGAAAACGCGTTGAGGCTTGAGGAGAGAGTGGAGCAGACGGGAGCTGAGACTCTGATCACGACTTGTGCGGGCTGCTATTACACGTTCACCAAAATGTATCCTGAAATACTAGGCGTCGAACTCCCGTGCAAGGTCTCGCATGCCACACAACACGTGGAGCGTCTCATCAAAGAGAAAAATGTCGTTGCCCATGATTTGGACTGGAGAGTCACATATCATGATCCATGCTCTCTGGGGCGACACAGTAACGTCTACAACTCGCCGCGCAAGGTTCTAAGAGCTGTGCCTAAACTTTCCTTCATCGAAATGCAATTGAGTCGAAACCGTTCACGATGCTGCGGAGCCGGAGGTGGACTCTGGTCTTTCAACAACACCACTGCGGTGAACTGTGCCTCTGAAAGGCTCGTCAAAGATGTGGTTCCGTTAGGTGTCTCAACTTTAGTCACTGCGTGTCCAACATGCCACATTAACCTTCGTAACGCATCAGTTAGAAAGTCGCTAGGAATCAGGGTATATGACGTGATGGAAATCGTTGAATCAGCTATTTTAGGATGAGCTATGCTTCAGCTTTTTCTAAGCTCTGCCTATGCATGATTGCGGAAAAGTTTGTTTATGGAGTGGCTAGCAGTTTTTTCATCAGTTCTGAGAATCTTTGGGCTGCTGCCCGCTGCTTCATCATGTTGGCGGTTGTGGCTTTGACGTATTGTAGCGCCTTTGGGTCACAGAATTTGGCGCACTGTGGCTGGCCGCTGCATAGGTCGCATTTAAGAACTCGGCCTTTCTTGAGGTCAATTTGAGCGCCTGCGAACGGGCAATATAGAGCGCAGAGTCGGCAGCCGACACATGCATTTGGGTCAATTACAACTGCGCCAGTTTTGTCGTCTCGGCTTATGGCTCGCACTGGACAGACTGTTTGGCAGATTGGCGACTCGCACTGCACGCAGACCACTGGAATGTATAGACCCGCTGTTTCCCACTTAGCTACGTGAATGCGAGCCAACGACGGATTAACCATCTTCTCATGGTGCAGAGAGCAAGCGGTTTCACAGAGGCGGCATCCGGTGCATTTCTCTGGGTCAATAAACAATATTCGGTCCATCTCAGGTTTCTCCCCACTTCAAATCATGTGCGATGGCTCTTTATCAAGTCCCAGCCGCTTCAAGGCCTCTTGTGTGGGCACGCCGTTTTGGTCCCAGTTGTGCAGCGCATAGTATTCATCTAGCATTTTCTCAAACTGTGCCCTGTCGATCTTCTTGCCCTTGGCGATTGGCAACCCTATCGGCGTCGGCTCCTTGAAGTAGCGTTCTGGTAATGCGTCGTCTTTTCGAGTGAAACCCTCGCGAAGGTTGAACAATCTCTCAAATGTGTATATTCTTTCGCCGATCTCCATCAGATGTGCTCTTGAAAATTCCATTCCAGTTGCCAGATAGATGAGCTTAGACCATTCATCCCATTTGGGCGCGTGTACAGCTAAGAAAACGGTTTGGAACTTGCAGAGGCCGATTGAGTCCGTGACGGCGTAGAGCCGCTCTTGCCACCATATCATGCGGCTCTTTCCGTCATATGACGTATAGTCTGGGGAGACTGGGCCTCCGTAGACTTCTTGCAACAGGTCTTCTGGTAAGCTGTATAGGTCTATGGCTGGTCTGCTGCGCAGGTGGTCTGCGCCGCGTGTTGACGTTGCTATGCCTAGAGCGAAGCTTGGTGTGGGCCGTTCATCAGAATGCAGGTTGCTCATGCCCTTGACTTCAATCGCATAATATTGAGAGTCTTTTCCGATTATGGCTATTGCTTTTCTGAATCCGTCTGCAAGTGTGTCGCCGAAGCCTTCTCTTGAAGCGATTTTGCGTATGAGTTCAAACACAACGTTTTCGTCGCCCCATTCGAGTCTTAGTCCGTCTGTTTGTTTTTCGTTGAGGATGCCTTTCTCGTAGAGTTCCATGGCCCAAGCTATGAGGCCGCCTGTTTCCAGTGTGTCTAAGCCGTATTTGTTCACTAGGTGATTTGCTGTGAGGATTGTTTCCATTTTTTTGCAGTTGACCATGGTTCCAAACGCGCCGAGTGATGTGTATTCTGGGCCTTCGCCGAAGATGGGTGCCTGTGCTCCGTCTTTCAAAATGTAGCGGTGTCGGCAGTGGACTACGCATCCGTAGCAGGCGGAGGTGCCGATTGAGTAGCGGTCGATGTTTTCTGGCTCTAGGTCCTCTCCTTCTTCAAGTCGGTTGAGTTGGAAGTTTTTGGTTCTAATTAGCCCTGTGGTGTTTGTGTTGCTGTATATTATCATGGTGCCCCATCGTGACTCGGCTTTTGCCCACCTCGTGCTCATTATCATGTCGTTCATTTCTTTGCAGTAGTCAAGTAATTCGTCGGGATGGGCGAATTCTAGGCTTGTTGTTCCTCTGACTGAAATGGCTTTGAGGTTCTTGGAGCCCATGATGGCGCCCATGCCTGTTCTGCCCGCTGAGTTCTTCATGCCGGTGCGCACGTTGGCGAATCGAACCATGTTTTCGCCGGCGGGTCCGATAACGATGCTTTTGATGTCTTGGTCGTCGTGGTCGTTTCTTATGATGGTTTGAGTTTCAAACGTGTCTTTTCCCCATAGGTGAGATGCATCTTCGATTGTGATTTCGCCGTCGCCTATCCAGACATATGTGGGCTTTGCGGCTTTTCCAGCGATGACCAAGTGGTCGAATCCTGCAAGTCTCAGTTCAACTCCGAAGAAGCCGCCTATGTTTGAATCTCCAACAGCGCCTGTGAGTGGTGACTTTGCGGCTATGTCGCATCGTCCTGAGCCTAGGCAGGGAATGCCTCCTAGCAATCCTGCACCAACAAAAAGAACATTTTCAGGACTTAAAGGGTTCACTTTAGGCCTGACATGGTTGTATAGGAGATACATGTCGATGCCTCTGCCGCCCAAGTACAGTGTGCGCATGTTTTTTGGAATCGGTTTCTGGGCGACTTCGCCTTTAGACAGATCGACGTAGGCGATTTTTCTGTTCAAAACCAAACTTGGGCACCACTCAACGATATGTCTAGGCTAGTCCTCTCACTTTGGCCTGTCCTGGGGCTGGCCAAGATATGCGATACTTTGTTTTGCAGTTAGGGCAGGTCACGGTTTCGGCGTTTTCCGCAACTTGGAAACGCTTCAGACAGTTGGGGCAGCGGACTTCACTCACTGAAGCCTCAGCCTCCTCCTATCGGGACAGATATCATGATAACATCCCCGTCCTTAAGCGGCACGTCTGTCTTCCTAACACTCTGACCGTTAAGCATGACTAAAGTGTCGGCATCGATTAATCCCGTTTTAGAGTTCACAATCTTGTTGAAGTCTTTTCCGTACATATGTGCAAGATGATCAAGAACTGACTTGAGTGTAGAATCCGCGCTTAAATCCTGCGCAATCTCTCTTTTGCCAGCTATTTCTTTGAACATTGCCTGAAGCAGAACCTTAACGCGGACAGTCATAAACCACACGAGTCTGCAAGATTGGATTCAGAAACGTATCAGTCGCGAAAGTCTGATTTAATCGTTGCGGACAAAAATATTTTCAATCGCGCTTTTATATAACTTATATATTCTTCCTTGCAATTCCATAAAGAGTGGTGAAGAGAAGCTTGGAGATAAGGAAACTGCAGAAAATAAAGGGCGGAAGCTTCACGCTCACCTTGCCTAAACAATGGGTTGAAAAACGTCGCCTGAAGAGCGGCGAGCAAATAGCGCTGACAGAGGAAGAGGATGGCTCTCTAAGAGTGTTCCCAGTGGGCGCGGCAGTAGAAAAACCCTTGGAAGTCACCCTAGGCCTTGAGGATTTTCCCAGCCTGAGAGCGCTTGAGTACTGTGTAGCCACGTACTACATTCAGGGCAGTACGCGAATCAATATAGCTTCAAAAAAGATTATGTCGGCTGACCAGAAGAAAAGGTTGAAGCAACTGCGAACCGAGCTCCCTGGCGTGGAAGTGGCTGAAGAGGAGGCGAACCGCTTGGTCTTTCAGGTACTGATCGACCCAGCTGCTTTCTCGTTGGAATCGCTTATCGAGAAGGCTTCGGCTTTTTCTCTGAGGTTGCAAGAAGACGCGGTCAAATCATTGCTGGATTGGAACACGCTCTCTGCCAAAGAGGTGCAGGAACGGGCCGGCGAAGCTCAGAGACATTATCGCGTTATGATCAGACAGGTTGCCTTGGCAAGTTTGAGTCGCAGCATCGCCGACAGGATCGGCGTCAGAAACTGTCAGGAGTGTGTTACGTTTGCGCTGGTTGCCAGAGATCTGAGCCGGCTGGTTTATCATTCTTCTTCAATCGCTAGGCACGTTCTGAGGTTAGAAGGGAAGAAAAGAGGTGACTTGGGGATTTTGAGGTTTATTGCAGGTTTGTCAGAGGTTGCGTTGGAAATGCAGAGAAGGGCTGCAATGGCGTTTCTGAAGAAGGATGTTAAGTTGGCTATCGAGGTTTTGAACAGAATGGATGAGGTTAGGGAGAAGGAGAAGACATTGCTCAAGGGCATAATGGAGAGGGTAAAAGACGTCGACACAGCAATAACACTCAGCATTATCGCACGCGACTTGCGTAGAATCGCGGGCTACGCTGTGGCTATAGCCGACGACGCCATGAACCGAGTTTTGACGCCATCAACTCGCTAAGATAGGATACACAAAAACGGTGTAGAGTAGACCCCACGATACTATCCACGCGATGAAATAGGCACCGACGCCTTGGGAGAAAATCTTCGATCGCTTTTCAACAACGTCTGCAGGAAACTTTGCCTTGTAAACGTAATATGTGACGATGTACACCAGCAACGCCACCGACACTCCGTTAAGGACGTTGAAGTCCATTGGAGCAAGACTGCTCAAGAGGGTGCTGATCAAGCCAGCTAGAACGCCTAGCAAGACTCTGGTCCAGTAGATGATGCTTAGAGGTTTCATTTTGCCCTTCCATTCTTCAAGCTTTGGCTTACAGTAAATTTTAGGCTTCACATTTAAGTTTGCCTATTTCCGGTCACATATGAATCTTCAATTCATATGTGTTAAATATCCAGTCACTTGAATCTGCAGAAATGAGTGAGTGAGAACGAACCATGATAACAGAAGATGAAGCATTCTGGGCTGGAATTGCAGTTGCAACCATGATGTTGGGCGGCGGATTTTCAATGCTGTTCCTGCGCACCTTCACTGGATACGGCGCAGTAGTGCTAGCGATGGGGCTGTTGACGATGGCAGTGACGATACAGATGAGGGCGAAGCCATCTGAACACGTTGAAGTCTACACTCCAACTCCTTCTGAAGAAATGACTCCGACTACACCAGTTGGAAAGACTAATGAAACAGAGAAGCCGCCAGTAGCCGAAACCAAAACAGAGCAACCGTCAAACGAACCACCGAAAGAACAATCTAAAGAACCAGCACCACAAACGCAGCCACCTGCAACAGAGCCAGTTGCACCTCCACAGCCACAAGAACCCACACCACAGAGTCCTGAGCCGCCACCGCAGACCGTCGAGCCCCCGAGAATCGAAGAAAAGCCCAAAGAAGAACCACAGGTCGCTCCAGCAGCAGGCTAAGCGTTCTTTATCCGTGTTTGGTTGATTCTTTCCGTGCCCCAGAGGCCGGAATGTAACTGAATTCTTTTCGATACACATCTTCTGGCACCCACTTGTCAACAGGACGAATTCTAGATTTGTAGTGGCAAGTGGGAAGACGCAAAGACCATTTCTTTGGTTTTCCTGCCTGACCTGTGACTGAAACTCATTTCTTTCCGTGTTCTATAGTTATCTTCCACTTGATTCTGCAATATTCACAGCGCTGAAACAACCATTAATAAAACCGCTGATAACATGCAGGATGACTTATGCGCCAGCGGAGGCCACTCTACGAAGAACAAGCATGAACTTGACCACGTGGTCAGGATTCTGAGGGCAGCAAGCAAAGGAGCTAACAAAACCGAGCTAAATCACCGTGCCAGCTTAACACCACCAATGTTTGGCAAGTATGTTGCCGCTTTAACAGAGCTTAACCTATTGGAGATAAAGAACATCGACGAAAAGTACTACTACAAAACAACTGACAAGGGACTTGAACTGCTGCACACCTATCACAAATTGCGCTGGCTTCTGTGGGGTGGAACATTCGACTTCATGCTTGTAGGACTGCTAGGACGCCTCAAGATGGACAGAGAGGAACGCGGAAAATATGGCGCGTATATAAGCTAGAAAGGTCTACGTTGGCACACTTTTTCTTACTACTGTTTGAACTCTAGGTTACACGGAAAAGTGCGTGCGCTAGTATTGTATGCCTTTCACGGTTGGAATCTCTTTCGGATGCTTGACATCAATGACTTCATTAACAAAGTCAGCGAATTCTATAAGTTGCTTCGGAGCGCGTCGTCCAGTCAGCACCACATTTGTTTCTTCTGGCACTGTCTTGAGAAACTCGATAACTTCGTTTACGTCTAGGAGCCTGCAGTCTAAGGCGAGGTTGACTTCGTCAAGAACTAGGAGTCTAGGCTTCTCCCTAGCCTTCTTTTTCGCCAAGTTCAGTGCTTTCTTGCAGAGTTGCTTGTCCTCCTCGCTCAGGTTTTTGAGTCCGACCCATCCTTTTCTGCCAAACTGATAGATTTCGTAGTTTGGCGTCACCTTCTTGAACTTGTACTCACCCGTATTCTTCCACCATTTGAGGAACTGAATAACAACCACTTTGTAGCCGTGGCCTAGGCACCGTAAGGCCAAACCAAGAGCGTTCGTGGTCTTGCCTGCACCTTCACCTGTGTAAAGATAAACTGTTCCCCGTTTTTCCGGCAAGCTTTCATCTCCTCTTTCAGGCGCACGTGGGGCAAATCAGGTTGAAGTCTGCAACCACACCTTCGCTTTCCACAGGTCGGAGCACCTGTACCTCTCGGCTGGCGTTTCTGTAGACAGTTAGTCCCTTGCAGCCCAACTTATAGGCAAGCCAATACGCCTTATCGATGTCGTTCGGTGTGGCCGAGTTTGGAAAGTTAATTGTTTTGGAGACCGCGTTGTCCGTGTGTCTTTGGAATGCTGCCTGCATTTTGACATGCCACTCGGCGCTGATGTCGTGGGCTGTGACAAACAATCTTCGAATGTTGTCCGGAATCTCCTCCAAGTCTTGAATCGAAGTTCGCCTAGAGATTTTCTTCATCAGTTCCTCACTGTAGAATCCTTCACGCAGCGCGATTCTCTCAAACAGTGGGTTGATCTCGATGAGGCTTCTTCCTAGGCTTTCTTGAACCTCGCGGACGTAGGCTATGGCGAACAGTGGTTCTATGCCCTGTGAGGTTCCTGCGATTATGCTTATGGTTCCGGTTGGAGCCACGGTGGTCGTAGTGGCGTTGCGCATTGTGCGCCAGTCTTTCTCCCAGATGGTTCCGTGGAAGTTTGGAAAGTTTCCCTTCTCCTCGCCCAGTTCAGAGCTCATCTTGTGTCCTTCATCGTTTATGAACTTCATCAGTTCTTCGCCGGTCTTCAAACCCTCTTCAGTGTCGTACTTTATGCCTCTCATGATGAGCATGTCGGCGAAGCCCATGACGCCTAAGCCTATCTTTCGGTTACCTTTGGTAATCTGCTCAATCTCAGGCAAGACGTAGTAGTTGGCGTCGATGACGTTGTCTAGAAATCTCACCGACTTTCTCACGGTATCTCTCAATTGATCCCAGTCCATTTTGCCTTCGTCCGTCACGTACTTGCTCACGTCTATGCTGCCGAGGTTGCATGATTCATAGGGCAGAAGCGGCTGCTCGCCACATGGATTCGTCGACTCCATCAAGCCCATCTGTGGTGTGGGATTATGCTTGTTTACTGTGTCGATGAAGACCACACCAGGTTCACCGTTCTTCCACGCCATCATGATAATGAGGTTCCATATTGCCCGGGCTTTCAGCTTCTTGACAACCTGCTCATTACGAGGGTTAATCAGCTCAAAATCCTCGTCCTTTTCAACGGCTTTCATGAACTTGTCTGTCACAGCCACGGAGATGTTGAAGTTGCGGAGAACCCCTTCTCTTTCCTTTGCCACTATGAAATCCATTATGTCAGGGTGGTCAACATGTAATATGCCCATGTTGGCGCCTCTTCGGCGCCCGCCTTGCTTCACAACATCTGTTGCAGTATCATAGATGGTGGCAAACGATATTGGGCCAGAAGCGATGCCGCCTGTAGTCTTGACTATATCTCCTCGTGGTCTGAGTCTGGAAAACGCGAAGCCTGTGCCTCCGCCTGTTTTATGAATTATGGCTGCAGCCTTTAGCGTGCTGAATATACTCTCAATGGAGTCCTCGATGGGCAGAACGAAGCAGGCGCTCAGTTGCCTGAAATCTGTGCCCGTGTTCATCAGCGTGGGCGAATTGGGGATGAACTCAAACTGTGTCATAATTCGGTAGAACTCGTCTTTCAACTTGGCGACGTCTGCGTCGCTCTTCCCGTACTGTCTTTCTATTCCAGCTATTCCTTTAGAAATCCGCTTGAACATCTCTCCTGTAGACTCGATTACCCGTCCGTTCTCGTCTTTTCGAAGGTAGCGCCTCTCGAGCACCAAAATGGCGTTCAGCGGCAGCTTCAACTCGTCAACAACGCCGAGTAGTGCCTTTGCGCGTCGAATCTCAGCCCTCTTCTCTCTGTACAAGATGTAAGCTTTAGCTGTGCGGGCGTGGCCATTTTCAATGAGTGTTTTTTCAACCAGGTCCTGAACCTGCTCAACGGTTGGGATTTCTTCCGGTTTGAGTTGTTTTTCAAGGCGCTCAGAAACCTGCTCGGCAAGTTTCACGGAAAGTGCTCGGTCTTTGCCTCCAACCGCCTTTGCTGCCTTCCATATGGCTTCGGCTATTTTCTTCAGGTCGAAATCGACGATCCTGCCGTCTCTTTTCCGAATTTTCTTGACGGAGTTCAGGTAAATCCCTTCAGAAGTGAACACTACTCCCTCAGTTATTTAGAACTTGTGTTGTGGCATGTTTGGATAAGTTTTAAGTGCCTTTCGACTTATTGATAGTCTCCCATAATGTGAGTGTGTGCAAGCATGGTTGATACTTATCCATGGTGGAACGACAAGCAGAAGAAACTAGCTGAAGAAGCCAAGACGTTTGCAGATGAGAATCTGCCCAGAGGCGAAGAGGTGGCGTGGACAAAGGAGTTTCCCGCCGATCTAATCATCGAAGTTGCCAAGAGAGGCTGGTTCGGAGCGCCCATACCGGAGAAATACGACGGAACCGAAACGGGCGTAACCGGCTGCTGCATCGTAGCCGAAGAGCTCGCTCGCGTCTGCTCTGCTTTGACTGGAGCCTACTCTGTGACCATGTTCGGCGGCGTTGAACAGTTGCTCAAATTCGGAAACGATGAGCAGCAACAACGTTGGCTGCCAAAGATAGCGAAGGGCGCGTTGGGAGCCATCTGCATAACCGAGCCGTCAATTGGCTCTGACGCGGCTGGGATAGAAACAACCGCCGTTCGTGAAGGCGATGGTTACGTGATGAATGGAAAGAAGCGGTTCATCACAAACGCTGGTGTGGCAGACATCTACTGCGTGTATGCGAAGACGAGTGAAAAGCCTGAAGACAAGGCGAAGTATGGGCATTTGAGCGCGTTCATATTGGAGAAGGGGATGAGTGGCTTCACGGTGGAGAAGATAAATGAACTGGGCGGCTGGGTTGGTCTGCCCAACGGCTACTTGAGCTTCGACGACGTGAAAGTTCCGGTTGATAATCGACTTGGCGCTGAAGGCGACGGCTGGAAAGTTGTGGTCGACGGCTTGAACTTTGAACGCAACCTTTTCGCTGCTGGTATGCTGGGTCCTATGCGTGAAGCCATAAGATACGCTGTGGGACATGCCCAGAGGCGTCTGCAGTTTGGTGTGCCGACGATTGAGTTTGAGGTGAACCAGTTTAAGATCGCTGACATGATGGCTAGGTTGAGAACTGCAAGGTTGTTGACTTATTACTCTGCGTATCTGATGGACATGAAAGTGGACGCAGTTATGGAAGCCACTTTGGCCAAGCTCTATGCCTCTGAGGAATACGAGCGCTTGGCTATTGATGCACAGCAGGTGATGGGCGGCGATGGATGGACTAGGTTCTATCCGCTTGAAACCATAATGAGAGACGCCAAAGTCAATCAGTTGGGCGCTGGAACAAGCGAGGTCATGCGCATGGTGCTGTATCGACAGGGAATAAGAGGCATGGCAGAAGACCTCAAGATGCCTCACAGAGAGATAAATCCAAAGCTGGGCGTGCCAACCTCAACAAACAAGCCGAAGGTTTTCAGTGAAGCCAACGAGAGCACCGTGCTCGAGATGCTGGCCGAAGACTACCGCGTGAACCCAGGCTTGTACATGAGTCGATCAGAAATGAAAGAGAAGCTGTCGGGTGCGACAGATGAGCAGCTTAACCAATCGTTGACAGCGCTCGAAGCAAAAGGCTTGGTCAACCTGTACAAGGACAGAAGAGGCAACATAACGCTGGCAAAAGCAACCTACAATGGGCTGAAGCAGGCCAAACCCTTGGAGTACTATAAATGGTACCCGGAATGGATCGACAAGAACCTGCTATTCTAGTGCTCTGAACTATTCCCCCCTCTTTCTTCTTCTCAGAACCACTTCTGCTGATCTACTGCGTGACTGAGTGGTACCAGTTCATTATGTATTCTGGCAGCAGTAGGCCTCTTTCGCTCAGCCTCTCGGCGAGTTTTACTGGCAGGGGACTTAAAACGTATGCTGTCCTCATGTAGAACCTTCGGGGTTGGCCGAGTCTAGCTGTCTCTGCTAATTCTATGTGGAAGTCTGACTTTTCTGCCAAGGTTGATTTTTTAGATCCGGTTATTGAGAGGACAGCCCCGTTGAGGTTCTTGAATGTGTCGCACCAAGCAATCACTGGTTTGGTTTCTCCTGAGTATGAGACTAGTATTTCGAGGTCTCCTGCTCTTGGGCGTGGAGTGTTCACGCCTCTGGCAGTGTAGACGTTGTCTCCTAGGAAGCCTTTGATGTGGAAGAGCCTCACGGCTGTCATCTTGATGATTTCGTTTGCTGTTCCCTTGCCTCCTAGAAAGACGTCTGTGCGTCTTTCCAGCATGTCTAACATGCATCTGTAGGTTTCGGAGTCTACGTTTGCATCAATAATTGGTCCAAGCTTGTTGAATTCTTCTTCGCAGAGTTGGAATACGCCGTCTATGGTTAGGTTTCTGAAGATTGCTTCGGTCATCATGCACAGGAGGAGTAGGCTTCCGAGTTCAAACATGTCGCCCATTATGCCTATTTTGCTGTAGTCGAACGAGGGTTTTGATGTGCCTCTTCCCTTCAGTTCAATCGCGTATCCGTGTTCGCGCACTATTTTGGCTAGAGGAGAGTCCAAGTCCGACGTGACGAGTCCCATGCAGAATTTTGAAGTCTTCTTTTCTTCAATGTATCTTGCAAGATCCTGCGCCATCACTAATGGGTCTTCAGAAAGACCGCTACCAGAGCTTATTAAGAGCAAGGTCTTTTTGTACCGCCTCTCCAGATCGTGCGCTGCGTCGTACATGTCTTTTCCTGGAAAGCCAGGATCGTCGGGAGTCAGGACCACTTTGCTGCGCCAGCCTATTTGGCTCATAGCCATCTGGCTCATGGCCGCGTTCAAAGAGTATAATGATCTGCCCGACCCGCTGCAGACGACGCAGTTGCATGATTTCAATTCCTCGTACAAGGGTAGCAGTTTCTTCTTCTTTATGTCCAGAATGTTGTCTCGGATTTTGTTGACGTATCCTACGCTGCTCACGCTGTTTCTAGCTTTGGAGGACACACCTTATTGAGGAATACTTTAGCCATTTAAATCTTAAACTCTGACCCCACTTGTCTCTGTGTCTTTCAGGCGTTAGCGTGGTGGAGAGGAATTTTCTTAAGAGAGCTCGGCGTAGTCTATGGAGCTAACGGCGTCGGAGCATCATGAATTCAGAGGTTCTCATTGAGGCGGCGGGCTTAACCAAGAAATTCGGCAACGTAGTCGCAGTGGACAACATAGACTTCAATGTGTTTAAGGGTGAATGCTTCGGTTTTCTCGGGCCTAACGGCGCCGGCAAGACCACAACGATGAAAATGGTCAACTGTGTGCTTCCTTTGACGGCTGGTAGGCTTAGGGTTGCAGGGATGGACGTCGCGGGGCAGCCAAGGGAGATAAAGAAAATGATAGGCGTGGCTCCGCAAGAGGACAACCTTGACCCTGACTTCACGGTCTTCCACAACCTGATAGTCTATGCCCGCTACTTCGACATTCCTAAGGTCAAGGCTCAGAAACAGGCTGACGAACTGCTGCGGTTTGTGCAGTTAGAGGAGAAACGCGACGTTCTGATTGATCAGTTGTCGTCAGGGATGAAGAGGAGGCTCATTTTGGCTAGGGCTTTGATAAACGAGCCTCAGATCCTGTTGTTAGATGAACCGACCACTGGCCTCGACCCTCAGGCGCGCCATTTGATATGGGATAAGATTAGGGATTTGCAGAAGCAAGGTGTTACAATAGTCTTGACAACGCATTACATGGAAGAGGCAGCGCAACTGTGTGACCGAACAGTCATAATGGATAATGGAAAGATAATCGAGGAAGGCACACCTGGTGATTTGATTAAGAAGCATGTGGGTGAAGAAGTTCTTGAAGTGGCTTACGATGAAGACGTGTTAAGATTCCTTAAGAATGCTTTTCCAGATGCTCGGCTTGATGTCATGGGTGATCGCATTCAGGTCTTCACGAATCAGCCCAGAGGCGTATTCTCTGAGATTTTGAAGAAATTCAAGTTTAAAGCAGCTATGATCAGAGACGCAAATCTTGAAGACGTGTTCCTGAAATTGACTGGGAGGAGGCTTAGAGAATGAAGGCAAGAAGGAAGTTAGTCTCTTCTTTAATGAAGGTAAAAAGAAAGCTGGCTTCTTATTTCTCTCCGCCTAAACTTAGTTACCGTGTGTGGAAAGTTTGGAGAAGAGATCAAGATGTTTATATGAAAACGTACAGGGTGAATTTTATTCCGCCACTTGTTGAGCCAGTCCTATATTTGGTCGGTTTGGGCTTCGGGCTTGGAGCCTTTGTTCGCCCCATCGGAGGCTTGAGCTATATCGCTTTCATAGCGCCTGCATTAGTGGCAACTCAGATGATGTACTCGTCTTTTTTCGAGTGCACGTACGGCTCTTTTGTGCGAATGTACTATCAGAAAACGTTTGACGCTATAATTGCTACGCCTTTGAGCCTTGAGGAAGTCATTGCTGGAGAACTTGTGTGGGGTGCCACGAAGAGCCTTATTTACTCTGCAATAGTGTTGGGTGTAATCGCTGCTTTTGGGCTGATCACTGGTCCATATTTCCTTTTGATTCTGCCGCTCTCCTTCTTAGTGGGGCTTCTTTTCTCATCGATTGCCATGTGCTTCACGGCGATCACGCCAAACATTGATTCTTTCAATTATCCGAGTTTCCTCTTCATAACTCCAATGTTCATCTTGAGTGGCACGTTCTTTCCATTAACAGACCTTCCGGTAGAGGTGCAGACGTTGTCAAACGTGTTCTTCCCGTTGACGCATGCAGTGGCGCTTACAAGAGCCTTAGCCACGGCAATGCTGAGCACGACGCTCCTGCTTAACCTCGCGTGGTTCCTGGCTACGACACCGTTTTTCTTCATACTTTCAATAAGCCTCATGAAAAAGAGACTCATTAAATGAAGGAACCAAACATGTCGAAAACAGCATCGGAAGAAGTTAAGTTTGGCTACGAGAGCGCGCCTTACCCGTGGGAAACCATAAGCGAAATGGCGATCTACACTGAGCAGATTGGCTTCGACTCGTTCTGGATGCCCGACCACACCGTTGGCTTTGGGATACGCCGCTGGGACGCGCTTGAAGCATGGACCGTACTGTCTGCGATAGGCTTGCAAACGAGGCGAATCAGGTTAGGCACCTGCGTCAGCGACACCTACAGGCATCACCCTGCAGTGTTGGCGCAGATGGTCTCAACGTGTGATCACATCTCAAACGGCAGAGCCATATTGGGCATAGGCATCGGAGAGGCAATGAATCTCACGCCGTTTGGCATTCAGTTTGACAGACCCGTTACCAGAACCATTGACGCGCTGAATGTCATTAAGCGACTATGGACAGAGGACTACGTTGATTATGATGGACCGTACTACCATCTGAAACAAGCGTTTCTGCAGCCCAAACCGGTTCAGAAACCACGCGTGCCTATCTTCGTTGCGGGCAATTCGCCGCGTACAATGCGCATGGTTGCGGAATTCGGAGACGGCTGGGTGCCTGCTTCAGTTCAGCCAGACGAATACGAAGAAGGCTTAGACTACGTGCTTTCTGAGGCTAGCAGAACTGGACGCTTCTGGGATGGCATGGGCTGGGACAACCCGCCTGAGATAGAACCCGCACTGTTCATCTACGTGGTCATAGCCAAAGACTACGACACCGCACGACAGATGGTTATGCTGCCTGCGAAACTGTACCTGTTGTCCAGACCTAGGATAATTGAGAGACTGGGATACAGGGCTCCTGCTAAAGAGTTTGACATGACGTACGACCTTGTCTTCAATCTAGAGGTGGGCGAACGATTCATGAAAGCGGCTGAGGAAATCCCAGACGAGGTTGTGGACAAGTCGCCGGTCATTTTTGGTTCAGCAGACGATGTGATAGGCAAAATTGAGAGATATGTGCAGGCTGGCGTTCGCCACTTTATTTCGCCTTTTTTTGTGCCGCCTAAAATGATGAAAGAGGAGTGTAGCCTCTACTCGGAAAAGGTGATATCCTACTTTAAACATTAAAAATGGCTCTTCGTCAAGGTGAAATCTCGTGAAAAAAGTGGCCCTCGTAGGCGTGGGGCAAACTAGGTTTGGCAGGCGGACAGACGCCTCTGTCAGGGAAATAGCCTTTGAAGCCTTCAAGGAAGCCGTCGAAGATGCAGGCATCACGCCAAGTGAGATCGAAGCCAGCATAGTGTGTAGCGCAACCCACTATGACAAGCAGCGCACGCCTGCAGGTGTCATAGCGGAGTATTTGGGTTTGAATCCCCAGCCCACGTACAACGTAGAAGCTGTATGCGCGTCAAGCGGCGTGGGAGTCAGAAATGCTTGGGCTCTCATAAGCTCTGGCCTGCACGATATTGTGGCTGTAATAGGCTTTCAGAAAATGACTGAACTGCGTTCCGATGAGGTTCAAGAGGTTATGGGTCGATCAGGCGATGTCATGTGGGAGTCGCCTTTTGGTCCTACCATGCCTGCTTATTTTGCCACTTACGCCAACGCTCACATGAACAGATACGGCACAACTGAGGAGCATTTGGCTAAGGTTGCTGTGAAGAATCATTTCTACGGGGCTAAGAATCCGAAAGCTATGTTTCAGAAGGAGATTACCGTTGAGGATGTGATGAAGTCTCGCCCCATAGCGACGCCTCTTAAACAATACGATTGCTGTGCAAACAGCGATGGCGCTGCAGTTCTGATACTTGCCGGTGAAGACAAGGCGCGGAAGATTTCTGACACACCTGTGTGGGTTGCTGGCTTGGGTTTGGCTTCAAGTCCTATGTCGCTGACTAGCAGGGGAACAGCGCTCACATCGTTCACCTGCAGCGTTGAAGCGGGTAAGCAAGCCTATCAGATGGCAGGCGTCACGCCTCAAGACATAGATGTGGCTGAAGTGCACGACTGCTTCACGATAACTGAGATCATAAACTATGAAGACATGGGCTTCGCCGAACGCGGCAAAGGTCCAAAGTTGTTGGAAGAGGAGCAAACCCACTTGGGCGGCAAGATTCCGGTGAATGTTGACGGCGGCTTGCTTGCGAAGGGGCACCCTGTAGGCGCCACAGGAGCTTCTCAAATTCGAACGTTAGTTCAACAGTTGCGCGGCGAAGCCGGTCAAACACAGGTCAAGGGTGCAGAAATAGCTTTGGCGCACAATCTGGGCGGCATCGGCATGTACTGTGCTGTGACTATTCTGAGAAGGTGACAATGGGAGATGAGTTTTGGGAAGTTTGGCAAAATCAACTATGTGGCTGAAACGAAAGTGCATGATTTTATGAAATTCCTTGAACAGGGCAAAATAATGGCCTCAAAGTGCAAGAACTGTCAGCGTATGTATTTTCCGCCACGAGCTGACTGTGACTGCCTCTCAGGCGAACCAGAATGGATAGAGCTGAATGGCAGCTGCAAGTTAGTTACGTTTACGACTCTGCACTTTGCTCCGGCTAGCTTCAGATATGATGTGCCCTACACGTTAGGCGTGGCACAGTTCGATGAAGGCCCAACCGTTTTCGCTCCGCTGAGCAAAGACATCAAGCAAGAAGAGATCAAGATAGGTATGAGGCTGAAGCTTGAGACAGTGACGTTACCCGGTGGCAAAGTAATCTACGAACTGAAAGCAGCGAGCTAGCCAGCTCGGACGAGCCGTGAATCACTTGTCTCTCTGGTGACGGAGTTCTACGGAGGCACAGACTTCGCTAGATGGTTCCAGTGCACGTATCACCCTGAGCTTGGCAGCGACGTTTTCCACTTTCGCCATAGACTACGCAACAAGTGGAACATCTTCATACAGAACTATTTGACTGCTATGTTTGAGGAACTGCTCAAAGCGAAGGTTGGGTCAAAAGCCGTGGATCAAGCCTTGATACTAACTTAGGAGAAGTCTTTTGGCAAACAACCTGATGCGTGCTCGTAACCAAAGGCGGCGTTCTAACAATAATCTTTTAATGCAACTTGTCTACACAATAGCGAAATCTTTCGGCTACCCAGAAGAAAAATGGATGGTTTGATTTGGCTATAGGTCTAGACGATTTAGCAATACACGTAATCGTAAACACGATTATTCTATCGCCAGTTCTGTGGCTTGCCGGCAGAGCAGTTGTTGGAAAGGAAAAAGCAAAGTTCACCGACGCGGTGTTCACAATCATTATTGGAACTGTTGTTGGCGCCATTTTTGGCTATTTCTTCGCCGATTTCACTGGGGTTCACTGTTTTCATCGCGGCGATTATTCAGCTCATATTATGGCTTGTGATAGTTAGGCACTTTTTTGACTGTGGTTGGCTGAAGGCGCTTGCCATCTCAATTCTCACGCTTGTGATATTCTTTGTGATAGCCATAATCTTGGGTCTGATTGGGTTTGCTGTGCTCAGTTTCGTTCTCTAGTTCTTGCTGTCACGTTACAGTTTGAGGCTGATCTCTAAACCGTCTTCACCCATGCCTACATATCTGCTCTTGTACTTTCCAGAACGCCTCATGTAATTCAGATAATCTCTCATCTGATCTGCGGGAATTCCCACGTTGTCTGCAACGACCACACTTCCTTTGTGAAGCTTATCTTCAACCAGCCTCAGATAGCCAAAGTACTCAGTTTTTTCGGCGTCGATGAACACCAAGTCAAACTGACCCTGAAGCTGAGGTATTATCTTAACAGCGTCTCCAACAAGCACCTGCACGGTTGGAGGTATCTGTGCCCTCTTTATGTTTTCCTCAGCCATCTTCGCGTCGCCTTCGTGAATTTCGATGGTTATCAACTGAGTATTTTTGTCAAGCTCTCTGCCTATCAAGATCGCTGAATAACCAATTAATGTCCCAACTTCTAGAACACGCTTAGGCCGTACTTCTCGAACCGTTTCGGCCAGAACCTTGCCTTTACGCGGACCAACTATTGGCAAGAATTCTTTCTCCGCCATTCTTTCAATGTCTCTAAGAACCTCTTCCGCTTTATTCGAGGCCAAGTCAATTCCTCAGAGATCAACTTCTTCTTCGTGTCCCTTCAAATATTCAGCAAAACCTGTTTGACCGATTCTGAAATGTACTCCGCATCTCTCTCGGTTACGCTTGGATGAACTGGAAGGCTGAAGACCTGCTGTGCCATTTTCTCCGTGTTCGGTAGACGACGGCTTCCAAACTGCTTGTAATATGGCATCTGATGAATCGGTGTGTGATAGTAAACAGCCGCTCCCACACTCCTCTTCCTCAAACCTTCAACAATTCCATCTCTGACTTTAGCGTCTCCTCGCTGAATCCTAGCCGTATAAAGATACCAGCCGTGCTTGCAGCCCTTCGGCTCGTTTGGCAAGTACAGTCCTCTTGTGCCCTTCAACCCTTTCGTGAGTAATTCTGCATTTCTCCTTCTTTTCTCCACAAAGGACGGCAACTTCTTGAGCTGAGCTATTCCGATCGCAGCTTCAATCTCAGGCATGCGATAATTGTGTCCCAAGGTGGAGGCAACATACTCTTGGGTTTCACCATGCGACCTCATGGCACGCAGAAGACTCGCGTATTCACTGCGATCAGTAGTTATCATTCCACCCTCACCAGTCGTCATGTTCTTGCTTGCGTAGAAGCTCCAGCAAGCCATATCGGCAAACTGACCAGGCGGCTTTCCTTTGTACGAAGCACCGTGGGCTTGCGCTGCATCTTCAATCGACACTAAACCATGTTTGTCCGCAATCTCTCGGATCACGTCCATTTGGGCGGAGAGTCCATACAAGTCAACCGCTATTAGCGCCTTGGTTTTGTCAGTTATCGCAGCCTCAATTCTGCCCGAATCAATGTTGTAAGTGCACAGGTCAATGTCAACAAAGACTGGACGGGCACCTGCCAACACAACGGCTTCAGCCGTGGCTATGAACGTGAAGCTGGGCAAAATCACCTCGTCGCCTACCTTCACCTTAGCTGCCCAGAGAGCCAAGTGCAATGCGGCTGTGCCGCTGTTCACGGCTACGGCGTGTCTTGCTTTGGCAAACCCTGCAAAATTCTTTTCAAACTGCTCAACCATGGGTCCTGCTCCGAATCGACCTGTTAAAACACCGCTTCTCAAAACTTTGGCAATCATCTGAAGTTCTTCTTTGCCTGTCATGGGCATGTTAACGGGAATCATTTTGCGCAAATCTGCCACCTCATTCAATCTGCATGTGGAATTAAAGCTGAGTTAGCATGTTCGTCCCATATTAAACTTCTATCCCGAAGCCAAACTGCGGTTGACAGGCAACTTTGTTATAGCGGAAAGGTTATTGATGAGCCGAGGAGACTCATAACGCAAGGAAGGGAGCGAACAGAATGCTCGAGCGAGTAGAAACAACATTGTGCCTAATTATCTCGTTGGATGGCAAGATAACAACTGGGTCAACCGACAACTTAGATTCAGATTTGGATTGGAAGAGGATTGTTGGCGTCAAAGAAGGATTCTCGCAATACTATGAAGTGGAACATTCGTTAGGACCGAACTACCTAAACACTGGTCGTGTATTGGAGAAGGTAGGATTCAACGACAAGAAAGAAGCGCCGCAGAAAGAATCGTTGAGATTCGTGGTCGTGGACAGAAAACCACACTTGAACAAGAACGGAATAGATTATCTCTGCAATTGGCTCGAAAAACTGTTCATCGTGACGAACAATCTTGAGCATCCAGCATTTGAGCTGCAAAACAGACACAAGAACCTCGAGATAATATATTATAAAAACGAAATTGACTGTGCTGACTTGCTAGTGAAGCTAAAGAAGGATCATGAAATGGAGAAGATAACAATCGAGTCGGGAGGAACTCTGAATTCTGTATTTCTCCGAAATCGTCTAATTGACCACGTAAAAATTGTAGTGGCGCCATTAATCGTCGGGGGAAAAGACACATCCTCACTAGTTGATGGCTTCTCTCTCACAGACCAGTCTCAACTGCATTTGGTGAAAGCCCTAAAACTGAGAGAATGCAAGAAACTAGAAAACTCATATCTGCTTCTGGCATACGACGTAATCAACAACACAGTTATCGAGTGATTCTCTTCAACGAAACAAAGAAAAGAGAGCAACGAGAATGGAGCTTTCTTCTGTTACTCTTTTTGAGCCAGCTTTTGGTTGGATAGAAATTCTATCAAAAAACGACGCCTGACCCTTCCGTCACGGTTTCCCTCCAAGGGAAACCAAGGACAAAAAACAACGTAGTTATGAGACCTCACACCTACATTGTTTCAGGGGCATCGGTCAAGGTTTCTGCATTGAAATTCTGTCCTGCAACAACCAAAGAGCTTGCTTCTCCAATGATGTGAGCTACTCTTGTTATGATACCGTAGCGTGCGCTTGGGGTCTTTATTATCTTGTTTTAGGTTGTCTTGGGGGCTTCTTTCTATGACGCTTGATTTTGAGTCAATAAATAGAAGTCTGGGGTAGTGTTTTTCACAAGTCTTAAGTGGAAATTGAATCATAATTAGATGAGGGAATTTCTGAATTCGATTGGTTTAGAAGTTCCTTTCGTGCCGAGTGCGGGGCACGTTAAATGTACCCAAATTGATAGGAGAGAAAGGAAAAACGCTAGGAACGCTCAAATTGAGGAAAACGACTTTCGAAACAATGCTTGTGACTATTCTTCTGTTCCTGCCTACGATGATTGTGGCAGTTAAGATTGAGGTTGCGCACGCTGCTAAAATCAAAACAATAACAGGAGTCCCAGCTTACACAATTCGGCACGGTTGTGCCCCTACTGCCGTGGGTATGGTTGTTGGCTACTATGACAAGTACCCCGAGTATCAGGACCTCATTCCCGGTGACGCATCTACACAGACATCTGATGTTAACCAGGCAATTGCTTCACAGAGCAACGATGTGACAAAACCTCGACATTACGAAGACTACTGCTTGCCCATAGACGCCCCGGGCGCCATTCAAAAAGACAATTCAGAGCTATTACCGGCAGATAAGAGACACGCCAATGACAGTATTGCTGATTTCATGGGAACCTCGCGAAGTGCGCTAGGCCTCCATTATCAGGAGACTTCAGGTAGTTATATAGGGCC
>Ga0315308_1000378_pt1 | contig 24606 bp, 21 predicted proteins | sample TDP3_MG_FD_203078 | JGI IMG/M metagenome (GOLD analysis project Ga0315308, IMG submission 203078) | Freshwater sediment microbial communities from Lake Towuti, South Sulawesi, Indonesia - TDP3 | ecosystem: Environmental > Aquatic > Freshwater > Lake > Sediment | place: Indonesia: South Sulawesi... | reverse complement strand
TGTCCAGATCCATTGAATTGACCATTCCCTCCAGGCTGAGATAGCCTATACTGTCCAGACCAATATAGTCTCTTATCTCTTCCAGGGTATGTGATGAAGCTATCAACTCACTTCTGGTGGGAAAATCAATCCCGAAATAACAGGGGAACTTGTGGGGAGGACAACTGACCCTCATATGTATTTCCTTAGCGCCAGCATCGCGTAAAGCCCTTATTCTAACCCTCGATGTAGTCCCCCGGACAATGGAGTCCTCAACAATTACTATGCGTTTCCCTTTCAGGACTTCTCTAACAGGGTTAAGTTTTACCTTCACACCCAAATCGCGCACATACTGCGAAGGTTCAATAAATGTTCTCCCCACATAGTGGTTCCTGACAATGCCCATCTCAAAAGGAATCTTAGATTCTTCAGCATAGCCCAGAGCCGCATAGTTTCCGGAATCCGGAATGGGCATAACTAAGTCTGCCTCCACAGGACATTCCCGGGCAAGTTGCATTCCCAACCTCTTTCTGGTTAGGTAGACGCTCCTCCCAAAAATGTTGCTGTCCGGTCGGGCAAAATATATGAATTCAAATATACAGAAGGAATGTTTCACGGGAGGGAACGGTTTGATAGAGCGAAGCCCATCCATATTCATAAAGAGTATTTCTCCTGGCTCTATATCTCTAATATATTCTGCCTGAATCAGGTCCAGAGCACAAGTTTCAGAAGCAACACAATAGGCACCGTCAAGCTTGCCCAGACAGAGCGGCCTGAATCCCCTAGGGTCTCTTATTGCAATTAACTCCTCTTCTGTTAGCAAAACGAAAGAATAGGCTCCTTCAATCTGATTCAAAGAATCGATTAATCTCTTCTCCAGATTAGGCTCTTTTGACCTCGCCAAGAGATGAATCACCACTTCGCTATCCATAGTCGACTGGAAAATTGAGCCAGCCCTCTCCAGGCCATTTTTCAGTTGAAGAGTGTTCACCAGATTGCCATTGTGGGCAATAGCAATAGAGCCTTGAGAGTATTTGACAAAAAATGGTTGAGCATTTCTAATGGTAGATGAGCCAGTAGTGGAATAGCGGACATGTCCTATGGCGAGATGCCCAGAAAGTCTCTCCAGAACTTCGCGACTAAATACATCGGCAACAAGTCCCATCCCTTTCTGGACAGTCATCTCCTTCCCATCAGAAACTGCAATTCCAGCACTTTCCTGCCCGCGGTGCTGAAGTGCATAGAGTCCTAAATATGTAAGCCGGGCAGCGTCTTTATGTCCGAAAATACCAAATATTGCACACGATTCCTGCGGTAACTTCTCCACTCGATTATTACCCTCTCGTTCTAATAAGAAAATCAATGTTGGTAGCCGCAAAGTTTACCCATTATTTGGGCTCACCCGTTATTTGGGTTCAGTTTGCACCACGGTGGCTACCTGTTTTCAACAGTTCTTACGTTGATTCCTCTACTACGAAGATACTCTTTCACCTCTGCTATTCTATATTCTCCAAAATGGAAAATAGAAGCAGCCAGGACTGAGTCAGCCTTCCCTTCAGTCAGAACTTCGTAAAAATGTTCGAGCTTTCCTGCTCCACCTGAGGCAATTACTGGAATATTCACTGATTCCGAAACGAGACGAGTCATCTCAATGTCATACCCTTCCTTAGTACCGTCAGCGTCTTTACTGGTCAAGAGGATCTCTCCTGCACCTAATTTTTCCACTCGCTTCGCCCATTCATCCACATCCAATCCTGTCGGTTCTTCTCCCCCCATAATCAGAACTTCAAACCTCGGGCGACCGCTGCCCGGAGGACTCTTCCTGGCGTCAATAGCTACAACAAGCTTTTCTTTACCAAATCTTTTGCTGGCTTGTTTAATCAGGTTGGGATTCTTGACAGCCGCTGTATTGATAGAGACTCTATCCGCCCCCAGATTAAGAAGGGCCTCCATATCCTTCAAGTCTCTGACGCCTCCACCTACACAAAAGGGTATAGTCGTTACTTCTTTCACTTTTCTTACCCAGTCCAGACGCGTAGCCCTTGCCTCAACAGAGGCAGCTATATCGAGGAAAACGAGTTCGTCTGCCCCGGCAGCGCAGTAAGCCGCTGCTGCTTCCACCGGATCGCGGGCATCCCTTAAGTTGACAAACTTTACACCTTTAACCACTCGCCCATCCTTGATGTCCAGACAGGGAATTATTCTTACTTGTTTCATCGATAGATTACTCTCCTTTTTCTATTTCCTCCTCACACAGACCCTCTCCCCCGAAGGAGATGCAGAAACTTAGCCTAAGACCCTTTCAATTGCACCAGGTTCTGTCTCCTAATCTTGAAGGAATTGCCTTTCTCCAAGTATCACTCAAGGTTGTAATGGGAATATCGATTATCTTTTTCTCCTTGTACTTAATCAGAAGCCTCTTCCCACCGACATTACCCAGAACACTATAGGGAACAGAATGTCTTTGCGCTATTGTCTGAAAAGTTCTCAATCTATCTTTTCTCAAAGAAACCACTATTCGGGAAGGCCCCTCGCCGAACAGAATCTCATCCATCCTTATATTTCTGTTTTTCAACTTATCCAGCTTAATCACTGCTCCCAACATTCTACTTACGTTGGCAATACATGATTCCCCGAGGGTAACTGCCAGTCCACCTTCAGAACAGGCGTGGGCAGAATTAATAATACTGGATTCGATTGCCTCAAGGCATGCTTCCTGGACAGCCTTCTCCCTCTCCATATCTATTTGAGGATTACCTTTCTTTTGCCTATGGACCAAGTATAGATATTCACTACCCGAAAGGTCGGCCTTGTTTTCACCCAGAAGCACTATCAAATCGTTCTCGTTTTTAAAATCCTGAGTTACATACCTATCGGCATCATCTATCAGTCCAACCATTCCCACCATCGGCGTAGGGTCTACTGGTCCCTTAGGATTTTCATTATAGAAACTTACGTTGCCGCTAATAACTGGTGTATCCAGAACAGCACATGCGTGAGAGATTCCTTCTATACACTTTCTAAATTGCCAATAATTTTCAGGTTTCATTGGGTTGCCAAAATTCAAACCGTCGGTAATTGCCAGAGGCCTGCCACCGACACAAACGATATTTCTCGCCGCCTCGGCCACTGCCATCATCGCCCCATTATATGGATTCAGATAGCAATACCTTCCATTACAATCCACGCTTATCGCCAATGCTTTCTTAGTGCCCTTAACCTTAACCACGGCTGCATCCGAGCCAGCTCCTACCACAACATCCTCGTCTACAAAAGTGAATTTTCTATAAGCCGACTCTTTGCTGGCAATAGTAGGTGAATCGAGTAATTGTAACAAGGCCTTATTGAAGTCTTCAGGCTCTTTTATAGATTTCCGGTCCAAACTTTGCACCTCTTTCAAGTAGGCAGGCTCTCTGGTTTCTCTATCGTATACAGGTGCCTCTTTGGTAAGGGCTTCTGCAGGAATTTCACAAACCACCACTCCATTTTCTTTGACCCGCATCATTTTGTCATCTGTCACTTTTCCAATCTTCACGGCACTAACATTCCACTTTTTCAATATGTCCAATGCTTCTTTTTCCTTCCCGTCTTTCAAAATGGCCAGCATTCTTTCCTGAGACTCGGAAAGAAGGATCTCATAAGGTATCATTCCCTCTTCCCTCTGAGGTACTAAAGCAACATCTATGTCAATGCCTGTCCCGGCTCTCGTAGCTGTTTCACAAGAAGAGCAAGTAAGTCCAGCTGCGCCCATATCCTGCATTCCCACGACAAACCCTTTTTCTATTAACTCCAGACAGGCTTTTCTCACGCGTTTCCCGAGCTCTGGATTACCTACGGCAACTGCACTCTTTTCCGATCCAGACTCCTCAGTAATTTCCTTGGAAGCGAAACTTGCCCCTCCCACACCGTCTCTGCCGGTTTCTCCCCCTATATAATATACAGGATTTCCTGCTCCATAAGCAGTTCCTCTCACAATATTCTTATGCTTTACAATACCCACAACAAAGGCATTTACTAATGGATTACCCTCATAGCTTTCATCAAAATAAGTATCACCGCCAACTGCATTGACTTCTGCAGTATTGGCATAATGGGCTAAGCCCCTAATAACCTCCTTGAACAGGAACTTTACTCTCTCGTTATCCAGGCTGCCAAACCTCAATGCACCTAATCCGGCGACAGGTCTTGCTCCGGTAGTAAATATGTCTCTTAAGCATCCACCTATGCCCGTCGCTGCTGCCTCAAATGGTTCTACTGCTGAGGGATGGTTGTGAGATTCTATTTTGAAGGCAACGGCCAGACCGTCGCCGATATCAACGATTCCAGAGTTCTCTTCACCTACGCCCACCAAAACCTGTTTACCTTTCGTGGGGAACAGCTTGAACAACCTCCTCGAATTCTTATAACTACAATGCTCTGACCACATAGCTGAAAATACACCCAACTCTGTAAAATTAGGAAGTCTTTTGAGCAATTTTTTTATCTCGGTAAACTCTTCTCCTGTGAGCCCCAATTTTTCTGCCAGTTCTAAATTTACTTCGGGTGTCTCCATCAAACAGCCTCCGTATTGAACAATAATTCAAAAAGGGCCTCGTCTTCCAATTCTCAACTGACCTCAATGGAGATATTATACCATTTTCAAAATTTAAATCAAGATAAATATCGAGCATTGATGTGTAACTTTTTGTTGCAAAGTTTGCAAATCTTTTCTATAATTTTAGCCAAAGTTTTAGCCTGTATATTTAAGGCATAACATGGTGGCTATGTTTGAACATGAAACTTATATACGGAGGTAAGAGAAAATGGCAAGACTCAATCCATTTGAGGTTACGCAAAGGCAGTTGGACGAGTGCGCAAGGATTCTAAAATTGGATTCTAACGTTCATTCTATCCTGCGCGTCCCGATGAGAGAACTACATGTATCTTTACCGGTCCGCATGGATGACGGTTCTATTAAGGTATTCCAGGGATTCAGGGTCCAGTATAACGATGCCAGAGGGCCAACGAAGGGTGGAATTCGATTCCACCCCGAGGAGACCATTGATACCGTGAGAGCACTTGCTGCCTGGATGACATGGAAATGTGCTCTTCTCGATTTACCTCTGGGGGGAGCAAAGGGCGGCGTCATTTGCAACCCAAAAGAGATGTCTGTAGGGGAGCTGGAGCGTTTAAGCAGGGCGTATATTAACCACATATGGCAGTTCATCGGACCGGATAGGGATATTCCCGCTCCTGATGTATATACTAATGCGCAAACGATGGCCTGGATGATGGATGAGTATTCCAAACTGGTAGGCAAGAACCAGTTCGGAGTTATTACCGGTAAACCACTCGGCATTGGTGGCTCTATTGGCCGCGGCGACGCCACAGCAAGAGGGGGTTGGTACACGATTCGCGAAGCAGCGAAAGAATACGATATAGACCTAAAAAAAGCCGCCATTGCCGTACAGGGCTATGGGAATGCGGGATATTTTGCCGCATATCTGGGCAATTCTCTCTTTGGGTGTAAGATAGTAGCAGTCAGTGACAGCAAGGGAGGCATATTCAGTAGTGGAGGGCTAAACCCGGAAGCAGTGCAAAAACATAAGGCTAAAACAGGCTCCGTGGCGAATTTCCCGAACACCAAACCGGTTTCTAATGAAGAGATTCTGGAATCAAAAGTGGACATACTCATCCCTGCTGCTTTAGAAAATGTGATTACGGAAAGGAATGCTCGCAATATAAAAGCGAAAATCATCGCTGAGTTGGCCAATGGACCAACTACACCTGAAGCAGATGATATCCTATATAAGAACGGTGTTCATATAATACCCGATTTCTTATGCAATGCTGGCGGGGTAACTGTTTCATATTTTGAAATGGTGCAAAACTTCTATATGTATTATTGGGAAGAGAAAGAAATTCACGAGCAGCTGGATAAGAAAATGGTTACTTCTTACCACTCGGTTCTGAACACTTCCAAGAAATACAAGATAAACATGAGGCAGGCTGCTTATGTGGTTGCTGTGGAGCGGGTGGCTGAAGCAATGAGACTACGCGGCTGGGTTTAGTTTTCTATCCTGCTTCCAGACTCGGTTCCAATTGTCTTTTCTCTCCCACCCTCAAGGTGGCAAAAGGATTTGAAGCCCTATTCCTATTGGTGTAAACAAGCACAACATTATTTGCCGGCCTCTCTTCCCCTAGACGGCACGCCCAGCCGCCCCTTTCTAAACATGGAATCGCAAGAGACTTTCTTTAGCAGATTTCAGCACAAATTTGAGAACATAACCTATGGTTTTTATCTCCTTATTTAGGTTTAGTGCACTCTTTTTTCTTTCTTTCCACCATATTGGTATCTCTCTTGTTGTATAATTATGCCTCTGTGCCCTTATCAGAAGTTCCACATCCCAAAATATGCCTCTGGTTAAAGATTCATCGTAACCCATTTCCTCTACTAACTTCAATATAACATCCTTTCTGAAAGCCTTAAATCCACACATATGGTCACGTATATCTGTTCTAAACAAGAATCTAATACAGCCGTTCCATAGGAGACTCAATAGTAGCCTGAACGGTTTCCGCTTTATTTTGGACCCGACGGTATAACGACTCCCGGTTACAATATCGCACCCTGAGATGACCTGCTCTATTAAATCTGATAAGAAACGAAGGCTCGCAATTAGGTCAATGTCCACGAAGACAACAATATCGCCTTGTGCTCTTTTGAAGGATTGAGCAAGATTTTCTCTCCTTGTGGGTCCCCTCTCATAATTAAGTAGCGTCACTCCTCGCGTAGCTTGTTCGATTTTCTCAGCAATTACCTTCGTCCTGTCTCTCGAACCGTCGTTTACTATGAATATCTCGTATTCCGCGGCAAGCTTCCTGATTACGTAGCTAACCATTCTTATACTCTTATCTATCAATCCTTCTTCATTGAATATGGGAATAAAGATAGAGACCTTATGATTTCTTATTTTGTCATTTGCAATCTTATATTTCGGCTCTAATATCACAGTACGGATCTCACCCCGGTTTCACTAATCTTTGTCCCTTGCACGCTTTGACGCAGATTCCACATATGTGATGTCCAATGCCACAAGTCTTTCTAAATTCTTCCAATTGCCTGAAACAGGCAAGCCAGTCAAAATCTTCTACTCTGTCCTTTATAGCTCCTGCCGGGCAAACTCCTAGGCAGTCCCGGCAATCGCCACACCCATCTTCTCTCGGGTCGTCGCAGGAAACGGGAAAATCTGTCAACAGAGTAACCAGTCTAACCCGAGACCCAAAATCTGGATTAACCAGGAGATTGTTCCTTCCCATCCAGCCAATACCCGCCACCTTACCTACCTCTTTGTGGGAAAGATGGCCTCTCTGTCTCTCCCAATCAACGGTCTGAGAAGATGGTATGGGTAAAGCATTCCATCCCTTATCTTGAATAAATTGCGTCAATCCCAAAGCCAAACGGTCTAAAAAATAGTTAATCTGCCGATAATGGTAATAATACAGCTTCGTTGGCCTATCTTCAATGCCCTCGACGATTCTATCAGATAATCTAACTGCTAAGGAAATCCCCTTATCCAGATCTTTGGTTGCTCCTGGGGATAAATCTAAGAATTCACCCTTCATCCGGGAAAGGTCAGCAACTCCGAATAAGCAAGCTCCCATCTCTAAGGCAAGTTCCTTCAGTTTGGAATAGTTTCCTTTTCTTTCATTCATTTTCTATAACCTGTCAACTCCCATCCTCTTCAGGTAAACCATTAAAATAGCGATTGCTGCTGGAGTCACTCCCGAAATGCGGGAAGCTTGGCCCAAAGAGATGGGTTTCGTTGCCGACAATTTCTCCTTGACCTCGTTGGATAGTCCGACGATTTCTTGATAATTAATTTCCAAAGGAATCCTCTTGTTCTCCAGTCTCTTGAATTTCTCTATATCCTGCTCCTGACGCTTAATATACCCTTCATATTTGATTTGAATCTCCACCTGCTCAGCTACATCCAGCGGGGTCTCTCCTATTTTCTTATCAAAAAGTTTCAAGTCAGCATAAGAAACCTCGGGTCTCCGCAATAGTTCAAATAAACTGATTGGGCTTCTGAGAGCTGCCCATCCCAGTTCCAAAAATTTCTCACTCGTGAGGGAATTCGGAAAAATTCTGATCTCTCTTAATCGAGTTAGCTCTTCCTCTATAGCCTTTTTTTTGGCTCTAACTTCTTGATATCTTCCCTCTGCAATCAAGCCGAGACCATATACTTTCCCACTCAGTCTTAAATCGGCATTATCTTCTCTCAAAATTAGTCGATACTCGGCCCGGGAAGTGAACATACGATAAGGTTCTTTTGTCCCTTTAGTTACTAAATCATCTATCAGAACGCCAATATAGGCTTCGGAACGGTCAAGCATAAATGGCGGCTTATCCTGCACCTTCAAGGCAGCATTAATCCCACCAATCAATCCCTGAGCTGCCGCCTCTTCGTAACCTGTGGTCCCATTGATTTGACCACAAAAGTAGAGATTTTCGATTAATTTGGTCTCCAGTGTTGGCTTGAGCTGCGTCGGGTCGACATAATCGTGCTCTATAGCATAGCCAGGCCGCATTATCTCTACCCTTCCCAGGCCTTCAATGCTTCTCAACATTCTCACCTGGATATCCAAGGGCAAACTTGTAGACAAACCGTTGGGATAGAATTCAGATGTATTGAGGCCCTCTGGCTCCAAGAAAATCTGGTGGCGTTCTCTATCCCGAAATTTCATTACTTTATCCTCAATTGACGGACAATAACGTACCCCTGTCCCCTTAATAATACCTGTATAGAGGGGAGAACGATTCAGACCTTCTCTGATTATCCGGTGCGTCTCAGGGTTGGTGTAAGTAATATAACAGGGTAATTGAGGCTGAACTATCCTTTCCGTGGAAAAAGAGAAAGGCACAGGAACTTTATCGCCTTCTTGCACTTTAAGTTTTGAAAAGTCGATGGTTTTTCCATCCAGGCGAGGACAAGTTCCTGTTTTGAACCTTCCTATGCGAAAGCCTAGTTCTCTAAGATTCTCAGAGAGTTTTACAGCGGGGAAGTCACCCATCCTGCCTGCCGGGAAATTGGTCAAACCAATGTGAATCAGTCCATTCAGAAAAGTTCCAGGAGTAATAATCACTGTTCGCGCATAAAACTTCTGACCAATACTTGTTCTTACTCCTATGGCTCTATTTCCATCCACAAGAATTTCTTCAACCAAAGCTTGTTTCAATTCCAAACCTTCCTGCCTCTCTAAAACCTCTTTCATCTTCAGTCGGTAGGCTTGCCGGTCTACCTGCGCTCGCGAACTACGGACAGCCGGGCCTTTTGCCATGTTCAATCGCCGAAATTGGATAGCCGTAGCATCCGTGTTCTTCCCCATCTCCCCGCCTAAGGCATCAATTTCCTTAACTAACTGGCCCTTAGCCAGGCCGCCAACGGCCGGATTACACGACATAAAGGCAATCGTATCCAGATTCATAGTCAAAAGGAGTGTTTGGCAACCGAGCCGGGAAGCTGCCAGAGCCGCCTCGCAGCCAGCGTGACCACCACCCACTACAATAACATGGTATTCTCTATCGGCTGAATTTAACCCAGACATAAACTATCCATTTTCACTGTAGAATAAATGGCCTCAAGAGTGAACGCTCAAAAAAATGTCTTCTGCTCGGCCATAGGAGCAAAAGACATGACTGTCGACTTGTAATATATAATTTTCTCAGCTCTACGATAATAACTTCTCGTTGTTATAGTGGTCAACTAATGATAACTTCCTGGTTGAGTTCGTGGAAATAGTCGGCCTCTTTTATCAACCTCTGAGATGTTCTCTGTCTCGATGGGAAAGCAGCAACTTCTACCTCAACTTCATCATATTGTCTTTTCAAATATCTTATAAGATCCACGAAATCTCCATCACCACTAGCAATGACTACTACGTCGAACCTGGATATGTTTTGGAGAATATCTATAGTAAGCCCCAAGTCCCAGTTCGCTTTCTTCGAGCCATCCGACCTCTCCAGGAGTTCTCTGAATTTTACTTGAAAACCCAAACTCTCCAGAAGCTTTTTGAACTTGGTCTGGTCCTTCTCTGGACTCTCCACCAGGTACGCATAAGCGCCTGCCAGAAATCTATCTTCTTTTCCTCTTCCCATAATAATCTTATCCAGAAATGCTTCATAATCGAGTTTCCCGCCAAATTCTTCTTTAGCCGTATAATACAAATTCTGGGCATCAACGAAGACTCCTACCCGCTTCAGATTCTTAAGGTTTCTGAGTTTTTCCTCTTTCAAAGCAAGTTCTTTCTCCAGCGAGCATATTCTTGATTTGAGAAGCTCCTTCTCCTGAATCTCTTTTTCTGATTCTTCTTCTAATTTATTGGCATTACCTATTTTTGCCGTAATACTAGTGAGTTCGGATTTCAGTTGCTGACTCTCCTTTTCCAGATGGCGGTATTTTGAATACAACTCTTCAAGAGAACCCTCTTTTTGGGAGAGTTTCTGCAGGAGTCCTTCTATTTTCCTTTCCAGCTTCTCTTTCTGATGCCTGAATTTTTCCGCTCTTTTTTCCATCTCATCTAATCTTTTTTTCAGCACTTCGCTTTCCTCGAGAGCGCTCTCAAAATGCTCTTTCTCTTGCTCGACCATCTGCCATTGTTCTTCCATAATTCTATCCTGGACATTATCCAATACTGAGTTCAAAAAATCCTGGCATTCTTCTGCCTTTCCCAATAATCCCCATAAAAGAAAACCTATCTCCTGGTCAGAAAGGTCGTGTAAATCTTTTTTCATATCTTTTTCAAACAATGCCTTTTCTGGGCTACATTTATTATCCAAAAAATTTGCCACCAATTCTGCAGAATTCCGATCGTTGAAGAACTCCTCCGCTAAGTCCGCGACCAGAATATCTTGCGGAATCGAACCGGTCCTGTAGCCGCTGTAATTAATTCCAACTCTCCGGGAAAGAAGGGATATCTCTTGAGGAGTCAGACAAGACGCAATAAGAAACATAAATTCTTCAGGATCCAATATTTTTCTTACTTTTTCAATCCGGACTTGAATAATTGCCATATTCCCAAAATTTAGTTCTTTTCTTTTAATACCTTTCTCAAAATGTCCAGTGCGCTGGCTACCGTGTTTTCCTTTATTTCTCTCCTTTGACCGCTGAAGCGAAATTCTCTACATATCTCAACGCCAGCTCCACTCGACACCAGAGCTATATACACTAATCCCACAGGTTTCTGGGGAGTCCCTCCAGTTGGCCCAGCAATACCCGTAGCTGCCAAACCAATATTTGCTCCACTAATTCTCTGTATCCCCCTTGCCATTTCCAATGCAGTCTCCTTGGAAACTGCACCAAATTCATTTAGAGTCTCTTCTTTGACTCCCAAGATTCTTATTTTTGCTTCATTACTATAGGCTACAATTCCCTCTTTGAAATATACCGAGCTTCCGGCAACATCCGTAATTCTATCGCCAATTAACCCGCCAGTACAGGATTCAGCCACAGCCAGAGTCAATCTCTTCCTAAGAAGTAAACTGCCCACGACGCTCTCTAAAGTATCGTCGTTTTGTCCATAAATATAGTCTCCAACGCAATCGTAGATTTCTTGCCTTGCCTTGTGAAGAATCTCATCAACAAGTAACTCGTTTTCCCCTTCTACTGAAATCTCCACATCTATCCTTGTCAGATGGGCCAATATAGAAAACCTCAAGATTCCACCTTCCATCCTCCGTTCGATTTCCACCACTTCCTTAATCTTCTCATAAACCGAAGACTCTGGTAATCCACAGATATGTAGGACAGCCTTTTTCGATATTTTGCGTTCATACCTCTCCCTAAGATATGGGAGCAGTACTTCTTCAACCATAGGGTTCATCTCCCGCGGGGGTCCAGGCAACATAATTATGCTCACTTTTTTCACTTTATCTTTTGGACCGAACTTACCTCTCCTTTCCAGGATCATCCCAGGAGCTGTACCAACTTTATTGGGAACTACCTTAGCTCCTTCAATGATATAGGCCTGCCTTTCATTCTCTTTGGGCATCTCCAAATCTCTCTTTGCAAAATGGGCAGCAATCTGATGCATCACTTCGCCGTGGAAAACCAGTTTTTTCTTTAAAACCTTGGCCATAGCATCTCGAGTAAGGTCATCGAATGTTGGCCCCAAACCACCCGTGGTGATTAATATATCAGCTCTATTTAGAGCCTCACGGAGGGTGGCTTCAATCTTCTTCATATCATCGCCAACCGTAGTCTCTCTGTCTATAGTCAACCCGATACTGTCTAGCCTTTCACCTAAATAAGCTATATCGGTATTAATCTTCCCTTTCAAAAGCTCCGTTCCAATGGAGATTAACTCAACTTTCATCTCCACCTCTCAAAATCCTGAAATTTCAAAGATAGTTTGTGAAGAACTTTAGGAATTTTTAGCCAAAAAACGAAGACAGACTACCCCCTGGTGCGAGCAGATTTGGTGTAGCGAGCATTAGAATTTTTAGCTAAAAATCGAAGAGAAGAGTTTATCCCCGATTCATCGGGGGAAACTCCTGAGATTTTTGGTGATGGTCAAAGACCAAAAAATTCTCAGCGAGCGAACCAAATCCCAAGCACAAATTCCCCGGTGATGAGTAAACTATCTTTCGAATCTTTATCCCGAGCGCCTTCAAAAACTATCCCCACCTTTTAACGCGCTGGAGATGAAGGGATAGTTTCAGGAGCTTCAAATCGGTCCCGATGCATCGGGGCCGATTTTGAGCGAGGCTCTAACCGAGCGACTCCGAAAACTATCCTTTCATCTCTCCTATTCTATCATCACCTTGCCCGTTTCCACATCAATAATCTTTATCTCCACCTCGCCATCTGTTTCTTCAACTAAGGCCACTGTAGGGGTTTCCTTGGGCAGAGAGGGACTACCCGGATTCAAAAATACCACGTCTCCCTCCCTCGCTAATTTTGGTCTGTGCGTATGAGCCGAAATAAAAATATTTGCACGCCATCTCTTAGCAAGGTTAAGTTTTTCCTCATCGCTCAATTTATCCCCGTGGTTTACTACAATGCGCAGGGAACCCAGCTGAACCAAGGCAAATGGGCTCTGGACCGGAAAATTGACCACAGAATCATCAACTTCAGAATCACAATTTCCCCGCACCACAACGAGAGGAATTTCCAGGCTATTCATCTCCTGGACCAAATCTCCGGGAGCAAAACCGTCAGGCATGGGATTCCTTGGGCCGTAATTGAATAGGTCTCCGGCGTGGATAATCATATCCACGTCAGAAAAGATTTTTTCCCTTACCCTTCGCCAGCCAGCTAAATCTCCATGCGTATCTGCTATAACCCCAATCTTCATGCCTTACCCTCCTCTGTAGGGTCCTTTACTTATTTCCCTTCGGTCTTCTTTTATTATTTAGCCCTTGCACTTTTTCTATTTGGTGTATTCTGTCACGAAGTTCGGCCGCACGCTCATAATTTTCCTTTTCGATAGCTTCTTGGAGTTTCTTCTGAAGTTCCTCCTTCTCCGAAATCGGTTTCTTTTCGAGAACCTCCTTTGCCATACCCTTTAATATACCTAAGGACCTTTCCTTTTCATAAGTAAAAGTTGCATTTTCCATATGTGGAAGGGTCTCGATCTCTCTGATTCCCTCTTCGATCTTTGCCAAAGCCTCCTCGTATTCATTTCTTTCCAGATGGAGGAGTCCCTTCGCCATAGCGTTCATTCTGATTATGTAGGGTCTATACTGCTCAAGCGCCTCTCTATCTTCCTCTTCTATTGCGTACTTCTGGACAAAATCGAAATATTCGATGTTTCGCTGAGTATCCCTGACTACCCGTTCGTAGTCCCTTAATTGAAAAAATAGAACATAGCGATAATAGTATAGTAAGCCCTCTTCGTATAATTCTGAACAGGTCTCTCTCGTAAGACCAAACCCCGCGTCAGTTCCTTCCTTCTCTCTGTAAGTCTCAACTTTTGCCTTGAAATACTCCAAGAGAGACTCTTTCCCGTAGGGCTTCTTCCCATCGGGCCTTCCGTCTACCTCGAATTGCTCAATTCCCAAGGGCAATCTAATCTGAATCTTCTCTTTGCCGTTATTTCCTCTTATTTTTCTTGTATTATTTAGCCGGTCATATTCCCAGGCCTTGAGAATGTCACTAATGTCGTAACGCATTCTTCTTCTCCTTGTCCCGAATTTCATATTTTTAGAACCTTGAGCTGGACTATAGTTTTCCTTCATTTCGAACTGAAGCGTTGATTCGACTTTTTCAGAGCTCTGTCTAGATACAAGCTACTCTGTCTCATTGCGCAGAATTCACCACACATAGTGCAAACCCGGGCATCTCTTGGTTTAGATTTCCTTCTCTCTTCCCTGAACTTCTTGGGACTAATAGAAAACCTTTCTTGTCTTTTCCAATTTAGCGATTTCCTTGCTTTAGATATTTTGATATCCCAGTCCAAAGCTCCCTTTACTCCTTTGGCCACATCAGCCGCATGGGCGGCAATCCTGGTAGCAATTACCCCTTCAGTCACATCATTCACGTCAGGCAGTCGAAGGTGCTCTGCCGGAGTAACATAGCAAAGAAAATCGGCACCGTAGGCAGCGGCAACAGCGCTACCGATGGCACAAGAAATATGGTCGTATCCTGCTGCAACATCGGTCACCAAGGGACCCAGAAGATAAAAGGGTGCTCCCTTACATAGACTCTTTTCCAATAATACATTTGCTTCAATCTGATTCAAAGGAACGTGTCCGGGCCCCTCTATCATTACCTGAACATTCCTCTGCCTGGCCATGTCTGCCAGTTCACCTAGAACAGAAAGTTCGGCAATCTGGACCGCATCTGTAGCATCGGCAAGGCACCCCGGACGGAGCCCATCGCCCAGACTCAAGGTCAGGTCATACTCATAGGCTATGTCTAGAAGCCTGCCAAATTGTTCGTATAGAGGGTTCTCCCGGTTATTCTCCATTATCCACTGTGCCATAAACACTCCGCCTCTACTAACAATACCAGTAATTCTCCGGCTTCTAGCTAGAGTTTCAACGATTCTCTTTGTGACCCCACAATGGATGGTCATAAAGTCAACCCCTTCACCAGCCTGCTCTTCAATTACCCGAAAAATACTGTCTACGTCCATTTTGCCGACCCGCTTTCCCTGGCGAACAGTCTCACAGGCAACCTGATAGATTGGCACAGTGCCTACAGGCAAAATTGAACGTTCCAACACCATCCTTCTTATTTTTCCAATATCCCCTCCCGTAGAGAGGTCCATCACGCTATCTGCTCCAGCCTCAATAGCAGCATCCAATTTTTTCTTCTCCGCCATCAGACTGACTTTATCCGGGGAAGAGCCAATGTTGGCATTCACCTTCGTCCTCAGTCCCTTCCCTATTCCTACTACTCGTAACCTTTTGTCCTGGCGCCGCCTTATATTTAACGGAATAACCACTGTCCCCTCAGCTATACAGGAACAGATATATTCTGGACTTAGACCCTCATCTGCAGCAACTATTCTCATTTCACCAGTAATCTTTTTCTTTTTAGCACATTCTATTTGTGTCATCAGTTTAGCCCTTCGCCTCTCTAATTCTTCTCCGCAACTCCTCCGCCGCTTTTTTCACATTCTTCGCCCCAAAAACAGCATGAATAACAGCAACCCTGCCGGCGCCAGCACGAATAACCTCGCCAACATTCTCCTGGTTAATCCCGCCAATGGCAAAAAATGGTATCTTCACTTTGTCTCGTAGTTGGCGAATCGGGTTAAGACCTATTGGTTTTAACTCGGGCTTGGAGGGTGTCCTAAAAATTGGCCCAATACTGATATAATCGGCACCCTCTTTCTCCGCTCTGAGAGCCTCCTTCAGACTATGAGTAGAAAAACCTATGAAACGCGTCAGTGGATGGTCCGCGGCGGAGGGAGTAACCTTCTCTCGCCTCTGCTTCTGGCCTACTCGGTAGACTGAGGCTCCTGCTATCGCCCAGCGCAAGAGCCTCCGGACCAACCGTAGGGGTATATCCTCCTGGCCAAGATGGGCGCCATCGGCACCCAGAGCAAGAGCAATATCCAATCGGTCGTTAACTACCATGGGCACCTTATATTGAGTAGTAATTTCCCTTAGTTTCTCCCCTATCTCAATTGTCTTCCTATCCATCCAGTCTTTTACCCGGAACTGGAGCATGTCTGCTCCACCGAGGATGGCTTCCTCTGCCATCTCCAGGACATTCCTATCCGGCGTGGGAGAAAGGATAACATATAATTCCACATCTTCCAAACTTTTAATCATCAGCAAACCCTTTTCCTCTTACCTTAAAATCTTTGCAGCAAGCCCAGCTCAAGTCCTTTCTCTCTTATTCTAGCGAAAGCCGATATTCCTATTTTTTCTTTCTTACTTTGTCTAACTACTGCTCTCCCTACCAGTGTACCAAGAATAGCGCCTAAAGCTACATCGGAAGTCCAATGTTTATCAGCGAAAACCCGGGACGCCGCAGCAAGGCTGGCAGCTGTATAGGCGCTTACATCGATTACGATGCTATCATATTCTGAAGCTATGACCGAGGCTAAAGAAAAAGCTACCGTGGCATGACCGGAAGGCAGAGATAACTTGGAATTGTCAAATGTTGGTCCATAGAATTTCCCGCTACCTTCTCCACGATATGGTCTGCTTCTGCCCGTAAGGACTTTAAGACTTGAACATATAAGTCCGGAGAAGACAAAAGATTCTAAGGCTCCAATTGCCGTATCTTGAGATTTCTCATCATTAAAAATTCTGCCAGCAAGATAGAAAATGACGGCAATAGAAAGAACCGCTCTTCCATCTCCCAATTGTTTTGAGAAAGCAAAAACTTCATCCCAGCTATTGCTGTTGAAATCACGGACGGAACACCTGATGTCGTTATCAAGGGCCGTAAGTCCACAAGTGCCAAGAAGAATTGCGGAGAGTGGCAGGATATCGGTTTTGCCTAACCTGAGAGGAGCAGTAAAGATATATTTGAAATCCCTACCGAAGCGAGAGAATATATTCTCTTCCCCGGAAGCAGAAGCGGGGCTAATCCGGGGTAAAAAGAAAACGACAAAAATTGAAAGAACTATTCTGGTCCAACTCTTGTTCAATTCTTCTCTTTCACCGGGCAAGCCCGCCGGCTAGGAAATCCGATTAACTATTTCCTTTTCTATCTCGTACACCTTGAATCTTATCTGTTTTAGCTTGTCCCCCGCATCGACTGAAATAAGCCGGGAGAACTCTTCCAGAACTCTTATTGCCTCTTCCGCTCTCCTTAAATTTGCCAGAAGGATATCCTTAAGATTACTCCTTTTCCCCTCCTTAATGGTCAATCCCACATCCCTTTCCGGCTCCCTAGACTTTACTAAACGGGGGTAGACGCTTTTGGTAATGTCGCTCAAATTGTGCCTGAGACTTCTTATCCTCTGGCATAGTTCTTTGTCACTATATAGAAAGCGGGCTACGTCTTCAATGACTCTGAGTCCCTCTCTCGCTCTGTTTAAGTTGGCATCCAGAAGTCTATACTTATCCTTCATGTCCAGAACCAGAAGTCTTGCCAGGCCAAACCGAAAACTATCCCCACCTTTCAAAATCCTGAGATTTCAAAGATAGCTTGAAGAACTTTGGGAATTTTAGCCAAAAAACAATGACGGACTATCCCCAAATGCGAGGGGATTTGGTGTAGTGAGCATTAGGATTTTTAGCCAAAAATCGAAGATTAGAGTTTATCCGAAACTGACCGAAGGGAATTTCGGAAAACTCTCGAGATTTTTGGCGATGCTCGAAGAGCAAAAAATTCTCAGCGAGCAAACCAAATCCCGAACATTCCCTACCGAGCGACTCCGAAAACTATCCCCACCTCTTATAACCCTGAGGATGAAGGGATAGTTACAGGAGCTTTAAATCGGCCAGGTTTTGCCCCAGCGCTGGCCGATTTGGAGCGAGGCTCTAACCGAGCGACTCCGAAAACTATCCCTTCGTCCTCCCCTCACGCCTGTTTAAATATTCTTTCCTGAATAAAATTGGTATTAACCTCACCTTTTCTATAAGACTCATCGGCCATAACTTTGGCGTGGAAAGGAATAGTACTCTTTACCCCATCGAGAACAAATTCACCGAGAGCCCTTTCCATGCGAGCAATGGCTTCTTGCCTGTTATTTCCGATTACGATTAGTTTGGCAATCATTGAATCGTAGAAAGGCGAGATGGTATAGCCGGGATAAATTCCGGTATCAATTCTTACACCCGGTCCTCCTGGGAGAATATAATTGGAAATCGTGCCCGCACAAGGCAAGAAATCCTTGTCCGGGTCTTCAGCGTTTATGCGGCATTCGATAGCATTACCGTAAATCTTAATCTTATCCTGCTCGAGATTCAACTTTTCGCCTGCAGCCAACCTGATCTGCATCTTAACCAGGTCGACGCCACAGACTAGTTCTGTCACAGGATGTTCCACCTGAATCCTCGTGTTCATCTCCATAAAATAAAAATCACCGTTCTTATCCAATAAGAATTCGATTGTACCGACAGTAGTATATTTTACTGCCTTAGCCGCCTTAACCGCAGCGTGTCCCATTTTGCGCCGCAGTTTCGAATTTACAGCAGGAGAGGGCGATTCCTCGATTAATTTCTGATGGCGACGCTGGATCGAACAATCTCTCTCTGGTAAGTAGATAATATTGCCTTTCCTGTCTCCCAGAATCTGGAATTCCACGTGTCTCGGTTCGGGAATATACTTCTCTAAATACACTTCCTCACTGCCAAAAGCTGCTTTGGCCTCACTCTGGCAAGTCATCACTGCATTCTTTAAGGCCTCTTCATTCTGCACAATGCGCATTCCTTTACCGCCTCCACCCGCGGATGCTTTCACCACCACAGGGTATTTAATTTTTCTCGCCAATTTCAAAGCGTCGTCTATCTTGGGGATAGTGCCACGGCTGCCAGGAATGATAGGAACACCTGCCTTTTCCATCGCCTTTCTCGCTTTACACTTGTCTCCCATCTTCAAAATTACTTCCTTGGACGGTCCGATAAAAGTAATGTTACACGACTCGCAAACCTCCGCAAAATAGGTATTCTCCGCCAAAAATCCATACCCGGGATGGATAGCATCAGCACCCGTAATTTCTGCAGCACTGATGATATTGGGAATATTAAGATAACTCTCATCGGAAGGTCCGGGTCCGATGCAAATGCTCTCGTCAGCAAATTTTGTATGCAGCGAATCTTTGTCTGCCTCCGAGTGTACCGCCACCGTCTTTATCCCCATCTCCCGGCAAGCACGAATTATTCTCAATGCAATTTCGCCCCGGTTGGCTATTAAGACCTTTTTGAACATTGCCCATTCCTCCCGTCGAAAATTTATTTTTTGGAATAGTTTCTACCTAGATTACTTATGTCTTTTCCTCGCAACCTTAGGCACCTCTTCTTCATAATAAGGGTCGATCAAAAACATGTCCTGACCATACTCTACCGGGTGACCGTTTTCTACCAAAATCTTAACTACTCTTCCCCCTTTATCAGCAGAAATCTCTCTCATAATTTTCATAGCTTCAATAACACAAATCTTTTGTCCTGGCTTAATAATGTCCTTGACTTTGACGAGGGGAGGTTGATCTTCCGCAGGTGAACTATAGAAAGTTCCGACCATGCTAGACTTGATTGTCTTATACTTTTCTGGAAGAGGTCGGCCTTCCTCTCCAATCATCTGGGAAATGTCTGTTTTCGTTTCAAGGCCCGGTTGAGGAGTCTCGCTCTGTCCTTCAGAAGTGTCTGATTCTCTATTAACCAATCTCTTTTCTTCTTCTGGATTGCCAAGTCCTCTCTTAAAACTTATCTTGGTGCCATCTTTTTCCCACAAGAGCTCCATAATATCGGCATCTTTTATCAGGTTAACGAATTCCTTTATCTGCAATAGCTCTTTTGTTTCAATCTTTTTATTGCTGTGATGCTTACTCTTTTTCTTAACCATGATCCCTCCTCATAAACCAAAGCTGATCTTTACATCAAAGCCTTAACAAATAAATAGGCCACTCCAAGCAGTGGCCAAGAAATTCTGTCTGAGTTTAGACTCTCTCGATATATTTCCCTGTTTGTGTATCGAGTCGAATTGTATCACCAGTATTAATAAACAAAGGCACCTGGACCTTTGTACCTGTTTCCAGTACAGCTGGCTTGGTCACATTGGTAACGGTATCGCCTTTCTTGCCGGGCTCGGTATAGGTAACCTTAAGCTCTACCGTGGCCGGCATCTCTACCCCGATTATCTTCCCTTTATATATAAGAACCTCCACCTCCATATTCTCTTTTAGAAACCTTGTACTCTCACCCAGCTCCTTCTCGGTGAAAGGAATCTGCTCAAATGTTTCCACGTCCATAAAGTAGTAATTCTTCTCATCTCTATATAAATACTGCTTTTTTTTCCTTTCCAGGATAGCCTCTTCGAACCTGTCCTCGGGACGGAAAGTCTTTTCGAAAATTCTTCCTGTGGTCACATTTCTCAATTTTGTCCGCACCATAGCCCCACCCTTGCCGGGCTTATGGTGCTGGAACCAGATGACAGTGAATACTTCGCCGTCTAGTTCAAAATTCGTCCCGTTCTTAAAATCACTTGCCGCAATCATATATTCAAATCTTCTTCTTTGGAGAAATATCTGTCAAGATTTCACGACCTTTCTCGGTAACCAAAACCATATCTTCAATTCTGACCCCGCCGAAGCCCGGGATATATACTCCTGGCTCGACAGTCAAAACCATTCCTGGTTGCAAGACCTGCCGGTTATTCTGCTCTAACCGAGGAAGTTCGTGCACATCTACGCCGACCCCGTGCCCCGTCCGGTGAATAAAATACTGCTCAAGCCCAGCCGCCTTAATCACTTTTCTGGCTGCGGAATCAATATCTGAACACCTAATGCCTGGCCCAATCTTTTCTATCGCCTCTCTCTGGGCTCTCAGCACCGTTTGGTAAATATTCTTATATTTCCCCCTAAATTCGACAGGTAGTGCAGCCCGTAAACGTTGCCGACGATTAGCTTTAATTATATCCAAAAATATAGACCTTGTCAAGTCGGAACAGTAACCCTTGTAGACGCAACCCATATCAATAACGAGACAGTCCCCAGGCCTTATCTCTCGCTCCCCAGTCTGATGGTGCGGATAGGCAGTATTCTCACCAGAAGCCACTATGATTTCAAAAGAAGGTTTCTCAGCTCCCCTCTTCCTTATGAAATATTCAAGCTGCCCAGCAACTGTTCTTTCCTTCATTCCTATTCTGATTCTCCTTGTCATGAATCGGAAAGCTGCCACACAGATTTCGGCACTCTTTTTAATAAGGCCCACTTCTTCCTTAGTCTTAACCATTCGCATGTCCTCAACCAGACCATCCAAAGGCACCAAGCCGACATTTCGGAAGGCTTTCTCCATCTCCCTGTAAGTCTTAACTGAAACTTCCCCGGCTTCAAAACCGAGCTTTCTTACTCGTTCCTGCGCCAGAAATTTCCCCACCCTCTCCAGGGACTTATTCCGGAAGGTTACTATCTCAAAGTTTCGCACCGCCTCTTTAGCCTGCTGGCCCAGTAATTCCGGGACAAAAATCTTCGACTCGCTTTGAGTCAGCACACCAAAGCTGCCTTCCGCTCTAAACCCGGACAGGTAGAAAAGGTTAGAAGGTGTAGCAATTAGGAAACCACTAAGCTTCTTCAGTTTTAGGATCTCTCTCAGCACTGCCAGTCTTTCGCTCATCCAATTTCTCCCCTATCTGGGCAAGCACCAAAGCGCATAAGATATGTTTCCCTGGACCAGGACGACTCTATTCCATCTCTTGTGGTAGACCGCAACCCCACCGGGAGACACTACTTGCACGCTATCCGTATTGTAGGCACAGATTCAATCTCTGCAGGTACCTATGGGCATAAAGCCCTATACTACCGAGCGACTCCGAAAACTATCCCCACCTTTCAAAGTCCTGAGATTCAAAGATAGTTTGCGAATAACTTTAGGAATTTTTAGCCAAAAAAAGAGGACGGCTGATTCTCTTTCAAGCAAATCATTGTCCGACGAGCGAAGCGAAGAGTTTTGATTTGCACCCTGCAAAGTCCGAAGTTTTTTGGCGCCAAAAATTCCCCAGTGATGAGTAAACTATCTTTCGAATCTTTATTCCGAGCGACTCCGAAAACTATCCCTTCATCTTACTTACTGCAGCTCTCAACGCCAAAAGATAACCGTCCGGACCGAAACCACAAATCTGGCCAATAGCAACCGGTGCAATCAACGACTTCCGACGAAACTCCTCCCGTGCGTAAATATTCGAAAGATGAACTTCAATAGTCGGAACGCCGGCACCAACAATAGCGTCCCTGATAGCCACACTTGTATGAGTGTAGGCAGCAGGATTGATAATCAAAAAGTCGAATTTGCCCCTGGCTTCTCCAATAGTATCCACAATCTTGCCCTCATGGTTCGACTGGAAGAATTCAATCTCACACTTCAGCTCTTTGGCTAATTGGACCATTCTTTCATTAATTCCTTTCAGAGTCAGCTTCCCATATAAATCGGGTTGTCTTTTACCTAAAAGGTCAAGATTGGGGCCATTAATTACTAAAACTTTCATTTCTCCTCCTATGTGAATATGCTCCGAAGGAGTCCGACACCCCTTCGGAGTCCTGTCGGACCTGTGCTCAATAGAGGAAACCTAACAGGTTTCCCCTTATTGCGTTCGCTTCGCTCTCTGTCTCCTGGGCGCTCACCGACTCGCGCCCGTCGCTACCACGAAGCTCCTTATTCGTCGCTCCAGCGACCCCCTTCCCCAAAGGTCACTTATTCGTGTGAATAACTAGGTCATCAGTCCTCTAACCACGTCTATCACTATTTGCTCTGGTATGTCGTCTCGCACCACAACCCGTCCAATCCTTTCGGGCAAAACGAACCTCACCTTCCCTGCCCGTACTTTCTTGTCCAGAGAAAGGATCTGTATTATGCCCTCTATACTTAACTCTGCCTCTATTCGCCGGGGCAACCCCGCTTCTCCAATTAAATGTTCGATTCTCTCTCCTACCCCCCTTTTCAACAGCCCCATCTTTTCGGCAATTCTAGTCGCGCCAACCATCCCAATCGCCACAGCCTGACCGTGCTTGTACTCCTTGTATTGGGAAAGAGCTTCGAGTGCATGGCCCAAAGTATGACCGAAGTTAAGGATAGACCTCAATCCTTTTTCTCTTTCATCCTTTTCCACGACCATCGCCTTAAGCATGCAACAACGAGACACAACGCCCTCTAATACCTGGGATTCAAGTCCCCTTATCCTTCCAATATTCCTTTCCAGATATCCAAAGAAATTCTTATCGAGAATAATCCCATATTTAATAACCTCAGCTAATCCCGCTTCCATTTCCTCAGCCGGCAAGGTGTTCAAAACTGCAAGGTCAATATAGACGAGAAGCGGTTGGTAAAAAGACCCAACCAAATTCTTGCCCTGGGGAAGATTGACCGCTACTTTACCCCCCACTGAGCTATCCACCTGAGCCAGTAATGTAGTAGGTACCTGAACTATGGGTAGACCTCGCATAAAGGTCGCAGCCACATATCCAGCAAGGTCACCAATCACTCCGCCTCCCAACCCAAGTATAATAGATTCCCTTTCCAGCCTGTGTTCTACACACTTAGCATATAGTTTACTCGCCTCGTCCAGAGACTTGTACTCTTCACCATCGGGCACTTGAGCAACAAAGACTTGGAATCCGACTTTCCGCAAACTTCCGTTAATAGTCTCCAAATAATATTTAGCAATCCTGGGATTAGTAATAATTAGAGCCTTAATCCCTGTGCTATATTTCTTAAGAATTCTACCAATATCATCCAAGGGATAGCCAATGAGAATATGGTAACTCTTCTTACCCAGTTCCACTTTTACCTTCTTCATTTTCTCTTTTTCTCCGATAGGAAAGTGATAAGTTCATCCACAATTTCTTCTACGCTTTTGTTCGAAGTATCGACCATCTTAGTACATCGCTTATAAAATTGTTCTCTTTTCTTTAACAATTTCTTTAGCTCTATTTGTGGGTTTTCCACATTTAGTAGTGGTCGATAATCTGTCCTACTTGTCCGTCTTAGAATAACTTCGGGTGAGGCGGTCAAACATATTACCACTCCATTTCTTTCCAGCTCTTCCATATTCTCACTTTTCTGAACCACACCACCCCCCGTGTCTATGACAAGGTTATCCAGCATTGCCACACGCTTAACAGCTTTTGTTTCGACATCCCGAAAGTAGGGTTCACCTTTTATCTTGAAGATCTCGGGTATTGATATTCCGACATCCTTTTCAATTATCTCATCGGTACTGATATATTTCATATTCAATTTTTCGGCTAACTTTCTACCTACCGCCGTCTTACCAGTACCCATCATTCCGGTCAAGACAATATTCATAGATAAAACCAATCTAACTCATAACGTAATTTAAAGAGGAATAATACTGCTAGCTTGAATCCTATTGAAAATAAGTATACAATTTTTTGATACATAAAACAAGCCCAAAATCTGGCTGGAAATGGAAATGGGAAGGGAGATCGTGACCCCCTATTTCCAAGCTATAGATTAATTAGATTAATCTGTTTTAGTGAAAATAAATGGAATACATTAGTTAAGTT
>Ga0315308_1000376_pt1 | contig 24637 bp, 26 predicted proteins | sample TDP3_MG_FD_203078 | JGI IMG/M metagenome (GOLD analysis project Ga0315308, IMG submission 203078) | Freshwater sediment microbial communities from Lake Towuti, South Sulawesi, Indonesia - TDP3 | ecosystem: Environmental > Aquatic > Freshwater > Lake > Sediment | place: Indonesia: South Sulawesi... | reverse complement strand
TTATACGATCAAGAGAATCCAGAAATTCCATCTATAGGAATGGTCAATACACTCCCAGCGGCAAAAAGGCCGTTTCGGAGGATAGGCCTAAAAATGTGCGGTTTTCACGCAGGATTTAGGTTTAATATATGCGAAGAAACATATAAGGAGGGATGGTGGTGGATTGATGAGGATGTTATAAGAGCAATAGCCCTTCATGGAGACGGAAGGTTTCTTCCTCTCCTGCAGGACTTTCTGGAAATAGAGGAGAACTGGATGCGATTGGATGCTGCCAGGGCAATCCTCTGTATCCTGAACAGGATGCACGCTTAGGAAAAGGGAATAAGTGTAGCTATTTTTCGGGATGAAAAGAGGGAGGGGTGAAGGATGTTGCCTTCATTTCTTTGATGGTTTCCCTGGCGCCCCTCTTTATATCTTTCACAATTTCATCAGGAGACATCGTCTGCCATTCCCTCTCCTTTATATAACGATAGTAGTGGATATCCTGTAAGGACTTGCATCCGGGAAACTCCCTCTCAACTTTTTCCCTGATATATTTTTTTTCTTTCTCAGTGATTTTCCTTCTCGGCATTTCACTCCTCCTCTTCGAAAAGGTCTTCAGGCGTCACAATTGTGGGGACTGGAATCATCATTCTTGCGTTAACTTCCCGTATCATCTCTTGCGTTCCCCGCTTATACAGGTGACGCAGATTCCATGTTACCAGATAATTCATCTCTCCGATACTCGCTGAGGCCAGATGGAGGGCGTCAGCTCGGGGCAATCTCCTAAAAGATATATATTTCCCCGACAGTTTGACAACTTCCTCAGTAATATCAAGGACTTTAAACCCTTTTATCGGGTTTTCTATAGATTGCCGCAGGGCTGCATCTTCTGTTGCTTTTACTTCGTTGAGGACTGCTTCAGAGATGTAAGCCTCAAAACGAGGCAAGATATCCCGCCAGAATTGCCTCGTTAAATTTTGCAGGTAAGGTGCGTCATCCTGGAAATACATACTTATGGCTGAATTCTCCAGATAAAGTTTCAGTTTTCTCTGTTTCATATATTCCTTATGGGTAGTATACAAGAGAGTGTGTATTTCTGCATCCACTGCCCCTCGGCAAAGATGGTCTCAAAGGCAAGGGAAGACTTGCTTGAACCGCTCACGCCTGTGACGGCCGTTACTGTGTCATGGGGAATCCTGAGGGATATGTTCCTCAGGTTGTTCTGCCTCGCCCCTTCAATGATTAAGAAGTTCTCTTCCATAAGAGAAAGTTCCCTTTGATAGATAAAAGGGTCTATTACTCCATTTTCTATGATATACCACGGCTTCCTTTGTAATCAATTAGAGATTGCTTCGTCGTCCGAAAGAAGCGGACTCCTCGCAATGACACAGATTGGTTTACTTCTTGGCGGCGAATGTGGCCTTTGGGTCTATGCCTACCTGCTTGCAGTATTCCTCAATGATCTTTGCCTTCTGGATCTTTCCTGTTGCTGTCTTTGGAAAAGACTGGCGAAATACCAGCTTCCTCGGGCATTTGAAATCAGCGATGTGCTCTTTGCAGTATGCGAAGAACTCCGGTTCCGGAAGGGATTTCCCTTCCTTGAGAACGATGAATGCCGTAACTTCTTCACCCCACATCTTGTCCGGAATGCCGACAACAGCAGCCTCCTGGATTGAAGGGTGCTTGTAGAGGACCTCTTCGATCTCCTTGGGATAAATGTTCTCCCCTCCCCTGATGATCATCTCCTTCTTCCTCCCGACGATGAAGAAATATCCCTCCTCATCTTTGTAGCCGAGGTCTCCGGTATGGAGCCAGCCCTCCTTGAGCGCCTCCTTGGTGGCAGTTGGGTTCTTGTAGTAGCCCTTCATTACATTCTCCCCTTTGACCACGATCTCACCAACCTGCCCAGGAGGGAGATCCTTGTCTTTATCGTCCACGATTTTCATGTCCTGTTCTACAAGCGGAACGCCGATGGAGCCGATCTTCCTCTTCCCCTCCAGGGGGTTAACAGAGCTTGCGCATGTCCCCTCGCTCAGGCCGTAGCCCTCAAGGATGAATGCCTTGTATTTTTTCTCAAATGTCTGAAAGACCTCCACAGGCATGGGAGCAGCTCCGCAGATGCAGAAGCGCAGAGAGCCCAGGTCAAAGCTCTCTGCATTGGGAAGGCTGTTGAGGATGGCATACACAGTTGGGACGCCGCTGAATGCAGTGGCCTTGTATTTTGAAAGCGCCGGCAGGAACTCCTTTGGAGAAAATCCTTCCAGGAGCGTCATACTTCCTCCTGCATAGAGCGGGCCGAGCGTTGTGACGACCTGGGCATTAACATGGAACAGAGGCAGGATGCAGAGGAAGTTGTCCTTCTCTGTCATCTTGGCTGCCTGGACAAGCTGAAAGGCATTTGTTAGGTAGTTCTTGTGGGAAAGGATCACCCCTTTTGGATACCCTGTTGTGCCTGATGTATAGATTATTGCAGCATCATCCTGTTCTCCGAGGCGCACATCTGGCGGGGAGGCCGGAAAATCCAGAAGCCTTGAGTAGGGAGTAATTCCATCCTCTTCTTTCTCCTGGCCGATCATGATGACGTTTTTGAGCCTTAAACACAGAGGTCTTATTTTCTGGATGGCCTCCTTGAATCTCGGCAGCGTAATGATTGTGGCAGCATCAGAATTGTCAACGATATACTGGATCTCGTCGGCTTTGAACATGGGGTTGATGGGCACGGTTACAGCGCCGATCTTCAGTGCACCGAACCATGAATGGATAAACTCAGGGCAGTTCGGGAGAAGGAGGCATACCTTGTCTCCTTTCTGGACCCCAATGGAGTGAAGCCCGTTTCCGATCTTGTTTGCAAGCTCGTCCATTTGTTTGTATGAAAATTGTAATTCTTTGAAGAATAGGAATGTCTTCTGAGGATACTTCTGTGTCTTCTGTTCAAGAAGTTCTCTGAGCGTCATATGACCTCCTCTTTGAATGGTTTTATCATAATTGCCCTTCACTGTCCATATACTCAAAAACCTTGTCATTGCGATACGCCTACGGCGTAGAAGCAATCCCTAATAACATATTAGTCTTCTAAAACATGAGATTGCTTCGTCGTCCTTAAAAACGGACTCCTCGCAATGACCTAAAGAGGACATCACAATTGACATGAAACCGTATCTGGGATAAGTTTTATTGGAGAACAATGGACTTTATAGGTATTGACCTTGCCTGGTCAGCAAAGAACCCAAGCGGCCTGGCCCTTCTAAACTGGGATGGAAAAAAGGCCTGGCTTTCTGACACGGCAACCCTTGTCTCCGATGAAAAGATCCTCTCCTGGGTGCAAAGTCACTCTCCTTCCCATGCATGTATAGCCATAGATGCACCCATTATTGCCCCGAACCCGCCGGGGACGACCCGTGAGGCTGACAAAGGGCTCGCCGCAGATTTTGCCCGTTTTCACGCAAGGACATACCCTGCAAACAAGCAGCGCGCCAAACGCGCTATCACCCTTTCCGGCAAACTCAGGGAACTCGGTTTCAATCCTGATCCGTTTTTTGCGACGGGAAGCCCTGTGAGAAGCCAGATTGAGGTATATCCCCACAGCGCAATGGTCGTCCTCTTTTCCCTGCCCAGGATAATCAAATACAAGAAAGGGCCTGTGTCCGAAAGGGCAAAGGGACTGCGCATTCTCCAGAGGGAGATGGCCAAACACCTCCCTCTTCTTGACCCGCCTGTGGATCGCATCTCCCTGCTCAAGGTCTGCAGGGTGCCTCCAGGAGAGGGGGGAGCCAGGGCCCTCAAGGAGCTCGAGGACATTCTTGATGCGGTGATTTGTGCCTACACCGGCCTGTATTTCTGGCGCTGGGGCAAGGAAAAATGCCGTGTCTATGGCAGTGTAGAGTCAGGATATATCGTCACCCCTATTAATGAGACAATCCTCTCTGCTGGTTCCCGCAATCCGGGCAGCCCGGATTAAAAAGGCAGTCGGGCGCCTTGCCAGGGCCATCCGCAGGGATTACATGCGGAAGAGCCCGGTCATCATCTGCATCCTGAAGGGCTCTTTCATCTTCTGCGCTGATCTCATAAGAGAAATAAAATTGAATGTTGAGATAGATTTCATCGGCTTGAAAAGCTACGGCGCATCATTCCGAAGCTCGGGCAATGTCCGGGTCACAAAGAAGCTCGAGACAAACCTTGAAGGGAAAGATGTTATAGTTGTAGAGGACATAATTGATACAGGAGGCACTTTGAGGCGCCTCATTAAAATCCTGAAGGAGAAAAGGCCAGCCAGCATCAGGCTATGCGCCCTTGTTGATAAGAGGAAGAAGGAATCACAGCCCAGGGTGGACTATCTCGGATTCAGGATGGGAAAGGCTTTTCTTGTGGGCTACGGCCTCGATCTCAACGAGAAATACCGACAGCTCAAGGGGCTTTACAGGATCGAAACAGTTTCTCCAAGGAGGAAGGGGTGAGCCCCAGGAAGTTCCTCCTCACTATACGTGCTTCGGTGAGGTCTTTTGCCGTATAGGATGTAGCAATTGCAAGGCAGGGCATGCCTGCACGCCTTGCTCCCTCTATACCAAAGGGCGAGTCCTCAACTACCAGGCATTCCTGAGGCTTTATGGGTTTGCCCAAGCGAAGGATTTTACCAGTCTTGTTGAGATTTTTTAAAGCCTTGAGGAACCCCTCGGGGTCTGGTTTTCCCCTGCTGATATCTTCAGCGCTCACAATGACCTGGAATGCCTTATCAATGCCTGCCTTTCTAAGGATCATTAAGATCTCCTGGCGGAGGGCACATGAGGCGATTGCAAGGGGATATCTCTTTGCTGCCCTCTTGACGAATGGGATAACCCCCGGGACAAAGGAGAGTTTTTTCAAAATATTTTCCTTGAAGAGGCAGGATTTCCGCGCCATGAGGGATGCGATCTTATTTGGACCAGGCCTCCGGCCGTAGCTGGCAAGCACGCTTTTGAAACAACCGAGGTCGTCCACTCCCAGGTATTTTTCGTAATATTCCCTTTCTGTCAGGGTAATTCCCTCATCAGCAAGCACTTTTCGGAATGCCTTTAAATGGAATGGCTCTGTGTCTGCAATGACGCCGTCAAAATCAAAAATGATGGCCCGAACTGGGAGAGTCATCCTTCTTGGTCATCCTCATTTGACGAGGCAGGGGAGAAAATATCAAGCTGGGCGCCTTGATGTGGATTTCTGGATAATGACTTTGCCGCCCGTTTATCTATGAGCGAAACAATATCCACTTTCCCCCGATGCTTGTGGAACGCACTTTCAAGCGCCTCAAAAAATATAATATTCCAAGAGTCTTTTTGGAATCGCTCTCCAAACAGGGGAGAACGGAGCTTGCGGCGCAATTGGTCCTCGCGTTCCTGCGGTATCACGAGATATTTCCGGACAGAGTGATCGATATTGGAACCCCGCTTCAAGGCCTCGGTCATTGAGGTTGTCGCCTCTATTTCAAAGACGGATTCAACTCTGTCACCTCGAAGCCATAAGGCATCTATATTTTCAACATCTTTGGGATTGTGGGCATTTTTCAATTCACGAAGCGAGGCCCTGGATACATATTGCCGAAGCTCTCCTTTACGGCCTGGAATGCCCTCGCTTATGGTGTCACCTTGCTCCCGACGGCCAATCCAAACCTCATAGTCGTGAGCCTTTCCAATCTCGGCCAATATAGCGATCATCTGAGTATGATTACGAAGGACCTTGTCCTGATTGTAATCGGGCTTCAATATCCATTCACCCTTGCCCACCTGCCTGGCATATTCCTCAAGAGCTTCTCTGATGCTTGTGGAATCCGTTGTAAGGGCATTGGGGAACTCCTCACTGATCGCCTTCCACATATCTGTGAAGGTGACCCGGCCGCGCTCCTGCAGCTTTCGCAAAACTGTCTGCTCCACTCTTTCCGAGAGAGGGACCGTTTCCAGATGCGGAATAGATGACGGGTCTCGAAACCACCATGCCTTTCCCTCTGCGCCTCCGATTCGCATTGGAACCAGGGCAAAGTCTTGTTTGTTATGTTTGTCTAAAATAGTTTCGACAGCAAGCCCGGATTTCAGCTCAGAAAAGTATCCATTCTTGGCCAGTTCCGGGTCAATGGCATTGATCAAAATAGTGTATGGGGTCGGCTCGCCGCGCTCTGCCATAACCCGCCTGGCCGTTTCCACCACGATGCGCTCAAACCTTGCTGCATCAATCTCCTCTGGCTTTATAGCGATCCCAGGAGCTCGGGGCTTATGGAAGCGAAGGTAAAAGTCTCCCTGGGCAGATCCAAATGGCTGTAATAGTGACTTTGGCGAGGGACGGGCCAATTCCTGGTGGTGGATTTTTTCGAGATTAAATCCGGCCATAACTCCTCCGTAAATAGTTGCATTTCTTACCTTGAATGTAGGGTTGTGGAAGGTCAGGGTAAGATAGGCGCCGGGCTTTAGGATATCATGCATTCGTTTGAACGCATTAGAGAGGAGAGATCGATACACATCAAATGTTTTATGCTGGCGCTCGTTCCGGATGATCTCCTTTGCCAGGATATTATCCAGATATCCCTTTGATTTACTAAGCCATGCGACCCAGAGATAGGCAAGCTCTCCATACTGGATTGAGGCATCATATGGTGGGTCTGTGAAAATATGGTCAACACATGGGCCGTAACGATCTGTCATTGTTTTCATTAGATCCAGGGAATCGCCGCAATGGATGTATGCTTCAGCTCCACCCTTAATCACATCCTCAATCTGCCGTCCAAACCGTGTATTGGAAAAGAAGCGGTTGGATTCTTCCTTGGCTTTCAAGAGACCCTGGTGTCCTGCTATGGCGCTTTCATACTTCTCCCAGACATTTTGTTCCATAAATGGGCCGGATGGATACCAGTAGCTGTGTTGGATCCATGCCGAACTGTATGGTGTAAAATGACCTGCTTCGGAAATCGGGCACATCTTCGTGCATAAGTGCACAATTGATGTAAAAGCAATTTTGAGAAAATCCCAGAGGTCGCGATGAAGCTCTTTCTCAATGGCCTCCATCAGCCATGCAAGGGCCGTGAGATTTCTCTTGGTGAACAACTGGTCAAGTGATTCATATTGCTGTTTCTCCTTGAAAGGCATTCCATCTGGATAATAGAGCCTGTCATCCGGATACCAAGCCTTGATTTTGAACCGCTCGATTTTACGAAGGAGGGCATGATCAGCCTTAGTTGGACGGCAATTCTTTTCCTGCCTGTCACCGCAATGAGGGCAGGATTCGTATCGGACCTCAACACAATTGTTCTTTTCCCAGACAGCACAGGTGAACGGGAGGCTCTTGCGGCATTTTCTGCAATTCGTCTCATACAGACTGAGGATTTTATCCTTTACACGCTTGGCAACTCGTTCAAAAGCTTGACGCAGTTCCTCAGGTTCAACGGGCTTTATTGTGAGCCGTGTAACCTCAGTGGCAATCGGCAGGAGATCGCACACAATGACTTTGCGCCCTGCTTTCAGGGCCTCCATTGCAACCACACCGCTTCCAGCGAAGGGGTCAAGGACGACCCCCCCCTCCGGGCAGTAGGTATTGATATACTCAGCTACGACATTCCAGGTCTTCCTCCCCCAGAACTTGTGCCATACATACATGGGGGTATGGGCCAACGGAGGGATTTGCCGGTCTATATGGACAGGAGGTCGATCTGTAAGGGGAGTGGGGGCGCCTGAAGCGCGCCTTTTTCGTCTCATCACAAGGCCCTGGCGAGCCGGTTCGCAATTTCAAGAGAAGCGCATATCCTGATAATTTTGACATCGCTTAATCCTTTGACCTTCAGAAAATCGCCCATATCCTGTCCAAATAGCCCCATAATGGAGTTGCCATACCGTGAGAGGAGGTCTTCTGCGATAACTTTCGCTGATCGTCCTTTTATTCCCGAACCGATGATCTCTGCGATAAGATCTGCATCACTTGGGTCTTGAGGCTGGACCTTTTCTTCCGGTGGAGGAGTTAAAGCACTGAACAGGTCTTTTTCAACCTGAGGAGCAGGGCTCTGGGGCCGGTTCCTCTTATAGACCCTTCTACCCATCTCAATAGCTGCAAGGATGCGACAAGCCTTACGTCGTCCAACACCCGGAATTCGAGCAAGTCCTTCAATTGTTGCCTCCCGATGCATCCAGTGAAATCCTATATACTCGTCAAGGATCGCATTGGCAACATCAATGGCAGGACGACCCCGTGTTCCTGATCCGATGATGATGGCAAGAAGCTCGGCCTGTTTGAGGGTATGGGAACCCATCTCGACAAGCTTTCCACCAGGATGGCTCCAGGTTTTTTGTGTCTGCTGTTCTGCCTCAGGAGGGCTGATGTGGGTAGGCGCTGCCGATCTGCTCATCGTAGCCTCAGTATAAGAATACCTTGAGCTACTGTCAACGAAAACAGGAAAATCAGCGCAGATTGTCTTATAGAAGTCCTTCGGTCTCTGAAAAGCCGCAGGCAATGTTCATGTTCTGGACTGCTTGGCCTCCTGCGCCCTTGATGAGGTTGTCTATGACCGAGGTTACGATATAGGTCCTGGTCCTCTTGTCCGAAACCACGCCGATATCGCAGAAATTCGTCCCAACCACATCGTTAAGCTGGGGGAGCTTGCCAGCCTCAAAGATCCTTACAAAAGGCTTGCCAGAATATGTTTTTCTATAGACATCAATAATCTCTTCTGTGGAGAGAAGCTTGGCCCTTGGAGCAAGGTAAAGGGTTGAGATGATCCCGCAGCGGTAGCCTCCGACATGGGGAACAAAGAGGACAGTGACGGTTTTCTTAGCGAGGCATGAAAGCTCCTGCTCCATCTCAGGTGTATGCTGATGGGTGCCCACCCTGTATGGGCGGATATTTTCATCCATGTCCACAAGCTGGAAGTCCTGAGGACTGCTTCTTCCTGCGCCGGACACGCCTGAGACCGAATGTGCGATTATGCGGGGCAATGCAAGGCCTTTTTTAAGGAGGGGAGCAGCACCGAGGATTATGCTTGTGGGATAGCAGCCAGGGTTGGAGATAAGCCGCGCCTTCTTTATCGCCTGCGCATGAAACTCAGGTAGGCCATAGACGGCCTCATGGAGCGCCCGGGTGTTCTCATGTACCATCCCATACCATTGGGCGAAGACCCTTGGATCCTTGAGGCGGAGGTCGCCGCTCAGGTCTATGACCTTGAGCCTTCCATTAAGAAGTTCGCCCACATGGCGCATGGAGAAGCCGTGAGGCGTGGCGAAGAATACAACATCGCACATCTTTTTGATCTTCACGGGATCATAAGATGAGATTTTTTGAGGGAGCATTCCGCGAAGTATAGGGTGAAAGCTCTGTATGGATCTTCCTTCAAGCTCCTTGATGTCTGCGAGAAGGACGATCTGAACGCCCTCATGGCTGAGGAGGAGCTGGATAAGCTTGCCCGCTGCCAGCCCTGCTGCCCCAACTACCCCTACATTGAGTTTTTTCATTCCTTGACCTTCCTTTCGGAGATCACGAGCTTGCCTCCCTTGAGTCTCCTGAAAAAACAGCTCCTGTAGCCTTCATGGCAGGCTGCGACCTTCTGATCCACCTTGAGTAGGACAGAATCGCTGTCGCAGTCTATTGCAATTTCCTTCACCCTCTGTATGTGCCCTGATGTCCCGCCTTTCATCCAGAGTTTCTTTCTGGACCTGCTCCAGTAATGGGCCCTTCCGGTATCAAGCGTCTTAACCAGTGCTTTTTTATTCATATATGCCACCATCAGGACCTGTTTGTTTTTATAATCCTGGACAATGGCCGGGATCAGGCCTTTTGAGTCAAACCGCAGCGCGCTCAGGATCTCTCCATGACGCTTCTTCATAGCCTTACCTCAATCCCCCGCTTTTTCAGATATTCCTTGGCCTGCTGTATCGTGAACTCCCTGTAGTGGAAGATAGAGGCAGCAAGGCATGCATCTGCCTTTCCAATGGAGAAGCCTTCATAAAGGTGTTCAAGGGTGCCCACCCCTCCAGATGCAATAACCGGGATCCGAACAGCCTCGGATACGGCCCTTGTAAGCTCAAGGTCGTAACCCTCCTTAGTCCCATCCCTGTCCATGCTTGTAAGGAGGATCTCTCCTGCCCCATACTCTTCCATCTTCCGCGCCCAATCAACGGCATCAAGCCCCCTGGCAGTCCGTCCTCCATGAGTATAGACCTCCCAGCGGCCATCGCCTGTCTTCTTGGCATCAATTGCAACAACGATACACTGGCTTCCGAACTTCTCAGATGCCCTCTGGATGAATTCAGCGTCCTCAACCGCAGCCGTATTGATAGAGACCTTGTCCACGCCTGCCGAAAGGAGATTGCGAATGTCATCAATGTTCCTCACCCCACCGCCTACGGTCAGGGGGATGAAGACTTTCTCGGCTGTCCTTCTGACAACATCCAGGATGAGGTCCCGGTTCTCAAATGTTGCCGTGATGTCAAGGAAGCAGAGCTCATCCGCTCCCTCCTTGTCATAGACGCCAGCTATTTCAACCGGATCCCCTGCATCCCTCAGGCCAACAAACTTCACTCCCTTCACAACCCTTCCACCCTTTACATCCAGACACGGAATGATTCTTTTCGTCAACATGTTATTTCCCCAGGCCTATTGCAATGGCCTTCTTCAGATCAATGTCCCCAGTGTACAGTGCCTTGCCAACGATAACGCCAACAATCCCGGCCTTCTCCCTTTTCTTGATCTCGATGATATCATTCAGGCTTGCCGCCCCTCCTGAGGCGATGACAGGGATATCCACCTTTCCGGCAAACTCCTCAACCCCATCAAAATTGATGCCCGCGAGGGTCCCATCCCTTTTGATGTCGGTGTAGATGACAGCAGCAATCCCATAATCCTCAAAACTTTGGGCAAAATCAACGGCTTTTTCCCTTGTCACGCTCGTCCATCCCTTGACTGCCACATGCCCTTCCGAGACATCTACGCCAAGGACGATCCTGTTACGCCATGTGCGGCATGCGTTGCGGACAAAAGCAGGCTCCTGATGAGCACGGGTTCCGAGGACGACTCTCTGCGCCCCGATCTCAAGGTATTTTTCCAGAACCTCATCGCTCCTAATTCCACCACCTACCTCCACAGGAACCCGAATTGAATCAATAATGGATTCAATGGATCCCATGTTCTTCGGCTCGCCAACAAGTGCGCCGTCGAGATCCACAACATGAAGCAACTCTGCCCCCATCTTTTCCCACTGCTTCGCGGTCCCCACAGGATCATCAGAATAAACCGTGCATTCTTCTGCTCTTCCCCTTGTCAGGCGAACGCACTTCCCGTCTTTGAGGTCAATAGCAGGGATCACAAGCATAGGAACGGGCTACTTTTTCTCCTTCCCTTTTTTGACGTCAATCATTGAAAAGTTGCCTGTCCCCTTTTCTACCGCAAACCTCTTGAGAAGGTTGAGTCCACGATCCTGGCTCTTCTCCGGATGGAACTGTGTGGCAAATATATTTTCTTTCCAGAGATAAGAGCAAAACTCAACCCCATAATGGGTCGTCCCAGCCCAGACATCAGGATCGTCAGGGATACAATAGAAGGAGTGGACAAAATAGAAGTATCCTCCATCGTCTTGCATCTTGAGAAGAGGGCTCTCTTTCCTCACAGTTACCCTGTTCCACCCCACATGGGGAATCTTCCCTGCCGAATCAGGAAGCCGGGATACCTGGCCCTTGATGACCCTTAGGCCCTTTTGAAGGCCAAACTCTTCGCTTTCTGTCATTAGTATCTGCATGCCCAGGCAGATCCCAAGGTAGGGTTTCCCTCCTTCAATGGCCTCAATTAAGGGGGTGATTAGACCGAGCCGGTCAAGGCTGTTCATGGCATCCTTGAATGCTCCCACCCCCGGAACAACAACCCTTTCGGCGCTCCGGACCTCCACAGGATCCGATGTGACAACAACCGGGCCACCTGCTTTTTCCAATGCTTTTTGCACACTCCTGAGGTTGCCCATTCCGTAATCCACCACTGCGATCATAAAGGTTGCTCGCTACGCTCGCTCATTGTTTCCGCCCTTAAAAGACCTACCCCCTCCCAACTTCCCGTTGCAATTTCATTTTATTGCTGTTGGTTCGCAACGGGAACCCTGCCCGCCTCTCTACCACTCAAGCTTCCCCTTGGTGCTCGGGACTCCCCTCTCACGAGGGTCTCTTCTTACGGCATCCCTCAGGGCCCTTGCAAAGGCCTTGAACTCCGCCTCAAGAATGTGGTGGGGATCTCTGCCCCGTTGATAGTCTTCAATATGCAGGGTTATCCCCGCATGGTTTGCCAGACCCCGAAAGAAATGTTCCACAAGGGATGTATCAAAATCCTTTATCTTCTTGCCCCTCAAGTTGCGAGCGCTCTCGTAATCAAGATAAGGCCGTCCGCTTATGTCCACAGAGACCATGGTTAGAGCCTCGTCCATTGGAACGATCGCATGCCCGTATCGGACAATGCCCTCTTTCCTCCCCAGGGCCTTGGCAATGGCCTGGCCAAAGGCGATCCCCATGTCCTCAATTGTGTGGTGGGCATCAACCTCAATGTCGCCCTTTGCAGCGATTTTAAGATCCATCAGCCCGTGCCTGGCCACAAGCTCGAGCATATGATTCAGGAATGGAAATGGCGTATTGACCCTTGCCTTTCCAGTGCCGTCGAGGTTCAGGGAGATGGAGATTCCGGTCTCCTGCGTTTTCCTTAAGATCTTCGTTTTTCTCATCTTTTTCATTTCTTCAGCCTCAGTTCAACAGATCGGGCATGGCCCTCCAGACCTTCGATCCTTGCAATCCTCATAACATCCTCGCCGAGAACCCTAAGACGCTTCTTGCTCATAAATATCACATTAGAGCGTGTTATGAAATCTTCTACCCCGAGTGGTGAAAAGAATCGTGCTGTGCCACCCGTAGGAAGGACATGGTTGGGGCCAGCCATATAGTCTCCAACTGCCTCGGGAGTATATGAGCCAAGAAAGATGGAACCGGCGTTCCTGATCCTGTGGAGAAGCGACTGGGGATTTTTAACAGCGAGCTCCAGGTGCTCAGGGGCAAATTGGTTTGCCAGATCAATAGACTCCGATATGTCCCGTGCAATGATAATTGCACCGTTATTCCTGATGGCTACAGCAGCGATCTCCCTTCTCCTAAGTGAGCTTAGCTGGGAGATCAGGTGGTTTTTTACCCTGTTGGCATAGCCCGGGCTTGTAGCTATAAGAATGGAGATGGCCTGCTCATCGTGCTCTGACTGGGACAGGAGGTCAGAGGCAACAAATGATGGATCGCAGCTTCCATCCGCAATAACAAGGATCTCGCTTGGTCCTGCCACAAGGTCCACGCCGACAGTGCTGTAAAGCATCCTCTTTGCCGTGGCTACATAGATATTGCCTGGTCCTACAATTTTGTCCACCCTGGGGATCGTCTCTGTTCCGAACGCCAGTGCAGCTATGGCCTGCGCACCTCCGACCTTGAAGACCCTCTTTACCCCGGCGATTTTAGCAGCCGCAAGCACATAAGGATTGACTCCATCCCCACCGGGCGGTGTCACCATGACAATTTCTTCTACACCGGCAACCTTTGCCGGAATGGCATTCATCAGAACGGTTGAGGGATAAGCGGCCTTCCCTCCGGGGACATATATTCCAACCCTTCCAAGGGGTTTAACAACCTGACCCAGGGACTCGTTCTTTCTGCCCGGTTTGAACCATGATTTCGGGAGTTGCCTTCTTTGAAAGGTTTCGATCCTCCTGGACGCCTTCTTGAGAGAGGCAAACTCGTCAAAAACGATCTTTCTTTTGGCCCTCCGGGCCTCTGCGGCAGATACCTCCATCTCGCCCCGAGCAAGCCTTATGCCGTCAAATTTCCAGGTGAGTCTCAGAAGCGCCTTGTCCCCTTCTTTTTCCACCTGGTTCAGGATCGCCCTGACCGCCTTTTCCACATCGCCCTTCCAGAGCGGGTTGCGGGAGACAAGCTTCCGGAACTGTTCCGGGAAGTGTCTGTCTTTTGTCTTCAGGACCTTCATTCTTTCGTCCTCTCAATGTCCGCGCCGAGGCCCTTGAGTTTTTCAACAATCCTCTCGTAGCCCCGATCGAGATGATAAACCCGCGAAACCTCTGTTGAGCCCTCTGCTGCAAGACCTGCAAGTATGAGGCATGCGCTCGCCCTCAGGTCTGTTGCCATCACCGGCGCTCCCAGAAGCTCCTCAACGCCCTTCACAACGGCTGTATTACCCTCTATCCTGATATCAGCCCCCATCCTCTTCAGCTCACCAACATGGATGAAACGGTTCTCAAAGACGGTCTCTGATATAATGCTCCTGCCATTGGATACGCACATCAGGGACATGAACTGGGCCTGGAGATCCGTGGGAAATCCCGGGTATGGAGAGGTCCTGACATCTACCGCCCCTGGTTTGGCAGGGCCTTTCACATTTATAATTCCGTCTGCACATTCTATCTTTGTCCCCGCTTCCTTTAGCTTTGATATGACGGCGTCCAGATGGCCGGGATTACCATTCAGGATGCGAATATTCCCCCCTGTTATTGCTGATGCAATCATGTATGTTCCTGTCTCAATCCTGTCCGGCATTATTGAGTGGTCAGTTCCTCTAAGTTTTTCCACCCCCTCAATGACGATCTTGTCGCTCCCCATTCCGGATACTCTTGCGCCCATTGAGTTTAATACCGTTGCCAGCTCCACAACCTCCGGTTCTCTGGCAGCGTTTTCTATGAGTGTCCTGCCCTTTGCAAGGCAGGCAGCCATTATGAGATTCTCCGTTCCGGTCACTGTTGTGACATCCAGGGATATATTTGCGCCGGAGAGCCTTGAGGCTTCAGCCTCAATATACCCATCCTTTAGCTCTATGCCTGCACCGAGGGCCGCAAGCCCCTTCAGATGAAGATCTATTGGGCGGGCGCCGATGGCGCATCCTCCGGGAAGGGATACCCTTGCCTTTTTCATCCGCGCAAGCAAAGGCCCGAGGATGAGGAAAGAAGCCCTCATTGTCCTGACCAGCTCATAGGAAGCCTCTGTGTTGGAAATCTTCTCTGCCTTGAGAACCATCCTTCCATTTTCCGGGCCCGTTATCTGGATTCCCAGCCCCATGAGAAGCCTTTTCATTGTCTCAATATCACGCAATGAAGGCACACCGGACAGCCTGACCTCCTCCGGGCATAAGAGAGAGGCAGCCATGAGAGGAAGGGTGGAATTCTTTGCCCCGCTTATCCGGACATCCCCCTTGAGTTTCTTTCCCCCTTTTACGATGATCTTGTCCATCCCCATGATCCTTTAACAACCCTCGGAATGCCGAGGATGTCCTTCACAGTCCCGACCCTCTGAAATCCTTTTTCATCCATCATCTCTGCGACACTTTGAGCCTGTCCTTCTCCTGCCTCGAGGAAGAGCCAACCTCCTGAAGAGAGATGCCTCCCTGCCTGAGCAATGATCCTGCGAAGTAATCCCAGGCCGTCTTCCCCGCCATCCAGGGCTATGATTGGTTCAAAACACCTGATCTCGGGATCGAGGCTCTTGATAACAGCCGTAGGGATATAAGGAGGATTGGATACAATGAGATCAAATCGCTTCCGGTCAACGGGGAGGAAAAGGTCTCCCTGAAGAAATAAAATCCTCTCCTCAAGGCCCAGCATTTGAGCATTATCCCTGGCAACTTCAAGGGCCTCCCGGGAAATGTCAGTGGCAATTACCTGTGCACGGGAGAGCTCGTGAGCCAAAGCAATGGCGATGTTTCCGGAGCCTGTCCCCAGGTCCAGTATCCGAATCCTTTCATTTTTATATGTTCTGGCGACATTGAGTGCTTCCTCAACAAGGCATTCTGTCTCAGACCTTGGCACCATGACATCCCTCGTAACTCTGAGATCGAGGGACCAAAAACCCCAGTGCCCCAGTATCTGCTGGAGGGGCTCCCTATTGAGCCTCCTCTCCACAAGTTTCTTATAATGCTTGCGTTCTTTTTCATTCAAGGGCCGTGTGACATTGCACAGCTCTTCTCGGGTTATGCCCATGCAGTGTGCAAGAAGCTCATCGGCATTGACATGGGTAGGCTCAATCCCTTCCCTTTGGAATCTATTAATGGCCCATTGACGCATATTTTTACTATACCACATATGCAATTTCAATGGGTCGTGGCTTTGCAGTAATGGATCAGGCGCTTCGGCGCGCTCTTCGCTTGCGGAACGCCTCCAGGAACAGACAGAGAACTCCGAGAGCAGAGGTCAAAAGCACTGTCATAAGAACAATCGAGCGGCTGAAGGTTAAAGCGATGGTAGGCCCGATATGAAATACCCTGTTAAGGTTCCAGGCCAGCAGGTCATGAAACTGCATTGCCATTGCCTTCAGTTGCGGGGGAATGAGGGGTTTTATGCTGTCTATCCCTGTAAGGAATCCCGATGCAGAAGCAGAGAAGTTTGCTCCCAGGGATTGACCAAGGCTCCAGTAAAATACTGCTGCGACACCCCTGGAGAGGATAAAAAGGAGGAAAACGATGATAATGGTCTCGCTTTTCCCAATTGCACTGAGCCCCTTGAGGAAATCGCGATAATATGCAAGTCCTGTCTCATAATGGCTCTCGAGAAGCCATCGGAGGGCTTTTTTAATGAGGGTGTTCACCCCGGAGCTCTCTTTCCTGATGATATACAACACTGCAAAAAGTGCGATGAAGAAGGCACAGCTGATCCACGCAAGCTTGATAGACCAATCGTTTTCCCTGGGAAGAGCAATGAAGAATCCCGTAACTATAAGTATATTCAAGGCCAGGACCACGCCTTCGATGGCCCGGCCCAGGACCACCGTTGCAAGAACAGAGAAGAATTTCACACCCTCTATCTGGCTTGCAGCATAAGCCCTGAAGAGCTCTCTAAGCCTGATCCCAACTGCTGCTTCAGTTGCATAGCCGATCATTAAGGATGAGAAGAGACGATGAACCCCTGCATCCTTTTTCACTGGACGCATAAGAAAATACCATGCAGCGGATTTTATAAAATAAATAAGGAGGACAAGGAGAAGGGAGAGGAGGACAAACGAGGCGTTTGCGCCCTGGAAAAGCTCATAAAAACCCCTTAGATCCCTCCTGGCAGCAATCAGATAACAAAAGCCTGCGGTTAGGAATATAACAATCCAGAATCTCCTCTGTTTCAACATGATTGTTCCTCCTTTCGTTATATTACCGACGGCTCACTCTGCGCTTCCGGAATGCCTCCAGGAACAAACAGAGGAGGCCAAAAAAAGACGTGACGAATAAGGTCATAATTACAAGATAGTAACCAAAGGATGATGCAGCCTCATTGGTAAAATGGAAGGTTTTTACCAGGTTCCAGGATAGAAGGTCCTGGAATTGAGGTGTCCCCGAAACCATATGACTGGGGAGAAACACCCTCAAACTGGCGATCCCGGTGAGGAACATTGAAGAAGATGCGGAAAGCCCTGTCCCTATTGCTTTTGCCATTGTCCAGAAATACCCTGCCTGAAGTATTCTCGCAATGATGGAAAAAAGGAGTGCCATGGCAATTGGCTGCCATCTCTTAAGGGCAGCAAGACCCTTGATGAAATCCCGGTAATACCGAAGTCCGATCTCATAATGATCCTGAAGCAGCCACTTAAGGACGGCCTTGACTGCCGAGCTGGCCCATGAATCCTCATCTCTGAGAATTTTGAAGGCAACAATGACAATCAAGAAAAAGACCCCGGTAGCACATGAGAGCTTTACTGGCCAATCGTTCTCCTTGGGAAGAGAGACAAACACCCCTGCAATAAGAAGGGTGCTCAGGACAATGATCACGCCCTCGAGGGCCCGGTGCAAAGCGACCGTCGCGAGAACAGTGAAGAACCTTGTTCCTTCAATTGCGTCTGCAGCAATGGCCCTAAACAGCTCTCTCAGCCTAATCCCCAAAGCGTTTTCTGCGGCATAGCCGATCATCATGGAAGAGAAAAGGCGATGGACACGTGTCTTGTTTGTCGCAGGACGCATGAGGAAAAACCAGGCCACTGACTTCACCAGGAATGTCAGAATAATAAGAAGGAGTGTTACTGAAAGGTAGCAAGGGTCTGCCTTTTTAAGCAACCCCCCAACATTCTGCAAAGTCCCTATCCTTAAAATGAGATACCCGAATGCCACTGTAAGGACGAGAGCAAACCAGAATCTTCTTTTTTTTATCATTTTTATCCCCCTTTCCTTTCCCTATCAGGACATCTTTAAAGCCTCGGCCTGAAAGTGCGTTATCAACGGATCGATTATTTTGTCAAGATCACCATCGAGAGCATCCTGAATGCGGTGGAATGTAAGGCCTATGCGGTGGTCTGTCACCCTGCCCTGGGGGAAATTATAGGTCCTTATTTTCTCACTCCTGTCCCCGCTTCCCACCTGTCTCTTTCTTGCGTGAGCGATCTGTTTTCTCTGCTCCTCTTCCAGACGGTCCTTGATTCTGGCCCTCAGCACCTTCATTGCCTTTATCTTGTTTTTGTATTGGGACCTCTCATCCTGGCACACAACAACAAGGCCGGTCGGAAGATGTATTATTCTCACAGCCGTCTCGACCTTGTTGACATTTTGTCCGCCGTGTCCCCCTGCCCTGAAGGTGTCGATCCTCAAGTCTTCGCCTCTGATCTCTACCTCGACATCTTCTGCCTCAGGAAGCACTGCCACAGTAACTGTGGAGGTATGGATCCGGCCTGATCCCTCTGTCCGGGGGACCCTCTGGACCCTATGGACTCCGCTCTCGAACTTGAGCCTTGAAAAGACCCCTTGCCCCTCAATAGAGGCAATGATCTCCTTGAAACCACCGAGGCCGGTTGGATTGCTGCTGATGACCTCTACTGACCAGCCCTTTCTCTCTGCATATCGCGAATACATCCTGAAAAGATCCGAAGCAAAAAGGGATGACTCTTCTCCGCCGGCTCCGGCCCTGATCTCCAGTAAAACATTCCTCTCATCCCGGGAATCTTTTGGAAGAAGTAGGATCTTAAGCCTTTCCTCCAACCCTTCCAGCCTTTTCTTAAGGTTCGGCACCTCCTCGCGCGCCAGGGCTCTTATACCCTCTTCTCCCTCCTCCATAAGGTTCTTGTTTTCGTCGAGCTCGCGAAGCGTTCTCTTGTATGCAAGATAGGTTGAGACGATCTCTTCCAGGGCTGCTTTCTCCCGGGCATACCTCTGGAACTCCCCGGGATGCAACAAGGGTGTGGGATCGGCAAGAAGCCTTTCAAGCTCTTGATGCTGTGCAACAAGGTGTTCTAACTTCTCAAACATAAAGGTCCTTCACCAGCGCAGGAGCTACCTGCCGGACAAGATCCCTCATCCTGACAGCCACCTCCCTGATCTCCCATTGCGCCCTTGGAGCAAGGCGGAGCTTAAGAAAATTCCTTAAGGAGCGTGCATTGTAACTGCATACAATCTGGGTGGTGCAAGCCTGAGGGAGAGTGTAGCGGGCATCTTCTTTCTTTATCCCAAGATCGAGGAGGCGGGCATATGCCTTCCTGGATTGCACAATAATGTCCTTGAATTCCTTCATTGCCTCTTCGTTTTTCTCTATCGAATGAGGGACCACAAAATCAAAGTCCTTTTCAGGCACATATCTCTGGGACTTCTGGGCGTAGCTCGCAATGCGATGGCGAACAATCTGATGGCTGGTGACCCTGGAAATCCCCGAAATTAAAAAAGTGAATACTGCGAACTCAAGGGGGCTCTCATTGTTCTTGATGAGGTGGGCAAGAAGCTTCTCGTCCGATGCATCATTCTGCTTGTCAAATGATTGATAGCAGGTTCTTGTCGCCTTAATTATGGTCCCCTCCGGGTCCGGAGTGGAAGCTAACAGTTCAACCCTGAGCTTGCTTGGTTCCGCCATATTTCTTCTGGAATTTCTCTACTCGTCCTGCGGAATCAACAAGCTTCTGTTTTCCAGTGAAGAAAGGATGGCACTGTGAGCATATCTCAACAGAGAAGTCTCCACGAGTCGAGCGCGTCTCGAATACCGCCCCACAAGCGCAGCGGATCGTGGCTTTGACATATTTAGGATGGATTTTTTCCTTCATCGCAGATGTCATTAAATATTATACCAGATATTTTGCTTTCCTCCAAACGATAAAAAGACCCCTTACTCCCAGCCATCTTTGTTCATCAATTCGAGAAACTCCTTGTTGCTCTTGGTTCTCGAGATCTTTTCCAGGAGAAATTCCATGGCCTCAATGACACCCATGGGCTGGAGAACTTTCCTCAATATCCATACCCTGTTCAGGACGTCTTTTTCCATGAGCAGCTCCTCTTTGCGCGTCCCGGATTTATTTATGTCAATTGCAGGGAAGATCCTCTTGTCTGCCAGCCTTCTGTCCAGTACGATCTCGAGATTTCCTGTTCCCTTGAACTCTTCAAAAATCACCTCATCCATCCGGCTCCCAGTATCAATGAGGGCAGTGGCTATAATGGTGAGAGAACCCCCTTCCTCAATATTCCTTGCTGCGCCGAAAAACCTTTTCGGCCTCTGGAGGGCATTGGCATCAACGCCGCCGGAGAGAACCTTTCCGCTGGGTGGTGTCATTGCATTGTAGGCCCTGGCCAGACGGGTGATACTATCAAGAAGGATAACAACATCTTTCCCGTGCTCGACAAGCCTCTTAGCCTTCTCCATGACCATTTCGGCAACCTGAAGGTGCCGTGAGGCGGGTTCGTCAAAGGTGGAGCTGACAACCTCTCCCTTGACGGAACGCTGCATATCCGTGACCTCTTCAGGCCGTTCATCAATGAGGAGGACAATCAGGATAACCTCTGGATGGTTGGCCGTAGTGCTGTTTGCAATAGCCTGGAGAAGCATGGTTTTGCCCGCACGCGGGGGTGAGACAATCAGCCCCCTCTGCCCCTTGCCGATGGGGTTGAGAAGATCAATGATGCGTGTGCAATAATCTGTGGGATTGTTTTCCATCTTGAGTTTTTCATCGGGATATAATGGAGTCAGATTGTCGAAAAGGATCTTTTCTCTTGCAACCTCCGGGTCTTCATAATTTATTGTTTCAACTTTTAGCAGGGCAAAATATCTTTCCCCTTCCTTTGGGGGCCTGATCTGGCCTGAAACAACATCGCCAGTCCTGAGGTTAAAACGGCGGATCTGAGAGGGTGAGATATAAATATCGTCCGGACCAGGCAGGTAATTGTAGTTGGGAGCACGAAGAAATCCAAAACCATCCGGAAGCGTCTCAAGAACGCCTTCGCCGCTGATCACGCCGTTCTTTTCGGCCTGGGCCTGAAGAAGGGCAAATATCAGCTCCTGCTTTCTCATGCCGGTGGCGCCTTCAACATTCAGCTCTTTGGCAATATTCATAAGATCGCCGATGCTTTTTTCCTTTAATTCTCTGAGGTTCATGGTTGGATATACCTCCGCTTTTTCCAGGGTTATATTAATACACCCTTACCGCTCTATAGACAGAAAATGATGTAAACATGATTTGTCCGTAGGGTTATTTCGGTACCCTTAACAATTAACAATAATATTTATATCACAACCCGGGAAATCTATAAAGCCTCAGGGGGTCTGGTCGCACCCAACAAGGACAGTGATTTCAATGTCGCTTGTCGCTACCGGTATAAGCTTGGGGGTTCCCTTGAGCCTCTTCTTGAGCATCGTGGCCTCGGGCTCATAATCCTTGATATACATGATCTCCGTCATGGTTTTCCCTTTAATGGGAAGCTCCCCAATCTTCACCACATTAAATCCCCCGGAAATCAGAGCCTTACCCACAGATTCCCGAACACCAGGCTTCCCGCACGCATCCTTGATATCCACTTTCAATTCTGGAATAGACTTCTTTTTAGGTGCAGGAGGCGGAGGAGCTGTCGGAGGTGGAGGCGGTGGTGGGGGCGGCGGAGCGACTGCAGGCTTTGGTGCAGGGGCCGCAGCAGGAGCTGCTGGTTTCGGAGGAGCCTCCTGGACAACCACGGCACGTGCCCGTATCGTTCCAAATATATATGAGGCTCCGGCCAGGACGATATAATTTGTATCATCCCTGAGCTCATCAAACGGAATACCGAAACCGCCACCGATGCTCAATGCAATATACTTCTTCGGCAGATATCTGGCACCCAGGACAGCAAAGAGGTCGTCGTCGCCCCATGTGAAGATCTCGCCTTCGCTTCCCTTGCCAAGCACGCTGTAATATATCCCCTCAGCAGAGAGAAGTAGTTTCTCAATGGCCAGATAGCTCAAGCTGCCTGAAAAATTAAGCCTACCCGTAGCCTCATACTTATCCTGAGGGAAGGCCTTGCTAATATAGTCCGCAATCTCATAGCCGAGGTTTGCGTTAAGAACATATCTTTTCCCTGCTCCGAACAGGTAGCTGAAATTTCCTTCAAGGCCACCGCTCATATCGCCGCTACCCACATCGGCGCTTGCCGAAGGAACACCGACATAGGCTGTTGCAGCCACCAAAACTGGTTTTGCAGGATTGTCGTATATGTCAAAGCGTCCAAGAACCTTGATATTCTTTATCCCGAACCCACCCTTGACTCCGCTGGAAAGCGCTACAGGAAACATGATCCCTGCTTCAACCCTTTCCCAGATCCCCCAATTGAAAGACATCTGGAGGTCAATGTCCTTCTTTGGAAGCCCTCCTTCTCCACCTTCCTTTATCCCGGAGGCTTTATATTCATCGGGAAGAATATGGAATGAGGAGAAGACATAACCACTTGCCCCATAGTTTCCAAAGGGGAGAACATCAGCGGTATGGGAAGCCAGCAATCCACTGCCTCCAATAGAGGAGGGGAATATCCCCCTGGGAGGAAAACCCCTGGCCACAGTTGGCACTGCTCCAGGAACCTTTCCGGCGGCCACCATCTGCGCTGTTCCACAGCCGAGCGTAAGGAGAACATCGGCTCCAGGAACAGGGGCAGTGGCCTTGATGAGCTTCTGAGCCCCCACGATCTTCTTGGAAACTTCCTGTGCGAGCTTCTCAGTGCGAGGCTGGTATATGATCTTGGTGACCTCTGTTGTGACAGGGATCTTGCTGACCTTGACCACATTGTAACCCCCTGCCTTAAGGTCTCCGGCAACATTAGTAGATGCATCTGCTTTGTCGCAGGAATTGAACACTGCAACCCGTGTCTCTTTAAGAAGCTTTGCTTTTGCTTCCTGGAGACTCTTTGCCGCTCCGCAGCCGATCGTAAGGAGAACATCGGCTCCAGGAACAGGGGCAGTGGCCTTGATGAGCTTCTGAGCCCCCATGATCCTCTTGGAAACCTCCCGTGCGAGCTTCTCCGAGGGAGGCTGGTAGATGATCCTGGTGACCTCTGTTGTGGCAGGGACCTTGCTGACCTTGACCACATTATAACCCGCCGCCTTAAGGTCCTCGGCAACCTCTACGGATACATCTGCAGTCTCACAGGCATTGATTATCGCCAGCCTTCCAGCCGGAGGTGCAGCTACAGCTTGCTTGGCTGGTTCGACCTTAGCCGGAGCCTTGGCCGGTGGTGCCTTGGCCGGAGCCTTGGCCGGTGGTGCTGCCAGTGCAATAGTGGCCCACAGGAAAAGTCCAAGAACCCCGATGCCTTTTATCATGTATCGGTTTCCTGTCATGGTAACCTCCTACTTTTTTAATTCATCAAGTATACTGTTCGTCATCTGGGCAGCCTGAGCAGCCTTTTGTTTAGAATCTTTCGCGTCTTTCACTGCCCAATCGTATTTCTTTTGCTTAAGCTCTTCCTGAGCCTTTTTCAATAGTCCAACCGACTCTTCATATAACTCCGATGCAATGGTCTCAGCTCCTGCTTTCTTTGCAGATTCGATCTCCTGAGAGGCTGATTGGATCTCCTTGCCTGCAGTTGCTGCTAAAGACTCATAAACAATTGATTGGGCAACCTTTCCCTTTGCTAAAACATCGGCAGTATCGCCCTTCTCTATGTCCATAATCTTTTTGCTTACAGTTCCCATTTTGATATCGGTCTTATCAGGGACTTCAAAAGAGAGGACCATTCCCTTATCGTCCTTCACCTTTATGATCTTGGTTTTAATATCGATGTCCTCAACCAAGCCCTTAACCCTGGTCGGAACTTCAGGAACAGGGAGTGCAATTGCTTCCAGGACGCCTCCGCGAGTCGTAGCCTCTACCTTGTCGCCTCTCTTAATATCCTCGGGTTTTTTGACGGCATCCCCAGCCTTTATGATTGTTTTATCCGTGAGGGTGAAAGAACTGACTTTGCCCGTTGCCTCCCTGACCTTCAGGGTCTTTGTTTTGACATTCACATCCTCGACATTTCCAACGAGGGTGACGGGCTGGATTACAGGAGGCGGCGGCAGCAGTGAGATCGACTCTGCCTCCTTCCCCTTCACAGTGACCTCAACCGAGTCGCCCTTCTTGACTTCCTTCTTCATCACTGTCTTTGGAGTAATGGCAAACTCAACTTCTTTCCCGGCCAGATCCTTTACCTTGATGGAGGCCTTGCTCACATCCGAAGCTGTCCCCGTAACAACAACCGCAGCCTCCTTGACAGGAATAGGAGGCGGCAGCACCGAGATCGACTCTGCCTCTTTCCCCTTCACCGTTACCTCAATCGAGTCGCCCTTCTTGACTTCCTTCTTCATCACTGTCTTTGGAGTAATGGCAAACTCAAGCTCTTTCCCGGTCAGATCCTTTACCTTGATGGATTTCTTGCTCACATCCGAAGCTGTCCCCGTAACAACAACCGCAGCCTCCTTGAC
>Ga0315308_1000375_pt1 | contig 24640 bp, 23 predicted proteins | sample TDP3_MG_FD_203078 | JGI IMG/M metagenome (GOLD analysis project Ga0315308, IMG submission 203078) | Freshwater sediment microbial communities from Lake Towuti, South Sulawesi, Indonesia - TDP3 | ecosystem: Environmental > Aquatic > Freshwater > Lake > Sediment | place: Indonesia: South Sulawesi... | reverse complement strand
TCGCTTGAAATTGGAAGCAAAGTTAAAGAAGAGGATCTCATATTTCTTCTTAAATCCTTCCACCAAAGAACCTTTGAGAAATTCTTTCACCAGGGAAAACCGGGAAATCGGGTCTTTCACTCCCATGCTGCCTGAAGTATCTAATAAAAATGCGACCGTCGGTTCTTCGGCTGGCTTCTCTCCTACAGTTCTCACTGGCTCAAGCAAGAGAATTATCAGGACAAAATAGACAAACAACCTCAGGATGAAAAATAGGCCCCTCCTTCTCTCGGCCAATTTAAAATTCAGGTATAAGAGTCCTATAGCGAGAAAAACTGTAACTATCAAGAGCCAGAACGTGATAGGGTCTAAAGAAAAACGAATAGAACCCACAGTTAACCTCTTGCCTCCCTTCCTCTTTCAATTAAGGAATAGCGGAGCGGTGGCTCCGCGTTATAATCGCGAAGTCTTGCTTCGCTACTCCGTCTCCCGAAGATTTATGGAGCTGTCTTTCGCGTCTTGAGTTTCTCTTCAATATATGGTCGATGAACATCGTCTCTTTTATATGTGCCGGTCAAAGAATAAATAATTATATTCAGGAAGAGCTTCATTGCTTCCAGTCTCTGCAACTCTCCTCCGGGAATGCATTCGTAGAGCCAGTTCCCCAACCTGTCTCTAACCCAGGCTCCTCCGAGGTCGTTCTGGGAATAGATTACCACTGTCTGACCGTCAATATCGATGCCCTCCAGATAGGGATTAACTATCGTGCGGCCGGCTACACTGGGTGACAAGTAAAATGAACGAAAAACCGCATGTTCTGGTGGAAGGCTTTTCAACTTCACATCAGGGAAAAGCCGCACCATTTCTCGGCGCACTGCCCGGTCAAAGTCGAGATTTCTACTCCCCGAGGCATCATCTATTAGAAGGAGCCCCCCGCTCAAAAGATAACGCCTGAGGTTCTCTTCCTCCTGGGAAGTAAATGGAGCAAATTCTCCCTGGCCGGTCATATACAGAAAAGGAGAGGAGAATAGTTCCGGGCCGGTTAGTGATAACTCTCTTCTTCCGGCGAGGGCTTTCACGCTGGTAGTCGTTACCAGATAATGGAGAATCTCTTCATATGCCTTGGGATATGGGTCCCAGTCCCCTCCGGCGTAGCGCAATTGGCTGAAGACAAATCTATCTCTCTGCTCGCCTCGCGAGGAACTCACGATAAAATTAGAGGTGAAGATAAATATGAAGATTAAACAGCCAAATTTCAAACGTCGCATTGAGAAACTACCTCTTTCTACGCGGATTTGCCAGAAAAACCTCAAAAAATAGGAGTCCAACTAAGAGAAAGGTTAAATCTCTGGATATCTCCTTTCCATAGAGTAGTTGTGAAATTTCCTCTTCCAGGTTTGCTACGTTATCAATTATCTTAACGGGTGCACGAGGAAAGACCTGCCTTATCATCTTGGCTTCTACTTTAGACAAATCGGACTCATTACTCCCTATATCGAGATTGACCGGCAGAAAACTATCTCTCCATTTCCCGTCTAATAAGTATGATAACCGATAGATGCCGGGAATTTCTACCGGGCCAAATTCTATGGCCGAGGAACCCCTGTTTTGGCTAGGAACTACCGAGAACTTCCTTCCCTGGGGGTCGGTTATCTCCACAGATTGGGGTAACTCTCCTGGATTCAATTCGTGCCTTAATTCCTCACCGACAAGAAAACTTGCAGAAAGTCCCTCCTTCAAAGTAGACTGTGTCAGATAGCGAGCCAATTGTTGTATTAGAGGCAAAAATACCGGTTTAGCCGGCAGGTTATTCCAGTCCCGATCTAAAGTAGAAGTGAATAGAAAGACCTTACCTGCCCCGGGATATGGCAATTTGCCCTCGATAAGTAAGGGCACGCCACTTTCGAGACCGAGAACCACCTTTCCCCAACTTTTAACTCGAGTAGCGAAGTATCGATAAAAGCTGGCTCGGGTTAAGTCTCCTTCTTTCCCTCCAGCGAAAACTTCGAGGATGGGATGAGTAAAGTCCTGAAAACTAACCGATACGAACTCTCTCGGCTCCCTGGACTTTCCTTTGACCTCAATCAAATCGGCGGGCAGGATGTCTCCAAAAAAGAGATTGTATTCTTCGGTATCGACATTGTCGCCCAGGGAAAAGACTATTCCCTTTCCTTGCCGGAGGAAACTTGTGAGCTTTGCTTTCCAGGAGTTCGAAATTTTCCCCACATTGGCCAGGAAGATTACAGAAAAGTCGTCCCATTTTTCTTCCAGAAACTCCTCTGGTGTTATAACTCTGACAATTAGTGGCGACTGGCCAACCGAAACTCCTGAGCTGGTCGGGGAAAGGCCAAGCCTCAAATAGAATGTCTCGCTAGAAAAAGATGAAATTCCGGGGTGACCATCGATCAAGAGAACTCTGGCTCTTTCTAATGCTTCTGTCTTAAAATAGAATCTGTCATCACCGGGTAATCTGTCTTCTAAAATTTCTATTTTCCCCAGATAAGTTCCTTGTTGCGGGAATCTGTAGAAGAAGTCTTTGTTCGCTTCTTTTCTTGCCTTTAGGTCTAAAAAGCCCTGAGCTATTTTCTCTCCCATTTCACTGGCAAGTCTATACCTGCTCTCTGGTTCCAGGAAAACCGAAAGGGCCAGGTGAGAAATATTTTCCTTGGAACAATTTATCGCTTTAACTGATATCTGCGAAGTTTCTCCTACCCTCGCTTGCTGGCAATCAACCCTCGCTAGAGCAACATTGAGTAGCGATTCCCTGTTCAAATCGACAATAATAAACTTCACCTCAGGGTCGAATTCATCTATCGCTTTTTCGTCAAATCCCTGCCAGCCATTTATTCCCAGGTCTGTGATCAGGAGAATCTCTCTATTCGCTGCGCCCGACTCCTTGAGAATTTTATAAGCCTGTGAAATACCGGGAAGGAGACTAGTCGGCCGGAAACTTAAGGAGGAACCGGCTATCTTATCCAGAAGCATTTGCCTGTCGTCGCTGAGATAAGGAACTAAAGGCCTTATTTCGTTAGAAATCAAGAAGAGTGCCGCGCGGTCACCCTTTTTCATCATCTTTAGAATGCGGCCGGCTATTTCCTTTGCCAGGGCGAAACGAGATTCCCCCTCTGCAACGTATCCCATGGAATAAGAGTTATCAATCAGAATAACGCTCGTCACTGAAACTCCTTCAACTTGCGCAAACAATGGCATCCTCTTTACTACGGGTCTGGCAAAAAGAAGAGTCAATAGAAGGAGAATAAGGGAGCGAAGAATTAGTAAGAACAGCTGGTTCAACTTAAAGCGCCTGACCACGGTGGCCGACGCTAGTTGAATAAATTTGACCGTGGAAAATCGGGAAGTTATTGGCTTCCTTCGGGAAAGGAAGTGAATCAGTATGGGAATTGAAACTACAGGAAGGCCCCACAAGAATGACGGATTCAAGAATGTCACATTCATCTCTCACCTTAACATTTTCCTTCTCGCTAAGTAAGCTCCCAATGCGAAATCGAGAGGAGTTCTTGTGTCTATGAAACAGTAATCTATGTCACCTTTCAGGCAGTTCAACTTATAAGTTTCCACGAATTCCTGAATTAGGCTTCTGTACTTTTTCCGGATAATATCCGGATGGGTCAGAACTCTCCTTCCGTCCTCCATGTCCTCCAGCCAGACCGTGCTCCTGAAGGGAAGTTCCAGCTCATCATGGTCGAGAAGGTGAAAAACTATCACCTCGTGCTTCTTGAATCTAAAGTACTTCAGCGCCTTCAGAACTTCTTCCTGTTTATCGAAAAGGTCCGAAATCAAAATAATCAATCCGCGACGTTTCGTATACTGCCCCAGCTCCCGCAGAGCACGGTTTATCCCTGTTTTGGAAGATGGGGCCAAATTTTCCAGTTCTCCCAAAATAAGCGAAAGGTGCCCCTTGCTCTGGCGCGGAGGAATATATTTTCTGATCCTTTCGTCAAAAGTGACCAGTCCCACTGAGTCCTGCTGCCTGAGCATCAAAAAGGCTAACGAGGCTGCTAAATAAGAACCATACTGGAACTTAGATATTCCTTTGCCCTTATAACCCATAGAGGCGCTTCGGTCAAGAAGGATATATCCTTTCAGATTTGTCTCTTCTTGATACTGCTTAACAAAATATTTGTCTTTGCGGCCATAAACTTTCCAGTCTACATGCCTTGTTTCGTCTCCCGGTGAGTACTCCCTGTGCTGCGCGAACTCGAGGCTAAAACCCCGGTAAGGGCTCTGGTGTAACCCGGCAATGAATCCCTCGACGACGAATCTTGCTCTCAGGAGCATGGTAGAAAGCTTAGCCACAACCAAAGGGTCAATATATGAAGAAGCAGGAAATCTTACTTTCTCTTCCATCGGTTAAGAATCCTTCCGCATAATGCAAGTTCATCCTTCAGGAATTGCCTCTACCAGTCTATCTATCACCTCATCCGTGCGTATACCTTCGGCCTCGGCATTAAAGTTGAGTATGATGCGATGCCGCAGGACAGGGTGGGCTAAGGCCTTAATATCCTCTACCGAAACACTGAAGCGACCATTAAGGATTGCCCTTGCCTTACCTCCCAGAATCAAGTTTTGCGAACCCCTGGGACTTCCTCCCCAATTTACCCACCTCTTAATGAATTCCGGGGCTCGGGAAGACGAGGGTCTACTGGCTGTTACCAAATTTACTGCGTACTCCACCACATAAGTGGATGCCGGGACCTTTCGCACAATTTGCTGTAGATGGAGTATCTCCCGGGCATTTAGAGCTTTTACCAGTTTGGCCTGGAAGCTGGAGGTAGTCTTAGTGACAATCTCCTTTTCCTCTTCATATTTAGGATAGTCTATATTCACCTCAAAGAAGAATCGGTCAAGCTGCGCTTCGGGCAAGGGATACGTACCTTCCTGCTCAATAGGATTCTGCGTAGCCAAGACGAAAAAGGGAAGTTCTAAAGGATAAGTATTTCCGCTTGCAGTAACCTTATATTCCTGCATCGCCTGCAGGAGAGCAGATTGAGTTTTGGGAGGAGTACGATTAATCTCATCTGCCAAAATTATGTTGGCAAAAATGGGCCCCTTGATGAAACGGAAACTTCTTTCTCCTGTTGAAATATTCTCTTCAATCACATCTGTCCCAGTAATATCAGAAGGCATAAGGTCAGGAGTAAACTGGATTCTCTGGAATCTCAGGTCAAGAATTTCAGCAATCGAGGATACCAGCATTGTCTTGGCGAGCCCCGGCACACCCACAATCAGACAATGACCTCGAGCAAAAAGAGCAATCAGAACCTGTTCAATTACCTCATCCTGTCCTACAATTATTTTATGGAGTTGTTCCAGAATCGATTTTCGTCCCTGGGCCAATTTCTCAACTAATTCCAAGTCTTCTTTTTCTTCCGGTTTAGCCATAAAGTTCCCTCCTCTTGTGAATGATCTCCGAACGAGTCCGACGCCTCTTCGGAGTTGGAGTGGCGAAGCAAAGCTTCGCGACGGTAACCCGGAGCTATCACTCCGCTACTCCATTAGTCGGGACCGGCCAACCGGGGCGCTCGAGAGTCTTCCTCCCGCGCCTTTCCCTCGCTTCGCTCGGTCGTACCGACTTCATCCGGAGAGCGACTCCCCTTGGCAAAGACCATTCCTATAATATCTTTTAATATTATAGCCCATTTCCCCCGTCTTTTCAAGGCGAATTTTGATATGTGATATGTAACTTAGAAAGTGTACTTTCGGGAACGCAGAAATGTTACATTGGGAACATAAAATGATACATTGACATTTTCTAAGATCTACCCTGGAATGCTCCCAAAACACCTCCAATATATGAGGGGCAAGAAACGAGGGAATGGAACAAAATTTGGAAATTGAGTGAAAACGAGCTTCGGGATAGACTATTGAAGGACTACAGCTTATCCAAAGCAGCCATTTGTGCAATGGAAAAGAAAGAACTCCAAGGCCAATTAGCCGGAAGAATCATCAGGACGATAAAAAGGCTTTTAAATGAGATGAAACAGGCAAACATTCGGGTACTTTTGAGGCAGGCTCTAGAAAGGGAAAAAGACAAGAAAAAGAGGAAAGCGCTCACGATGCTCATGACCTTGTTCAGCGAGGAGCTGCTTCCGGAATGGAAGAAGGCGATTTAGAAAGAAGCGAAAAACGATTTTTTGCTAAAACTTACGGCTGTAGTTAGCTGCACAAGGCGTCTGCTTTATTCCTAGAAAATCGTTCTGTACGTCAAAATTACTGTTAAGGCAATCAAGACCCATGTTAATATTTCCATTCTCTTTTCAGCTTTCAATATTGCAATTGTAAATGGTACTAGGAATATGGACTCACTCGTACGGTCCGGTCTATCGCCCATCTCTTTCTCACGCCATTCGTTCCATCGTAATAAATATTCTTTTAATTCTTTCCAATCTTCCGCTTTAAACTTTAGCATTTGGACCTCCTAATTAATCAAATAAGCTTTTTGTTTTAGAAAGAAAACTCAGTACCTTCTATATCTAAAGAGCCGCCAACCTATCTTCTAGGCGCTTTTTCATTTCGTCAAGGGTTTGGAGAAATTCCTTTGTTAGTTCAGAACCTACTGCAAAGTTTTCTTTTAGATACCTCGCTGAATCTCTCAATCCGCTCAGCTTGTCCAGTGTAGTTTTAAAATGAATCGGCACGTTGCCAAGCTCTGCCCACCATGTGTAGCCCAGTTGTATTGTCTTATGTCTGCCTGTGTACTTTTTATAAAGAGGTAAAAGCATTAAGTCGCCCTTGGCCAACAATTCTGCTGCGCTGAACGCATTGTCCACAAAAGCCCTCAAGTGCTTTTTTTGAGAAGCGAGTTTTGCTGCTTCAATAAATTCTTGGGCTGCCTCGAGATGCCGCTGGACTTTTGACTTGTTGTACCTGGCATCGAAAGTCATACACCATCCCTTTGGAGTTAAGATCATTGTAATGTGAGCTACATCAGCTTCTTTTTCGGGCAGCCGGATGGACAGCACATCTTCGATGTCTTTAAACATTATCGTATCCCCTCGTTTTACTGATACTCCTTCCTTGGGTTTTACTTTCATAAGCGCTTGAACTTCTTCGTTAAGTCTGACCTCACTTTTGTTTGGTGGTGGAGGGTAAAACACGACCTGAGCACGCCTTAAGATGAAATCTCTTGGCAAAAGACCCGCTTCCTGTCTTCGTTTGATTTCGGGCTTTATCCAGACCGAAATTACTTCCTTAAAAACTTTTTCCCAATCTATTTCGTCCATTGGTCGAAATTACTGAGTTTTCTCTTCCCAGACTGGCAGCGTTATGGTAAACCTCGTTCCTTTACCTATTTTACTTTCAGCATAAAAAACATGATTTTTACAAGATTTTCCGGGGCTCTAATTAACAAAAATAATTGAGGCTCTGAAAGCGGCGTTATTCGGCACTTTCAGAGGGAGTTTATCTACGTCTCAATTATGTTGTTTACTATTTTTCATTCATTCTTTTCGTAGACTATCGCAGTGCCTCTTACAATTCTGCTGCTGATGATGAGAGTACCACCTTCCGAAGAAGGTATGCCTATTAATTGTTTATCTTGGCTGAGGATTATAATCCCATCTGCCCCTATTTCTTTTGCCTTAGAAATAAGCTTCTCCAATAGTTTTGACTCGCTTCCGTCCTTGGCTGTTATTAAAGCAATTTCCTTATAAGGCTTCTTAATGGCTTCATGGCTAGTATATACATCTATATTGCCTACTTTAGGTGAACTTGGTAATGGGCCAAACTTTGTTACCCGAACTACTGCACAACCTACTTGCGTGAGGGCAATAAAAAACAACAACCAGACCAACTTTCTCATAAGAGAACCTCCTTATGAACAGGAGCCTATTTGTCCCTCATAACTATTTTCCTCTCTCCAGTTGCTCCCTTTTTTCTCTGTACTCCAATGCCCGGGCTTGCTCTCCTTGCTCCAGGTAGCAGAGTTCTAGGTATCTCAAATAGTCAGGGTCGTCAAGAGAGCCTTTTTCAAATAGATATTTCTCCTCCAGTCGCCATTTCTCTGTCTTGAATTGAAGCCCTATAAATCCGCCTTTTGACTTCAGAGCCGCCTTTATCCTTATCAAAAGAAAATCCGGACAGCCTTTGGGAACCACTGCAAACAGTCCTCTTAAGACAGCCTCTCTTATAAGCTCATCCTTTCCTCTGGCATGTACTGCCGTATAAACTATTACGGGAACTTCCCTTGCAAAGCACCAGTCCCTAAGTCTTTTGAACAGCTCTCCACCCGTGATTCCCGGCATGTCAAGGTCCAGGATAATCAAATCAATGGGTTTCATTTCTTCCGAGGCCAGCTTTACAAAAATTTCAGCAACCATTAAGGGGTTATCAAGGCTGGAGACTTCGTATCCGTCCTTCTCCAGAAGGACCTTGGTTGATTGTATGGTTTGTCTCTCGTCGTCTATTATGAGAATGTGTGGTGCCATCGGTTACCTCCTCATGCTTTCGGGTCAGATTTTTCTCTTTTTAGGAGCGGGCAGTAAAACTGTAAATGTAGTGCCCTTGCCCACTTCGCTTTCCACGTTTATTTCTCCACCGTGTAGAGCGACTATTTCTCTAACGATGGTCAATCCTAAACCCGAGCCTTCCACTATCTGGTCCCTGCCTTTTGTCTTAAAGAAAGGATTAAATATCTTAGGTAAATCCTTTTTTGGTATTCCCTGTCCTGTGTCGCTCACCTTTATTCTGATGTCTTCTTTTTCGGAGGATACGTTGACTTCAACACCCCCTTTGTCTGTGAATTTTATTCCGTTCTGTATTAGATTTCTGATTAGGCGCTCTATGCTCTGCTCGTGACCATAGGCTAATGGCATTTGCTTTTTCCCGCTAAACCTGAGGTATATGTCTTTCTTTTTTGCCTCCGGGGTAAAATCCTCCACTATTCGCTTTACCATTTCGGTTATGTTAAAATGGCCAAAGACAAATTTCTTTCTTATATGGTCATATGCCATCTGGCTTAGTTGATACATGTCACTCAATCCTTGAGCAACGAAGTCAATGTTTTTCCTGACAATCTTAAGATACTTTTCTTTTTCCTCTTCATTCAGTTTGCCCTGCTCCATCAGATACAGGTAAGTCTGAACAGGGTCAAGAGGAGTGCGTAGGTCATGGCTGTATCTGTAAACCAGAAGCGACTGCTCGTAATTGAAGAAAGAGTAGCGAAACATTACTTCGGCGTCTTTGGCTATCTGCGAGAGTATTTCAAGGTCCTGTCTGTTGTACATCTCTCTGGAAGCTTTATCGCCAAGGTTCAATATGCCTTTTAACTCGTCATCTATGTAAAGCGGAACGCTAATGGCTGCCTTTACCCTGTCCATTTCCTTGACAACGGGGTCGTGTTCGGAAAAAGGCGGCTGTATTTTCAGCACTTCCTTAATCGCAATAGTCTTCTCTTTCTTAAGATACGACACCAAAGGACCTTCTTCCTTGAAGGAAACTTCTTCTATATCCTCTCCTTCCTTTCTTTCCTTGAAGCCTGCATCTGCCTTAACAAAGTAAGATTTGCCTTCCTCGTCGTAAATCATGAAATTACAATAGTTCATGCCTATGGCATTCGCAACGTCTTTCACCAGAGCCTCTGATAATCTGTCAAGGCTGAAAATGGAAAACCACTTGTCGCTAATCCTGCGGAGCTTCTGCTGGTATTCGTATCTGCCTCCGAGGATAACAGGCATGAGCAGCCTTCTTAAAGGTCGATAAAGAAGAGGAGAGGCAATCGCTGTCAGTACAATCATGGCTATCATCACCGCGGGAGAGAAGAACGCCATTCCTATGGCTATGAAAACGGCGGCGGGAATCAACGAAGAGGCTAATCGAATAGTAACGTCCCGTATTTCAAAAGTAATGTCCATTAAGCGATACGTGACTATGGCGTAAGCAACAGTTACTATGTATACGGCAACCAAACCATTGCCTAAAGGAGGAACGTGAATGTTATACCAGAGAGGGTAATTCGTTGAACCGCCGATAAAACCTATGGCAGTGCCTAATAAAACATATTTGATTTGATTTGCTTTGATGCCTGAATACGTTCTTAAGGCCTTGAACATTAAATACCATGCATAAATTACGTAACTGAAAAACATGGCCAGGAAGGGTGCATATGTAACTCCTGCGATAGGCCAGAATCTGAAGCCCATTCTTGGCTCCACGTCTTTTACGAAAAGAGGGGTAAAATCAAGAGCCAGAAAAATGGCAGCCAGAACATACCCTTCAATTATGATTTTTTTCTTTTCTGAAAGCACATCCAGTAAGGCAAGCACGAACTGGAGATAACAGACAGGAATGAAAATCGCTCCCATCATCAGGGCGCGGCACCAAAACAAAGCGAGTGATTTTTCGGCTGAAAGCTGCCATAAGAAGTAGCAGTAACTCCAGAAGGCAACGCTCAAGGCAAAGAGGGTAAAACCGATGTTTACCGGATTCTTTCTGTTTCTATAATAAGCAAGAATCCCCAAAACCGTGCTGGTGACGGCATTTATCAAAGCGCTGACTGGATAATAGATCATCTAGTGACCTTATTTTTCGGCACTTGCCACGTTTGCCTGATTGGCAAAAGAGCGGCAGACCCTTATCGCCTTGCCTTTTGCCTTGGCCAGCAAGGAAGCCAGCTCTTTTTCCGAAAAGAAATGGTAATGTCCCTGATATTCTTTTTCCTTGATTCTTCCTGCTGCGCGAAGCAGGTCTCTCGCATCTTCTATTTCCTGGTCGTTTTCGGTCTGGTCGACAAAATTGCGGTATATCTGCGAAAGGTCGCAGTAAGGCTTCAGGCTAGTTACCACTATTCTGCCTCCCGGCTTTAAAACCCTGAACAACTTCATCAGGATGAGTTGAGGATTTTTGACGTAAGAGAGAAAGAGGCTGCAGCATATCTTGTCAAAATAACTGTCCCGGAAAGGAAGGTGCAGCTTCCTTTCAGAATCCCCTTCAGGCTCCAAATCATAAACCATGTATCTGAAGTCAATTAGCCTAACAGTTTTGTATTTTTCCCTGAAATGTTTCTGTAATTCCTCATGTTTTTCTTTTGCTTCTTTTAAGACGCTTTCCACGAAATCAATCCCCACATAAGTGCAGGGCTTTCGTATCAAGCGCGTTTTGGCTAGGTCCCGCAAAAGCCATGCACCAAAATGACCTGGACCGCAGCCGACGTCAAGAATTGTTTCGTCCTCTTTCGGTAGGCCTAAAAGATTAACCATCAACTCTAAATACTGGCGGTAGTCTGCTGACTTCTCTATGAGAAGATATTTGGAAAGATACTTTCCCCAGAAATCTCTCTCTCCTTCCTTTGTCAGCTCGTAAGTTTTGAGTCTTTCCTTTTCCAGGCGATTTTGACGCACTACCTGGCGCATGTCAGGTCTTAGGGTCTCTTTTATGTCTTCCAAACCGTAAATGTGCTTTAGACAGGAGCCAACCATCTTTTCCAAAGCCAGTCTTGTCGCTTTTGGATTTTCGTACAGTTCATGCATTGCGTCGGAGACAACGTGAAATTCGCGTCCATGAGAAGAATCAGGATTTACTATTTCTCTTGCTTCTTCCATGCTTACCCAGGCTTCCTTTTCGGCGAAAAAGTAAACATAGGGAGCGGTTACTTTCTTCATGTCTTCTTTGGTCGTTTCAAGGTCGGAGAATTTGTTTCTTACTGCTTCTGACAGGAAATTGTCAAAATCAATGTCGTGGCCGAGAATGTCGGTTATGCCCCACCTCTTGCCGCTTATGTGATTTCCCACCAGGTCTTCCTTGTAGACATAGTTTAACGTATACTGCAAATTGACCACGCCTGCAAGGCCAACAAGAAGCTTTATTCTTTTATCCTCTGCTGCTGCCTTAATGGCAGACCTGTTTGCCAGGCTGCTTGCCACAACTATAACGTTTTTTGTTCCAAACCTTTCCGTAACGAAGTCTATGGTACAGAGTAAATCCTCTTTTGCCTTGAGGAGAGTAAAATCAATCATCTCCCCTTCGCTTTCGCCGACATGGTCAGTATTGTCGTAACGGATGACGTTGAAGCCGTTCATGACAAGATGATACGAAATCATTATCGCGCTTTTCTTGGTCTCGCCATAACTGGGAGAAATTATTACAATTGGCTTGTCTTTTTCCTCATTTTCTAAGTGGTCAAAAAAGCCTATGATTTCCTTGCCCTGCCTGTTATGGTAGTTGATAAGCTCGCTTTTGACTGGAGGCTTCAGTTCCTTCTGGATAAAAAGGGAAATGACCATTTTCTCTTGCGGTCTGATCTCAACGAATCTTATGCCGACCCTGGACCTTTGAATCCAAATTATCCTTGCTTTGGTTTTCAATGGAGCTTTAGTTAAGGGCAGGTTGAACTCAACGTCCAAGTCCGAAAAAGACTTCAGGCGAGAGAACCTGTCTGAATTTAGCTCCAGCATCATCCCGCCTCTGCTGATGTTCTGGGCAGCACTTTCAAAAAGGCTGGAATATCGGTCTGATTTGACTTTTACAGGCAAAGTCTTTGCCACTCGGGGATCTCTGCGCTTTTCTATATTGGCCTGTGTAATTTCCATGTGACCGCCTTCAAAACAAAAACAGGGTTTTGACTCGGCTTTATGCCGGCACTTCCAAATAAGACTTTTAACTTGCGCAAAAGGCCCAAAGCAAACCAGCAAAATGCTCATGACTTATGGCCTATTGATTTCAGCTTTTCAACATTATATTTATTTTCGCGGAATCAGTCAACAGGGAAATTGCGGAAGGTATTGTCAAGAATTTAAACAACAAAAATCTATCTAGCAGGCGCCGGCCCCGGGATAGAACAAAAACATAGCTTAACGCGGTTGCTGCAAAAAAAGTGACGCCATTTAACCTCGAGGATGGAATTTTTTGTGGAGGTCCTTCAGTCGTTCGCGGCTCAGGTGGGTATATATCTGAGTGGAGGAGATATTTTCATGTCCCAACATCTCTTGAATCGAGCGGAGGTCAGCACCCCGTTCCAAAAGGTGAGTAGCAAAAGAATGCCTCAATATATGGGGAGTTATGCGCTTTGCGATTCCCGAAAGAACAGCATATCTCTTGACCATTTTCCAGAATCCTATGCGGGAAAATCTTCTTCCCGAAGGATTCAAGAAGAGAACCTCCGGCTCCCGTAGAGAGCGCTTGGAATTGAGTTTATGAGAATACCTTACTTTCTTAAGATAGAGTTGTATGAACTCAATTGCTTTAGTACCTACAGGAACAATTCGCTCCTTGCCCCGTTTGCCAATGCAGCGTAAATAGCCCAATTGAAGGTTAACGCCTTCCAGTTTGAGATTGATAATTTCTGAAACCCTCATTCCCGTAGCATAGAGAAGTTCCAGCATCGCTCTATCTCTAATACCTTGAGGGGTGGTAAGGTTAGGAGCGTTGAGCAATGCTTCCACTTCGGCAAAAGTCAACACTCTCGGTAGCCTCAGGCCAAGTCGCGGGGAACGGAGGTTCTGGGTTGGATCTGCACGACAATAATTATCCGATACTAAGAAACGATGAAACATTTTGATTGAAGTTATTATTCGCGCTAACGAGGCAGGCGACAGATATCTTTTCCTAATCAGTAAATAATCCATCAAGTCGGTGTGCGTGATTCGCGTAGCTACTTTATGATTCTCTTCTAAATAGTTGAGATAATGCGAGAGGTCTCTCTGGTAGGCCAACTTTGTATTCTGGGAAAGACCTTTTTCCACATCGATGTAGTTGATAAATTCGCTCAAGAGATAAGAACTTTTCATCTGACAAAGGGGTTGTTGCGGAGTTCCTCACCGACGGTAGTTGAAGGACCATGACCCGGGTAAATAGTCAAATTTTCATCCAGGGACAAAATCTTATCTATTGAATCTAAAAGTACCTCCGGAGAGCCTCCCGGCAAGTCGCTCCGACCAATGGAACCTGAGAATAGCGTGTCGCCAGTAAAGATGGAATCCTCTGTCAAAAGCGAGATGCCTCCCGGTGTATGTCCTGGAGTGTAGAGAACCTTCAGCTCTGTTCCGGCACATTCGATTAAGTCTCCGCCTTTTAACAGAGTGTCTGCTGGCGGTGAAGAATATTCCGAGGGAAAGACTAAAGAGATAACGCTCTCGCTTCTGGTCAACATCGGAGCGTCATATTGATGAATCAGGATTGGAGCCTGGGTATGTTCCTTGACTTCCCGGTTGGCACCGGTGTGATCTGGATGTCCGTGAGTATTAATGATATAGAGGATGGAGATTCTCTTTTCCTTAATAAATCTAATTAATCGTGGGCCTTCTGCACCGGGGTCGATAATCAATCCTTCTCCTTTGTCGGGATGATAGAGAATATAACAATTTGCCTCCATCGGGCCTACGATAAATGTCTTTAGCATATCTTATTGAGCTTCTTTTTTCGACGCAAGTAGCTTTTCCTTCAGAGTCACCTCAATTTCTTTCGTCACTTCCGAGTTCTCTTTTAAATAGGCCTTGGCGTTGTCTCTTCCCTGGCCTATTCTGTTTCCCTTGTAAGAAAACCATGTTCCAGTCTTCTCAATTAAGCCGTTTTCCAGCGCGACATCCAGAACGGATGCTTCTCTGGAGATACCTTCGTCGTACAGCATGTCGAACTCGGCGCGCCGGAAAGGTGGAGCCACCTTATTCTTAGCGACCTTGACCCGGACACGGGCGCCGACATCCTCATCTCCAACTTTAATCGAGGCTATGCGCCGGATGTCGAGTCTCAGGGAAGAATAGAATTTCAGCGCTCTCCCTCCCGGGGTTGTTTCTGGACTACCGAACATCACACCTATTTTCTCTCTCATTTGGTTGATAAATATCACGCATGTCTTGGATTTAGAAATGGCTGCAGTAAGTTTTCTCAGCGCCTGAGACATCAGCCTGGCCTGTAATCCCATCTGCGCATCACCCATTTCGCCTTCAATCTCTGCCCGAGGTACCAGGGCAGCTACGCTATCGATTACGATTACATCCACTGCCCCACTGCGAACCAGAGTCTCAGTAATTTCCAGGGCCTGCTCTCCGCTATCGGGCTGAGAAACTAGCAGGTTTTCAATGTCCACTCCCAACTTATTAGCATAGGTTGGGTCCATTGCGTGCTCAGCATCTATGAAAGCAGCCGTTCCTCCCAGCCTTTGAGCATTGGCGATTATATGGAGGGATAGAGTGGTCTTTCCTCCCCCTTCCGGGCCGAATATCTCCACCACCCTTCCCCTAGGGACTCCCCCCACTCCCAAAGCTATGTCTAATGAGAGAGCACCGGTAGGAATCACCTGCACTTCCGCTTTATAAGCTTCGGCTCCCAATCTCATTATCGTTCCTTTCCCAAATTGTTTCTCAATTTGGGAAACTGCCATTTCCAGCGCTTTCAATTTCTCATCTTTTCCCATTTTTCTCTCCTTTCAATAATTGAGGTTTTGTCAAAAACTCAAACAAACAGTAATGGAATATTTTGTGGTGTTTAGTTGTTCAGTTCTCCTTCATAACTTATGAATTATATGTAGAATAATATTAGTTATTACTCCAGCGTAAATGTCATCAAGCATTATCCCTAACCCTCCCGGAAAGAGTTCCAGCTTCTTCATCGGATATACCTTGACTACGTCCAACAGCCGATAAATAAGAAATCCTACAATAATCAAGCCGAGAGTTTTTGGCAAAAAAGCCATTGCTACAAAGTATCCACACATTTCATCGATAACTATTCTCGCGGAATCGGTCTCGGCCAGGATATTTTCTGCCCGGTGGGAAATCATAGTTCCGCCTATTATCAAGAATAAGATGAGCATCCAGTAAAAAGTGACCGTTGTAGGTAGAATAGCATAGAGCACCAATGCCAAGAGTGTTCCCATTGTTCCTGGAGCAATAGGCGAATAGCCCACGAAAAATCCAGTAGCCAAAAATCTAATAATCCATTCCATTTTTCCGCTCTTTACTTAGAAAACGCAAGAAACAGTCGTAACGATCAAGTCGTTGCCTTGTTTCTTATTTCTTCAAAAAGCATATGTCTATTTTTGTAAATGTAATTGAATCCCGAGATAACGGTCAAAATGGTAACCAGGAGCATCAGCCAGTAGGGACCCTTACTAAGAATGTACCCAACAACCTTTCTCCAGCCTAGGAAGGCCTGCAATTCGAGCGCAGTAGTGCGCCAATAATTCCTCAATGCCACATTGATAATCAAAATTATCAGGATAGTAATAATCACTGCCATTTGTGAGGTCGTCTTAAATTTTCCTGAAAGAGAGGCTGGAATTATGGTTCCCCGGGAAGCTGCCACACTTCTTAACCCTGTTATTATAAATTCTCGACTTATTACCACTATTACCATCCAGGCAGGGATGGACAGCTCCCTCAACTGGACAAAAGAGATCAAGGCAGCAGAAACTATGAGTTTATCAGCAAGCGGATCTATAAAGCTTCCGAAATTGGTCACCTCTTCCCGATGGCGGGCAATAATACCGTCGTAGACATCACTGAGTGCAGCCAGGATGAAGATTACCAGGGCTGCCAACCGGGTATAAATATTTCCCATAAACATAAAGACTATAAAAAAGGGAATAGTAATAATCCTTCCAATAGTAAGCTTGTTGGCTAAGTTCATTTTCTCTCTTCCGGGGATGACTCGGTCTCCGTTGGCCCTTTTTTTTCTGTTGCTACACGCCGTTTCCGTTCCATTTTAATCTGGCGGCTTCCTTCTACTTTGGTGAAAACCAACTCATTCACTCGCCCAAAATCTCCCGAACTAGTATCCACCTTCTCCCCGTTTACATATAGTTTGATACCCTCCCAGTTCCCCATGCGGACGCTCATTTGATTCTTTGCCGCCCAGGCTTTCTTTTCTCCGGGAAGGAGTGTACCTTCAAAAAAGACTACACCGTCTCTGACTACTCTTACCCAAGTTTTATCACTTATTTCCGCTACGATGTGGATATCTTTTGGTATATTGGCACTAATATTTACCCTTGCCGTTCCCTGTTGAAACAGCTGCCGTGAAACTGACTGAAGATAAAAAATCACCCCTAGACCTACCATTAGAATTGATAATATGACCAGAAGGAATGGAATGGCGCCTTTCTTGATAAATCTAAGCGCCCTACTTCGCCCTCCCGAGGTCGATTTATCTATCACAGCTCGAGTTGCTACGATGGGAAATTCAGGATTGATTTCCCATCTCTCTTTTTCTCCCGAATGCTCCCTGTTAAAAATATTGACAAGCGAATCAGCGTCCAGGCCCAAATAGCGACCATATCTGCCGAGAAAAGACACTACATAAATCTTTGCTGGAAAGACTTCATATTCTTCTTTTTCCAGGGCCTCCAGGTACTTTATTTCTATTTTTGTCTCTTCGGAAGCTCTTTGTAAACTAATTTCTTTATTCCGCCGCGCTTCCTGAAGTTTTAAACCAATATTCCCCGCCATTTCTGCTTCTACCATCAAGATCGGGTAGCGAAGCGTAGCCTCGCATTTGTAACGGGGAGCTTCGCTCCGCTACTCCTCTTACAAGAAATCTGCTCTGTTACTGCTTTTACAAGATTTCATTTTGTAAGTACCATTAAATTGTATTTCTTCTCGACCTGCCGAACTTCAATTAATGCCAGGACTAAGGAGATTCGAACACCTGTGCTTCCGCAGGAACCTCGAACTCAAAAATTTCATTGTCCAACTCGGGATTCTTTACAACGTCTCCCAAGGAAGTCGAAACGAGTATATAACTATCACTAACTTCTGTCTCTATCGGTAACCAGAATTTCTTTGAAACCACTAATACTATCTCTTGCCCATTCTCTTTTTTTGGCACCAACCTGATTTTATAGTATTCCTCCGTTCCTTCTACTAACTCTTTTTCATAATCCTCCAATTCTTCGATCCTGTTTGCCCAAAAAAAGAGACTAAGATTTAATCCCATCAAATCTTCTAATCTATCAACTGACTCAATGGAAACTTGATTATACTCAGGTAAATAAAACCAAACTTTTTTGCCATTGCATATAATAACTTGGCGATAGGGCTGAACGTATTCAGCATATAATTTATCGGGAGCCCTAAATTTTATGGAACCTGTAACTAATTTTTCCTCCAAAGTCGACTTTATTAGTATCTTCTGTTCGAAGTTAAAACTCCCTGTCTCTAACTTCCTTGTCTCCTCTCCCAATCTATTCAGAATATGAGAAATTGTGTCCTCTTGAGAAAAGCCCGAGAGAAAAATCAAGAACGTTAGAGAAAGAGAAAATGGAATTACTTTAATTGTTAGCCTCATCCTTCTCCATCTTCCGCCATAGCTCTTCAATTCTATCTAAAAATAGCTGGCGAGGCTTGGAACCCTGCTGCGGACCAATAAGACCCCTGGTCTCCATTAAGCTCATAAGGTTCGCTGCTTTTCCGTCACTAATATGTAATGCGCCCTTGAAAAGGGAACTGGATGCCTGTCGCCTTTCCAGGGTTAATCTCAGAGCCTGCTTGAGTAGTTTCTTAATTTCCTCATCACCTTCCTCTTTTTCTTCTGGGGTCTTTGCCAAAGGGAAAAGCTCCTTAGAGTAGCTCACCTCTCCCTGTTCCTTAATAAATTTCACAACCCTATTTATCTCCTCGCGACTTACAAATGCTCCTTGCAGGCGGATAGGTTTTGCCTCGCCCGGCGGAAGATAGAGCATATCTCCGCGTCCCAAAAGGCTTTCTGCACCGTTCATATCTAAAATTGTCCGGGAATCTACCTTGGAAATTACCTCAAAAGCAATGCGCGCTGGTAGATTAGCCTTAATAATGCCAGTGATTACATTCACCGAGGGCCGTTGTGTAGCCAGCACCAGATGGATCCCGACTGCCCGTGACATTTGGGCCAGGCGAATTATGACCTGTTCAACCTGAGTGGCGGCTGTAGCCATGAGATCAGCAAGTTCATCTATAACGACAACTATGAGAGGAAATTTCTCTTCCTCTCTATCCGTCTTCTGGTTGTACTCGAATATGTCCCGGGTACCGGTAGCGGCGAACCTTCGATAGCGGTTTTCCATTTCGCCAACAATCCACTTTAGTGCCGATACCGACGACTTTGCATCTGTAACCACTGGGCTTTTGAGGTAAGGAATACCATTATACATAGGCAATTCTACCATTTTAGGGTCGATTAGGAGGAAATTGACCTCGTCGGGCCTGGCCTTGTATAAAATACTCAGGATAATTGTATTAATGCATACAGTCTTACCCGAGCCCGTAGCTCCCGCGATCAAGAGATGCGGCATCTGGTTCAAATCAGCGACATATGTCTTTCCCGCAACCGTCTTGCCGAGGGCGAGAGAAAGAAGAGACGAAGATTTCTTAAACTCGCCAGACTGCAGAAGTTCTTTTAAATACACAAGCGCCATACTCTGATTTGGAATCTCTATACCAATGACAGCCTTTCCTGGAACGGGAGCCAATATTCTTATGCTCTGAGCCCGTAGGGTCAAAGCAAGGTCATTAGACAGGTTCATCACACTACTAACTTTTATTCCCGGAGCAAGTTCCAGCTCATAGCGAGTAATTACCGGCCCCGGGTGAATCTGGGATACCTTTGCCGAAATAGCAAAGTTCTTCAGAGTCTTTTCCAAAACTTCCGCATTATTCTCCAGTTCTTGCTCCCTCTCGCTGAGGTTTGTTTGCGGGGGATCGTTGAGGAGATCTATAGCCGGCAATTCATAAATCGGTGCGCCCGGGACAGAAACCGGAAAAGTAACCACGGGTTTCACCGGAATAGAGATTTTCCTATGATAATCAGGCTTTACCTCTTCAGTTGGCTTCAGAATTTTTCTACCTCGCTGTGCAACCCGTACCATTGTCTTCAAAGTCTGCACTAATTGAATAAGGGAAATTTCGGTCACCAGTTGCATAGAGATGAGAAGCACAGTTAATATAGTAAGATAAGCACCCATCTCTCCAAAGGCAGGAACCAGGAGAGAGTCCGAAATGAAATCACCCACTGCGCCACCCAATCTTCTCTCTCTTCCCAGTAGATTCAAGAAACTGCAAAAAGCCACCAGTAAGAAACCGAGGCTAGATATTTTAACCCATACCCGTCTCAATTTCTTCCCTTTTTCGAAAGTTCTCCATCCCCAGTATCCAACAGAGAGGGGCAGAAAGTATGCTCCCCATCCAAAAGCACCCATCAGCCAAAGAGCAAGATATCTTCCCAGGGCGCCCATAATATGCCGTCCCATTTGATAAGAGACTAGACTTAATAATATGATGATGGCCAGTGCAAGAAGCGCGATGCCACCGATTTCGTTCCTTTCCTCTTCTCTCTGGCTCGTTATCCTCATTCCAAAACCTCTTTCTTCGACAAAAGTCTACTTCATTTTAGAGGTAAAGTCAAGGTTTTTCTAAAGGATGGAAAGACTGGCAGTTACCAGGATTGAAATAGTAGAACAACTACTCCGAGGAGGATACAATAGTAACCAAAATAACGCAGTTTGCTTCTTTCCGCAAACCTTAGCACTATTCTGAGTGACCAGTATCCAGAAGCTAAAGCAGTTATTGCTCCGGCAAGATAGAAGCTCAATGTAGGGAAATTTAGTATGGACAAGTTATTCGGTAGTTCGAGGAGAATGGCGCCCAAAATTGCCGGCACAGCGAGGAAGAACGAATACTTAACTGCCCATTCCCGCTTTAGACCACAAAAAAGCCCAAAAACGATAGTGGCGCCCGAACGCGAAATACCCGGAAGAATTGCCAAAGCCTGAGCTATGCCAATTATCAGTCCATCGATTATTCTTGTCTCCAGGACACCTTTTTGTGTATTTCTTAGCCGGTCGCCAATAGAGAGGAGTATTCCGGTCAGGATAATGAAAATACTGATCAATTTGGTATAGGAAAAGATGGGTTCTATCTTATCTTTGAGAAAAACTCCAAAAATACCTGCCGGTAATGAACCAATTGCCAGGAGAAAAAGGATTCGTACCGAAGCCTTGCTATTGAGTCTATTTATTTTTCGGAAACCATTCAATATCTGCCACAAATCTTTTCTAAAGAAGATAATGATTGCCACTAGCGTAGCAAAGTGCAAAAACACAGTGAAGGAAAGCTGGGGTTTATCTATACCCAAAAAATTCTGGAAATACGCAAGGTGAGCGCTACTGGAAATGGGCAGGAATTCTGTCAGACCCTGAACCAGCCCGAGGACAACAGCCCGCGCCAGACTCATTTTTTTCCTTCCCGGTGGGGCTAAATATTATTCTCCGCCAGAGAAAAAGACGCGGCACTTGAAGAAAAGCATACGGAGTAAAAAAGTTAACGCAGACCTACTCGATAGTCTTTCGTTTCCTGCTTAATATATATCTTCTCTTCTCGCATCAACCAACCGAGTGCTAAATAAAGTAAGCTACTAGGTACCCCCAGCTTAGTCTTCAATAGCAGAACCGAAACCTCACCTTTAGCGTTCAAAAAATTCCAGATTTTCCCCGCCAGGAGCCCAATTTCTTCACTCATATCCACTCACCCTTACCCCGTTAGAAGCCAGCGTACGGTCAGAATAAATTGTCTAAGGGATGAATCTTAGCTCAAGTACGGGTTAAAGATTTCTAAGCGAGACAGGTCTTCTAACGGGGTTTAGCTAATCAGTCATAGGCAAAACCAGAAACAACGGCTCATCCACTTGAACGCTTTGGCCATTCGAGACTAATACTTCGAGAATCTTACATTTTGTCTCAGTCTGAATCTCGTTCATCAACTTCATTGCCTCAACGATGCACACCGTGTTTCCGGCGGGAACAATGTCCCCTTTTTCTACAAAAGGCTGGGCTCCGGGTGCAGGGGAAGAGTAGAAGACACCCACTATTGGTGAATTTATGGTGACCGCATTTTCTTCAGCTTTCTCTATAGGGGAAGGTATTTCCTCCCCCAATACCGTGCTCCTCGACTCCTTTCCGTAGCGCCTGAAGGAAACACCGGAACCAAATTCGCGTTTTATGATAATTCTGAAATCTTCTTCCTCCCAATTCAGTTCACTGAGGTCCTCACGAACCATAAAATTATAGATTCTGAAGAGTTGCGAAAGGTCATCGTAGCCGTAACTGTTTTTCTTCTCTTTCATCTTATTCATCTGGTACCTTCTCTCGGTTTACCACCCGGGAATGCCCTCTCTCTTAATACCGCCTTATGACTGAGACTTATCCTCCCTTCATCGTCGATTTCCATACATTTTACTAAGATTTCCTGTCCTTCCTTTACTACGTCACTCACTTTATCGATGCGCCTATCTGCTAACTGAGAAATATGCACCAGCCCTTCCTTCCCCGGCAAAATTTCAACGAAGGCGCCGAAATCCTTAATGCGCGTTACTGTGCCTTTGTATATTTTCCCGATCTCAACGTCAGCAGTAAGATATTCTACCATTTCCTTCGCTGTATTTGCGGCTTCTTTTGTATCAGCTGTAATTGTAATTTTGCCATCATATTCTATATCCAGTTTAGCTCCTGTCTCGTCCTGAATCTTGTTGACAGTCTTCCCTCCGGGACCGATTACTTCCCTGATTTTTTCAGGATTTATTTCTATTACCAGGATCTTCGGTGCTAAAGATGAAATCTCCTTGCGGGGAGATTCTATTTCTTCTTGAATCTTATTCAGAATGAAGAGCCGGGCTTTCCTCGACTGTTCCAGGGCTTCCGCCATAACTTCTGGCGTAACCTTATCCGTCTTAACATCTAACTGAACCGCCGTGATCCCTTTTGTCGTGCCTGCTACCTTGAAATCCATATCGCCAAAAAAATCCTCCATGCCAATTATGTCGGTCAAAAGGACTGCCTTCTCTCCCTCTTGTACCAGGCCCATCGCTACCCCAGCCACAGGCGTGGTAATAGGCACCCCGGCATCCATCAGAGATAGTGTGCCACCGCAGACAGAAGCCATGGAAGAAGAACCATTAGATTCCAAAATATCGGAGACGATTCTTATCGTATAAGGAAACTCTTCCTCGGTAGGTAAAACTGGAGATAATGCTGTCTCGGCCAGCACCCCATGTCCAATTTCGCGGCGACCCGGACCGCGGTCTGGCCTTACGTCTCCGGTGCTGAAAGGCGGAAAATTATAGTGAAGCATAAATCTCTTCTTATACTCTCTTTCCAATTCGTCCATAACTTGCATATCTTGGGATGTGCCCAGTGTAGTAGTTACCAAAGCTTGCGTTTGTCCCCGAGTGAATAAGCCGGAACCATGCGTTCGCGGGAGAACACCTACGGCACAAGTAATGGGGCGAACCTCGCCTGCTTTTCGTCCATCTATTCGTCTATGCTCTTCCAGCGCTATTCGCCGCAAATAATTCCGCTGAACCTGCTCAATGGTATCCTCGATAGCCTTTTCCTGTTCAGGATAATCTTCCGAAAAATTGTTAACTGTCTCAGAGACTATCTCCTTGGTTCTCGTTTCTCTTTCGAGTTTATCACTGATTTTCAACGCTTCCTCTACTTTTTGACGGGAAAACTCAATAACCCGAATTGCCAGTTCCAGATTTGAAGGAATCGCTTTTCTTTCCGCATAGGGAAGGAGACCGAAATATTTATTCTCCAGCTCCCGGTTTACGAAGGCTTCACCTATTGCCGGACGTTCCATTTTGGGCTTTCCGAATTGCCTTATTATCTTTTCTTGCAGTTCTACTATTTTCACTATGAATCCATGAGCCAGTTTGACCGCTTCCACCAGGACTTCTTCTGGTACTTCCTTTGCTCCTCCCTCCAGCATGGTCACTGAGTTCTTAGTGCCGGCAACGACCAGATCGAGGGTACTATTCTCCAGTTGACTGAACGTAGGATTAACGATGAGTTTCTCATCAACCCTCCCCAATCTCACTGCACCAACAGGGCCATTAAAGGGTATAGAGGAAAGACCCAAGGCACAGCTGGCCCCAATAATCGAAGAAACATCCGGATCGTTCTCTTGATCGGAAGAGAGCACTGTAATCATTATTTGAACTTCGTTCAGGAAATTCTTGTCGAAAAGAGGTCTTAAAGGCCTATCCACTAATCTGGATGTCACCACCTCCTTCTCGCGTGGTCTTCCTTCTCTCTTGAAAAATCCCCCGGGTATCTTACCAGCGGCGTAAGTTCTTTCCCTATAATCCACCGTGAGCGGAAGGAAGCTTTCTCCTTCCTTTGGCTCAGGCGCCACTGTTGCCGTAGCCAGGACAACCGTTTCTCCATATCTGACCAGTGCCGCACCCGCAGCCTGTTTTGCCAGGTCTCCGGTCTCGATAGTTAATACTCGATTTGCAATTTCTGCTTCTACCTTGTTAGCCATACTTAGTCCTTTCTCGAGGAACTACTTTCTCAAATTAAGTTTATCGACGATCTCGCGATATTTCTTTACATCGTGAACCTTCAAGTAGCTTAATAGTTTTCTCCTTCTACCCACAAGCCGCAAAAGACCGTGGCGAGAATGGTGGTCCATGGTGTGGCTCTTAAAGTGTTCTGTCAGAGCATTGATTCTCTCTGTCATTAGAGCAATTTGCACTGCTGCAGAGCCGGTATCCTTTTCGTGCACCTGAAATTTTCCCATAATTTCCTTCTTCTTATCTGTCGTTAGTGTCAATTTTGCCCTCCTATTTAAGTGGAGTAGGTAGAGTAGAGAATTGGCGTAGTGGTTTAGGCCAAGCCTATCTGTTTCTGCCCCTTTCGGTTGGCAGTGCCTCAATATCCTGACCTTGCTCTATCTCCAAC
>Ga0315308_1000374_pt1 | contig 24668 bp, 32 predicted proteins | sample TDP3_MG_FD_203078 | JGI IMG/M metagenome (GOLD analysis project Ga0315308, IMG submission 203078) | Freshwater sediment microbial communities from Lake Towuti, South Sulawesi, Indonesia - TDP3 | ecosystem: Environmental > Aquatic > Freshwater > Lake > Sediment | place: Indonesia: South Sulawesi... | reverse complement strand
GAAAAGGGCTAGGTGAGGGATCGATGGAGAAGAGATACGAGGAATACGCCTACGTGGTGGACTATCTTCCACACGGCAGACCATCAGCTAGACCCTCATACAGAGCAGGCGCCCTTGTCCAACTCGTCGGAGAGGAATTCTTCACGTTGCTAGAAGCGACGCTAAGGGAGGGTTTGGTGCTGAAGCCCTACGACCGAGTCTACGTTGGAAAGGAGGGTAGACAGGAAATAACCTACATCATCGGCCGCATCGGATTCGAAGAACTCACATCGACGGCAAGGGTCGAGTTGCCCTCGGTCGTGGAGAAGATCGTCCTCAACCGAGAGGCATGGTTCATCAACTTCTTCAACTCCGCTCAGGCCATAACACCACGGATGCACGCGTTAGAGCTGATCCCGGGCATAGGCAAGAAGTACATGTGGCAAATCATAAATGAACGCGAGAAGACCCCATTCAAAAACTTCGATGAACTTCAGCAACGAGCAAATATTCCAAGCCCAGCCAAACTTGTGGCAAAGCGAGTATTGGAAGAGTTGTCAGGCGAAAGCAAGTACAGACTCTTCACAAGAGCCCCGTGAGAAAGATAAATCTAGTATCTGAATTGCTGGTAACTCGTGTTCGTCATAGGATCGAAAAAATCTGTCTGCAGGGATTTGACTGATGAACTACCGAAGGAGAGCAAAACATCTCATTCAAGTCTACAGGATTTACCTAAAGAAGCGTTTGGGACAAAACTTTGTTGTCGACGAGTCTTTGCTGAATTCCATGGTTTCCTATGCTGCTCTCACTCAAAAAGACACGGTTTTGGAGGTGGGCGCTGGCTTGGGATTCCTGACTCGGCTTTTGTCTTCAAGGTGCAAGCAGGTCATCGCAGTTGAGGTGGATCCGAAGTTGGCGACTGTGCTTCGAAAGCAACTTTCAGATCTTGAAAACGTCGAATTGATTGAGGGAGACGTGTTGAAGGCAAAAGTCCCGCGATTTGATAAGGTTGTTTCCACTCCGCCTTACTCTATCTCGTCTCCATTGCTCTTTTGGCTACTTGAAAGGCCTTTTCAGCTTGCGGTTTTGGCGTTTCAAGAGGAATTCGCCACACGTCTGACAGCCCCCGTGGGCAGCAAAGACTACAGCAGGTTGACGGTTGCAGCGTATTACCGAGCAGACGTGGAATTGCTCGACCATGTGTCAAAAACCAGTTTCTATCCACCACCTGACGTAGACTCGATTATAGTACGCATTAAGCCAAAATCTAAGCCGTTCATGGTAGAGGATGAACACACCTTTTTTGAGTTAGTGAAAACGGTGTTCACTCAGCGCAACAAAAAACTTCGTAACGCTGTTGTTCCGTTCATAACCAAATATGGGTTGAGTAGAGACCAAGCAAAGGTGCTAGCTGACACTCTGACCTTTCATGACAAAAGAGTGCGCGAGCTGGCACCTGAAGACTTCGGGGCATTGTCGAATGAAATCATCGATAAGAAGCATTCGCTACAATGACCTGCGATTGCTGATTTCCAGAAACGTCTATGAACCTGCAGAGGACACGTTTCTTGCCGCCGATAATCTCATTGTGACTAAAAATGATAGAGTCTTGGACATGGGCACCGGATGTGGAATTCTCGCTGTGCTAGCAGCTAAGAGAGCTAAGCAAGTTGTAGCTGTAGACATCAATCCCTACGCTGTGCGCTGCGCAAGAAAAAACGCCGAAGCCAACAAACTTGCTGACAAGATTGACACAAGAAGAGGCGACTTGTTTCAACCCATTCGCAAAAACGAGAAGTTCAGCCTCATAATGTTCAATGCACCATATTTGCCCTCAATCCGGAGAGAGGCGCGGTCTTGGCAAAGCAGAGCTTGGGCTGGTGGACCAACGGGAAGAGAACTCATCGATCGGTTCATTGATGAGGCTCCATGTTACTTGGAGAGAAAAGGCAGGATTCTCCTTGTGCAGTCAAGCTTGGCCAATGTTGATGATACTCTGAGAATGTTTCAGGCGTTAGGCTTTGAGTCGCGCGTGGTCGCCGACAAGAAGGTTGCCTTTGAAACGATCGTGTTGGTTGAGGCCAAACCATTTATTCCAACAGCCCGAAAAAGAACTGACCAAGGTGAAAAAAGTGAAGTTCCTCGTGTTGCAATGGATAAAGCCTCAAGCGCCAATTGAACGGTTGGCGAAGTTGACCCCGGCGCAGTTCAGTTATTTAAGCAAGTTGGAGTCGCAGGGGAAGGTTGAAGTCTACTATCACATGGTTGGGCAACAGGGACACATGCTGATATGCAACGCAGACTCGGATGAGGAGCTCTCACGCATAATCAGCGAGGACCCGTTATTCTTCGACAGTGAACGCAAGGTCTATCCCTTGACAACCAGAGAGGCACATGAGAAAAGACTTCTAGAACTGCTGAGACGTCAGTAGCTTTAAAAGTAGACTCAGCCTGAGCGCAGTTTCGCCACCCTGCAAGGTTATTTCTTCGTCTCTTTCTTCGACTTTTCAAAGCTGTCTGCGTGAGCCTCGCAGCAGAAGTAATATTCCTTTCCATCAATAACTCGTTTATGAATGGCGAACGCACACTTTCCCTTATCATCACAGATCTCAATGTTGCACAGCTCGCATTTTATGAACGTATTTCTCATTGTTTTGCCTCCTTCTTTTTCAAATAGTCTTGTATAGCAGCATGCAGCCCATCTGCTGCCAGGTTGGAGCAGTGCATCTTTATCGGTGGCAGCCCGCCCAGATTGTCCGCCACGTCGCCTCTTGAGATCTTCATGGCTTCCTCCAGCGTCTTGCCCTTCGCGAGCTCAGTTATCATGCTGCTGGTAGCTATTGCGGCACCGCAGCCGAACGTTTTGAACTTTATGTCCTCAATTCGGTTGTCGTTAACCTTGATATAGATGGTCATTAGATCGCCGCACACAGGGTTGCCTACGGTTCCGACGCCGTCGGCGTTTGGTATTTCTCCCATGTTGCGGGGATTGCGGAAATGCTCCATGACCTTTTCAGTATACATGACTAGGACAGCAGCTCCTTCGGAGTCAATGGAGAAATCGCACGGAGTCTCTTAACTATATCGGGCATGGCATTCACAACATAGTCAACGTCTTCTTCGCTGTTCTGCTTCCCCAGTGTGAACAACAACGAACCATGTGCTTCCTCATGCTTCAAACCAATAGCCAACAAGACATGAGAAGGCTCCAGAGTTTTAGAAGTGCAAGCCGAGCCCGAGGAACATGCCACGCCAAGCATGTCTAAGCTTAGAATGAGTGACTCGCCTTCAATATAGCTGAATCTAACATTGGCGTTGTTTGGCAACCGCTGACTCGGATGCCCATTCAAGAATGAACTGGGAACGCTCTCGAGCATGCCCTTGATCAATCTGTCTCTGAGTCGCGTAAGCCTGTCACCCTCGGCTTCCATCTCTGTCCTAGCTATCTCCGCCGCCTTGCCCATCCCTACTAAAGATGGAATGTTTTCTGTGCCCGACCTGAGGCCCCTTTCTTGGCCCCCGCCCTGAATGATAGGCTGTATTCTAGTTCCGGTCCTGACATAGAGTGCACCGGCTCCTCGCGGACCATACATATCGTTTGAGGAGATTGTCATCAGATCTATGTTTTCCTTATCGACGTTTATGGGCACTTGGCCTGCAGCGGCAACTGCGTCAACGTGCAGAGCTGCGCCTTTCCCATGAACAATCTCACCTATTTCTCTAATCGGCTGTATGGTCCCAATCTCGCCGTTTGCATACATAACGGAAACAAGAATCGTTCTGTCTGTGATCTCTCTTTTCAGTTGTTGAACGTCAACAACGCCGTATTTGTCAACTGGGATGTAGGTGATGTTGAAGCCTTCCTTTGAGAGGGCCTTGCATGGATTGATCACTGACATGTGCTCAATGGTCGTAGTAATAATGTGGTTGCCTCGGTCTTTGTTTCTTTGGGCTACTCCTTTAATAGCGATGTTGTTGCTTTCTGTGCCTCCTGAGGTGAAGAAAATCTCTTCGGGTCGTTTTGCTCCCACTAGGTCAACGATTTTTGCTCTCGCGTCTTCCAGTGCCTCTCTGGCTTCACTGCCCCATGAGTGGAGCGAGGACGGGTTTCCATATTTCTCGCTGAGGTAGGGTAGCATAGTTTCAAGCACTCTGCTATCAATAGGCATTCCTGCCGTGTGATCCATATACACTCGTCGAGTCATAGCCTTGTGTAACACCTTAGAAACATAGGACGGCGTCGGCGTCTAAAGCCAGATCGTTTAGAGTCGCAGCCCCAACTACTTTTGCTTCAGGTATGAACTCTCCCCGGGCTATGTCAAGCAGCATGCAACTCTGTTCGCACACGGTAAATTTCACGCCAGCCTTGATGGCCTGGTCCATGACTTGTCGTAGCGTCGGAAATGAACCGAGCTTGATCTTCTCTGCCTCACCTTTCTTGACAACGGTTACTCCTTTGATAACAAAGTAAATTGTGGCGTCTAAGCCCATTGCGGCTGCGGTTGCAGACAGCACAAAAGGCGCGTAAGTGCGCTCAGGCGTGTCCACGCCGCTTGTCTGTACATAAAGTATCTTCTTTTTGGAGCTCATGTCTCTTATTCCCTCTATCTGCCTTTCCCACTCCTATTTCACTTTCTTAATGAGGAAGTGAAGCGTGTTGCCCTCTTTCGTTAGATTCAGCATCTGCTGCTCCAACCTCTTGACCAGACTCTTTATGTCTTCTTCTGCTGCAGGATCATCCGCCAAGACTTCAAGGACCTCGCCCGTCTTCATCTTGTCTATTTCCATGCGGACCCTGAACACAGGCTCAGGGCAATAGAGCCCGAGGCAATCCAGTGTTCGGTTTGGTTTAGCCTGTTCAGACAAATTGCAGACACTCCACGCTTGCCGAGGATTTATCATAATTGTTTTCATACATATAAAACTGAACGTATGACCATGAGCTCAGAACCCACTTCACTAGGTTTCACATTCAGGGCAGAAGGAAATGGGGTGGGGACAGGAGGTCTCTACTTCAGGGCTTCTTCGAGCCTCTTGTTCACTTCATTCCAGTTGACCAAATTCCAGAATGCTTCGACAAACTTGGATCGGTCGTTTTTGTAATCAATGTAATATGCGTGTTCAAAGACGTCGAGGACCATGAGAATCCTGAAGGCTGGGTAGATATTGGTGTTGTGTTTCTCTATTTGCATGATCAAAAGGCGCTGAGTCTGTCTGCACAATGTGAGCGCACCCCACCCTGACCCTTCCACACCCACGGCCGCCTGCGTGAACTCCTTCTTGAATCTTTCAAAGCCGCCAAACTCTTTCTCGACGCGGTTAGCTAGAGCCCCTGTGGGTTCCCCTCCTCCCTCGCCAGTTGGTGCCAGATTGTTCCAGAAGAGCGAGTGCAAGAAATGGCCGCCTATGTTCCAAGACAAATCCTTCAAGGTAGCTTTCATATCCACATCTGTGCCCTCTTTGCGGGCTTTGTCCAATCGCTCAAGAAGGTTGTTTGCGCCGTTAACGTAGCCTTGATGATGCTTCTGATGATGTATAGTCAACTGCTGTTCCGACATATGGGGCTCTAAGTCCTTGTATCCGTAAGGCAATTTGGGCAAAACGTAGAATTTTGTGGGTTCCAAGCTACTCACCTCAATCTTTCCAAGCTATCAAGAGTGGAACTGTTTTTCTATTTAAGTCTGCGTTTGTGGAAGCCAACAGTCACAGCTCGTTCAAAAAAAGAAATATAGCACAAACGCGCCTAAGTGCTGAGGATTCATAAGGTGAGCAAGCGGTCATGTGCATTATCGGCAAGAACAAGCTGATGGAACTCATCGAAAATTACAAGGTGATTTACCCCTACGACTACCACCTCTTGGACGGTGACAGCTACGTTCTAACAGTCAAGGAGGAGACAACGCTGCAATACTTGGAGCATAGGAACATCAACTCATACGAGATTGTATTTACTCCCCCAGAGTATGTGGCCCACTTGACAGCCAAGAGCAAATATGGCAGAATGGGCTTGTCATTCCTCAACGCTGCCAAAGTTCACAGTGGATATGTAGGCCGCTTGGCACTTGAACTCGTCAACCTCAGCAACGATCGACGACCAATCACAATCAAACGAGGCGATCCCTTCATGCACATCGAATTCATAACCAGGGAAGGCGACCCATCACCATACATGGGAGAATACCAGTTTCAAGACATGACTCCAGAGGAGAAGCGTATGTACGCGCCGATACTGAAGAAAGTTTTCCCGAACTTTGATCAACTGGCCAAAACATGGTTCAAAAACGAGTCCTACTAAGTTTATTCTGAATTCATATTTCTTTTAAGTGAAAGGGTTTACAACGTTTAACAAATGGTTTAAATAGAGCACCCTCTCCGTATGCAGAAAGGGAAAAACGTTGAAAGCGAAAAACTACAGGGCCGTGAAAGGCGCCCCGTACACTAGGAAAGAGTATGTTAGGGGATCACCATCACCGAAGATCACCAAATTTACTATGGGCGACACCAAGACCAAGTTTTCCTATCAGGCCTTGCTACTCGCTCAGGAAGAGGCACAGATTCGACATAACGCTCTTGAAGCCGCACGGGTAGCATCTAACCGCGTGCTCATGACCAAATTAGGAAACAGTTACCTACTGCGAGTTGTCCCTTACCCCCACACGATTCTGCGCGAAAACAAGATGATTTTTGGCGCCCATGCTGACCGTCTGCAAGACGGTATGCGAAAAGCCTTCGGTAAACCCGTTGGCACAGCTGCTCGCGTTAAACCTGATCAAGCCATCATTGAGGTTGGTGTTAACGAGGACGGAATAGAGGCAGCTAAGGAGGCTCTCAAACGAGGGCAGGACAAACTGCCCATTCCTTGCCGAATAGTGATCGGGAAAGCTCCCGATTAAATTTAAGGTTGAGGTGAGGATTCGTTGCCATCCTCTCGCAAAGAGAAGCGTATACTGTGGTTTAACGAACTCACAAAAGACGATATTCCATTGGTTGGCGGAAAAAACGCTAACCTAGGCGAGATGACCCAGGCGAAGATCCCGGTGCCGCCTGGCTTTGCCATAACAGCCCACGCCTACCAAGAGTTCATTACGAAAACTGGCATAGCTGACAAGATCTACAAGATAATCGCCGAAACAGTCACAGACGTGAACGATCCAAAACAGTATGAGAAAGCCTCGAAGAAAATTCGAAGCTTGATCGAATCTACTTCCATGCTACCTGAAATCGAGAAATCAATACGCGAAGCCTACGAGGAACTGTCCAAACAAAACAAAGCAGCGGTCTCCGTAGCGGTTCGCTCAAGCGCCACAGCTGAAGACCTTCCAGACGCCTCGTTTGCAGGACAGCAGGAAACATTCCTAAACGTGAGAGGCGCGGACGAACTTGTAGATAAGACAATAAAGTGTTGGTCAAGCCTTTTCACGCCGCGAGCAATCTTCTATCGAAACGAGAAGGGCTTCAAACATGAGCAAGTTCTGATTAGCGTTGGCGTTCAAAAAATGGTCAACTCTAAGGCAGCGGGCGTCATATTCACACTTGATCCAGTAACAGGTGATACAGACAAAATTGTGATCGAAGCCAGCTGGGGCCTAGGCGAATCCGTTGTATCCGGCGCGGTCACACCTGACCATTATGTTGTTGATAAACGGACATTGAGCGTTATTGAAAAACAGATCGTTAAGAAAACAGTCGAGTACATACGCGATTCCGCAACCGGTAAGACCGTTCACAACGACGTGCCCAAAGAACGACAGGACCAGCCCTGTCTAACAGAACACGAGATCAAGATGTTAGCTGAGGTTGCTAGGACGATTGAAGAGCATTATGGAAAGGCCCAGGACATCGAGTTCGCCATCGATGGCGATCTCCAGTTCCCCCAGAGCATATTCATAGTGCAGTCGAGACCTGAAACCGTTTGGAGCGCGAAGAAGGAAGTGCTACCCAGCGCTAGGCCGGAACTTGCTGCTCCAACATCATTGGAAGAGGCTAAGGTCATTGTCAAGGGTCTAGCAGCAGGCAAGAGAGCCATAGGAACAGGTGTGGCTAAGGTTGCGCTTACAGCCGAAGACGCATCGAAGATGATGCACAAAGGCGACATACTGGTTACGGTGATGACTAACCCAGACTACGTGCCATTCATGAAAATGGCCAGTGCGATAGTCACGGATAAGGGCGGCGTCACAGCCCACGCAGCTATAGTCAGCCGCGAGCTGGGTATACCATGCATTGTTGGAACCGAAAACGCCACCAAACTGATGAAGACAGGTGCAGAGTATACGGTCGACGCCCAATCTGGAGTGGTTTACGAAGGCATAGTGTCCAAACCAGAGGAGGAAGCACCTAAGGCTCGTGTGCCCACTGAAGCAGTGGGTGTCGCGTTGGAGCCAGCTCCTGTGACAGCCACCAAAATCTACATGAATCTAGGCGTACCCGAAAAAATCGACGACTACAAGAACCTGCCCTTTGATGGCATTGGTCTCATGCGCATCGAGTTTATCTTGGCTAGCTACATTGGTGAGCACCCCCTCTATCTGCTGGAAACCAATCAAGCCCAGAGGTTTGTGGACAAGTTGGCTGAGGGTGTGGCAACGGTGGCGCGAGCAATCCAGCCGCGGCCGGTAGTGGTTCGGTTTAGCGACTTCAAGACCAATGAGTATAGAGAGTTGAAGGGCGGAGAAAAATACGAGATAGAAGAGGCCAACCCCATGCTGGGTTGGAGAGGCGCCAGCCGTTACATAAGCAAATGGTATGAAAAAGCGTTCCGATTGGAATGCAAGGCCATACGCAAGTGTCGCGAAGAGTGGGGACTCAAGAACGTGTGGGTCATGTTACCTGTCATCCGAACTGTATGGGAAGCAAAGCAATGCCTGGAAATAATGAAAGAGGAAGGCTTGGAGCGCGGCAGAGATTTTGAAGTATGGTTTATGGCAGAGACTCCCGCAATCGCCATTGTGGCTGACGAGTTTTCGAAACTCTGCGACGGCTTCAGTATAGGTTCAAACGACATGACCCAAGGCGTACTAATGATAGACCGCGACTCTGAAAGACTTGGGTTGATGGGCTACTTTGACGAGCGCGACCCAGCTGTTGAACGTATAATCGCCCATCTCATCAGGGTTGCTCACGGAAACGGAGTAACGGTTTCAATCTGCGGTGAGGGACCGTCAAATCTACCTGACTTCACCGAATTTCTCGTGCGCAGCGGCATCGACAGCATATCTGTCAACAACGATGCCGTAGTGCGGACTCGTCAGTTGGTGGCCAGCATTGAACAGAAGGTACTATTGGAGAGGCTGAGCGAGATGCGCGAAATAAGCTTGAAGAGAACGCAGAGCAAAAAGCCCGACACTGAATGGACACCCAGATGGGAATAGTAGCGTCGACCTCTATTTCTACTCCAGATTAAGTTGAGCTTCTTCTATGCCTTCACCATTTAACCTAGAAACAACGAGGCTGAGAAAGGAAATAGAGAAGCGAGGCGCCAAACGAGTCCTCATACAGCTACCTGAAGGCCTAAAACCCGAAGGCCCAAGATTAGCTGCAATCGTAGAGAAGACAGGAGCCCTCGCAATTGTTTCAGCCGACCCCTGCTACGGAGCCTGCGATCTAGCGGTGCAGGAAGCAGAGAGCCTAGGCGCCGACCTTGTAGTCCACCTCGGCCACAGCCGGATGCCCGACAAAACTGAACAAGTATCTATAATCTTCATCGAAGCCAGAACCTCTCTAAGCCTCAAATCGGCGGTCGTTAAGGCCTTGCCCTCACTTGAACCTTGGAAACGCATCGGCCTTGTCACAACAGTACAACATGTAAACATGCTAGGAGAGGCTAGAAACCTTCTTCTAAAAGCTGGTAAAAGCGTTGCCGTGGGTGACGCTGGTCGATTTATGTATGCAGGCCAGGTAATTGGATGCGACTACAGTAATGCGAAGGCCGTGGAGAAAGATGCTGATGCGTTTTTGTTTGTGGGAGGCGGAAGATTTCACGCAATAGGTGTTGCCCTTGCAACATCCAAGCCAACGGTAGTCGCCGATCCTTACGAACGCCGAGCATACTCTGTAGACACTGAGACCCAGAAGATTGTAAGGCAGCGATGGGCAAGCATACAAGCAGCGATGAAAGGGATCCATTTCGGTATTTTGGTCGGTTTGAAAAGCGGGCAGAACCGACTTGAAAAGGCTTTGCAGATCAGAGAAAAGCTACAAAAGGTTGGGAAGACAACCACGCTTTTAGCAATCCGAAGAGTTACACCCCTCGCTCTCTTGGAGTTTCCAAGCATCGACGCCTTCGTGAACACGGCGTGCCCAAGAATAGGTCTTGACGACGATGCAGAATTCCAAAAGCCAGTCTTAACCATTAATGAGGCTCTTGTTGCGGCCGGAGGACTGACATGGGAAAAGTTGCTCAAAAAAGGCTGGTTCGAAGAATAGATCTAGAACGCTTTCTTCAGCGAATCCCGCCGCATCCTTCGCCGAAGGCTTCTCTTGAACAATACACAATACCAGTCGATGTAGCGGCTGAGACGCTCTTCCTAGCTGCTTACGTGCATGATGACATTGTTGGCAAAACTATCGCTGACTTGGGGTGCGGCACCGGCAGACTTGTTCTAGGCGCCGTCTTCTTAGGCGCTGCTGACGCAGTGGGCGTGGACATTGATAAAGCAGCAATAAAGACAGCGAAAGAGAATTCGGATAGATTGAACATGAAGGAGAAAACCAGTTGGATCTTAGGCGACATAGACGCATTGTGTGGTAGCTTTCACACCGTTGTACAGAATCCGCCCTTTGGAGTGCAAAGGCGAGGAGCAGACCGAAGGTTCGTTTCAAAGGCGTTGGAGCTATCTCGAATAGTTTATTCACTTCATAAAAGCGGAGCGAGCAACCGAGCATTCATCAAAAAGTTTATTGAGAGGCATCGAGGAAAGGTTACGAGCATATTCCAAATGAAACTCGATATTCAGAGACAGTTTCGGTTTCATGCTGAACGAAAACACACGGTCAAAGTTGATCTGTATCGAATGGAGGCAGCAGGCGAGTAGAAACATGAGTTCGGCATCATCAAAGCGAAAGAGCGGCCAGATAGTTGTCCCAGGTGACCGCCTCGGCGTGATTGAAGAGTTTACACCTGGCCCCGGAACCTTTGAGCAAGACGGCACAATATATTCTGCCACCACAGGCTTGGCACTGATGGATCTGCTTAAGAAGGAAGTTTCTGTCTATCCTAAGGCCCATGCGACCAATGTTCCCCACGTAGGTAGCACTGTTGTCGGCCAAGCCTCGGATGTACAGAGCAAACAGGCAACCATACGGATTTTTCAAGTGGGCAACCGCCCGTTGTCAGGGTTCTTCAGCGGCCTGCTTCACATTTCAGATGTGAGTCCACGGTACGTGGAGAGCATGTACGAGGTCGTCAAGGCAGGCGACATAGTGCGAGCTCGAGTAGTCAGTGAGAAAAATAGGGTGCTGCACTTATCAACAAACGATAAGGATCTAGGCGCAGTCTACGCTTTCTGCTCTCGCTGCGGACACTTATTGGCACAAAAGAGATTCACCCTTCGCTGCCCCGAATGCGGCAATTCCGAAAAGCGCAAGACATCTCAAGACTACAGCAAGGGAGAAATCTAAATGGACATCAAGATCTTAAAGAAAACACCAGATGAGATCCGCATCGAAGTCTTAGGTGAAGGCCACACATTCTGCAACCTGCTGCAGAAGGCATTGCTCGAAGACGAGACAGTCGAAACAGGCGGCTACAGCCTACAGCATCCACTGGTCTCAAACCCCGTTATATACGTGAGAATGAAGGAGAAACGCAAGCCTGAGAAGAGACCTGAAACGGCTCTGAAAGAAGCAGCTGAGGAAGTCAGGCAGCGTGGTCGAGAGTTTAGAGTCAGCTTTGAGAAAGCCTTGAGAGAATGGCTGAAGAAATGACCCCGCCCGCGCCGACGCTGAAAGCCTATGATAACTTAACAGAATTGCTACTAGACCAGGATCTGGCAGGCTTAGGCGACTCCTACGTTAACTTCGTCTACTCGCTGGCAATGTCCCAGAAACATGGAAAGCCCATGGGGGCAAAAGTAAAGAACAGAGTGTTAGCGGAAGCCGTGGAAAAGTCGGGCTTGCGAAAGTTGCTACCTCGTCGAGTCGACCGGCACACTCGAGGAAATGCAGCCGAGGCTTTGTTGGTATTTGCCTGGCTTCAAGACATACATGACCTGAACGACTGCATCACTGCTTTGAGAAAAGAGGACGATGAAACCCAAGCGTTTGCCACTCTTCTACATGACGTTCTAGAGAAGATCGGTGCAGTTCATGGGCACAAGTAGGCTCAGCCCCCCTGACTTTGCCAGAATACGAGTCGTAAAACCTGAAATTCGAGTCCTAGGCATCGATGACGGCATGTTCACTCCCCATTCCAAAGAGCTTGCAGATATTGTAGGTGTTGTCTTCAGAGGAGGCCTCTGGCTTGACGGCTTCATGCACACCCGCGTTCAAGTAGACGGCATGGACGCAACACAGAAACTTGCAAAAATGATAGTAACGTCGCCGCATTACCGTCAGCTTCGCGTCGTCATGCTGAATGGTGTAACTATGGCTGGCTTCAATATCGTCGACATCAAACAGCTTTACGAAAAGGTGAAACTGCCGATAATCGCTGTCACCAGAGACAAACCTGACTTCGACGATATAAGGAAGGCTCTTCAGAACCTGCCACAAACCGAGAAGAGATGGAAAGCCATAGAAGGAGCGGGCAAAATCATCAAGGTGAGAACACGAGAAAGGGAAGAACCGATCTACGCGCATGTGGCTGGACTGTCCAAAGATGCTGCGAAGCGCATTCTAAAGAGTACGTCGACGCGTAGCAACATCCCTGAACCGCTACGCGTAGCACACATTATTGCCTCTGGGCTTACCCACGCATAATTGTGTAAATGTGAAACTTGGGTCTTTATTGAAAGTAAGAAAAGGTTTAAAAGACTCGCTCTTAACGAAAAGGGCTCAGACCATGAGGACGTGAGGCAGCAATTCGATGGAATTCTGTCCTAAGTGTGGAACAAGACTTGTACCTAAGAGAGGCAAAGAGCCGAAGAAGTCTAATCTTATCATGGCGTGTCCGAAGTGCGGATACAAGAAGCGGCAGCCTGCAAAACAGTTTGCGTCCATCGCTAAAGTCATTGAACATACCCCGCAAGAAACCATAGCCATAATTGGCAAAGAGGAACAGAAACTTCGTGTGTTGCCTACGGTTCGCATTGAATGTCCCAAATGCGGCAATAACTTAGCCTACGTGTGGCAGGTTCAGACTAGAGGCAGCGACGAGTCATCAACGCAATTCTTCAGATGCACTAAATGCAATCACACATTCAGAGAATACAGCTAAACAAAAAGATTCAGAAAATGGAAATGGGCTAGAAGCGGCCGGAGAGACCGCGAGGAAGCTTGAAGAACCCAAGACGTATCTGGAATCAATAGAAAGACGGGTAAGAGATCTAGAAGGAAAAGCGCATGACTACCACTAAGAAACTCAAACAGCGCTCAATCAATCCTTAACTTCAACTATGAGGGCTTCGGCATCACAAGGTCAGCTATATCCACTCCGTGGCCGTAAATCCTACCTATAGAAGATACAGCCGCCAGAACTTGGGACGCAATATCCGAATGGCTCTTGTGAACCGCAGACTCAACCTCGCTACCCAAGCTCTCAATTGTCTTGCGCTGGCCCCTCAGCGCCTCAGCCAACGCGATGTCCCGAGTGAACATTGCCTTCAACGCGTTTTCATGAGTGTCAAACGCCACCTTGTGCAGTCTGAGCAATAACTGGGCGACCTCCTTTGGAATGTGCGAACCCGCCGATCCGACGGCAAGCTCAGCTAGCTGAACAGATTGGTCGCCAATAGCCTCGACAAGGCTCGCAGTCAAACGATAGTCTAAGCAATCAATAGGCAGTATGCCGAGCTTTTCACTTAGTCCAGGATTCTGGATGACCGTCCGCAAGATACGCACTAACAGGAAGTAGAGGCGGTTAACCTCGATGTCACGGGCAATGACGTTCTTGGCCAAGTGCTCATCAGCCTCGACAAAGGCTGTCACAGCGTCTCGGTGCATGCTTGAGGCGATAGAATGCTCTCGTTGCAGAATCTTGTCAGGCGGGAAAGCTGATGGCTCCAACAGACTCTGCATAACAATCTTAGAATAGTCCTCTTCAACAATTTCCAACCCTATTAGCCGGCTTGAGGACAGTTTCACGCGTTCGCGATCCTCAGAAGTCATCCTCTCCTTAGCCTCGACCCGGATTATGTCGCAGCCAAGCAGATATTTTCCCATGATTTCCCGGTCAAGAAGCTGCGAAGGCTTGATGATGGCAACCTGTAGGGCACGCTCAACACTGTATTTGGGGTTTACGATAAGTCGGCCATCAGGCGACTCGGACAACTCTACAACCGAACTCTTATGCAGTCCATTACGGGCCGCCCAATCCTTTGGCAGGCACACGAAAAAAGTGCCTCCACCAGTACGCTGAACCTTGCGAAGTTCCATGAAGACCCCAACACAAAATATGTACGCATATAAATAAACTGTTTCATAATTGGAGATTCCTAACAGAATGCCGAAAATACTAACTATCAGCCCACGAGATTCTCCAACCTGCCTCAAGCATTCATGTAGAGCTTAGCGACGTTTAAGCGAAAAGCAGAACTGACAGAAACTCCAAAGAGTCTGCATAACGCCTCGAAAGGAAACCAGAAGGCTTTACCCCTAGTGAACGAGCAACTTCTGAAAGCCGTCCAATACACCATAGAAGCCGGATACCAACTCGACAGCGAAGCATTTGCACTTCTTGAAACCTTGTCGAAAACCGAGAACCCCCTCAACCTAATGGAAAAAATAATGGGAAAAATGGCTGAACTCCCACAAAAGCCACTCTTTATAGGACGCAGCCTTCTTGAGCAATTCATAGACCAAACCGCCAAAAAAAAGCCAGAGCCAACCGTCGAACCCCTGCCCGAACCTTTCGTAGAGTCCAAGAAAGAAGGCTTCAAACCCTTCGCCAAGGAAGTTGACCCTGAAATAGAGGTATTAGAAGACCCTACAAGCACCATACGCACATCAGGATCAATCTCAGAATACCACGAATATTTCCTCGACCGCTTCACGCGACTGCAGAAGTTCCTCAGGCAAAGGATTGACGCCAAAAACGCGTCATCACTTACAGACGCCTTGAAGGCACCTGCTAACTCCAAGGTCAGAGTTATCGGGATGCTTACAGAGAAACGGGAGTCAAATCGAAGAACCTTCTTGCGTCTCGAGGATCAAGAAGCTAGCGCGACCGTATTGGTCAACGAAAACTTAGAGGGTTCGGTTCTTGAACGCGTGCACTCTCTCCTATTAGACCAGGTCATCTGCGTTGTGGCGACCAAGGCCCGAGACGATCTTCTTGTACTTGAAGATATTCTATTTCCAGAGATACCGCAACGAACGCCAAGAACAGCGTCGGAGCCGGTGTACGCTGCCCTGATATCAGACCTTCATGTCGGTAGCAGGCACTTCATAAGAGAGGCATTCAACCGCTTTCTTTTGTGGCTGAACGGAAAAATCGGAGACCCCAACTGGCGGGAAATAGCAAGCCATGTCAAATATGTAGTGGTTGCCGGAGACTTGGTCGACGGAATCGGCATCTATCCTAATCAACTGGAGGATCTGCTCATCCGAGACATTTATAAACAGTACAGCGTCGCTGCGAAATTCTTAGAACAGATACCCGACTATATGGAGTTGATAATAATACCGGGAAATCACGACGCTTCAAGAAAAGCACTGCCCCAACCAGCTCTTCCCAAGGAATACACTGAACCAATCTGCGAAACGCGTGAAATACAGTCGTTAGGAAATCCATGCTCAGTGGCGCTTCACGGAGTTGAGTTGCTGCTATACCATGGACGCAGCCTCGACGATGTGCTCGCCAACGCGCCAAACATCAGTTTCAAGAGCCCAGAAAAAGCTATGAAACTCCTGCTTCGAAGCAGACACCTGGCACCTATATATGGTCAGCGCACCCCTATTGCGCCTGGGAGACGAGACTTCCTAGTCATCGAGAGAGTGCCCGACATTTTCCATGCAGGACATGTCCATGTTCAGGCAACCGAACGATACCGCGGAGTACTGCTCGTGAACTCAGGAGCTTGGCAAGACCGCACGGAATATCAAAGCAAGATGGGCTTGGAACCAAATCCTGGAATCATCCCGATAGTCGACCTGCAGACACTGCGGGTCACGACTCTGAATTTCAACCCTCAACCATATCAAGCCGGAACCGCAGCGCTCTAATGCCCAGAAACGGAAAAATCAGCCGGTTGCTTCGGTGACTGCGTGAGAAGCTGGCCGAGCCTATTGTCGACGGCAAAAGTATCCTTAACAGCAGTAGGCGTTATGCCCAACCGAATCTTCTTCGTCCGACCATACCTTCCCATATTGACAACCTGAGTGTTAAGCAGGCCGATCACGTCAAGTTCATTGATTAGGCCGCTGACTCGCCTTTGTGTCAAGGGTGCGATCCCTGATTGTGCGCAGAGTTCGCGGTACAGCTCGTAAATGTTGCCCGTGACGCTCAACTGTTGCACTGGTGACCTACAGAGCAGGTATACGCTGCACAAAACTAGCTTCGAGTGAAACGGCAAATTTCTCAGCGCTTCGGCTACACGGTCATGTTCGATTCTTTTCTCAGCCTGCCTAATATGCAGCTCCTCAAGTTTAGGAGCACCCTCTCGCTCGGCCAATTCCCCTGCCACACGGAGGAGATCCAAGGCGCGGCGTGCATCTCCATGTTCGGCAGCCGCCAACGCTGCGCAAAGGCTGACGGGCCCTTCAGAAACGACATTTTCACGAAAGGCCAGCTTGGCTCTGTCGAACAAAATGTCCTCCAGTTCGCTTGCATCGTAGGGCTTGAAGACAACTTCTTCTTCGCTAAGGGAACTCAAAACCCTAGGATCCAAGAATTCCTTAAAGCGAAGATCGTTTGAGATGCCCACCAAAGCGGTTCTACTGCGTGACAGAGTCTCGTTCACCCGAGTCAATTCGTAGAGTAGAACGTCTCCTCTCTGCTTTACAAGAGCGTCTACTTCATCAAGCACGGCTATGAATATATGCCTGCTGGCGTCAAGACCCTTCTTGAATCGGTCGTACACCTCACCCAGCGCTAAGCCTGTGAATGGAACGTGCACGTCGAGGGCATCACACAGGAGGGAGAATACTCGATACTCAGTGCCTGCCATCCTACAATTGACATAGCAGACCTTGACGGGCGCGTTGAACTCTTGGGCTTTGCCACCGAGTTTGCCCAACACGTATTTCATCACTGCAGTTTTTCCAGTGCCTGTTTTTCCGTAGACGAAAATGTTTGAACAGCGCTCGCCTTTGAGGACGGGAGCAACCATTTCTCCTAAGAAGCGTACCTGCTCTTCGCGATGAGGCAGTGTCTCGGGCACGTAATCGTGCCGCAGAACTTCTCTATTTCTGAAGACATGGTTTGTCTTCAAGAAAGACTCGAATATTCCATCTAACACATCGGGACTGTTCACAGTAGCCTCTCCAGCTCTCCGGCGACCAAGCCGCAAACTCAAGATGATCTGTGCGAATAAGAGATGCCATACAAAAAAGTAGACACGAGACTGAAAATTTCGAAAAGACGACCCCCAGTCACCCCTTCATTTCAACTGCAGCACGCACGACACGTTAGACAAAGGTCGAACATGTATAGCTGGGTTTAAGGGTCGAAGACTTTAGATCATCTTCGATACGCCAGTGCAAACTCTTGTCATGTCGTGTTAGGGTGGCCTTCCGTTTCCAGCGGAAAACAAGGGGTAGGTGCCACGGCAACCCGCAACATGGCCCCGCACCACTAAATCGAGTTAGCAAACCCGTGCAGATACGCTGAAAATTGCAACTCATGGCCCCAAGTTAACTGCTAATGCACTGACGGCATACGACATGAAATCCCGCCACCCTACACAAAAATAACAATTCTTAAGCCACAATTCAGGCGAAAGTGGAGGCTTTAATTCCCTCTGAGCCCTTAAACCACAATTTTTCCCCCGTCTTCAATCAAGCTCATCCCCTAGTGTAAATTCTGTTAACGGCCAGCGAACCAGATTGGGGCGCTTAGGCATTTTGAACGGCAATTCCTGCCCAAAAATCCAACCCATTCACCGCAAATTCTATAACTGGTGAGCTGTTAAGGCTATTAACCAGGCCGTGGTTTGCATGCCAGCGAAGAAAATGCGTGTCGAGGTTTTCGACGGCAGTGGTAGCCGCTACACGGTGACCTTCGAGGGTAATGTGACTAGGGAGAAGGCGGTACGTCTTCTAGACATAATAGAACTCCTAGGTGGCATGCCAGGCGCCAACCCAAACCAAAGCCAACCAGTTTCGGAGCTGCAGAAGCTTGAGAAGCTGCGGCTGATTGTGGAGAAGCATTTCCCGATAATCTGGTTCTCAGCGCGGGACGTTCAGACAGTCTACGAACAGGAGCTGAAGGAGCCAGTTGCATTGAGTGTTGTTTCTACATACTTGACGAGGATGTCAGAAAGAGGCATTCTGGTTAAAACAAACCTTGGGAACAGCAAGCGTTACCGTCTCGTCTCGCCCAAAGCGCAGACATCAACGGCTGAGAGCCTCACAAAAGATAATAAGTAAATCGGCTTCAGTTCTAACAAAGAATGCATTCGAGTTGTGGGAGCTAGTTGGAAGAAGTGGCTTCTTTAAATGAAGCAATCCAGAAAGATTTTGCAGAGATGGAAAAGCGGCTCAAAGTCTACATAGACAGAGGGAGAATTACTGCCGGAGCCGAGGTCAGAGAGGAACCAGTCATCACAACCAAACCAGATGGATCTTTGATAAAGCCAATTAAAAAGGTGAGTAGATTTCAAGGAGGTTTCCTGGCTGTTGACTGTTCGACAAGGACGCTCAAAAGGGCCAACAACTGGGGCGTCTACTTGATGAGAGCATCGTACGCTGCTGTGAAAGACCGTGATGTTGATTGGAATTACAACGAAAGAGTCTGCACTGTTGTCGGAGATGCACATGTACGTAGGAGTTTCCTGCAAGACTTCAGAATAGAGATGGAAAGTCAAATTGCCTTGGACCTGCTCTGCGGTAAGACTTCCACGCCCTACCACGTACATGGTGATGTACGTAGTACGTATCTTCTTCTTGATGGTGGCGGCTATTTTGGCGGAGACAGGAAATTTCGCGTGTCGCTCTATGACAAATGTGAAAAGGATGGTATAAAGCTTCTAGCTATCAGCAAAAACTCGCCCTCGTTGCACGACGACAAAGGAAGAGACTTCATAGCTACTACGTACAACATGGCTCCATTTGACACTTGGGTATACCACCCCGTGAAAAAGGCTGACAAAGACAAAAGCCTCTATGGAGATATTGCAGTGGTAAAGCTTTGCAGCGAGAGTTTTCGGGTCTTTCGATGCGACATTATGGAATACCTGACTGATTGCAATGTTAGCGACTTGTTGGCCCCCTTGACCTGCATATCTGAAGATCCAAGGTGCGTAGGGTACCCCATCGCTCTATGGCTGGCACACGAGTTTTCCGCTCCCTCCGACTCCATGCTGCTCTCCTATCACGACCAAGTTGAGGAAGCGTTAAAAAAAGCTGGGCTTCTTGAAACCCTGCGCAGGGAGGAGCTTTGCTGTAGCTTTGCCGACGAGCTTCATGGAATAAAGCGTGCCTTCGAATGGGAGTGGTGGGATGGACAGTTCTGAGCCTATAGGGTTTGTGTGTGGAACTAAGGGTGACTCTGTCACTTTCTTCCTCAACAAAGGGGTCAATCTCTCTTTTGGACAGATTGTGCGAATAGACTCTGGTGAGAGAAACTTCTACGCTAGGGTTGTTAATGCGGCGAGTAGCTCTACACTTGAGACGCTTGAGCAACTGCGTGAGGCAGAGGGCAAAGAGGCCTTTGGCCCGTATTCGGCCTACAGAAGTGTCGAAGCCATTCTTTTTATAGAGAAGGGAGCCGGCAGGGTTCGTTCTCCCACCTTCAACCCAGATTATAGGGATAAGGTCTACACTGCCAGTGAGGAAGACTGCTCTATTCTCAGGCTCTTTGGAGAACTTGAAGTCGGGCGTCTGCGTTCAGGGGAGCAATTGTTGGGACTGGCTGGAATTAATATTGATACTATACCTCGTATGATGGGCATGTTTGGAATGACTGGTTCGGGAAAGACAAACACGGAATTGGTGATAAACGCTCAGATTATTGACCATAGCCCTAAAACGGTAGCCCTCATTTTTGACTTCGCTGGCCAGCTTCTTGAAGGAAAGGAAATCAAGCCGCAAAGGGGGTTGAAGGATCACCCCTTATTTCACAATAAGGTTCAATACTATTCTGCGAAGGACCGAAAGATGACAATCGGGCTGTACACGATAACCCCTGAAAAACTTGACACTCTTTTTCCAGAGGTTCACCCTCCGCAGAAGAGACTCGCTTGGACGCTTTACAAGCAACTGGGCAAGGATTGGATAGAGAAGGTGCGAGAAACTTACAGGGCTGAAGGTCATGTTGGTGTGCGTGCACAAAAGGTTGTTATTGAAGCTCTTATGCAAAAGCTGCTGTCCGTACCGCATGACCTATTCCCTGCCTCCGATTACACTTTTGTTGATAGCATTACAAGAAACATATGCAAAGGAATAACTTGCTTGGTCGACATTTCTGGCCTCCGCTCTGAAGATCAGAATAGAATAGTCTGTTTAGTGGCTTCGGCTGTAGCTGAACACTACAAACACACGTGGGAAGAGAACTACGAAGAATGGCAAAAGCTACCCACCTTACTTATCACACTTGAAGAAGCGCATGAGTTTCTTGATCCAAACAAACCGAGAGGGATATTCTCTGATATTGCGCTCACCTACCGCAAGTATCGAGTAGGACTCAATGCTGTGACGCCGAGACCATCTAGGATAAACTTTGACGTGTTCGCTGAGTTGTGGACTAAAGTTATTATGAAAACCGAACTGCGCAGGGATAGAGAATGGCTAACGGGAAACACGCCTTATCTAGAGTACAGCGACACGGAGATCAAGATGCTGGATGTAGGCGAAGCTCTGCTTATCTCGGAACCCAAAATCAGGTTTGCAGTGCCAGTGAAAGTTACGCATTACCCAGACTACCTTGAGAAGAGAGGTGCGGTTGACTATGGGCTGTCGTCGTCAAAGCCACATGCTGAAATGAATGAGAACCTGAGGAGACTCAGGCAAATCGGAGGCAACGTGACACAAGAGAGCTCTCACTGAGTGTTGCTGGCTTCGCTTTTCTTGAGGATTTTCAACATTTCTTCTTTGACCCTGTAAGCGTAGGGCGCCTTTTCAGAGCGTCGTTCTAGGTAGCCCTCCTCGTAGAGCTTCTTTAGCAGGCGAGCTGTGTGTTCGCGTGTCAGCTTTATCATAGCCCTCACTTCACGCGCGGTCTTCTCACCTGAGGCGGCAATGAACTCCAAAACATGCAGCTCAGTTTCAGTTAGGGGAGCAAGGGCTCGTTCCCTCTTGATTGGAATGGCGGTCTCGATCTGCGCCTCAGGTAGGGTGGCCGCCTGTTGTTTGAGCTCTTCCTGAGCCTTGCTAAGGTTTCCGAGAGTTGCTTTTACATCGGCTAGATCCTTGCTCAGTGTTTCCACGTCTGGCGCATGCTCGAGTTTTTGGGTTAAGTCAGCAAAGCTATTGGCAAATCGGTTCTGCTGTTCCTCCAGGTGCCTGGAGAGCTTTTCGTTTCTTGAAGCCAAGGTTTCGATTTTCAAAGTGTTCTTCTCAAGCTGGCTTTCGTGAGCCTGCAACTGCTTGTCAATGCTGAATACAATGTCGCCCACGGCATCTCTCGCTTCGTCATATTTCTTCGATGCTCGCTTGATGCGTCTATAGTAAAGGATGATCGTAGCCGTAGTAATCAGCAGAAGAGACGCTGTTATGATCAGGATGGGGTCGGGAGGCATGTAGGGTTCTCCTTGTGCTGTGATATCGACGTTGTGATTTGCCTGTGACCTGTCGTGAGACGATCAAAAATCACAGGACGCATGACAAAATACATTGAGAGATGTGACATCACAAATCACAAGGATTAGCGAGTCCTCTTAATAAATCTATCCTTGTTATCATCGATATTTAATGGCTTTTGGACGCCTGTGATATGTGACATCACGTCTTCGACAGAGACTTCGTCTCCGACAGTTTTGCGAGGCTGTTCTCAAGCTCCCGACGGAGCAGATTGACGATCCTGAGGTGCTCGGTGGCAGTTGTATCACCATGCGAAGCTTCTTGGTAGACTGAAACATAGTCTTTGAGTTTCGCCGCTGCCTCTAGATACGGGTCTAGACGCGTGTCATCGAAGATGCCGAGGTATCCAAGCAGAAATACTGTGTATATAGATTGAATGACGTTCCTTCTGGCTTGTTTCAACGTGTGGTTGAACGCGCCGCGGCTTATTCCTGCCTTTGATAGGCGAAACAGCGCTTTTTCCTCATTGCTTAACGATTTTCCTGCCACATTTTGAGCTAAAAAGTCGATTATCAGTGTTTCCAGCTGTGTTGCGGTGAGATTGCTGCTTTTCGAAAGCAATTTGATGATCGGGTCGTTAATTGAGTGTATGAGCCATTTTTCGACGGTTTGCTTGGCTGCCAGTCTGCATCCCACTACTTGGTTCGTTTGGGATACGGTTTTGTATACGTTGAGTTTAAAGGACTTGCGGTATTGGTGCTACAAGTGTACAGATTCTATGTAGATGCACATGAGAATGGTCAGATATGAGGTGCATTTCCTTGACAAGAATCAAGGCGGCAGTGCGCCTGCACAAAATCCGGTCTTCTGGAAATTCGTCGCAGGTTCTCGCGGGTTCGAGGATTCCGAGCGCCATAAGTTTAGGGTTGGGTGAACCTGACTTCAGTCAGCGCGCGAAGTGGCATTCCAGCGCTGCTTGAGGCACTCGCCAGTGAGGCGAAGCTTGACCAAGGCCTCTCAAATGACCCCAACTTAATAACAGTTGAAGACACAGGCGATTTTCTTGGCTTTAAAGGCTTTGATGGATCCCAGTGATGAGGTGTTTATTCCCAACACGGGGTTTGTGTGCCATGAACCGAGCATGTACATAGCGGGTGAGATAACAGCTCCAATATTACTGCTCGAAAAAGACGACTTATCGTGGACACTGAATCTGTGATATCACAGATCACAGCTAGGTGGCGGATGATTGTGATAGATTCGCCTAGTAATCCGATTGGTTCGGTTCTTTCAAATGAGGATTTGTCCCGAATTGCGAGGGTAATTGTGGAGTGTGATTTGCTTGTGATTTCCGACGAGGTCTGCGAGAAGATCACGGATGACGGTGCGCCTCATTACTGCTTGGCTGGGTTTCCAAGCGTGCGTGAGCGCACAATCGCCATTGATTCTTTCTCTAAGGCATATGCTATGACGGGATTTCGTGTTGGGTATGCCTATGGACCTGAAAACTCGTTGCACCTATGATGTTAGCGCAACAGTTTAGTGTTGAGTGTGTAAATGTCCCGGCTCAGTACACGGCTTTTGGCCGCTCTGAACGGGCCTCAGGATTTCGTAACTGGCATGGTTGCTGAATTCGACCGGTGGCGTAGGCTAATGTCTTCGCGCTTGAATGAGATTAAAGACTTCGGGAATACCTCCGGCTGTCATATGCAACGACCTACAACCAGCTTGAAGAGACGTTGGATCGGGTTAAGAAAGCCGCTAAGGTGCTGAGGACTCCGTGATGTGAAGTGACATCACGCGTGATACCTATTGAATCACAGGAATAAAACCTTAGAGACTTTCAGCTTCATCTTTAAGCGAACTGAAAATCTCAGGTCGCAAGTCACGTAACGTAGGGACCCACGCTTGCACCCGGGTGATGTCTGAGAAGTCGACCTTGGAGGTTATAAGGTCGTCTTCATCGTATTTGGCTTGCGTGATAACGCTTCCGCTTGGCGCCAACAGTCGGCTTCCTCCCCAGAACTGGAGGCCATCTTGTATCCCAGCTAGGTTCACAAATGCCAAGAAAACGGTGTTCTCGATAGCTCTTGCGGCAGTCAACGTTTCGAAGAATCCTCGGCGGACCGAAGGTGATGCCGATATGCATACTATTAGTTTCGCTCCTTTGACGCTTAGCAACCGTGAAACTTCGGGAAAATATACATCATAGCAGATGATCATCCCTAGTCTGCCAATTTGTGTTTCAAACACTGGGGTCTGGTAGCCTGGGCGAAAGTAGCGTTTTTCTTCGAACACGCTGTGAGTAGGCAGGTACATCTTTTGGTACTTGCCAACGTAGCCTTGGGGACTGATTAAGACGGCTGTGTTGTGAAGGACTGCGCCTGCTCTCGGGCTCCTTTCAATGATCCCTGTGATTATGTGAATGTTGTGTTTCTTGGCGAGTTCTTTAATTCGCCCTATCGATGGTCCGTTAGGTATGGCTTCAGCAAGTTCGTAGGCTCTGTCTCTTACAACGTAGCCGGTTAAGGCAAGTTCTGGAAATGCTATGAGGTCAGCTTTTCTCTTTTTGGCTCGTTTGACCATTCTTTCTATGGTTTCAATGTTATGTTCTTTGTCACCGGCTCGGCAGGACATTTGTCCTAGCGCAACGGTAATTTCACGAGACATGCGTTATCTCTCCGCTTTGTTGTCTT
>Ga0315308_1000373_pt1 | contig 24688 bp, 24 predicted proteins | sample TDP3_MG_FD_203078 | JGI IMG/M metagenome (GOLD analysis project Ga0315308, IMG submission 203078) | Freshwater sediment microbial communities from Lake Towuti, South Sulawesi, Indonesia - TDP3 | ecosystem: Environmental > Aquatic > Freshwater > Lake > Sediment | place: Indonesia: South Sulawesi... | reverse complement strand
GCTATGTGGATGGGCTGCGTGACGGCGTGATGCTGGCCAAACCGAAGATCGAGGTGGTGCACGAAACCCCCACCACTGCTCTCATGGACGGAGGAGCCGGCCTGGGCCAGCCGGTTGGGATGCGAGCGATGCAGTTGGCCATCGGGAAGGCCAGAGAGATGGGCGTCGGTTTCGTGGCCGTGCGCAATTCCAATCACTACGGCATCGCTGGCTACTATGCCCTGATGGCCCTCGAACATGACATGATTGGCGTCTCCACCACCAATGCGGACGTCCTGGTGGTGCCGACCTTCAGCCGGGACGCTTTGCTGGGCACCAACCCCATTGCGGTGGCGGTCCCAGCCAGCCAGGAACGAGCCTTCGTGCTGGACATGGCGACCAGCACTGTGCCCCGAGGCAAGCTGGAGGTGTATGACCGGATGGAGAAGCCGGTCCCATTGGGCTGGGCTACCGACGAGCGGGGTATTCCCACCACCGACGCCCACCGGGTGCTGGAAAACTTTAAGACCCGCGCCGGCGGAGGGCTGTTGCCGCTGGGTGGGGCGGGGGAGGAGTTCGGTGGGCACAAAGGCTACGGCCTGGCTTTGCTGGTAGACATCCTGTGCGGCGTTTTGCCCCTGGCTGGCTACGCTAACACCATTTACCCCAAGACTCCCGAAGGCAAGCCTTTGCCAGCCAACGTGGGCCACTTCTTTGGGGCCATGCGGATTGACGCCTTCCGTCCTGTGGACGAGTTCAAGGCTACTATGGACGACATCATCCGTCGCCTCAAGAGTTCGGCCAAGGCCGAGGGCCAGGATCGCATCTACATCCACGGTGAGAAAGAATTCGAGATGGAGGACCAACGGCGCAAGAACGGCATCCCCCTGGACCCGAAGACAGTGGCGACCATGAAGCAGATTGCGCAGGAGTTGGGGGTGAAGTATAATTTGTAGTTTGTAGAAGAGGAGCCATGATTTACACCGTACCCTATAGCAAAGAATCGCTGACCTTCGAGCTACCAAAAGGCATGGGGGGCACCTTGGTCGAGTCGAAGTGGGTGCCGCCTATCGAAGACGTGGAAAAGGCGGTGGCCGATGCTCTGGCCAATCCGGTCAACTCGCCCCGGCTGCGAGAACTGGCCAAACCAGGTGACACCGTCTGCATCGTCTTCACCGACATCACCCGCGCCAGCCCCGATTATCTGTTGGTGCCACCCTTGCTGGCCGAACTGGAAGCGGCTGGCATCCGCGCTGAAGACGTCACTCTCTTGTGTGGTATCGGCATGCATCGGCCCAGCACTTCCGAAGAGAAAGTAGCCAAGCTGGGCCAGGCAGTGGTGGACCGCTACCGGGTGGGGGACCACGAGCCCCAGAACCCGGAGGCCCTGGTTGACCTGGGTGTCACCGCATCGGGCATTCCCCTTTCGGTCAACAAAATCGCCTACGAGGCCGGTCTGCTCATAGCCACAGGCATCGTCGAGCCCCACCAGTACGCTGGCTACTCCGGCGGGCGCAAGACCTTGGCCGTGGGAGCGGCAGGCGAGAAGATGATTGCCTACACCCACGGGCCGCAGATGGTAGACCATCCCGGCACCCGCCTGGGCCGCATCGAGGGCAACCCCTTTCATGAAGCCGTCACCGAGGCCGCCCGCCGGGCAGGGTTGAAATTTATCGTCAACGTCGTCCTCGATGACGAAAAGCGGATAGTGGCCGTGGGGGCCGGTGAGCCCAAGGCCGCTTTCATGGAGTTGGTCGCTTTCGCCAGGTCCATCTACGAGGTGCCCATTCCCCATCAGTATGACGTGGCCATAGGCGGAGTGGGTTTCCCCAAGGACGCCAATCTCTACCAGACCAGCCGGGCGGCCAGCTACCTGCACTTTGCTCCGACGCCGGTGGTCAAGCCAGGTGGCTTCTACATCCTGCCGGCCCGTTGTGAAGAAGGAGCTGGCGAAGGGGTGGGTGAGCAGCGCTTCCTGGAGAAGCTGAGAGACGCCGCCGATATGAGCTCTCTGCTGGAGGAACTGCGGCGGACGGGCTATCCCCCTGGCGCCCAACGAGCTTTCATTATGGCCAAAGTCATGGAGGAATGTGGGGTCATCATCGTCGGCTCCGAATGTCCCGACATCGTGCGTCAGGCCAAAATGATCCCGGCCGCCGACATGGATGAAGCCTTCGACATGGTGACCAAGAAGCTGGGTCCGAACCTCGATGTGTTGATCGTGCCCCACGCGCTATTGACATTGCCAATTGTGCAAACCTGAGAGATCCTTCTTGAATGCCAAGACGCTGCCTGGCATGATTGCGTAAAGAGAACTGGAGGATCATGGAAGCTGTTTCTACACCCCTCTCCACCAGCACGAAACTGTTTGAAGATGAGAAGTATCTGCGCTGTATTCGCTGCGGGCTGTGTTCATATACCTGTCCCGTTTACCGCGAGCTTCTGGTGGAGACAGAAGCCCCCCGGGGAAAGGTGGCTCTGGTTCGGAGTGTGGGCGAGGGACAGTTGGAGCCCGGCCAGAACTATGCCCGCAAAATCTATCATTGTTTGCAATGCAACATCTGCACCGAGTTGTGCCCTAGCAAGGTGGAGATTGATGAGCTGATGGACGCCGCCAGGGTTGATCTGGCCGCCCGGGGGCTGCTTCCCTCAGCTTTAGGCCAACTGGGCGAGATCATCTTTACCTGCTGCAACATCTCCGGGGACGACAATTCTCATCGGCTGATCTGGGCGGAGAACCTGGAGCGCCCGCCACAAGGGGTGAAGCCCATCGAGCAGGTCGAGATAGTCTACTTTGTAGGCTGTGTCTCTTCTTTTTTCCCCATGAGCTACAGCATCCCCCAAGCCCTGGTTGAAATCATGGAAGCGGCTGAAGTGAGCTACACCTTGCTGGGTGTTGAGGAGTGGTGCTGCGGCTACCCATTGCTTATCAGCGGCCAGGGTGACAAAGCCGAGGCCATGATCCGACACAACGTAGCTCAAGTCAAAGCCAGTAGGGCCTCGCGGGTAGTGGTCTCCTGTCCCTCCTGTTATCACATCTGGCATCATACCTATCCCCAGGTGGTGGAGGACATGGGCCTGGAGGTGTTGCACGACACGGAGTTGTTGGCGGAACTGATCGAGGAGGGACGCTTGAGACTGAAGGAGTTCCCTGAGACCGTCACTTATCACGACCCCTGCGACCTGGGGCGCAAGAGCGGCCTGTATGATCCACCCCGGCGCGTGTTGCAAGGTATCCCTGACCTCCGTCTAGTGGAGATGGCTGACAGCCGCCAGAACGCCCGCTGCTGTGGTGGGGGTGGTAACCTGGAAACAATGGACCCCGCTCTCTCTGAGGCCATTGCCGCTCGTCGCGTGGCCCAGGCCCTCTGCACGGGAGCCAGGTATCTGGTGAGCGCCTGCCAACAGTGCAAGCGCACCTTGGCGGGGGCTGCGCGGCGGGAGAAGGCCCGGCTGCGGGTGATGGACATCACTGAGTTGGTGGCGAGGGTTATGGTCAATTGAGCATAGCTGAATTTCACCAGAGGAGTGGTAACGGAAGAGCATGAACGAACAGCTCATTGAAGAACTGCAAAACATCGTCGGACCAGAGCAGGTGCTGACCTCCCCCGAGGACCTGATCTGCTATTCCTACGATGGCACTTTCACCGAGCATCAGCCCGATGTGGCCGTCCTGCCAGCCAGCACCGGGGAAGTCTCGGCGGTACTGAAGGTCGCTTACCGAGAAGGGATTCCCGTGGTGCCCAGAGGCATGGGCAGCGGCTTGGCGGCAGGCTCGATACCCTTTTCCGGCGGCATCGCCCTCAGCCTGACCCGCATGAACCGCATCCTGGAGATTGACCATGCCAACATGATGGTCATCGCCCAGGCTGGGGTGATCACAGCGGACCTGGCGGCAGCGGTGGAGGCGGAAGGGCTCTTCTATCCGCCAGACCCGGCCAGCATCAAGCATTCAACTATCGGCGGCAACGTAGCCGCCAACGCCGGTGGCCCCCGCTGTTTGAAATACGGCGTCACCAGCGACTACGTCATGGCCCTGGAGGTGGTGCTGGCTGATGGCCGGGTTTTCCGCACCGGGGGTAAAGCTATCAAGAACGTGACTGGCTACAACCTGGTGCAACTCCTCGTCGGTTCTGAGGGCACTCTGGGCGTTGTTACCGAGGTGACGGTGAAGCTGTTGGTGATGCCCGAAGCCAAGCGCACTGCTCTGGTCACTTTCCCCAGGCTGGCCGACGCCAGCCGGGCCATCAATGCTGTGCTAAGCGCGGGCATCCTGCCAGCCACATTGGAACTGATGGACGAGACGGCTATCAACTGTGTGGAAGACTACTTGCATATAGGATTGCCCCGTGAGACTGAGGCTATCCTGGTCATCGAGACTGACGGCGACGAGGCTAACGCCAGGCGCGACATCGAGGCCGTAGCCGATATCTGCCGCCAGGGGGGGGCCACTGAGGTGAAGGTGGCAGCTACAACGGCCGAGAGCGATGAGTTGTGGCGGGCGCGGCGGTCAGTCTCCCCATCGCTGGGCCAAAAGCGGCCCAACAAGCTGGGAGAAGATATCACCGTGCCCCGCAGCGCTATTCCAGAGATGGTGGCGCGTCTCAAGGAAATCTCCAAAAAGCACGACCTGACCATCGTCATCTTTGGTCACGCTGGCGATGGCAACCTGCACCCCAACATCCTTTTCGACCGGCGTGACCCCGAGGAGTGGGAACGGGTCCAACAAGCCGTAGGCGACATCTTCGCCGCCGCCGTGGAGCTGGGCGGAGCCCTCTCTGGTGAACACGGCGTGGGCGTCCTGAAGCGTCCCTATCTGGAAATGAACCTCGGCCCCATTGCCATAGACGTTATGCATAGCATCAAGAAGGCCCTCGATCCGAAAGGGATTCTGAACCCGGGGAAGATCTTCCCTGGCTGAAGCCAGATTCCGCTGAATCCTGGAACTCTCCTCTTTTGACATTCATGTGTTCATGTGCTAGAATACATGTATCAAGGTAAATGTATCTTTGGGCTATGGAGGATGAGATGACTGTTGCGGAGAAAAAGAAACCAGTACAAGTCTACTTGGATACTGCCCATCAGTCGTTGCTGATCGATCTGGCTCAGCGGTTAGGCATCTCGCAGGCGGCTGTGCTGCGTCGAGGGCTGGAGCATTTGGCTCGCGAGGTGGTCCCGTTGGAGGAAGACCCAGCGATGAAGCTAATCGGGCTGGCAGGGGAGGACACGAACAGCCCTGGCGACCTGTCTGTCCGCCACGATGACTACCTCATCCAATGGCAAGCCAAAGATGATGGTCGTTAAGAAGCTGTTCGTGGACACCGGGGCCTGGTTGGCTGTTATTGACCCCAAGGATCAATATCATCGGCCCGCCAGCGCGTCCTACCGACAGGCGTTACAGGGCCATCGCCACTTGGTCACTACAAACCTCGTTGTCGCTGAGACCTATGTGAACCTAAGACGGTCTCTGAGCCACGCGGCAGCGGTGGGATTTCTAGATACTATCGAGCAGTCGTCGCGTATCGAGTGTGTCTGGTCCAGTCCAGACCTGGAGGATCGTGCCAGGCAGATCTTACGACAATACGCCGACCAGGATTTCAGCTATGTGGACGCGGTCAGCTTTGCGCTGATGCAAGAGATGGAGATCACCGAGGCGTTTGCCTTTGACCGGCATTTTGCTACGGCCGGTTTCGTGTGTGTACCATAAAATAATACCAACGGAGGTATTTCAATCATGGGAACCGACAGGATTACCATCGAACCGGGCCTGAAATTCGATGCCGCCAATGTTGTCCGCAACCCCAGTGACGAGTGGTATGCCGAATTCCTGAAGCCCTATTATGTGAGGCCCAGGGAGGGCCAGTATCTCTTCGGCTCCATCTGGCCTGGCCGGGCGCCCAGCCGGGCCTTCAACATGGTGCCAGAGGGCTACAAGCTGGGCAAAGAGAAAGGGAAGCAGTTGCCCTTCATGCCAGGCGTCGAAATCAGCCGCAAGTTCTACCAGGTGGTCAAGCGTTACCTGACCCGCTGCAAGGTCATCGTGTTGGACTGCATCCAGGGCGAGGCTGGCTACGAGGTGGGCCTGCGCGTGGTGGTCAGCGTGGAAAACCCCCACTCGGCCTACATCGCCTGGATGGGCAAGCTGATGACTTTCCCCTACAAGCCAGGCACCAAGATCTCCTGCTGGAACTACATCGTGCCCGAACCGCTGCCGCCCGATGTGGAGGCCGAGGTCCGCACTTTCTGGCCTGACTACGAGGCCGACAAGCCGATTTCACTGTACGATTTTACCCGCATGGATGAAGACATCCGCCAGGTGATCAGTATACAGTTCGACTACTTTGGCGCGGACTTTAAGAAGCCCAACCTGACCATGGTCTGGAATCGGGCCGAGTCTGGCGGCATGGTTTCCTACCACGCCGGCTGCACCTCGGACCGGGTCCTCAAGGGGTTGTCGGGCACGGGCAAGACCACCCTGACCGTAGGACCCGAGTTGGAGCAGGACGACGCCTGTCTGGGCAAGCCGTTCTATGAAGATGGCAAGATCGTGAAGGTGCAACTCATCGGGCTGGAGGCGGCCAGCTACGCCAAGTCAGAGGGAATCACCGAGGAGAGCCCGGAGCACCCTGGCTTGGTCAAGTCCACCCAGATCGGCCCCGATGGCAAACAGCCGGTGGTACTGGCTCAGAACATTGATTGCGAGGGCGTCGAGTACCGCATCGAAGAGATCGCAGGCTACAAGGTGAAGGTGCCCCGGCCCATCCCTGGCCAGGAAGTGGGCTCGCTGACCTGCACCCGCTACGAGAAGAGCGGCACCACTAATGGCCGCTTCGTCTTCCTCTTCAGCGAGTTGAACCCCGACTGGGGTTCCGGCAAGGAGAAGTGGCTCAAAACCGAGTCGCTGTCGTACAAGCGCTTTGACGTGATGGAGCCCATTGTCCGCGCTGTGGACCCGGCCATGGCCGTGGCGTTGGACACCGCCTGCGAGAGCATCATCACCTCGGCCCTGTCGGACCAGCCGGTGGGCACCCGGGTGCGCTCGTATGCGGCTACTGACTTTATGGTGCGGGAGCACTGCCACCAGGCCATGCTCAAGTGGAAGATGTACGGCGACCTGGGGCTGGGCCTCGACGGCCAGTTGGTCTTCTTTATCACTAACTCTGGCTATGTGGGCGAGTTCGACTTTAACGGCCAGCAGAAGCTCAAGCTGGATAAGAGGGGCCAGCCCATTCCCAAGATTGATTCGGTTACTGGCCTGGTCCAAAAGGATGCTAAGGGCAACGTCCAGTATCAAGGGATGGGCGAGAAAATCACCGTCCAGGACTCCAAGAAGCTGGTGGATCTGGTGGAGCACCGCAAAATCGAGCGTTGGATTGAACACCCGGCCTACGGCTATCTGGTCCCTGATCCCAAAGAACTGGAAGAAAAGCATGGGATGAAGGACTTTGGCAGGCGCTTCAACCCGCTGCGTTTTTACACGCCCGAGGAGATCATTGATTTCTGGAAGAGGGACATCGAGGAACGCACCCAGTACATGAAGAACCTCTTCGCTGGGCAGGAGCGTGAAGAGGAGCTGTGGCCGGTGATCGAGGTTTGGGAGAAGTGCACCATCCCTTCACCCGAAGAGGTGCAGGCTTTCTACGAGGAGCATTACGGGGAGGTGGAGTAGGGGCACGCCGTGGTGTGCCTCTGAAGCCCCGCTAGTCAGGGGACTGGCGGAGTGTCTTGGGTAGACCCGGAGCGCGTGAACGAAGGGAAGTAGTCAGCCTTGTCTGAAAGGAGAGGTTCGATGCTCACCAAAGAAGAGTTGCTTACGAAGGCCAAGAAACCGGCGGCAGATGCGATGCGCCTGCATCTCTTCTATCGCGGCAAGGTACAGGCCGCGCCCAAATGCCCCATTCGCGGGCTCGATGATTTCGCCATCTGGTACACACCCGGCGTGGCCGCTCCCTGCCGGGCTATCCACGAGGACGAAGAGCTGGCCTACGAATACACCAACAAGGGCAATACCGTCGCCGTCGTCTCCGACGGCACGCGGGTGCTGGGCCTGGGCGACATTGGCCCCGCCGCCGGGTTGCCAGTGATGGAAGGAAAAACACTGCTCTTCAAGTACCTGGGCGGTGTGGACGCTGTACCAATTTGTCTGGACACTAAAGACCCCTACCGCATCATCCTGGCCGTCAAGTGGCTTCAGCCTTCCTTCGGCGGGATCAATCTGGAGGACATCTCCCAGCCCAAGTGCTTCCGCGTGCTGGACATGCTGCGCACCGACCCTGAGGTTAGGATCCCGGTCTGGCACGACGACCAGCAAGGGACGGCCACGGTCATTCTGGCGGGGGTGATCAACGCCCTGAAGGTGGTGGGCAAGCGGATGGAGGACATCAAGGTTGCGCTGATCGGCACTGGCGCAGCTAACGTGGCAACGCTGCGCCTGCTGCTCGCCAGCGGCGTCCAGTTCGGCAACGTCATTGCCTGCGATAGCAAGGGTATCCTGCATCCAGAACGGGAGGACATTGCGCAGCGCAAGATTGAGTTTGTGGACAAGTGGCGCATCTGCCAGCACAGCAACGCCGAAGGGCGGCGCGGTGGCCCCGCCGAGGCGATGCGCGGCGCCGACGTCTGCATCGCGCTCAGCGAGCCCGGTCCGGGGACGATCCTGCCAGAGTGGGTGAAAGGGATGGCCGAAGACGCCATTGTTTTCCCTTGCGCCAATCCCATCCCCGAAATCTGGCCCTGGGAGGCGAAGGAGGCCGGGGCACGCATCGTGGGCACAGGCCGCAGCGACTTCCCCAACCAAGTCAACAACTCGCTGGGCTTCCCCGGCATCTTCCGGGGCGTGCTGGACGTGCGAGCCAAGACCATCACCGACGAGATGGCTATCGCCGCCGCTGAGGAGCTAGCCCGCTGCGCGGAGGAGCGTGGGCTCGACGAGGAACACATCTTGCCGACGATGGACGACTGGGAGGTCTTCCCGCGGGAGGCAGCGGCCGTCGGCATGAGAGCACAGGAGCAGGGTGTGGCTCGCCTCCGCCTGTCTCGTGACGAACTGCTAGACAAAGCAAAACAGATCATCCGGCAGGCACAGGATATGACCCAGTTCATGATGGACAAAGGACTCATCCCGCCTGTGCCGGAAGAGTGATCTTGACAAGGAGGGGACAATGCATGACCTGATTATCATCGGCGGTGGGCCGGCAGGCATCACTGCCGCAGCAACGGCTATCAACCAGCGGCTGGAGACGTTGATCGTCGCTGAGCGGTGGGGCGGCCAGACCACCTACGCTATGCAACTGGAGGATATGGAGGGGCGGGAGACCATCACCGGCGAGACGCTGCTGGACGCTTTCCGTCGCCAGCTCGACTATCTAGACTTTGTGCGCGATTTCGACACAGTGACCAAGGTGATGCCTGTGGAAAAGAACTTTGTCGTGGATACCGTCCGAGGCGACCGCTATGAAGGACGGACCCTGATTATGGCTACGGGCGCTAAGCCGCAGCGCCTCAACGTCCCGGGTGAGACCCGGCTGGCTGGCTACGGCCTGAGTTACTCGGCAACCACTCACGCTGGCCTGTTCCTCGGCAAGGATGTAGCCGTGGTGGGGGCGGGGCGGCGCGCCCAATGGGCTGCTGCCGATCTGGCCCGCAAGGCGCACCTGGTCCACCTGCTCGCTCCCCAGTCGTTGCCGGATGCCCCCCTGGTACACAGGCTCCGCCAGATGCAGAATGTCGAAATCTCAGAAAGCGTGGCGGTCAAAGAGGTATGCGGTGAGCATTTCGTCGAAGGCATTATGGTCACAATGCCGGATGGCGAGGTACGCGAGATACCGGTTAAGGGGGTGTTTGTCAAGTTACCGCGTACCCCCAACTCTGATCTGGTGCGGGAGTGGATCAACTGCGACAGCGAAGGGCACATCATCGTGGACGTTTACTGTGCCTCCAGTTGGCCAGGGGTGTTCGCCGCTGGCGATGTAACCCACGTTTCGGAGCAGGTGTTGGTACACATCGGGGAGGGAGCCAAAGCAGCCATCTCAGCCTATCATCACCTGCTAATGCACTAACTGGCTCGTCGTGAACAAAGCCCCCGCACCTCCCGATGAGGTTGAGGGGGCTCCTTAGTCGTATTGAACGACCTGTCTCATAGCTCCATATCATAAATGCGCCAGGTCTTGTAGTGACGGGCTCCCATGTGCTCGGACACCTTCAGGATGAGGTCGTTGTCCTCCAGCAACATGGACGTCTCACACCACTGGTAGCCACGAGCCATGGCGTATTTCTTCGCCTCGAGAAATATAACGGCATCAACGCCCGTCCGCCGAAAGGCCGGGCGCACCCCGAAGAACATGAGCCGCAGGCGGGGGATGCGGCGGCGCTGTAGCAACACCCGCACCAGGCGCATCAAATCTGTATCGTGCGGCCAACGCCAGCGAGGTCGCAGCGGCACGTAGAGGTCGGGCAGGGCGCCGAATACGGCCGCCGGTTCTCCCTCCATGGTGGCGAAGCGCAACAGAGGGGGGTCCAGCACGGGGCGCAGGCTCTCAGCCAGGGCGTCCGCCTCCTCGTTTGTGAGGGGCAGAAAGCCCCAGTTCTGAGCCCAGGCTTCGTTGTAGATGCGGACCAATAAGCGGACCTCTTCGTGAAAGGCTTTCATGTTGGCCATCCGCGTCTCGATGTTCCGCCGGGCACGGGCGCGCTCTGCCAGCCGCTCCAGGCGTGGGTCAACCGGCGTCTGAACCTCCAACTCATAAGCGTGGTAGTCCTTGGCCTTATGGAACCCGTAGCGTTCCAGGAATTGGCCGTAGTAGGGTGGGTTGTGGGTCAGTTCCACGGTGGGAGGACGATCGAAGCCCATGACCAAGACGCCCTGCCGCTCGTGGGTGACATTGGAGTACTGGCCGGGACCACGCAGCACTTCCATCCCTCGCTGCTTAGCCCAGTCCCGCGCCGCGTCCAGCAGGGCCTGGGCCACCTCAAAGTCCTCCACCGTCTCGAAGAAACCGAAAAAGCCGATGCGGCTGTAGTGATATTCGTTGAAGCGGTGGTTGATGGCAGCAGATATGGACCCCACCAGTTCGGAACCGTGCCGGGCCAGGAAGTGGGTGGCCTCAGCATCTCGATGGTAGGGATGCTCTGGGGTCAGCAGGCCGACCAGTCCCAGCAGCTTGTTGCCCAGGAGGTCTGCCCTGAGGGGCGGGGTCCAATAAGGATCGCCGCGGTAGATGCGCCAAGGTACTTCCACAAACTCCCGCAGACGTGGATCGCCCAGGGGAATCTCTTCAATCGAAAGGTCAGCCATTTTACCTCCCCAATCTCGAATCTCAAATCAGAATTCACGATACCGGTGCTTACTCCTCGGCTGGCGCTTTTCCGGCCTCCTTCTCCTCAGGCTCTCCGGCTTCGGCCTTTTCCTCTTCAGCAGGCTCACCCACTGCTGGCGGTGGCACCTCCGGCAGCCTGGCCCCCTTCAGCGAGACCTTGATGGCCTGGCGGCAGCGGGGGCAGTGAGCCGTGAAAAACCGGGGATGGGGGTTGTCAAGTTTGGCCAGCTCGACGGCCACGAACCCCTCATCCAGGGTGAACCTTTGTTTGCATTTGAAACAGGCAACTCGTATCATCGTTTCCTCCGGGTAGGGGCAATCCCTTGCGGTTGCCCTCGCTTGGCAGTCGGGTAAGGGCAAGCCTTACCCCTACATGACGGGGATACCTCTGGACGGTTACCGAGTGTCCACAGCCGCCCCAGCACCTCTTCTAAGCGCCTGCCCAGTGCCTCCCCGCCAGCGGTGGTGACGTCGTCCTCGTTCTCAAAAACCACATAGGGCACGCGGATGCCCTTCACGGTCACGAACTCGGGGTCGGTGGCACTGAACTCTGCCCAATCGTCCTGGCGGTAGAGCCGCTCCAGCTTGTGGTCGGGCAGGGCGTGCTTCAGGATGCTATCCGGCCGGTCGGGGTTAAAGCGCAGGCGGTTCTTGCGCCACGACTCGACAAAGGAGACCTTGACGTAAACGATGGCCGCCCGCTGCAGGAGTTCGTCAGAGAGGTGCGGGAAAGCCTCACCTGCGGTATAGGGAGTGGCTTTAGGAATATACCCCATTTCCTCCAATTTGTCAATAACCTTGGCCGCGCTCTCCCCTTGTCGGTCTCGCCCACCACCTCCGGGTTCAGGGGTCCCTCGTAGGGGTCGGAAACGCCGACCATACCAGGCCGGCGAACAGCGCTAAATAAACGACAAAGATGGCTATGTAGAAAGCTTTGCTGCCCCAGGGGAAGGGCCTGTGTTCAACCAGGCGCTCCAGGAGCAGAGCCGTATTGCCGAAAAATCCCTTTGTGTAATAGGCTCTGAAGGCTAGATCACCGTCAATGGTTGAGCCGTCAGTGGACATCGCGCCTTCAGGGTAGACATCTCCAGCCTGGTATCTGACTGAGAGCGGATCGTCGGCCGGCGACTGCGGGGATTCGACCCAGAAATAGAATGTTTTTCCGGCAGAGTCTGGAATGGGTGAAAAGGAAAAGGATTGATAGACGTAAGGCCGGCGGACCATGGTTGTCACATCTTCCAGGTGGGAGGCATTAATGGTCACAGTGGCCAGGTCAGCCGTGGCCTCCGCCCCTTCCTTCAAATGAAAAACAACCGGAGAGCGGTTTGTCCGCCCCTTCCGGGCCAGGAGAAGGGCAACGCGGCACAGGCCCGGCCGGGAGGCCACAAAGCTCTGTCCGACCTTCAGGGGGCCGTGAAACTCGACCATTTCATTGAAAAGGGGTTGGCTCGTCGGCGAGAGGTCCTGCCTTTCCAGAATCGCCAGACTCAGCAGGGCCAGAAAGATGGTTATGGTAGCCCACCCCAGGAGCCAGTGCGTTCCCTTTGGCTTGTGCACTTTGAAACACCTCCCTCAGCCGTAGAAATGGGGGATGATGTAGCAGCACAACGAGACCGAATCGAGCACGAACATGCCCAGCACGAGGGCCAGCGGGAAAAGGCTACGGTGCTGGGTGGGCACCCATTCCCTCAGTCCCAGGGTGAAGAACACGGCCAGGGGGATAAGGGCAGGGAAGAGATAACGGCCCTGCTGTGGGATGCCCTGGACGATCATCAGGCCGAAGGTCTGGGCGAAGATGAGGACAACAGCCAGGAGGAGCATCAGCAAGGCCCTCCTCTGCCAGGTCTCAAGGGGCTCTGTCCCTCTCGCAACTCGAACAGCGAAAAAGCCCAGGCCACATAGGGCCAGGAGGCTGAAGACGGCCAGGGCTGCATACCAACCCAGATCCAGCGGCACATTCATCCAGCCAAAGTTGGCCCAGAAGCTGGCAAAGGTAAGCAAAAAGAACAGGGCATAGGCCCTGAGGGCAGCGGGGGCGTAGCGCTGCGGTTCCAAAAGACGGAGATAATAGGAGGGCAATCTGGTCAGTGTCCAGAGGCCCAGCCCGATGGCGCTTACGATAAGGAGCCAGATACACCGTTGCCCCAACCAGCGAAGGGGGCAGCGGGGGGCCTCACTCGTGGGCGCTAACTTCAGTGACTTTGCCCTGAGACAGTAAAGAGGTATGGTGAGAGCAGCCAGAGGGATGGCAAAGGTCGTGGTCCGCTTGGTGAGCAGGCCAGAAGCCAGCAGACAGGCGACGCTCACGATCCCTCGCCACGAGAGGCCCGTCCTGAGCGTAGTCGAAGGGCCTGCCCTGAGAATCCTGAGCAGTGAGTAGACCGCCAATGAGGCCAACAACTCTGCCAGGCTGTCATTGTTGATGGAACTGGTGATGAAGGTGTGCATGGGCAGGAAAGCGACGAAGGCGGGTACGGCCAACTGCCAGGAGGTCTCTTCTGGAAAGAGGGCCTGGGCTGTCAGATAGGCCACCAGCACGGTCAGGGTGCCTAGCAACACTGACCCCAGACGCAGGACGTGGAGCTGGGCGACCAGATCGCAGCGGGAGAAAGGGGCCAGGAGGAGAGCGCCAAGGAGGTAATAAAATGGCGGATGGCCGACGGCCGCGCGGTACCTCTCTTCCAGAGCCGGAGGGGCGAGGGTGTGAGCGCGTCGCGTCCAGAAGCCAGACTCTTGCATGGAGACGTACACCTGGGTCTGGAGCCATTCTTCGGCGGCAGCGTCCTGCCTGCTGGGAAAGCGATGATAACGGACCAAGAAAGCAGCGTATTGGAAATGGCCCGGCTCATCAGGGGCCTGCCAGGGAGGAGTGACAGCGCTGTAGAGAATGCCTCGGATGAGACTGAGGGCCAGGAGCAGGGCTAAGGTTTTGCGCTTGCGGTCCGAGCAGCACATCGGAGAACAGCGGCTCAAGGGAAAGTCAGGTGCCCTGGAAAGACAGGACAACGCCAATGGTCTTGAGCAAAATCAGGATGTCTAGATAAAGCGATGGATGTTTGATGTAATAGAGGTCATATTGGAGCTTAACCAGGGCATCCTCCACTGAACTGCCATAGTGATAGTTGACCTGGGCCCACCCCGTCAGGCCAGGACGGACGGCCAGGCGAGAGCGATAGAAGGGGATACGCTTTTGCAGTTCGGCCACGAACTCGGGGCGCTCAGGGCGCGGGCCAATGAGGCTCATTTCGCCCCTGAGTACGTTGAGGCACTGGGGAAGCTCGTCCAGCCGGGTGCGACGGAGGAAGCGCCCCACCCAGGTCACCCGCTCATCATTCTCTTCTGCCCACCTCGGTTGCCCGCCCTGCTCAGCGTCGGGGACCATTGACCGTAGCTTGGTCAACTGGAAGGTCCGCCCGGCCCGGCCCACTCTCTCCTGAGAGTAGAATATAGGGCCGGGGGATTCCAAGTAGATGGCCAGGGCCACAAAAGGCAGCACCGCTAGCAGAAAGGTGAGCCCGAGGACGGAAATGATTATGTCTATCAAGCGTTTGAGGAGCATGAACGGACTGAAGGTAGAAACCCCGTCTATGGGCAACACGACGAACCAGTTGTTGCCCACGTGTTCCACGGCCACCCGGCCCGTCATTTGTTCGTAAAGGATGGGCATCGGGGTGATTTGGATGCCGCGTTCGTTGCAATCCATGATGGCCTGAAACATATCGCCCCTCAGATCCTTGGTGATGGACAGGATGATTTCGGAGATGCCCCTCTCTTCCGCCAGGGGCACCAGGTTGCTGTGGTTCCCCAAAACGGGGATACCTTCAATAGCCTGACTCTGTTTATGGGGGTCATCGTCAATGAAACCAACGATTTCATAATCCACCGAGAGGTTGTCGTGGATGGCCTGGGCAATGGTCCGACCAGCCCAGCCTGCTCCGACGATCAGCGCTCTGCGCCGGAATTGGGGAGCGGTCAAGACCACAATGTAAAGCCAACGCCAGAGCAAAAGGAGGGATGGGCAGATCAGTGAGAAGAATCCCATCACGTGGCGGGGCAGCGAGCCCGGGGGCGAGAGGAAGTAAACGACAAGATAGACCAAAAGAATCTCCACCGTTACCTTCAGGATGGCGAAGGCGCTGGGAAAAAACTCGGCCGCAACTTTCAGATTGTACCCATCATTGACTGAAGCGAGGATGAGGTAGAGAATGGTCAGGCCAGCGAACCAGTAGAAACGCTCCGCCAGGAACTGGCCGGAGAAAGGCCAACCGGAGCGTTGGGCGCCCAGCCACAGGGCGGCCAGAGTGGCAACGTTGACCAACACCCCGTCCATCAGGATCAGCAGCGTTTTTCGTTCCGATATCTGGAGAGGCAATCGGGAAGAGCGCATGGTGCTCCCTAGCGGCGGACCAGCCATTGAAATGTGAACCGGGTCAAACTGTACAGGAATCCCAGACCCCAGCTCAGGTGCAAACAGGCAAAGATTACAGGCAAGATGGGGAGGTACCGCCAACCCCTGCGGGCGGCGATGGAGAAAGAAAAAGCCAGCGACAAGCTCAGATAGCCTGCTACTACCAGGGCGAACACCCAGACAGCAACGCTGCTGATCGCGCTCAAAGCCCCGCTGAGCAACAGGACCAGGACGAATAAAGGTGCCGCCAACTGTCGGACCCTGACCGAGCGTGGGTGCTTCCGCAGCATCTGTACTTTCCAGAACCCATACTGAAAGTACTGGCTCCAGAGCTTCCTCAAAGAAGACCTAGGGTAGTAGTAAGATTTTATGGCTGGGGTGAGGAGAATCTTGCCCCCAGCCCGGCGAATACGGTAGTTTAGTTCATAGTCCTGGTTTCTGAGAAACGTCTCATCATAGCCACCCAAGGCCAGTAGAGTCGACTTCCGGAATGCACCAAGGTAAACAGTGTCTACAAATTCTTCTCGCTCAGAGTAGTGAAACTTTCCAGTACCTACTCCAAATGGGCAGCTCATAGCAAGTGCGATGCTGTGTCCTATTCTGGTTTGATTCTGTACTGGTCGCATAAGCCCGCCAACATTGTCTGCATCAGATCTCTGCAGGTACTCAACACATTTCCGGACATAGTCTTTCTCGATAACTGCGTGTGCATCTACCCGCACGATGATATCACCTCGAGCCGCATGTAGCCCAATATTGAGGGCTGCGGGGATGATACGCTTTGGGTTGTATAACAACCTGACAGGAATTCTTGATTCACCCATCACACGGTGCACGATTTGACGCGAATCATCTGTAGAGCCACCATCTATGACCAGAACTTCCATTGAACCTTGGTAATCTTGTGAGAGGATGGCGTCGAGGCAGCCGAGTATATAGCACTCTTCGTTGTACATTGGCACGATTACTGTGACCATCTCCATCTTGGCTCATGTCTCCACTAAATGATGTCTCCACTGGCCCCTCGCAAGCCGATATTCAATCAGCCGGGTGCTCCCCCACCAGCCTGCATACGATGTCGGCCGAGTCGTCATCGGACAAGCCTTCCACCACCAGGATTTCATAGTCATTGGGCGGGTAGTCCTGGGCCAGGAGCAAGGCCAGGCAGCGCTCGATGTATCGCACCTCGTTGCACATAGGAATGATCACGCTGACCATGGGGATAGATTCTCCTCCCTTCCCGTCAAGCTTCATGGCGCTCTCCACCCCGAGGGACCAATTTCAATCGCCGGCATAGGCCTGGCCCGTCCCCCTCTAGGACCGACAGCACACCCTTCAGGATGATCTGATCATCCGCCAAATGCTGGCCATTTTCATCAGAGATGGAAAGCCGCTCCAGCGTTTCCAGACGATACATTCCCACGGCAATGATAACTGGCTGCTGGCCAGCCGACACCTCCGCAGGGACGGTCAGGTGATACAAGTCCTCGACGATTTCTCCTTTATCCCAGAGCCCCGTCGGATAGGTGCCGCTGCGGGGCTGATTATCCTGCTGTGTCAGTATCTGTCCCCCCTCATCAAGCCAGTGCACGAAAACGGTGTAATCCTCATCCATTTCGGACAGGGCCTGCCAGTAGAGCCTGAGGTACAGGCCAGCTTCCTGGTCAACCGGGGAGGTCAATTCATAGCCGATCAAAGCCACCTTCCCATCCAGTTCATAATGCACCTGATTCTCGATGACGTACTCGGGGCGCTCCCTGGGCACGATCTTGATCTGACCAAAGACCGCGCTGCGGTCAGCGACTTGCCCCTGAGGGTCAAGGACAGGCAGGTGTTCCTGAGTTGAGTCGTCTATAAAGAGGGCCACCTTGATGCGCCCCATCACAGGGGCCGGGACGTCGGGGGCGACCGGTATCCAATAGGTTTCGCTGAATGCGTCGCTCACCTGCCACAGAGAGGTAGCAAGGTTGCCCCGCCCAGGGTAGAGGTTCACTCCCCCATAGCTTCTATAGTCTGGCCCCAGCACCTGCACGGCCAGGGTATAATTGTGCTCCATGCGACCCAGGCAGCGCCAGTAGAGGGTAATGGCAATAGCCTCACCGGCTCTCACCCGCCCCCTCCCCACATCGTAGCCCAGGAGCTCCGCTTTGTTATCAAAGTTGACTTGCAAGGGGTTCTGGATAGCCTGAAGCTCGGCTGGGGAGAGCAGGGGAGGCTCGGCGTAGGCGGGCAGGATGTAGCGGAAGGGGACAAGTAAAGCAAAGGCGAACATGACAGCCGCCACGACAGCCATCAAGGTTCTAGCTACCCTGGCAGGCACCGGACCGGCCAGCCCTACGCTGAGCAGGACGCTGACGGCCGAGATAGTGGGCAGGACATATCTACCCGGCATCAGGAAGATCCTCCCTTTATACAGAGAGATGTACATAGGCATAGCTGTCACGAAAAAAACATCCGCCATCAGCATCACCAAGCCCAGCCTGACTTGAGGTCCAGACTTCTTGCCGAGGAGGAAGAGCAGACCCAGCCCGGCCAGGAGGCAGACGAAAGCAACCAGATCATATATCCACGTCTCAATGCCGATGTTCCCCCAGCCGAAAACGGCCCAGAAGGTCATGAAAGCGTATTGCGAGAAATCAAGGAAGGAGTGCCAATTCAACCGCTCAGCGACGATAGAGGGATCGAGAAAGGCGCCAGCCTGGGACAGTGCCCTGGCATAGGCCCTGAAATAGGGCAGACGCAGAATCACGTTCTGGAAGAGCCACCAGGCGAGAGCAGAACTCAGGACTAACAGAGCAACGATGACCCAGCGCAAAGGGGCGGGGATTTTTTTGAGCTTTCTGATGGCAGGTATGCTCAAGCCCACGATGGCTAACGGGAAGAGGGAGAGGGCATTCCTTTTAGAGGCAAACGCTCCCGCCAGGCACAGCCCCAGGGCAAGCCAATCCTTGAAACCTGCTCCGTGGACGACAATCTTTATTAGGAGAAGGAGGACCAGGCAGGCGAAAGTGGTCACCATGATGTCATTGTTGACCACGCTGCCCATGAACAGAAACTGGGGCCAGAAGGCATTGATGGCCATGGCTCCCAGGGCGAGTTCCTCCCTCGCCGGAAACAGGGAGCGCCCGATGAGGTAAGTGGTCCAGACCACCAGCGTGCTGAGCAGCACTGACACCAGGCGTGTCACGTGGATGCCCAGGACGGTGCCCTTGTAGGGGAAAGATTCTGCCTCCCAACGGTGGACAGTAAAGTTCACCCCGCCCGTGCCGTCGCCGATGGTGGCATAGGGGTTCATGATCGGTTCCAGCCCATCGTCGGTGTTGATCCAGAAAGTGGCCAGGGCGCCGAGGATGTAATAGAGAGGCGGCTGGTGCGACTCGTCGTATCGCTCGACCAGCTTTGTGCCGGGTGGGGGGAAGGCCCGTTCGGTACCCAGGTAGCGCACGAAAGCATAATGTCCCCACTCGTCGTGGGCCTCCCAAATGGGAACGGCAATGCTGTAGAGCACACCCAGGGCCAGGTGAGCCAGCAGGATCAAGATTGCCAGCCGTTGGGGGATGAAAAAAACCTTCCATCGGGTATACTTTACCATAGAATCCTCTGTACAAATTCAGACTGGTCCGTCCATTTGACGGCTTTGTCAAGATTGGTTTGAAGGGAGGGAATCATCCCTTACACCCCAGCCTGACGAGGTACTCAATCAAAACGACTTTTGACAAAAAATTTGACTTATGCTAAAATGTAGACATTAGCTAACTTGCAAGTTTAGGAGAGGAGATCATGAAAAGCAGACGAGAAATCAAATTCATCATCTCCACTGAAGCGCAAAACCACTTTGGCCGGTTATTGGACGATGTGGCAGCTAACGGGACACGTTACATCGTCAAGCGGTTCGGTGCGTCCAAGGCAGCCATCATTTCCCTGGAAGACCTGGAAACCTTGCTGACCGGTGAGTCGAACGGCCAAACCTATTTGCAAATCCTCCGAGAGAGTCGCCCTACCTACACCTTGGGCGAACCGATTGAGCCTCAGTCTGCTGGGAGGGATTAGCCGTGAGCACTCGATCTGCCCTCCTGATCCAACCAACTCTGGATTTATTTGATACTCCTCTGTTCCCCACCACCCGCTATCAGGGCAGCAAACTCAAGCTGGTGAATTGGATCAAGGCCAACATCCAAAACCTGAAGTTCGACACTGCTTTAGATGTCTTCGGTGGCACAGGCTGTATCAGCCACATGCTGAAGGGCTTGGGCAAAGAGGTCACCTATAACGATGCCCTCCGCTTTAACTACTACATTGGCCTGGCGCTGATCGAAAACGATAAAATCAGGCTCTCAGATGAAGAAGTGGAATGGCTTCTGACCCTCCATGATGGCATCCCATATCCCACCTTTATCCAGGATACCTTCGCCGACATCTATTTCACAGACGAGGAGAACGCCTGGCTGGATATGGTGGTGACCAACATCCGCCAGTTGACCAACCCCTACAAACAAGCCCTTGCCTATTTTGCCCTGTTCCAGGCCTGTATTATCAAGCGCCCCTACAACCTTTTTCACCGCAAGAACTTGTACATCCGCCTCTCTGACGTGAAACGCAGCTTTGGCAACAAAACTACATGGGACACCCCTTTTGAGCTTTGGTTCCGTCAGTTTGTGGCCGAGGCTAACGGCGCAGTTTTCTCCAACGGTCGTCGTAATCGGGCCTTGAACTGCGATGCTTTTGAGATCCCAGGCCAGTATGATCTGGTCTACATTGACACCCCCTACATCTCTCCCAAAGGCGTGGGGGTGGACTATCTGGCTTTCTACCACTTTTTGGAGGGGCTGGTGGACTATGACCATTGGGCAGAACGCATTGACTATCGCAGCAAGCACCGCAAGCTCAAGCACCGCTCATCTCCTTGGACTGACAAGAACCGTATTCAGGCCGCCTTTGAGCGTCTCTTCGAAAAATTCCACGACAGCATTCTGGTCGTCTCCTACCGTGACCCCGGCATTCCCACAGCGGAGGAATTGCTGGCCATGCTCCGTCGGCGCAAAGGTGACGTAGTAGAAATCAACGGCAGGGACTACCAATACGTGCTAAGCAATGGACAGGGCCGGGAGCTTCTCTTTATCGCTCAATAGTTCCGCCAATATTCCAGAAACTCCTGAGAAGCGAACTCCCCTCGTCCCATCTTCAAGTCTTCGATATTGGTGATGGAACGCATGTGCTTGGTGGTGCCACTGCCCGTCTGGCGAGAGGCTATCCGCCACTTTTTTTGGACGATGACATCTATATCCGTGATGCGGAACTTCTTTTCCACTACGTCAACTACCTGCTCCTCATAGATCTCAAAGTTGTAGCACAGTCCTACAATCCAATGCTGGACGTAATCCCCATACGGATACCGGATAGTGCCGACCTTCTGAGTTGGCGTGCGGAAGTAGCCCAGGTAAGTCCCAATGGTGAAGCCCCCAATTGTATTGGGGCTTTTCTTGCGTGAGGTCTTGACATCAATAGCGATCTTGCCTTCCATGCCAGGGACGTCACGTAGAGTGATATCTGGGTACTCCCGCCCTCCACCCTCTTCCAGGATGCAGTCATACTTCTCAGCCAGTGGCTTGATGCACTCCATCACCAACTGCTCAAAAATAGCCGATATAGCTCGGCTGTCGGAGGGCACATCTATTACCCGTTGGTCCTCCAGCAGCAACCCGATCACTTCCCACTTGAAGCCTGCCAGCGCTCGTTCCAGATCGGCTTTGATGTCAATCACGAGAGCACCCTCATTGAGCAGCGAAGGGGCTTTCAGCCCTCCAGCGTAACCGCGGCTGGGATCAGGCTAATAAACCATTGCTCACGGCGTGCGCGGAGAACCTGTAAGTGCTCTTGTATGCGCTGACGCAAGCCTTCGGGCAAATCGGAGCGGGCCAGTAGCTCCTCGCACATCACAATCGCCTGGTAAATGTTGCCAGCCTGGGCCCAACAACTGGCAGCACTGAACCGGTGGACGAAATACTTGTCCATCAACCCCTTCTCTGCCAGTATCTCACTGAGACCTTCTTCAATTTGAGCCGCCTCCGCGAACCGGTCTGCAGCTTCTTGGTGGCGTCCCTGCTCCTTCAGCAAATTGGCCTCAAGAATCAGGTTTGACTTGCGCGTTTCTTCCCCAACGAAAGCCGAGTCTAACCCTTTGCGACTGATAGCCTGTCTTTTTTGCCTACTCATTATGCTGTCTCCTCATAGCGGTTAAAAGAAAAGATGGCTTCCCTTGTAGCGAATCGGGTGACAGCCACAAAGCCGTCTATTCCATACGGATTTTCCTGCAATTGCCGCACCTTTGCCAAGTGACGACCTATCAAACTCTCCCTGATTGTACCACTCACTTCCAAAGCGTATTCCTGTTTGCCGTCGCCAACCCAGTGATCAAAGCTGTCCCCTGCCTGTGCCACCTGGAGAACGCGCATTCTGGCGTATAGGGGCACTAAAACGCAGGCAATGCCAGAGGCAGCCCATTCAGTTACCACACGTTCCTGAACTGGCAGTGATTTCACAGGAGCGCTCCCTTCTGACCACATCAAGTGCAGCTTTCTCTGGCGTTCACCGTCGTCGCCGATGTCTCTCAATTGCACCGACAGCACCGCCTCCTGGACTGCTTCTGCCTCTCGCAGCCGAGCGATGGTGAAAGGGAGAAAAATCTCAGCATGGATCGGATTGTCTTCAGCAATGTTTTCAAACACATATTCATCAACGGCGGTGGCTGTCAAGTTACGCCTCCCTGTCTCGCGAAGGCACTTTATCAAGGAGAGAAAGGGGAACGCAGAAGGATGGTCTGCTCCCGCTCTGGGCCCACAGAAATGATGTCAACCGGCACGCCCGCCAGTTCCTCCAGGCGAGCCACATAGGCCCGTGCCTGGGATGGCAACTCGTCGTAGGCACGCGCCCCACCGATCTCCTCAGTCCAGCTATCCATTTCCTCATATACAGGCTGACAACGAGTCAGAACCATCCCCTGATAGGGAAACTCTTTCAGCACCTGGCCGTCGTACTCGTAGCCCACGCATATCTTCAACCCGGGCAGACCGGTCAGGACATCGAGCTTGGTCAGGGCCAGGCTGGTCAAGCCGTTGACCCGTGCCGCGTAGCGCAATATCACCGCATCAAACCAGCCGCAGCGCCGCGGGCGGCCGGTAGTGGTACCGTACTCGCGGCCCACTTCCAGCAGATAATCACCCACAGCGTCGCTCAACTCCGTGGGGAAGGGACCAGCCCCTACACGGGTGGTGTAGGCCTTGCTTACCCCGATCACCCCGTCAATCTGGCGCGGTCCTATCCCAACACCTGTACAGGCTCCCCCAGCCACCGGCGACGAGGAGGTGACGAAAGGATAGGTGCCGTGGTCAATGTCCAACAGCGTGCCCTGGGCTCCTTCGAAGAGCACGTTCTGGCTCTGGGTCAGGGCTTCGTACACCAGCAAGGAAGCGTCAACGATGTGAGGCCGCAACCGCTCAGCGCAGGCTCCGTATTCCTCTAGGATGGGCCCCATCTCCAGGGGCTCCTTGCCGTAGACCGCCGTCAAGAGGGCGTTTTTCTGCCCCAAGACCCGGCCCAACTTCTCCTCAAAAACGGCCATGTCCAGAAGGTCCTGCACCCGCAGGCCATAGCGGGCTGCCTTATCGGTGTAGGTTGGCCCGATGCCCCGGCGGGTGGTGCCCAGGGACTTGCCCCCTCGCCTTTCCTCCTCGATCCCGTCCAGCATCAGGTGGTAGGGCATCACCAGGTGGGCGCTGGCGCTGATGCGCAGGCTCGAAGTGTCCAGACCATTGGCTTCCAGTTCGTCCATTTCCGCCACCAGGGCCCGGGGGTCTACCACCAAGCCGTTGCCGATGACGCAGAGAACCCCTGGCCGATGGATGCCGGAGGGGATCAGGTGTAGCTTCAGCGTGTGCTGGCCGACGACCACAGTGTGGCCAGCGTTGTTCCCGCCCTGATAGCGAACCACCACCTGGGCCTGCTCAGCCAGCAGGTCTGTCACCTTCCCCTTGCCTTCGTCACCCCATTGAGCGCCCACAATAACGATACCAGGCATGGTTCATCCCTCCCCCGTACTCATTGCTAAAAGCTGAAAACTAAAAGACACAGACGGCGAAATCCTCAGCCAGCTCCACCGGGCCACTGAACTCCTTTTCAGCCTCCCACCGCAGCGCCTTTAAGTCGGCATCAATAGGATAATGGATCAACACCAGCTTTCTGGCTCCGCAACGCCCGGCCACAGCCCCCGCCTGAGCGCCAGTCGAGTGGCCTACATAATCGCCGGTACTCTCGTGGATGAGGATGTCAGCCCCCTGCGCCAATCGAACAAAGGCGTCGCAAGGGGAAGTATCCGATGAATAAGCCACCACTCCACCCGTCGCTTTGGAGACTATTCGCAGGCCAATGGAGGGCAAGGAGTGTTCCGTATGTAAACATTCTCGTGATCCATATCGGGGACCGCAGCCGCCGAGCCAAGGATGGTCAGCCTTGCCACTGATGCTTCTCCGCCCGTGTTCTAGTTTAGAAGGCTCCTTTGAGCCAGAGGACGACGTGTGGGGTGAGATTGACTTCGAGGAAGGCGGCCAGGAGGAGCAATGGCACCACTAAGAACAGGAAAACCTTGGCAAAGTCGGCCAGGGCCAGGAGCAGCCCCTCGCCCACCGTGAGGCCAGAGGGCGGAGAGACCATCGAGGCCCCGACACGCAGGGCGAAAGCGGTAGCAATGATAGCCGCAGGCAGTTCAGCGATACCGTGGGGCAGGATAAAAGCTGCGAAGAAGAGGAAGGGGTTATAGCCCACAATGGGCCCCTCACCCATCAGAAGGCCGATCAGACCGATAGGGACCATCAGCGGAAGGAAAGCCAACACTCCCAGGGATAGAACCGCCAACAACACGGCCAGAAGCAGCGCCCGCACGTTGTTGAAAAAGATGCCGGAGGTACTGAAGGTGGGCAAAAAGCCAATAGCT